>Ga0154020_10011474_pt1 | contig 10102 bp, 3 predicted proteins | sample Klosneuvirus_201_FD_109709 | JGI IMG/M metagenome (GOLD analysis project Ga0154020, IMG submission 109709) | Active sludge microbial communities from wastewater, Klosterneuburg, Austria - Klosneuvirus_20160825_MG | ecosystem: Engineered > WWTP > Aerobic digester > Activated sludge | place... | reverse complement strand
GCCATCAGCAAATTCTGCTGCCTGCTGTTCTTTACCGTTATACTTGTACTTATTTACTGCACCTCCAAAAGCTAATGCTTTAGAACTTATACCAGCCTGTGTTAATCCAAACGGGTAATAATGATCTTCGGCCAGCAGTGCACCTCTTATATGCGTCACCTGCAAATTATCAAAGAACACATCTATATTCGGCGTTTCATTGCTTACATAAATATACAAATAACCACTCTTGTTTATCGCCACATCGTTAAACAGATGGGTGCTAAATGTATTGCTGGCTCCCACCTGCTCAAAACCACTGCCTGTACTTACATATTTAAACTGCTCGTCAAACAGTATCCAGTTTATAAACGCTTTGGGGCGGTTGCTATTGTAAGACTGGCTGTTTAAAAAATCAGTTGCACCGGGGTTCAGCGCATTACTGCTGGCCAGTTCTGTTGGGTCACCATGGTTACCCGCCACATTTCCCACACTGGTATTGAGTGCAGATAATAAACTCGCTAACGGGCTTACGGGGGTACCGGGTGTTTCGGTACTCTTCCACCAGCTGTTTACCCGCAGGTTATATTTATCGCCTGCCATTACTTTCAGTATGGTGGCCGGGCCTATCTTATTGCCATCGCCCCTTACCTTGGCCACATAGTCATTGGGGTTGGTATAGGTATCTGTTGGGTAGCCGCTGGGTTTGCCTATCCTTGTACTTTCTATATTGCTGTAAAAAAGGTTTTCATTGCCCGCCTGTGCGGTTTCCATACTGGCAGGCGGATAGGCATCGGTTTGTGTATCTTCCGTCAGCGTCATCCGTACATTGCCCAGGTGGTCTTTTATAAAATAATCAAAGGCCCAGTTACTTCCTTTCTTCCTTATTCTTCCCTCCTCATGCCCGGTAAAGAGTAAACTGTCTGTATAACCCGGCAGCGGGTTACCGGCAAACAGGCTGTCCTTACTTTCATATACAAAACCAGCTATATACCGGGTAGTAGTGGTTACCATGTAGCTATGGCTGGGGTTTTCTTCCACTGCCTTGCTCAGCTTTCTGCCTGCTGCATCGTAAGTGTAAGTAATGGTGCCGCCGCCATAGGCAGCACCGCCGGGCAGGTACACCTGTACCACTCGGGGCAGGTTAAGATGATTATATTCTATACTGTTTATTTTCTTATTGGCATCGGTTAGTATATTTCCATTTCCATCATAAGTATAGTCAGTACTGGTTTTGCTGCTGCTGTAATATTTAAAATCACCAAGACGGCTGTCGTAGTTATTGGCCGTATCATATACCTGCTGCAAGCGGTTACTGTTACTATGGTAAGCATAGGCCAGTTGGTCAAGCGCTGTGCTGCTGGTCAGTTTCCAGCCCATCTGTTTCATGGAGAGTATATTGCCATTAGCATCGTAACTCAGGTTACTTACGCTAAAGTCAATACCGGCATTTTTATTAAAACTGCTGCCGCTGTACTGGTTAAAGTCGGCAGACAATAAGCGGTTGGCCTTATCATATACATAATCATATTTTCTTTTCTCTGCATCTCCCTTGCTCTTCCAGGTGGTGCCGGCTATATTGCCATTCAGCTGGGGGTTGGCATAGCTCTGCCCGGCTATAATATTGGCGCTGTTATCATAAGCCAGTTCAAAACCAAACCAGGCAGAGCCCACATCTTTTATATAATTGCGGTTCAATCCCAGTAACCAGCCACGCATATTGTAATCAAAGGCCAATGTTTCCAGTCCTGCATTACTGTTGTAAGCTGGTGCCAGTTTTTTGGAACTAAGCTGTCCCAGTTCATTATAGGTATGCTGTACAATGGTTTTATCACCACTGCCATTCATGTTTTTTACAATGTTCAGCACCCTGCCGGTATGGTCATAGCTGTACTTGGTAAGTATCGTGTAGCTCTGTGCGTTGGTACCGCTTTTCTGGTGGGCAAGATGGCTGCGCAAAGCCAGACCCGCATAGCTGTACTGACTTGTAGCCACATCAGTGCCGCCGCTAATATTGGTTTCCTTTACCTGTACGGCACGGCCACGGTCATCATACAGTGTAAGGGCATACAAATATGTACTACTGCCTAACACTAAGGTTTTACTGCCGGTGGCAGCCCCCCGTATGCGGTTGCTGGTCGTTATCTCCTGTGCATATTCCGGGGAACTGTTGTATGTGGTAAAAAAATTAGTGCTGTTGATATGCGTGGTCACCAAACTGCTGCTTAACGGTGTACCACTGGTCCAGCTATAATCATCATAATAAGTTTCGGCCATTACCGTATAGGTACCGCTCAGTGCAGGGTAATCATCACTGGCGGCTGCGGCAGCAATAATGGCATCTTTGGTTTGGCCCGAAGTAATTAAACCGGATTTCACCGGTCTGTCCTGGTCATCATATTTTACAAAAGCCCACTGGCTGGTGGTGCGTAAGTTGGCGTCCTGAGTCATTACCACCCTTCCCCGCAAATCATACGCAATATAAATTTTACCCTTACCGGGTATCTGCTTCATAATCATCCGGCTTTTTATATCGTACCAATAGCTGTAGCAAAGTCCGGTGGCTACTGCAGTAATGCCGGTAAATGTCCAGTTGTTAGTCATCAATGCTTCGACGGCCTTAGGCGGAATCACAAACCGCAGGTTGTTCATTTCATCATAAACATAATAGGTACAAAGCCAGCCGCTATGTCCCGTGCCAGGGCTGTTGGCAATTTGTACTTTGGAGAGCACCATTCTTCCCTGCTCATCTTTATAGGCTATCCTCTTAGCGCCACCTTCATCCGTTATTTCTTCGGCCATTAAACTTCCGGCAGCATATAACGCAGTAGCTATCGGCACATCATCTTCAGTGCTGATGTCAATCGTCCAGAGGCGCACACTATCGCTGGTGGCATTGGCCCGCTGACTAAGCACTTTTCCCACATTGGCTCCCGCCCAATTATTCCCCTCTGCCATTACTTTTAAAGTGCGTTGCAGAGGTGATGCATCTAACTCCACTTTGCTCCAAAAACCATTTTCATTGGGAAAAAGTGTTTTGTAAAAAACAGAATCCTGCACCAGGGCCGAACTTTTATATTTCCCATCATTATAGTTGGCTGTGGTTTGCACATAGGGAAGGTATTGGGTGGTCACCCGGCCAAGTGCATCATAGGCAATCGGGCTTACCACATCCTTTTTGGAAGGTGATGCCTGGCGTACCACTTTTTGTATCGGGCGGCCAACGGAGTCCACATATTCGGTGGTTACCGCTACATCCTCGGCAGGCAGGCTCAGCGTTACCTGTGTGGCATCCGTTACCGGCTTCAGGGGTGTGTACACCCGGTTATATAACTTTGACGGGCTGGGGTTATACGTTTGTACCTGGCTGATTTGTCCTTGTACCTGCTGAAGCAAACCACCCGCAATCATTATAATAAATCCAAAATACTTTCTCATAAGCCAATGCTTTAATACGGTTCAGTTTTAGTTGGTCAAAGCCCCGGTTATCTGTTCACTTGTGGGCTCTACCGTTGGTGAAAAAATACCAATAAGAGAACCCGTCTGGCTGATTAAAAATTTTTGAAAATTCTTTTGCAGTGGAGCACCATTTATCCCATTACTGGAAATGTTGGAGAGCCAGTGATAAACAGGATGTATCTGCGGTCCGGTTACATCGGTTTTCGCCGCCAGTAAAAAGCTAACTCCGTAATTAGCCTGGCAAAACTGCTTTATTTCACTGTTACTGCGGCTCTCATTCCCAAAGCTGTTGCTAGGAAATCCAATTACTACTACACTATCGCCGTATTGCTGATGAAGTTGCTGCAAACCCTGCAGTTGATTTACTCTTGTACTGCCAGTTGCAATATTGACAAGCAGTATTTTTTTACCTTGGTACACACTCAGGGGTCTTGTGTTTCCGTCTATATCCTGAAACTGCAGGTTATAAATACTGGTAGTGTTCAGCGCTAAAAAGGCCAGGGCAATAAGAATATTCATATTTTATTTTTTTAGTAATTGGCTTAATAATCTATCCCCAGACAGGTCAGTGAACAGGGCACACTGCTGTAACCTATATTTGAATAAACACTTTGACTGCCGTCACTGAAGCAATACCTGTATGTACATTCCCATGTCCAGGTCCATTCTCCATTAACAAGCACTTTTTTATATACAGTTGATACCACACCCCAGCTACCCATTTCGCATACCCCGTTTACCACTTTATACTGCGGGTTGTTGGCAATCTCGGGACAATTACAATCCAGGTATCCCTGGTAGACACGTTTAACATACCCGGATGAATCACTAAAAGGATTGATATCCCGATACAATGAATCAATGCCTCCCGGAGGCGATGAGTTAATACTGCAACCTTTATCGAATCCCTGCCATACCGCCGTAGCACTGATAAGCATTGAGGAATCAGAAAATTCAAACTTCTGTACTATGTTTTTATACTTATCCCGAACTAGTTTCAGTCTGTTCAGATTATCGTACTCACTATAGGCAACTGTATTATTTGCATCTGTGGTACTGATTGGGCCAATCATAGGCTCATAAGCCGTGGTTACCATATTGGCCGTCTTCGGGTGCAGGCGCAGTTCATCTATCAAACCACTTCCGCTCACGGTTACAGAGGTTATTCCAGTCAGCGCAACTGAATAAAGGCTCCAGTTATTTTGTGTGGCAAAAGCTGTTCCCACTCCTGATCCATTCACACTTACCGATGCCCCGGTTTTAGCCCATACTGTCAGCAGGTATTGTTTACCGGAGGATAGACCGGATTTGGTAATATTCCCGTTGGAGAGGTTATAACTTTTCTTTCCGGTTAGTTTATCACTGATATCTCTTTGTCCACTACTGACAGTCCAGTTACCATTATTGACGGTTTCAAAACTTGTATACGCTATATCCGCTTGCTGCGCATTTGAAACCCTGGCTACAGGATATTGCTGATTGTGGTCAATTATTATTGCGCTGCTCTGCCCTGTCACCAGGTTTTTCATTTCTATAAGATTCCCCTTTGTGTTATAAGAAGTGAAATAACTCTGCGGCTTGAAATATGTAGTGTTGCGGTTCAGTTGTCCCGGATTAAAAGATCCTATAGTTGCCTGTATTACCGGTTTGTTTGATTCAAATGAATAAATAGTATCTGGCTTTACATCGCCATTTGCAATCTGGCGGAAGGAGGTAACAGCTGCTGAAAGTATACGGTCGTTAGCATGATTGGCATCATCGGTAATCCAGGTCTCAGTAGCCACCATTTGTGAAATGACCGAACTGTCCCTCATTTTTCCAATCCCATCGCCTACTGTATAGTTGTAAGGATAGTACATCCTTTGTTCTTTTTTCAGGTTACGGGTGCGGTCATAACTGGTTATAATTTTAGTTACATTATAATTTGTATCGTACACTATTTGCTGCCAGCTTGTATTGAGTGTCCCATTATTTTGATAAAGTGTATCGGCAGTATACACCAGATTGATGCGTCCGCTTACCGGGTAATACTCTTGCCCGATAAATATTTTTTGCTTACCTGATGGATTGGAGCTATAGTTAGTTTGAGAATGTCCGAGCTTTAAAGACTTAAAATTGTTACTGCTGGTAAACACGGTATCCATCTCGTAAGTATTTACTGTTCTCTTTACCAGCAGGCCTGAACTGTCGTATAGAGAAATACGCTTCGGCAAACCAAGTCCCCATGACCGGATATCATTGGGAATGTAAGGAAAGACTGCTGTAAATGGATTACCGTTAACGTCTCGTAAATCAGTAAACTCATAGACCTCTTTACCAATATTTTGTCCAAGGTCAGTGATCTTTAGAACTTCCACCCTGCTGTACCCTACCGGGCTGCCCTGTGCATAATCGGTAACTGATACCGGTTCACTGCTTACCGCAGTATAATCGGTAATTGTACTGGTACTATTATCAACCTTCCGGTACGGGTAGTCATACTTTGGAATATCTCCCAAAAAACCAGAATTTTTTCCATCCTCCGTCAGGTATGTATAAAAAGAGTAAACAACATCCGCCGCCGCACCAGTGGCTTGTACTTCGGTAGAACTAATCTTAATACCCCCTGAAATTTTAAAACTTGCACTATTGTCTGCATTCTTGTTTTCCCAGTTGATATTAATCGGAAAACTTCCGGTAATACCTGTACCTCCTGAAAGCGAAGTTTCCAGCCGGTATGTTCCATTGTTCAGGTTAAAAGTCCAGGTTCGTAGTCCGGAATAGAACAAATCATAAAGCGATATGGCCGAAGTAAGGTAGGTAATGGTTCCATCTGTACTCTTAATATAGAGATTTAAATTGCCTGAACCGGAGACAGGAGCAGTGCCATTTCTTGATACAGATTTATCCAAAAAGAATTGTAACTGGTGTTTGGTATTGAATACCTGGTTAAGGGTAATTGTATTTTGTGTATTGGATGCAGGCGCAATACTTAGGCTATTGGATTCTTTGGTATAAGGATAATGATCATTCACAACATAGTTATACTTTACATAACCACCTGTTGGTAAAAATATTTTATTCAGCGAGTTCGCTATAGCATATCCTGTGGATCTTCGGTCTGCTCCCCAGTTGTATCCGTTTATCTTGGGTAACAGCGTATCAGGCGGGTTGTTTATCGCATTATAATATCCCCAGTAATCCTGCCTGTTCAGAAAAGTATCACCCGGTTCACCAGCTCTTGGAAACAACGGTTCTGTATACGAAAAGCTATAGCCTGTTTGCTTTTCCTGGGAAGTATAAGGAGTTACACTTTTTAAAAGAAGCTTGATAGGCCGGTACGAGGGATTACCACTATGACCCGCCTCATAATATGTAGTGGTTGTATCATATTCCAGTAAATATCCAAACCTGAAAGCAGTATCTTTTACCTTTATTTTTGAAAGGGCATAATCAGTTCCATATTTGTACGCATAACTATAAATAAAAGATACGGTTGTACTGTCCGGAAATTCTACAGAGCTGATTTTCCTGGAACCGGCTCCACCATATCCTGGTGCAAAAGTTGGTGTAACCCGGGTGCCGTTTGCATTGTTCACAAAAGTGATCTGCGGAAACTTAAAAGAATAATAGGCCTCGCCAATGCTTTGATAATTGATTTTGATTGTATCACTTGAGAATGGAGAAATAATTCTTGTCAGGTACCACAACACAGGATATGTTGTTCCCTCATATCCTGAACGATCAGGGCTGTACCCCTGACCAAAAAAAGAATAATCAACTGAATAATGCGTGTAATCAGCTTCTTCAAAATCATACTTTACTCCATTTTCTGCCACCAGCCTGAATGACTTTAGTGTAGTAGGAAAGTAAATATCCGGTGTCCGGAATCCAGGGATCACTTTTAGTTTTGAATTGGGTGATACAAGGATTTGCCCGTTTTTTCCCAGGAAAAAACGGCCTGACCCTCCCGGATAACTGAACTGGAAAACATCCTGCTGGGCATCAATAGAATCATGATAATATTTGCTACCATTACTCCTCCAGTCTGCAGGTATATCACCGGCGTATATGTACCCGTTTGTAGGCATATCATCAGGCATCCCTTTAACTGTCCGGGTAATAGTTCCTCCTGCACTTAAAAACCAACTGAGTCCAACCATTGTCGGGGCTTCTGTTACTTTCACACCTCCGCCATTGTAATCCAGAGAAATTGACATTACGGTACCACTATTCCCCTTATAACTGTATATTGGGATCGACACAGAAGGTGTCCCTACAAAAAGATTAATATTTGCATCGCTCATCTTGCCCGCCATAGCAGCTGACGAAGGTTGTGTGGCAGCATTTGCAAAATTGGGAGATTCCTGCCCCTCCATTGCTGCTGCATATAACAAACTGCAAAGGCTGATTAATATATTTCTCATAAATTAACAGTATTAAAAATTATACCCAATCCTGAACACCACCGCCTGCGCCCTCGGCACCTGCTGGTAACTCAAAAAATCCCACAACAGTTTTAGCGATGTCTTCTTGAAAAACTTACTCTTTACCGGCACCGTCTTACTGATACCAATTAATCCGCTCTGCTGCCACGCTGAATAGTTTTGCAACACTGTAAAATTCCTGAACTCACTTCTGTAGTTCATCTCAAAACCACCACTGATCCATAAACTGCCTTTCAGCTTCCAGTCTATAAAACTTCTGGCCGATATTCCCTGGTGACTCATGCGGATATGCTGAATATTCCGCCCCCATCCCATTTTATAAGAAGCGCCGATACCTACTATACTTTTATCATTGAGTTTATAACCTGCACTTACACCTATATCACTGGTCACCGGTAAAAAACCACTGGATTTTTGTGACTGTATATTGGTGCCCAGTTCAATCCTTTTCAGAAATGACTTTGTTTTCTGGTTATTGGGTTTGAATCCTTCCGGCATTTCAGCATTACTGCTTCCTCCCCCGGATTTTAATATCTTATCTTTTAACTCATTCAATTGCGCTTGTGCAGCCTGCATGTTCTGCTGAAACTGCTGCATACCGTTTAGTCCGCCGCTTTGTATCTGTTGCTGGATAAGATTAGTTACCTGCGCCCTTGTCTGTAAGCCTGCAAGACTGGCTACATAAGAAGGATCATTGGGGTCTCCCGGTATTCGGAACAGCGAAGCCAGCATACTGTTCTTCCTCATAAAATCCTTGAACAGCTTTGTCTTGCTTAGAAGTTCAAGTACTTTTTGCTCTGCTTTCTTTGGGTTTTTTAATATCTCCTTATACTCATTCAGTTGCTGGGCATAATAATATACCTGCTTATTGATCTTCTTTAACTCTTTGGCAAAGCCAAATTTGCTTAATTGCTCCTTCAGGTATTGTTTCCTTTCTTTTAAAAATTGTTTGATATCCTCCGCTTTTTGTAGCTGGCTTTTCAAAGCCTCCATCTTACTCATGGCTTCCTTCAGCTTTTCTTTTACTTCTTTGGCCTGTGAAATAAATTGCGGATTGGCTGCTAAGAATTTCAGCGAAGTACTCAGGCTGTCTATCTGGGGAATATACTGGTGCAGTTTATTATCCTTCAGCTTTTGTGCTAATTCTTTGTATTTATTATCTGCGACGGCAAATACATTTTTTGCAGCAATAGAATCAATCTTTGCAAGTTTGCTTCTGAGTTTCGCTTCCTGCTTTTGAAATTGACGAAGCGCCTGTTCATTTTTTTTATCCGCCTTTCCTTCCAGCGCAGCAGCCCTTGCTTCTATACCATCCAGGTACCGGCTGGCGGTAGTTGCCGGTAAAAATAACAGGCTGTCCTGTCCCGCTGCCACAACCGGTATCAGCAGGGATCCCGTATAAATAAAGATTGCTGCAACTATTACCCGCATAAGCCAGACAGTTAGTTATTTAAAGGAATAACTAATCCCTGGCATAAAAACTTCGGTTATTACCTAAAGCATATCCGTATTAACCCGGATTTACTTTTTATAGGAATATCCGTATATACAACTGCGGACTCCCGTACAATACCCTGAAACCCTTACCCGGAAAGCATTACAGGGAATAAGCACAGAATGGTTGGAATACCGGGAATCAATAACTACGGACGGCACAGATAAGGGCAGCCCTGCAAAAAATACGGATAATTTTACCCGGTTTAATACTAACATAACAAATAGCCCCGCCAATAGCAGTTCAGCCATACCATAATTTACAGTACAGCCCTCAAACATCTCCCGTAAAAAAAAGGAAAATCCTTGCAATAGAATTTATAATCCTCCCCCTCACTCCCTCATTCAACATTCAGCATTAAGCCTTCAGCATTCCGCATTCCGCATTAGGCATTCCGCATTCAGCATTCAGCATTAAGCATTCAGCCTTCAGCATTCAGCCTTCCGCATTCAGCATTCAGCCTTCTGCGTTCAGCATTAAGTGTTCAGCATTCAGCCTTCAGCCTTCAGCATTCAGCTTTCAGCCTTCAGCATTAAGCCTTCAGCATTCCCCCACTCAACTCCCACTCAAAAGCCACCATAAAGCGACTCAGCTTAATTTATAATAAGACATAAAAAAAACCACCCCTGCCTGTTCTGCGAGGGGTGGCTAACTGCATGAGAAATGCGCAACCGACGTATTTACTAACGTCCTGTTTATACAAACGGGGTAGGGATGATTGTAAAATTGCGCCTTCATTGTT
>Ga0154020_10011473_pt1 | contig 10103 bp, 7 predicted proteins | sample Klosneuvirus_201_FD_109709 | JGI IMG/M metagenome (GOLD analysis project Ga0154020, IMG submission 109709) | Active sludge microbial communities from wastewater, Klosterneuburg, Austria - Klosneuvirus_20160825_MG | ecosystem: Engineered > WWTP > Aerobic digester > Activated sludge | place... | reverse complement strand
CTCGGCCTGCTTCCCGCCGCTCTTCGGCCCGCTGCGCATCGACCGCGCCGCCCTTCGGTTCAAAGGAGGCCGAGCGAAAGGCGTCAGCGCCGATGAGCGAAAGCAGATCCTCGAAGACCTGCGGGTGACGGACGGCGGCGTCTACGACAACATGGGCCTGGAGCCGGTGTGGAAGAGCCACCGCGTGGTGCTGGTGTCAGACGCGGGCGGCCTCATGGACGCCGAGGCCGACAAGAATTTCTTCTGGCGCATCCAGCGATCTCAATCGATTCAGGACACGCAAGCGCGAGCCCTGCGCAAACGCTTCCTCATTTCGGGCTACACGCAAGGCACGATCAACGGCGCCTACTTCGGAGTGGCAAGTTCGCCGACCCACTATCCGGCCGCGCGAGATCCCGGCTACTCGAAGGCGCTCGCGATGGACGTCATCAGAAACATCCGCACCGACCTCGACGCCTTCAGCGAAGTGGAGCAGGCGGTGCTGATGAATCACGGGTATGCGCTCGTCGATGCTGCGGTTCGGACGCATGTGCCGGAGTTGATCGTGACGGATGCCGCGTTCGCGGTGCCGTTCCCAGAGTTCGCTCCACAGGCGATTGGCGAGGACGAGTTGAGCCGACGGTTGGCGGAGTCGGAGCATCGGAAGTTGTGGGGGCGTGGATGACTCGGGTCCAGCCTAGGATTGGGGTGAGGCAGCATGCATTCCTTTGGCCGCAGCCAGGAGAGGTCGACAGGATGAATGAAATGAAGCGTGATCCATCCAAGAAGAACGTTCTATGGGACTTTCCTGACCTCGCATACTCGGAAGCGGAGAGCCACACTTTTCGCCTCGTCGAGAGGGAGCGGCAATGCGCTGCGATCTTCGTCGCCGGGCTGAGGACGTTTCACGAAGTCTGGGAGTACGGAAACTACTTCCTGGGCGAATACATCGCCACGGCACTGGTCAAGCCGGAATCGGGCTTGCCCGCTGCTTTGCTCGTCGATGCCTATGAGGCGTTGCGTGCGAGCCTGCTGGTCGCTCAAATGGGGTATCAGGCGCACGGAATGGCGCTCGTGAGAAAGTCCCACGAGAGTTTCATACGCGCAGCCGCATGTCGACAACACCCACACAAGGCCCTCAATATCGTGCGGTCGCCTAGCCTCCAGAGGGCCGAGCATGACCTCGGGCTGAACCTAAAGCACCTCTACGATGTTGGCGGGTTCACGCACTCCAATCATCTTCGCTCCGGCAGAACCGTGGTGGCCATTCTTGAGGGCCGAGAACCGCCCAGGATCTACGGCCCGACACCCGACGCCGAACTCATGCGTGTCCTTCCGCCCCTCATCACCTTCTGGCTTCATTTCGGCATTTCCATGGCGCCGTTTTTGATACCCGCCGTGCCTGAGCAGGACAAGTGGCTGGCCCGGCAAGCTGACTCGAAGGGCCTGCTCCTCGGGTACTTGCGCGATGGCGAAAATCGGCTCGCAGAAGACTGCCTCCTCGTTCAAGATCTTTGCGTCCGGCTCGGCGTCTAGGTAGATGCCCGTTAACTCGCGGCATTGGTACGCGGCGCCCTAGTCGCCGTGTCCCGCCGCGAGCGTGGGTCAGAGGCCCGGCTTTCTGCCGACCCAGCCGACAACGTGCTTCTGGCTTCCCTCGTCGTAGTCGAAATAGATGCGAACACAGCGACCGGGCGAGGTAGCCTCGTTGGGTTTCAGGTGGAGGTCGTAGTACTTTCGGCCGCCGTACCCATCTCCCCAGGTCCGCAGGCCCTGCTCGCGTGGCGAATTCCTGACCGTCTCCGATTCGCCGGAGCAGATCGCTCCATGATCGGTGAGCCACTTCACCGCGGAGGTCCCGATCGACCCCTTCGCTCTGGCTTCAGTCAACGCGGCCAGGATCTGGAGTTGAGAGAGCACCTTGTCTGGCGGTCCGGCGTCGGGAGAGAGCCCACGCACGCCCTCTTCGACATCAGGCCCAAAGATCAGCGCGTCTGCGTGCTCATCGCGGGCACGACTTACCGCATCACTGACCGTTGCGGGAGGAATAGATGGGTCCGGCGAGAGAGACTCGTCATGATCACCGTCTTGCCATCGTAGTAATAGCTGGAGGTTCTCTAGCTTGGCACCCAGGGCGTCGAGTTCCTCCTGCTTCGAGGCCAGGGCCGCCTGAAGCTCCTCTGCCTGGCGCGCGTAGCTCTCCGCGAGCCGCACGTAGTCATCAGACGACTTCAGCTCTCCCCGCTCCATTTCGAAACGCCGGGACCGTTCGGCTGCCCGGATCTTGTCGAAGACAGCAGGCTCGCGAATAGCGAAGGCCGACGCCGCCATGATCTGACGGCGTAGGACGTTCCGGATCCGCCTCGCTGCGCCAGCCGTGTCGAGAACGTTGTCGAGAAGCCGGCGCGCGGTCCACACGGGATGCGCTTGACGATCAAGGTCGGGATCGAATCGAGGCCAATACAGGCGAATGGCGCCGTTGTAGCAGGACGATGCCGCTCCGAGCGCCTGCGTAAGGCGCCACGTAGCGTGGTCGTCCAAGACGGCAACCACTGCTAGCGCCGCCAGGTCTCGGGATAGGTCCTCGGCGATGCCCGGGTGGAGCATGAGCCCCTCGTATCCAGTCACGGCCACCACAGGAAGCGTCCGCGTGGGTTCAGTCAGGAGTTTGGCAAAGGCCTCACCGCCTTCATTCCCTCGGAAACGAACGGCACCCTTCGATAGGGGGAAAGCCCCATAGGTCCAGGGAAGGTCGTATGAGAGAAGGTCGCGCAGGATTCGCGGACAGCCGGCGTCGAACCGTATCGGACCTACTGGCTGATCGCGCCCGCCCACTCGGAGGTCGCAGAGGACCGCGATGCTGCGCTCACTCAGGCCCACCAACAGCCTTGTCTCGAAGGCAGCCGCGCCATCGATGGGCTCAGAGAGCACCAGCTCTCGAAGGCCACCCGCGCCGAGGTCGATTTCCCATCGGCGCACCGTTCCCTCCCGTCCGTCCGGATATCGCAGGACCTCTTCAGGGTTCCGCTCTTCAACCCTTTGGCCTTTGGCTCCCAGCCAAGCCTCCGACTTGTCAAGAAGATTCAGGTAGTCCCCTAGCACGTCTCTTGGTTCTGAAACCGAAACGTTCAGACTGTACCGCGCAACCGTTCGCATTTTGAGTCCCCCCTTCGTTTACCCCTTTTGGACCCAGAGCCTTGGCCACATCCCGGCGCTATAGCCAGCCAGACTCGAGGAAGCTTAAGTACCCCGTGGGCACCTTTACTCGGACGCCCGCTGGATTCTGAAATCCGGGTCTACCTGTCTCAATTGATGAAGCGCTCAAACTCGGCGGGCATCATCTGCATCATTGCCGGCGTCTGCATCGAATACAGGTCCCAGGTGAGATCGAACTGGTTCAGAATGTCGGCAAACCGACGGGCGCTGCCTGGCCCGCTACCGCCCGCACCTCTCTTGGGGCGCTGGGTCTTGGCATCGATGTAGAGCGTCGCCGCGAGCGCCATGATGGACTTGTTCGTAACGATCTCTTGGCGTGAGGCAAGCTGCTCGGCGATCTCCCCGGGCTTGCTTGGGGGGCCCGTGAGGACTGGAAGGACTCGGGTGGGCTCATCTCGGTGAGCCCGAAAGACAGAGTAGGGCCCGGCGAGCAGATGCCGGTAGTACTTTCGGTAGTCGTCGACAGCCGGAATGTAGCGCGCGCGTTCCCCCACCTTCCGATGACCCTCGGGGTTAGCGGGGCAGAGCTGGTCGAAGAAAAAGAGGGCGAGCCACGACCAAAGGCCGACGTCGCGTTTTAGGTCTTTCAGCCCCCGGTCGCTGAGAAGCGAGTCCAGGTACGTCGCCATCACAAAGCGATTCGCAAACACCTTGGGTTCGACTTCGACCTGGACCTCGAGGTCGCCGGCTGTTTCGACCCCGCCAAGCAGCCCAAACGGTACGGCGGCCGAGGGAGTGTGACTCAAGGAGTCCAGGAAGGCCCCAAACTCCGATGTTCCCTTTGATGACAGTCTTCGCAACCTCATGACTCGTTTCCTCCAGCCCAGAACGCGTTGAAGCGTTCCCTCATATTCTGCATTCGGGCAAAACCTGCTACAGCCTCGTTCACCCAGTCATCGAACCGATCATCCTCGCCCTCCCCGGGCGGCGTAGAGCTTCCGGGAATCCGCGTCGCGAAGGACAACCAACACGCCTTCCAGTCAGCAGGGTCTTCGGTCTCGTAATACTTCTCAACGTAGAGGATTCGCGTCAAGATCTCCCGCAGCGCCTGGGGCAGGGCTATGCAAACAAACGCCGGACTACGTGCCAGTGCCTGCCAGTCTCCGAATTGGTTGTTCACTAGGAGCATTGGGCGCCCCTCGAAGTCCACGCGACACACCTCCTCGCCGAGGTTCTGGGGCTTGATCGGGAGGAGCGGCTCCCGACCCTCCTCCCCCGTCTTCGGAAGTCGTGCTGGGGAGATTTGGTCTCCTTCGGCGAGCAGCCTGCCGCTCGGGTCATCGGTGGCCGTGACGCGTACACGAAACAGGATGCCTTCGAGCGTTTCAAACTCGTCTAGCCTCAGGTCCTCTGGCGGAAGAATGGCCGCTACGGTCCCGAAGTCGAAGCGCATCCAACTAGTCTGTCTATACGCCTCCACGAAGACTCTTGCCGCCTCTGGCAGTCCGTATTCGTCGAGCTTCAACGCTGCCTGGAAACGATGAGAATCTTCCTGGATCGAGACGCGCGCGTCCGAACGGTCGACCGCCTTGCGGTCGGTGTAGTTGTAACGCCTAATCACTGACATCCTCCTTTGCCACGCCGCGAACAACGAGGTCGCGGTTCGGATCAAAACCAGTTACGGTGAGGCAAAACTCCTTGCCGGAAGGGCTGGCAAGAATGTGGTTGCCGGAGGCTTCAACGAGTGCGAGCTCGGTCGCCGCGATCTTGATTGGACCTTGACCGACCACAAAGTCTGCCGGCCGGTATCGGGACATGGGGTTACCGCGTCGGACGTCATAGGCGACGGAAATCTCGATTTGGTGCGGCAGTTTCGCGTCCGGGTGTCCTTGTGTTACAGAGAACCCGCCAACGATGCGGTTGATTCGGAACCTCGCGAGTTTTGGGGGCTTCGGGTCGATGATTTCAGGGCCCTCCTTTTCCTTCTTGTCTTTCTCTCCCGCACCCTTGTTGTTCTTGCCGTCGCCGCCTGACGGCAAGGAGAAGAAGTCGATAAGCAGGGTTCGGTCAATCGCATTCTCGTCTTCAACGATCGCCCTCACGATGGCCGCTACGCTTCCGGTGACGAGCTCAATGTAGGAGGGGCCATACGTATACTTCCCCTTGAAATGCGAGCTGTCCCGTTGCCACTGCGTGTGTGCCGGGTTTTCGGAATCGCCCAAGAGCGTGGCTAGCGGTGAGTCATCGACAATTACGAGCGCACGCATTCCGCGGCTCCGGTGTCGAGGCCTGGTGTCAGAAATGATTAAGCCATCGCGAATGAAGACTGGCCGCCCAGTGTCATCCGATTCGTCGCGGACGAGGAAGACGTCGAAGAACGTCGCGATCGGAGGGGTACCCTTTGGGAAGATGCTCAGGTTAATGCGAAGGCCCACTCGATCACCAGCTTGAACGCGCGGCTTGATGGCGGCAACGAGGGGTTTTGGGAACTCCACGTCATCCCATTTGTAGGAGTTTTTGGGCGGTGGAATAGTGAGCGGGCTCATGCCTGTCGCTGCAACTCCAATAGCCCATTTTGCCAAGGCCAAGGCCGGCTGAAGTTCCGAGGCAAGTGCCGGTGCGCGTTCCTCAAGCACCGCCTCCATCGTGGTCGCACTAAGCGTCAGATTCTCTGTGGGCGAGTCGATTTCGATGATGAGGTCGCCCTTCAACACGGCGTAGAAGTACGCACGTGCAGAGGCTGCGACGAGGTCTTGGTACCTGATCTCCTCGTCGTACCAAGGCACGACGACCGAGAGCCCAGGGTGCATCTCCCGTTTCAACTTAAAGTCGGCGCAGAAATCATCGATCAGGGACTTGTCGTCGAAGGGCATCGGGAGGCCGTCCGAATCCCAGGCGAGCGAGCCATCCGGCTTGTAGTACTTCCCCTCGATCAGGTGCGATTTCAAGACGGCCTGGCCCATGAAGTAGCGACTCTGATCAGACCGAACCGTGGCGGCGAGAAAGGAACTGATTCGACTTGACCGCGGGAAGACGTACTTGCCGATGCCCCAGCGGCCACGCTGCTGCTCACTCTTTGCCGACTTGCCCTCGGTTCTGAAGAAATAGTAGAAGTGGTTCTTCTGTCCAGGGACCTCTTGGCTCTGTGCCGGGTCGCCCTCCAGCCCCTTTGTCGAAAAGTCTTCGCAGGCCAGGAATGGGCAGGCGTCGGTTGGCAAGGGCACGTCACGAAGGCCGTTCCCGTCCGCGTTTAAGTGTGGCCAGACACCATTCAGGTACCGTGCCATTCGGTTAGCGGGCAGCGCGCCCTCAGCGCCAGAGAAATAGAAGCGCACTCGAACGGGCTTTGCCGTCGCAGCATCCAGGGAGTTCTGGACAGCCTCGCGAACGAATGCCTCGGCTGGGTTTCGTATCGCATCCGTTGAGAAAAATTCTCCCTGGATGGGGTCACGAACCTTGTCTCCCCGAGCCCACGTTTTAAAGTCCCATTTCAGCGTCATCGACCCCCCCATTTCCCCTGACTCGATTACTTACCGCTCCTGAGCCGGCATCCTAGCGAACGCCTGCTCCAAATCCTGCTCGAAAGTGGCCGGCTTCGACACCGTGTAACCCTGCCGCCCATGCTGCTCCACGAGGCCTTCGGCTCGAAGCCAGGCCAACCAAACATAGGCTTGATATCCGGGAGCCCCCGCCGTCGCGAGTTGCTGACTCAACAGATCCATTGTGAAGAGCTTCTTGCGCTTGGCGGACTCCACGAGGGACTGGCGCAGGGCCGCGAGAACACTATTGGCGGCGCGATGCTGGTATTCCTTTCGATCGCTCTTAGACCAGCCTATCTTCACGAGGTCGTCGCCCTGTCGAAGGAAGCGCGGGTACACCCGCGAGGAACTCGCTCCCCCACCGCGCGGGCGGCCGGGGGCGACTGGTGCCGGGTGCTGTCCGCTCGCCGCAGCGGGCGGCGCGGCCTTTGCGTCCGCCGGAGTCGGCTCCCATTCGCGGGCCAGCTCGCTTACGGAGCGAGCTGTGGAGCCAACCCGGGCCAATAGGTCGTAGGAGCCTTCCGCCGCGGCCTTAGAGGCCAAGTCCCGGAGCTGTGCTTCGCAGCGTTGCAGTGCGTCATAGACAGGGTGTGTCATATCTATACTATAGCATACCGAGTGCAAGGATATAGCGAAACCCTGTGTCTTGTCGCTCGTCACGGGCGAGCAGGCCCTGCCAGAGTGGTTCTCAAGCGGCTAGCCAGAGAGAGCTCATCCTGGACTTGGCATTCCCAAATGATCACGGGGCGCCAGTGCAGTATGCGAAGGGCGCGGACAGCCCTTAAGTCGCGTCGAACATTCGCGGCAAACTTCTCCCTCCAAAATTCCCGATTGCTCTTGGGTGTGTAAGCAAATCGGCACCCTCTATGGCGGTGCCAGAAGCAGCCGTGCACGAAGACCACAACTCGATGCCTCGGAAGCACGAGATCGGGCCGTCCTGGCAGATCCTTTCGGTGCAAGCGAAAGCGGAAGCCGGCGCGGTGAAGTACAGATCGCACCTGCTTCTCAGGCAGCGTGTCGCGGCCGCGGATTCGGGACATGTTCCAGCTTCGACGTTCGCGAGACAGGGTATCTGTCACGGTTTACTCGATGGCAGACGAGATAGAACGTCGTGCACGATGGCAGCGATCCGTCGTGCGAGCAGCGGCGGGACGGCATTACCAACTTGCCGATACTGGTCGGTGCGGGCGCCTTCGAAGTAGTAGCTGTCGGGAAAGGTCTGCAGCCGAGCGGCTTCGCGCACAGTCAGACTGCGGCACTGGGCGGGGTCCGGGTGGATGAAATAGTGACCGTCCTTTGAGATGTGCGACGTCACAGTGCTGGAGGCACGGTCCGGGAGTTGTACTCGGAAGCGGTCCGCGAACATCTCACCGCGCCGCCCCCGTTCCGCGTTACGGTGTTCCGGGAGAAGCTCGGGCGGAAAGTACTGAAGCGTTGGCGAGCGGCCATTTGCCCGCGCGAAGCAAGCGGCAAAGAAGTACCGGTGAAGGTCACTGCGCATGTGAGCCCGGGCCTCATGATTGCTGAGCCCGCGGCACCCGGTGCGATACCAGGCTGCCAGCCGGATCGGATGCACCGGGCCGGATAGCCAAACCTTGCCTGGGTCAAGGCGGATGCCAGCCATCGTGTCGAGCGCGATCGACGCCTCTGCCGCCGCAGCGCAGAGTTCCGAACCAATCGGAAAGCGAAACCAGGCCTGCTGTCGTATCTCTGAGACGGCTGCACGCCATGCTTCTTCCGAGTCCTCCTCACGGGAAAGGATGCTGCGAATAGCTGGTAGGTCGTCGAGCGCGTTGGAGACCGTGATAGGACTGGACCGATCGAGCGGGCGCGGAACGACGCGGAGGTCTTCGCGGATACCGAGAACGAAGACACGGTGCCGGGCTTGAGGGATGCCGTAGTCTTCCGCGCGCACCAAAAGACTCTCGGGATCGGGCAGAGCGTTTCCGTCCGATGCAAGGGGGGCTTGGCCAGCGCGCGCGAGCGGATACAGGCGGTACCTGAGCTGGCTGCGCCCGGGGATATCTAGTGCCCTGCCCGGCTCGCGCAGATCCGAAAGGATTCGGTGGAAGATCTTCTCGCCCCCGTGAGTTGCGGAGATCAACCCCTTTACGTTCTCCATGAGGAACACGGGGGGCGCGTGGCCCGCGACAATACGTAGGTACTCTCGATACAGAAAATGGCGACGGTCGCTCTCGAAATCCGGGTTCGAGCGGCTCTGCATCCGAGACCGGCCGGCCAAGGAGTACGCCTGGCAGGGCGGGCCACCGATCAGGGCCCAAGCAACTGCGCCGTCGAGCGCTTCCTTGATGCGGCGGGTTACCACGGCCTGCTCCTTTCGACCGAGCTCCGCCTGCCACGCCTGGCCCCGGGCCGACTCGTACTCGGCCGGATGCCGGGCGAACAGTTCCTCGCGCGTCAGGCGACCGGCCACATACTCGAAGTAGTCAGCCGTGGGCTCGGTAAAGGATCGAAAGAACTTCCGAAGGAGCAGGGTTTGATGGGCCACGGGGTCCATCTCGATGGAGAGCGGCAGCGAGAATCCTTTGTCTGTACGCCCCGCGAAGAGCGCCGCGAACCCTTCGCCGAGGCCGCCTGGGCCCGCAAACAGATCAATGACGGGGAATAGGCGTGGCATTCGGGTCCCGAGAAGCTTAGCGTCTGGCCGACGGTCGCAACGACTGCAATTCTCACTCGAAGGCCAGTCAGCCGATTCTCGGTGAGCATGAACGAGGCGGGGCTCTCGCCTCTTCGTGAAACCCACGAACACAGGTGGTGCGTTCGTGTCCTCGGGGCGGCTACGGCCGAGCACGCCCAGGAGTACGAGTACGCGCGGACGCCCGCCCGAAAAGAGAACGGGCACTGAATCCAGTGCCCGTCTTCACGTCACGCGCGGATCGGTTTACGAGTCCGCCCCGTACGTCCCGCCCGTGACCACTTCTTCGCCTGCGGCGAAGTCGGGCTTGTAGTCCTGGTCGAAGGTTTCCTCGCGGGCCTCGTAGACCTCCTCGGGGATTTCCACGCGCTGGTAGTACGGCATGCCCGTGCCGGCGGGGATGAGCCGGCCCATGATGACGTTTTCCTTGAGGCCGCGCAGGTGGTCGACGCGGCCGGAGATGGCCGCCTCGGTGAGCACGCGCGTGGTCTCCTGGAAGCTCGCCGCCGAGATGAACGAGTCGGTCGAGAGCGACGCCTTGGTGATGCCGAGGAGGATGCGCTTGGCGCCCGCGGGGGCCTTCCCGGCCGCCTCGAGCTTCGCGTTCTCGCGCATGAAGCGGTAGAAGTCCACCACTTCGTCGACCAGGAAGTCGGAATCCCCCACTTCCTCGATCTTCACCCAGCGCATCATCTGACGGCCGATGACTTCGATGTGCTTGTCTCCGAGGGAGCGGAGGCCTGAAGGAGCCGAAGGCGACGAAGGCATTCGCT
>Ga0154020_10011472_pt1 | contig 10104 bp, 7 predicted proteins | sample Klosneuvirus_201_FD_109709 | JGI IMG/M metagenome (GOLD analysis project Ga0154020, IMG submission 109709) | Active sludge microbial communities from wastewater, Klosterneuburg, Austria - Klosneuvirus_20160825_MG | ecosystem: Engineered > WWTP > Aerobic digester > Activated sludge | place... | reverse complement strand
CGGCGATCGCGCCTCGCAAATTTCACGGTCTGTTGTGACGCCCGCCGCATAGGCGGGCTTTGTTTTTGGCTATACACCACGCGCAACTCGCGGCATAAACCGCGCGCCGGCCAGCCAGCCGCTCTCTCGTTGCTTCGCCTGGAGAACACATGAATCGCATTGCCCTCGCTGCTTCTCTCTCTCTTGCCCTGTTCGCATGTCGTGGAGACGACGGAGGAGGGACCACGGATGGTGGCGGAAGTGGTGGCGACGGCTCGAATGCGGGCGATGTGACGATTCAGGAGATTCAGAACGACGCGATGGCCTCGGGCACCGCGGTCGAGGTCAAGGGCGTGGTCGTGACCGCGATCGATTCCTTCGGCAATCGCACCGGCGATCTGTTCGTGAGCGAGCCTGGTGGTGGCGCGTTCTCTGGAGTGAAGGTGTTCGGTACCCCGCTCGATACGCTCGCGACGCTGCAGGTTGGCGATCTCGTCGACATCACGGGTGCGGAGAAGCACGAGGCATGTAACGCCGCGGCTCCCTGCGGCCCGGTCGTGTTCGACAACGGCGCGAGCATCACCGAGATCCAGGGCGTCGCCGCTGGCTCCCTCGTCATCACGAAGGTCGGAACCATGCCGGTCCCGACGCCGTCGGTAGTCGATGCGAAGGCGGTCGCTGCGATGACCGCAGCCGAGCGCGTCGCTGAGTGGGAGAAGTGGGAAGGCGTTCTGATCAAGGTCACGAACGCGCGCCAGCTCAGCGCGGTGGCGCAGTTCGGCAATACCCCCGGTGACGATTCGAACGAGTTCCGCATCACGGGCATCGCTCGCGTGCAGTCGGTGCTCGTCGGGCTTCCGGTCACTGCCACCTTCGGTACTTGCTACGAGAGCGTCACCGGCATCGGTGACTTCTTCTTCAACAACCTGATCCTGCCGCGCACAGCTGACGATCTCGTCGCCGGTGGGACGATGTGCCGGCCGAGCGTGGCGACCGTTTCGGCGCTGCAGTCGTCGACGGAACAGCCCGAGCTCGTGAACCTCACGAACGTCGTCGTGACGGCTCGTGATGACATCGGCGGCACTTCGAACCCAGCGACGAGCAAGGGCATCTGGGTTCAGGACGCCCTCCAGGGCGCAGCGAACAATGGCGTCTACGTGTTCACGAACATGGCGGCGGCCGCTGGCCTTGTCCCGGGCGTGACGTGCGACATCAGCGGTGGCGTCGACGAGTTCGATCTCGGTTCGGGGCAGAATCCGCCTGCCGGCGACACGATCACGGAAGTGTCGAGCCCGACCATCACGAACATCTCGGCGACCGCATCTGGAACTCCGCTGCCTGCAACTGGGGCGACTGTCGAAACGTTGGGTACGATCGGCGCTGCCGGTGAGCCGTGGGAAGGCGTCCTTGTTCGGATCGGACCTGTGAAGGTCTCGAACGTGAATGCTGGCGGCAATCGCGCCGAGCTCACCGATAACAACGCCAAGAAGATCCAGATGGGCAGGGACGCGTTCGCATATCCAGTGCAGACCGCGGGCGCGTGTCTTCAGATCACGGGTGTGATGAGTGTCGCGATCTTCGACGACGTGCGCACCATCAACCCTCGTGACGCCGCCGACATCACGACGACGACCGGCTGCACTCCTTGATCGTTTCTCACTGAGCGAGAGCAGGCGCGATGCGGTCGCGCCTGTTTTCGTTTTCGGACTAGCGTGTGCGTAGGTTACCGGTGGTGACGACTGCCGCTTCGACCGACGAGTTCGCCTTCGTATACGTCGCGTCGGGCGTGTTGATGCGAACGTAGCCAACACCGCCGCCTCCACCTCCGGTCCATTGCTCTTGGCCAGCCATGAACGTGAGGCCTATACCCGCGCCGGCAGGCAGCGTCGCGGTTGCGCCGTTGCCTCCGTTGCCACACGTTGACTGGCCGCAGTCCGCACCCAATGACGGTGTGTCGTCAAGAGAAGACCCTGCGATCGCGAACTTGGCGGAACCACCGCCGCCTTTCGCCATCAGCTTCGCTTCGGGCCCTAGCTCGACGGAGGCACCCTCCAACAGGATGCCTCCGCCAGCTCCACCACCTGCAACCGTGTCTTGCTCGAAGTCGGCGATACCACCGTGCACGTTGATGGTGCCGAGGACGTGCAGCGCTCCCCGAGTACTGATCTGGATCGCGCCTCCGCCGGAGACCCATCCCGATGGACAACCACCGCGAAGTGGCACGAGAGAGGGGGATCCGCTAGCCGCGCCCTTTGCTCGCGCACTCGTCACGCCCGAGATCCCACCACCATCTGCTCCGGCGGTCGCATGTCCGCCGCCACCGCTGCCCGTGATCTGTGTGCCACCACCGATCGTCGATCGGAGCCCAGCTTCCCCTGCGCACGTGGGAGAGCTAAACGATCCGGCCGCAGGCTGATCGTACTCCGTGATGCGGATCGATCCCTCGATGGTCACGTCACCGGTGGCGACGAAGGCGACAGCTGGATGCGCTCCGAACGCAGTCAATGTCGTCGGTCGTTCAACGGTCACGTTCCTGAGGAGTGCCCGGCCCACCACGAACACCCGGATCGCAACGCCGTTCTGCGGAGCCGACATCAGGAAGCTCGGGACAGCCACCTCACCGTTGGCGCCAGCGATCGTTCCGTTCGTGACGTTGATCCCGACATCTACGAGCTCCACGTCCGGTGGAGTACCCACGAGATCCAGATACGTCGCGAGCCCATTGGACGGATCGATGTCGCGACAGCGTGCCTCCGCTTCGAAACATCCCAACGGGCATGCGTCGCTCTGAACGACGTTGCCCGTAGCGTCGCAGGTCTGAACCGCACCGTTCGCGCAGACGGTCTCGTTGGGCTCGCAGACACGACAGCCGACCCCGTCCTGACACCCGAGCGGACACTCGCGAAGGTCGTAGTCCGTACCGACTGCATTGCACGTGATCGCCACGTCATCGCGGCACTGCGCGAACGCGTTCGGTTCGCACGTCACGGCGATGCACGTATCTGGCGTCGGTCCGAACGTTCCGTCGACGTCGCAGAACGGGAACTCCTCCGAGGTGCATGTTCCATCGAGACATGATCGTGGGTTGGGCGTCGAGCCACACCCGGACAACACGAGCCCGAGGCTCAGGATCAACCGCCGCATAATTCGATGATGGGTCAGCATTCGCACTCCTGTCGAGGGTGTAGAGCTCGGCACGCGGGTGCCGCAATTCGCTGCGTTGACATGCGTCACGGGAGGTGTGCCTCGGCGAACGAGACGCGCCCCATCGCTTCGAGCTCGGCACGCGCCGATCGAAGGAGGTGCGTCGTGGCGATCGGGGTTCCTTCGTGGGCTGCGAGGTAGGCGGCGCGAACGACGGCGTTGCGGATGTAGCCGCCGGCCAGTTGAAACGCTCGCGCGAGAGCGACGAAGTCGATGTCAGGCGCGACCGGTGCGAGCTCCGGCAGCATCGCGCGCCACAGCAGAGCACGCTGCGCTTCGTCGGGTGCTTCGAAGCGGATGTGGATCGACAGGCGACGGCGCAGCGCTTCGTCGAGAGAGCGCTCGTAGTTCGTGGTGAGCAGCGTGATGCCGCGGAACCGCTCGATTCGCTGGAGGAGGAAGTTGACCTCCTGGTTCGCGTAGCGATCGTTCGATGACTTCACGTCCGACCGTTTCGCGAACAACGAGTCGGCTTCGTCGAACAACAAGACCGCGTGACCTGACTCGGCAGCATCGAACAGCGACGCGAGGTTCTTCTCGGTCTCGCCGATGTACTTCGATACGACACGGGCGAGATCGACCTGGTAGAGGTCGAGCCCGAGCTCGTTGGCCACGAGCCCGGCGACCATCGTCTTGCCCGTGCCCGGAGGACCCGAGAACAGGGCCGACAGGCCCGTGCCACGACCGACCTTGTGCGCGAAGCCCCATTGGTCGAGGACTTGGTTTCGGTAGCGCACGCGACCGAGCAGCTCGAGGAGCAGATCCTGCTTCTCGGTAGGGAGAACAAGATCGCTCCAGCTCTGCGTGACGTGGACGCGCGTCGCGAGCGAAGCCAAGCGCTCGTCGATGCCCGCGCGCAGACTCGCGTGGATCGTCGAGAACGAGAGGCGAGATGGATCTCCATCGACGGCGGTGAGCGTCGATGCTGCCGCGGCGACGATCGTCGCCGGGGACACCGCGTAGCTGTCCGCGATTCCCTCGATCAACTGCGACGACGCGCCGGTGAGGTGCGCGCTCCAGATCGCGCGCCGCTCGGCGGACGAGAGCACGGTGATCTCGTGATTGACGGTTGGGCGTTCGCTGAAGACGAGCGGCTTGTCGGACACGACGAGGACCGGGCCGTTCACGTCGTGAATCGCGCGCTCGATCGCAGGGGAAATGCTCGCGTGGTCCGTGACGAACAGCGGTACGGCATCGAACAAGCGGGCCTCGCGGATCACAGCTCGAAGGTAACGATCGAGAGTCGCGTCGGTCGGCAGCGTTGCCACCTGAACTTCGAGCACCCCCCGGTTCACGCGTGACGCCAGGGCGCACAGGAGAGTGCGCCGACCGAGACCGGCGGCGCCGTGGACGACGAGGGCTGCACCTCGGTCGAAGCCGGCGACGAGGCTCGGTGGCAGTGCGTGCCGTCTGGCCCCGAGCTCGTCGGCGTCACGAAGCGTGGCAACGGCGGCGACCCCGCGATCGAGCTCCGTGACACCGCGTGCAAGCATCAGGACACGATCGGTGGCGCGAATCGGGCGCTGGTACACCGGCAGATCGGCGGACACGGAGGTCTCGACCAGCCCGTGCCTCGCGAGGTTGGCGATCAGCGAGTCGTCGACGTCGAGATCGGTTGCGATGGCAACCGCGCGTTGGACGAGTGCAACGTCGATTGCTGCGCCATCGCCGCCGCTCGCGGACCGAAGCACGCGTGCGAGCGGTGGTTCGAGCTCGCAGCAGACGAGGATCCACAACGCGTCGATCTCGATCGGCGAGAGCGCCAGTCGGGACAGCTGTCGCGCGAACGGAGCGCACGCGTGCTGCCATCGAGCGGTCTCGATCGCGTCGGTCGCCGTCGTGAGGGCACGACGGGTCGACGGTTGGTCATCGAGGAGTACGTCGATGATGGCGGCTGTCCACCGAACGCGCTGCGAGACGACTGGGTTCGAGCTCATAGACCGGCCGAATCGTCGGCAGACTCACCGCGGTTGCGTCCTATTTCGCGGCTCGTCGTGTTCGTACCGCGACGCGATCACGGCTCGGTCGGGTGATAGCTGGCGAGGGTCTGTAGATACGCGCGCTTCGGTTGACCCACACTCGCCTTCTGAAGAGCGACCCTCCACGCGACCTCGGGAATCTCGCCCCATCCGCCTGGTTCGATCGGAAGGTGCTCGGCGATCAAGTCGATCACTTGCCGTGCCCCCCACACGAGCTGGTATTGGAGCTCGAGACACGCCAACTCGACGCCCCGTTGCTGACAGTAAAAGACGACGGCGCGGAGGGCCGCGTGGAGGAGGTCCGGGTTGGTCTCGGTGCGCAACCACCCCCGCTTCTCTTCTAGCTCGGCGGTTTCGAACTTCTGCCTTCGCTCTTCACGGGACGGATCGCAGGAACAAACGAGTACCCCGACCAACAGAAGAGCCGAGGAGGTTCGCATCGTGGTCATACCTTCGTTCCCCGCACGTGGTTCCAGAATCGAGACGGACTCCCGAGGACGGCGTGCTCCGGGAACCGGCGCGCGATGTCGTCCCAGCCGATGGCGTCGCGGACGCGATTGGTCTCGTCGATGGCGATGACGGCACGATACTGCTTCAGAAAGACCGTCACCTCTTTCGGCAGCCAGATCTTGTCGAGCTGTCCACCCGCATGCCCGGCGACGTGCTCGGCAACGACCGAGTTCGATCCGGCAATCTCGAACGTCCCGACCTCGAGCGCCCCCGTCTCCGGCGTGACCGTGACCGCGAGACGGGCGACACCATGTGTTCCTTGTCGCCCCGTCCCGAACACGCGTCCGGTCTCGCCGTGCTCCCCGAAGTAGTCGGTCAGGTTGGAGATCTTTCTCCCGTTCACACCGACCGCGTGCGTACCGAGGTTCGACTGGGCTCGATACGCAACCCACAGCTGTGCGGACAGCTGCATGTACGTCTCTGCCAACACCTTCGCGTTGGCCGCCTTCGCCGCAGCCTCCGCTCGTAGAGCTTGCGGATCGCCCGCGCCCATGGCGACCAGCGCGTTCACCGCGCGCTTCTGCTCGAACGCCAGCCGCGCTGCGTTCTTCTGGAGTCCCATCACGAAGTAGTTCTCCGCTTTCCTAGTCTCTACTTTCGCGCTGCCTTGCTTTGCCGCGACGAGCTCGCCGGTGAAACCCTGTACGTAGTCCGTGGTGATGTTGACGAATCGCTCCATCACTTTGGCGCTCACCGTTCGATGGGCACGTTTGGCCAGGTTCCCGAGGAGTTTGCCGACCTGTTCGCCAATCACGTGCCCGACGACCGCAACCAGCAGGGACTTGGCGACCGCTTCGACGAATGACGTATCGTCGTCGTCTTCGATCATCTGATCGCGCCAGAATCCATCGATCCCCGATGCGGTCGCGTTGTATTCCAACGTGATCGCCGCGACCAAATCGGCGGCGGCTTCCGTGACGGCCTTGCTCTCGGCTTGCGATTCCTGTGTCTCGTCGTCGATCAGCGCGGGTGTCGGACGCTGGCCGACCGGGGCGACACCAAGAGTCCGCAGCACTGGGTCGAGCTCGCGGACCGATGCTTCGACGTGCTCGACCATCTTCGCGTTCGGGGCGCGCGAGCGGATCCACCCGCGGAGGCGAAGCACCGCCTCAGCGCCGGCGTTCGCAGCGTCGCGGAGCGGCAAGAGATCCTTCGGTGCAAGGTTCGATACCTTCGCCGCCAGGTCATCGGTTGCGTGGCCCAGCTCGACGACGATCTCGACGACCAACGCGTCGCGTGACGACTGATCCGTCGTCAGCGCCTCGAGCTTTGCGAGTCCGTCTCGCGCCGACCGTTCGACGTAGCCGAGTGCGGCGCGAACGTGCTCGACCTCGCGCGGGGGCGCGTGACGCGCGGCGACCGCGTCGAGTGTTTGCTTGAAGTCGGTGGGGGCGGTAACGCGCGGTGGAGGCGATGGCGGCGGAAGTGATTCAGGAGTTTTGGTCTTCGGAAGCGGTTCGTGAATCGACTCCGACATGCGGCCCACGTCGCACAGCGCTGAAGGCGGTTGCGCCCTTTCTGGTTCCGATTCGCTCGCGAGAGATGGCATTCACGAATGCGTCGTGCAAGTCGCGGAAGTTACTTGGTCCAGGGCCGAGGCAAGATGGAGACGGCAGCGTGCATCGGTCGTCGAGGGCCTTGCTGGAGACCACAGCGCGGACAGGTCGAGCTCGGTCGCCTCGAATGGCGCCAAGCCGAACGCTGCCCTGTAGCACGGGCGACGTCCGTCGACAGGGACTCGCTCGAGTTGCATGGTTTCTTGCTGCCGCAATTTGCAGCATTGACCGCGGCTAGAACGTCTACGGGGGTCGGCTTGGGCGGAGACCACAGGGCCGCGAGATCGATCTCGATCGCGTCGAACGGGGCCACGCGGAGGCGAACGTCACCTTCGTGCACACGGACCTCGCGCACCGTTTGTTCTCGATCGAGCGTGTAGACCTCCAGAGTCTTCGCGATTGGATCGACCAGCCAGAGATAGGAGACGCCGTGCCTCGCGTAGACGGGGAGCTTCTTGAACCGATCGATCCACTCCGTCGATTTCGAAAGGACTTCGCAAACCCAGTCCGGTGCGAGCTCGAAGTGAGCGGTGTTGGGAAGCGCGGGCATGCGGTCGGCGCGCCACCCGGCGATGTCGGGAACCATCGGTTCGAGCGAGACCAGATGAAGCTCGGGTTCGTCGAGAATCCACCAGCCGCCGGGGCCGCCACGGCCACGCTGGAAGGCGCCGTTGAGCTCGCCGCCGAGCACCGACACCGCGTTCGAGTGCGGCGGTGCGGGCCGCGGCATCACGTACAGCGTGCCATCGATGATCTCGGCGCGACGGTGCTCGGGGACCGCGAGGTAGTCGTCGTAGAGAGCTTGCCGACGGTCCTTGGTCGTCATGGGAAAACAGGCTACCACCCTCTGAAATCGCGTCTGGGAGCATTCGCGCGACGTGCAGCAAGGTCGCGGCCAACGCGGGTGGCTAAGAATCGTGGGGCCTTGCGTCGCGAAGCGTCGGTTGGTCGGACGCGATGTCCGAACATCGGCCGGACACCGGACGAGCTGGATCGGGCAGACTCGATTCGATGCTCGCGGAATCGTCGAGAACGTGGTGGTTGGTCGTGCTCGCCGGCATCGCATTCGGTGTGGCACCGGTGACCTCGCATCGCTTGGCGATCCGTGTGGAGCCGGCCACGGCAGCGCGGTTCGAAGACGTGTGGGCCGAGCACGCCGACGGAGCCGACGTCGTTGTCAGCAACGTGGAGCTCGCGGAGCTCGCGCGGCGCGGCGTGCACTATCGCGTGATCGTCGACGATGTCGATGCGGCCGCGGAGTCCGAACGGGCGCGGCTCGCGCATCGTGCGAGCAAGGACTGGTTCGCGGAGTACCGAGACGGCACCGAGCTCGATGCGTTCCTCGATCGATTGGCGGCGCGCCATCCGTCGACGGTGAAGGTGCGCGCGGCCGGGCGGTCGCACGAGGGGCGAGCGATTCGTGCGATCGAGGTGTCGCGCGGCGGAGCGATTCCGATCGTGATCGATGGTGGACACCACGCGCGCGAGTGGCTGTCGGTGATGGTGCCCGCATGCATCGCGGATCGATTGGCGCGCGCGGAGGATCCGCGGGTCGATCGCGTGCTGCGCTCCGTGCGGTTCGTGATCGCGCCGCTCGTGAACCCGGACGGCTATGCGTACTCGTGGACCACGGATCGGTACTGGCGAAAGAATCGCCACGGCGACGGCGTGGATCTCGGGCGGAACTACAGCGTCGGGTGGGGCGGAGCCGGATCGAGTGGCGATCCGCGATCGCCGAACTATCGCGGCGAGTACGCGTTCAGCGAGCCAGAGGCTCGCGCGCTGAGGACGCTGTTCGATGCGGAGCACGTGGCGGCGCACGTGGATATTCACGCGTACTCGCAGGTGATCGTGTATCCGTGGAGCCATCAGCGCGCGGAGCCGAAGGATGCGAAGGCCTTCGCTGCGATCGCGGAGCGAATGCGTGCGGCGATCGCCGGGACGCACGGTGTGGCCTACGACGTGCGGCCTGGCTCGACGCTGAAGCGAGGCGCTGGCGGGACCGCGGGTGATTGGAGCTACGGCGAGCGTGGGGCGTTGTCGTTCCTCGTCGAGCTGCGGCCGGCGAGTGCGCGCGAGGGTGGGTTCGTGGTGCCGCCCGAGCAGATCGTGCCGACCTGCGACGAGACCTTGAATGCGGTGGTCGCGCTCGCCGAGTCCGTGATCGAGCGGGAGCGCGCGGGACAGGGCGGCGAGTAGCCTCGACGTCAGACCCCGTTGGTAAGACGCGGTCATGCCCGGGAATGGTGCGGCGGCGAGTTACGGCGACCTGCTGATCACGTCGCTCGTCGTGCTCGCGGGCGTGTGCATCGCGGCGTTCGTCGTCGTGAAGGTCGTGGGGCGGTTCCTCGCGACGGGCCGCATGCGCGGGGGGCACTTGCTCGACATCGTGGCGCGCTTGCCGCTCGAGCCGCGGCGGTCGCTGTATGTGGTGGAGGTCGCGGGCAAGACGCTGCTTGTCGGTACGAGCGAGATGGGTTTGTCCGTGCTGTCGGAGCTCGATGGCAGCGAGGTGAAGGCGCGCGCCGTTCCGAAGCAGAGCTTTGGCGAGCTCGTACGGTCCGCGTGGCTCAAGCGTCGTGAGCAGCGCGAGGACGCGAGTGACGTTTCCGCGGAAACGCGAACCGCCCACGAGGGCGAATCGTCCGTGAAGGCTGACGTCTCCGCGGAAACGCGAACCGCCCGCGTGGGCGTATCGTCCGTGAAGGACGTTTCCGCGGAAACGCGCACCGCCCACGAGGGCGCATCGTCCGTGAAGGCTGACGTTTCCGCGGAAACGCGAACCGCCCACGAGGGCGCATCGTCCGTGAAGGCTGACGTTTCCGCGGAAACGCGAACCGCCCACGTGGGCGCATCGTCCGTGAAGGCTGACGTTT
>Ga0154020_10011471_pt1 | contig 10104 bp, 11 predicted proteins | sample Klosneuvirus_201_FD_109709 | JGI IMG/M metagenome (GOLD analysis project Ga0154020, IMG submission 109709) | Active sludge microbial communities from wastewater, Klosterneuburg, Austria - Klosneuvirus_20160825_MG | ecosystem: Engineered > WWTP > Aerobic digester > Activated sludge | place... | reverse complement strand
TCGCCATTCTCGGACTGGAGGGCACGGGCGGGATGGAGTGACCCCTGTGTTTGTAGGTCGCTCCCGCCGCTCCGCGCGAGACTCAACCTCGGGCGGAGATCACCGCTGGACTGGCTGGGGGGGTTGAGCCCGTGCTTCGAGCCGTCGTCGCAGCAGACGAAGGCGAAGTGCAGGGGGATGCCGTTGACGCTCGCCCGCTCGGGATAGATCCAGACTGCGCGTTCGGGGGCCTCACGCATCAGCTTCACCACGGGAATGTTCGCGAGGTCGCGGAGCCTCCAAGCCGCCGCGCCGAGCCAGAAGGCGTACCCGATGGTCAGGGCGCCCAGCCCTCCGAGGAAGCCACGTTCGCCGGCCGTCTCGGCGATCATGAGCGCGACAGCCCCGACGGAGGCGCCCAGCGCGAGCAAGGTGAGCGCGCTGACGATCTTCGTTCGCCGCGTCTTGCGCGCCATGAGCTCGATCAGTCGCGAGGCGTCCCCTCGAGCTCGAGCCAGCGATCGACGCTCCAGGATCGGCTCGACGCTGAACCACCCTGCCGCTAGGAGACAGAGGATCATGCCGACCCACAGCAGGGGCGAGGGTGGCGAGAGGCCCAGCTCGAGGCGTGATCCGCGCGCGACGAGCGGATCGCCAGGCCGAAGCTCCGCGCGCGCCCACTCTGGCACGTCGTCGTCGACGTACGGTCCGATCCAGCCATCGCCATCTTTGTCCCACTCTGAGCCCGGCTCCTGAAGCTCGTAGCGGATGATACTATCCCGCACGTCGAGGACGCGCGCCGCTCTCGGCGCCAGGGTGCGCGCCTCCTCGTACCCGGCGCCGAGCGCGAGCGCCGCGATCAAAAAGACGACGGCGCCGAGCCCAGCTCCGGCGGTCTTGAGAAAGTGCATCATACGTGGGCCGGTCCTTTCGATTTCAGTGACCTTCGACGAAACAGACGAAGTCTGGGGATTGGCAGCGAAGGGTCACCCTCTTTCCGCAGCCCTCGACCACGTACACCTCGCTCGTGTCGGTGTGGCCTTGCGACTCGATCGCGGTCTCGTCGGGCGGGCACTTGAGGTGCGGCACGACGATTTCGTCGATCCGTAGATCGTTCCTATGAATGAAAGAGCTCACGCCGATCCATACAAAGAGCACCGCGAGTATGACGCACAGGGCGACCGTGACGGCATACCGCTTCATATATGCGCGAGTGAGTGGGTCACTCACGGTTGGACGAGCCACCACGAGCTCGGTCGCTCCGTGTACCCCGCGGCGAGCACCTCCTCGCGGATGGCGCGCTCGTCGAAGCGGGGCTGCTGGAGGTCCTCTGGGACCCGAAGCGCGGGACGCTCGGCGGAGACCTCGAGCAGAGGAACGCCGACGACGCGCGCCGCCTCATCGTCGCCGAGATCGAAGTGCCAGGTTCGAACTCGGCCGCTGGCGTAGGTGTCCCCGCGTCTCCACAGCGAGTATCCGTGGACGAGCGCGCCCGGGCGACCGTCGTCCGAGGAGAGCACGAAGGAGACGTCGGGCGAGAAGGGAACGATCCGCGACGGCGCGACGTCCAGCGCGTTCGCGGTCGGCTCGATGCGGAGGCCGACCTCGCGACCCTCGGGGCTGGCGACGAGGGCCCCCCAGACGTGCTCGGCCGCGAGGAGGTCCCAGACCCCCACCACGCAGTCGTCATCGACGTAGGGGCCGCCGAAGAGGGTCAGCGACGTCTGAGCAAACGGGAAGGCCGCGCGTGATGGCCCGGCTCGATCGATCTGGATCGGACGCTTGAAGCTCGTCGGGGCGCGCTCCCAGGCGTAGCCCACGAGCACCAGGTCGCTGCCTGGGACGGGGAAGACGCCGAACAGCTCGACGTCGACGAGCGCCTTCGGATGAGAATGCTTGCGCACGATCTGCTGGAGCCGCTGAGTCAGCGGGTTGGTGACGTTCGCCAGCGGGCGCGCGACGGTGGCTCCGAAGCCCAGTATCAAGCGAACCGCGGGGGTGATCTTCATACCCAGTTGGGAGTGCACGCGTTGGGCCATACCTTCGCTCGATGGCCGCTGGTCCGCTCGAGGTCGCGTTCGCGCCACGTGACGCCTGGAGCGCGGCAGCTCGAGGCGGCTCGCTCTCCTGACGGCGGAAGCAACCAATGGGTGTGTGCCGCGAGCGCTGGTCTCGCTCCTGCATACGCAGTGAGGCATGAACCCCAACATCTCCCTCGCCTGCTAGTCCGGGCACCGCGAGGTTGCCTTCGACGGACGCACTGAACTGCAAGAGGCTTCAATGAAATTGCCGAACAGCAACGTGACCGCGGTACCCAGCCGGGTCGGCGTGCGACCGATCGTCGAACCGACGCCGAAGCTCAAGCCCAAGCTTGCGCGCATCGACCCTGGACAGACGCGCGCGCCGCATGCGCCGCAGATCTCACCGCGATCGGGGGTGCTTCCGAAGAATGGAGTCCTCGCGAGCCTCGCCGCGCGGAACGCCGCGCCGACGGTCACCGAGTTGGCGCACGCGAAGCTGAAGGAGCTCGCGGGACAGGTCGAGACCCTTGGCCCGACGCGGTCCAAAGAGGCAAGAGAGCTCTACTTCGTCGCGCAGGCTCTCAAGGAGTCTCCTGCTCCTCGCGAGAAGCTCGAAGAGGCCCTCCAGAAGCTCTCCACGCTTCTCCCTGGTGGCATCCCCGGGCGCTTTCTCGATCCGGTCCTCCCGGGGGCGCTGAACCTCCGGCTAGGAGAGGTCTTCCTCACGCTCTTCGTCGAGTACCTCGACGCGAGCCATGGTGCGCTCGAGGAGGCCCTCGCCGACGTGGGCCCGACACCTGATCGTCAAGCCGCGTTGTCGCTCCGCAAACTCCAGCGACTCGCGATCGGAGCCGCGAGCGAGCACGGTGATGCGTTCACGATATCCTGCTCCGAGTCCGCGGGGCGCCTCGGCGCAGGACATCCCGGGCTGAGCGCCGAGGCGGTCAGGGCACAGGTCGCGCTCGCTGAGCTGGCCCACCGGGCGGACCAGCGCCTGTTGGACCTGCTCGGAGTCTCTTCGGGTCCGCTCTCGCCGTCCGAGCGCGCGGAGCTGCTCGCCATAGACGGACCGGCGGCGGATCGATCGCTCCTCGAGGCTCGTCTGGACGTCGTCGAGGACATGTGCGCACGAGGCGCGCCGCTGTTCGCGGACAAGCTCCTGCGTGAGGTCGCCCGTCTGATCCCGGCCGTCGAGCTGTACAATAGCCTCTCCCAATTTCGCAAATGGACTGTCGACGAAGCGTTCGTCGCCAAGCACCGCGCCGCTCACGAGCCCGCGCTGTCGATCGCCGACGCCAAGACCCTGCAACAGCGAATCGACACCCTTCGGCCGACCGTGGAGGCGGCCGCGCTTGGGCAGGAAGTGCAGCAGCTGCGCGCACTGTTCGAGCGGGGCTGGGGGAGCCCCGAAGAGCTCGAGCGCTCCGCCGGGAGCCTGTTGGGATGGCACACTCAGCAGGCAGAGAAGCGCAAAGACTATCCGGTGGACCCTGAGCATCTCGAGGCGGCTCGCGACCTATTCGTGGATATGCTCGTCGCGCGCCTTGACGCGCAGAGCGCGCGCTTCTCCAGCGCGATCGCGACTCTTGACCGAGGTGTCGTGCTCGAAGGCAGTGCGCTTCAAGCACTGAACGAGGCTCTCGTCGGGTACCCGCCGCACATCCCGGACTATGGCGTCCTCGACGCTGACCGGAGGAAAGCCGTGGATGCGGCGCGGGACGGGATCAAGGACAAGCGGGACGCCGTGAAGCAGAAGCTGGTCAACGCCTTGGCGCCGACGCGCGCCGCTGTAAAGGCGGAGCAGGCAGCGCTGCGAGATTTGCCCGAGGCGCAGCGGTCCGCCAAGGCGGGCGAGTTCCGCGCACGCTTCGGTGGGCTCTACGGGCTGTGGGATCTGCTCCCGGACGCGGATCGTGAGGCGGTATCTGCACTTCTGAACTCCTACTTCTGAACCCCGATGTCGCGGGATACTTCGCCGAGCATGATGCCCAAGAACGTCCAGCGCGCCTGCCGCTCCGTGTTCGTCATTGCGCTCGTCGCTTCGTTCGGTTGTTCGGACGAAGCGACGGAGATCGTAGATGGCGGGCGCTTTGACGCGCAGCTCGGCGACGCGGACCCACTCGATGCCGGAGGGCTCGACGCTTCCACCCTCGACGCCGCCGCGGCCCCCGACGCCGCAACAGCTCCCGACGCCGCCGCGGCTCCCGACGCCACAACTGCTCCCGACGCCACAACTGCTCCCGACGCCGCCGCGGCTCCCGACGCCACAACTGCTTTCGACAGCGGTGTCGCATGCGACGGGGGCGCGTGCGCTCAGGGGCAGTGGGTTCGGCACATCACTCCGTCGGGCCCGAGTCCACGCGTCAACCTCGCGATGGCCTTCGACGTCGCCCGGGGCGAGGCTTTGCTCTTCAGCGGCGACGGGGGCGGATCGGATAGAGACCTTTGGATCTGGAATGGTGTCGCGTGGCGGGATGAGCGCGCCGTGTCGCTGCCGGGTGCGCGCTGGGCGCACGCGATGACGTATGACTCCGTTCGTCAGCGTGTCGTGCTGTTTGGCGGATTTTCAAGCGGTGAACTCAGCGACCTGTGGGAGTGGGACGGCTTGAGCTGGACGAGCCCGGTGCCCCCGCTCGGTCCGCTGGGGCGCAGCGCGCACGCGATGGCCTATGACTCCGTGCGCCGCACCGTCGTGCTCTTCGGCGGAGGTGGCGGTACGCTCCTGGGTGAGACCTGGGAATGGGACGGTACTACCTGGACGGAGCGACGACCGCGAACCTCGCCCCCCGGGCGACGGTATCACGCGATGACGTTCGACCCCGTGCGCGCCGAGATCGTTCTCTTTGGCGGATGGGATGGTACCAACTTCTACGCCGATACTTGGGTTTGGAATGGCACGGACTGGAGCGAGCGCACGCCCCCGATCGCACCGTCGCCGCGGGAGGGCCACGCGCTGGTGTGGGACTCCGGCCGCGGCCGCGCCGTGATGTTCGGTGGCTTTGCCCCAGGAGTTGGTCACCTGTCGGAGACCTGGGAATGGGATGGTGCACGTTGGCAACTCATCCCGCTCACGGTCTCGCCGAGCGCTCGATTTGGCGCAGGGTTCGTCTTCGATCCGCGGGTCGGTCGGGCCTTACTCTTCGGCGGGTCCAGCGATCTTGGGTATATGAACGATACTTGGGAGTATACGGGTCCGCAGTAGCTCCTAGAGCGCGTCGCAGGCGCGCTGGTAGCCAGTCGCGCACGCCTTCTTCAGGAGTGACCTGGCCTTCTCGGGGTCAGCGGGGACCCCTTCGCCGCGGGTGTATTGGTCGGCGAGCATGCGGCAGGCGGGACCCAGGTTCTGCGCGCACGCTCTTTCGAAGAATTGGGCGGCGCGAACGGGGTCCGCCTTTCCCATGACGCCGTCGCCATAGAGCGCGCCGGCCGCTTGGCACGCGCGGCCGCTGTCGAGGGCGCAGCCCCTCTCGTACCAGACGATCGCCCTCTTCATGTCCGGCGGGATCTGGCCGTTGAGGCCGGCGTAGAGTCCGCCGAGGCTCTCGCATGACAGGGCGTCTTTGCCCTCGCAGCCGAGCTCGAAGAGCTGCACCGCACGCGCGACGTCCTTCGGGCCGAGCATTCCGGCGCCGGTCAACGAGCCGAGCATGCCGCACGCGAGCGCGTACTGCGCTCTACAGAGCGACTCGAGCGAGGCCTTCGCGGCCCTCTCGTCCTTCGCGAGGCCTTGTCCGAGCGCGCGCATCTTCGCCACCTGCACGCAGCAGTACTTCGAGCCTGCGCGGCACTCTCGTAGACAGCTCTCGGGCTCGCCGCGCTCGCAGCGCCTCTGCTCATTCGAGCCTTGTGCGTGCGCCAGCGGGCTCGCCAACGTGGCGCAGGTGACAAGGGCGCACAGTAGCGATCGTGACATCGCAGAGAAACGTCGAACGGTGAACCTCGTCTGTCAACGATTGGCTGCCCAGTCCAAGCACCGCGAGGACCGCGCGTCAGCTCTGGTTCTCATCCCTTCATCCGCTCATCCTCGCTGCGGTGGCGCCTGCGGAGTGCCACGCTTCAAGCTGCTGACGAGCGGCTCGCGTGCCCAGGCCGTCGTGGCGTATTCTGCGCCGGGTGAAGCCAAGAGCCACGGGCGCGCGCGTAGTCTTCGCGCTCGCCATCGCCGCGTGTGGATCACTCCAGTGCGCCCGCAACACCGCACCCTCCACGACTGTGGAGCCGAGCGCCGAGCCCACACGATCGTCGACGCCCGCAGACGTAGCCAAGCCAGCGCGGTTGGTGATGACCACCACGATCGAGAGCTTCGACGGCGGCGCACCGCCTGGGAAAGTGGCGGAAGACGTGTTCTCCGCCGCGGAGACTGCGCTCGCATCGTGCGTCGATGCCCTCGCGAAGGGGCGCCCGTCCGCGCGCGGAAAGCTCTGGATCGCGCTCGATATCGGCGCGACGGGCCTGACCTCGCAGGTGCGGGTGCACACGGACGAGCTCGGCGACGCCGCCTTTGCCGCATGCGCGACGCGGGCGATCGAGTCCGCCGAGCTCCCGGCTACCGACGAAGGGGAGGCTGTGTTCGAGGTGCGGATCGATCAGGCGGCGGGGCCACCTCCGATCTTCCGGCTCAAGGTGCGTTGACGCCGGAGCAAGAGCGGCCGCCCGTACAAGCAGCCTCAGCGCGCTCTGCTGCGCAACGTCAGCAACGAGACGCCACCCGTGGCGGCGGGCGATCGCGCCCTGGTCGGTGTGCCGAGGAGCTGAGACATGGCGCGCGTAGTTCCGAATGGGGTCTGTGCGGCGTGCTGAGAGAGCACCGCGCCGAGCTCACGGTCGAGCCTCGCGAGGATAGGGCAGGCCTTGATTCGTTGGTTCACCGCCTCGACGAACTGGGCTTCGGTCCACTCCACCCTGAACGCGATCTGCCGAAGGAAGCCCTCGACCAGCTGTCTCAGCGCCGGGTCCGTGTCGACCGAGATCGTGCCGGCTCGCAAGAGCATCACCGGCAGGTAGGCGCGCAGATCCTCGTCGGAGTAGGCGCGTTGACCAGCGTCCGTGCGCAGCAGCCGAGCCGCGATCCGCTCCCCCAGAGTGGTCACGGGGTCCCCTTGTGGAGCTCCTTCAGGACTGCCGCGGCGACGTACTCCACTGCCTTGGCGAGCTGGGCTCGCTGAACGAGCAACAGCTCGCTCGTGGCCGCGCCGAGCGTGGGGTCCGGGCTCGCGTCGCAGGGTTTGAGCGCCGCTTTGGCGAGGAGCCCCAGCACCGAGGGGTGAGTGAGGTAACTGGTATTCGTCGGAGGCGACCCAGTGAGGTCCTCGATCTCTCGAATCGCGTTCCGGACGTTGATGTCGCTGATAGGCATACGATGTCCTCACTTCTGCCGCGACTCGCGGCTCGATTCAGCACTCTGCAACACGGCGGCGACATGAGCCTCATCGCATGGAGCGTCGCGGTGGCGCTCGCGAGGCGGCACGCGACGCCGGCGTCACTTCTTGAGTCTCGGATCGAGAAGGCGGAGGCGCGGATGGATGGAGACCCCGGAGTTCGTGGGCGTCATCGGCCCCATGGCGGCTCTCGCCCGCGACTCGGCGATCGCTCCTCTCCTTTGCATCTCGGCCGCGGACGGCAGCTCGACCAAGCCGAGCTCGTCTGCCGCGGCGATCAGGACGTCGAGGCCGTCTCCGGTCGTCATGGGCGCGCTCGCGGCGGGAGCTCGAGTCTCACCGAGAGCTCTCGTGTCCTCTCATCGTAGCTCGGTCCGACCTTGAACTCAGCGCTATAGCCCTTTTCCTCGAGGAGCTTGCGCAGCGGGTCGGTCAGCGCCGCGAGCTGGGCCCGGCGCCGCTCGACTTCCGCGGTGCTGGGCGCAGGTTCATGACCCTTCGTTCCCCAGATCTCAGCGCTGACAAAGGGAGGATCATCCTTCAGTCCCCAGCTCTCGTTGTACCGGCTCCGCTGGTCGGCAGCGCCGAGCTCCTGGCCCAGCGCCGTGAGGCCGAAGAAGAACGGCACCGTCGCGAGCGGGATATCGATGGTCGCCCGGCACGAGCTGCCGAACCGGAACGCTCCACCATCTTCGAAGTGACGCTTGATTTCCCTCGCGCCGATCTTCACGAGGCCACGGGCCGCCTTCGCGAGACGCGTGTCCCCGGCCGGGAGCTTCGCGCCCTTGATCTCCCCGACGTCGCGGACGGCACGTTCGACATCGGCGTCGACCCCTGGAGGGGGGGCGGGGGGAAGCGCGCCGGGCCCGAAGAAGATGGGGCCATCGAGCGCGCCCGGCTTCTCCAGCTCGGCCTGCGTGACCCGACCGTTACGGTTGTATATTTCCAGGCGCATGGTGCTCCTTCGAGGACGTCGACGTCGACGTTCTGCGTGTCAGTGCTCGGCGGCGTTCACCGCGGTGGGCTGCACGGCGCGGGCCATGCGCCCGAAACCGCGATCGGGCTGGACGGTCCACGATGCGGCTCTTCGAGAGCGTCATCCGACGATCGCCAGGCGCCAGCGGCGGGGGCGGGCGAGCTGTCCGCGCAACTGCAAGCGTGTCGACAAACGCTGATGGGCTCGTAGAGAGTTCCGTGGCGCTCATCGACCAGCGGTCCCCGAGGCCCAGAGCACCCGCCCGCCGGCTCCGTAGATCACCAGATTGCCGTCGTTCTGCACGACGAGGTGAGCGCCCGGATGCGAGGCCGTGTTCGTGGCCATCGTTGGCGAGCCGCCCGAGTCGTAGCCGACGAAGTTCCCGTCCGCCTGCATGATCGCGGAGGTGGTCTTGTTGGTGTTGGCAGCCCAGAGGGCGGTGGAGCCTCGATAGAGGACCACGTTGCCGTCCCACTGCACCTGGAGGTTGAAGCGGCCGTCGCAGGACCTCAGAACGTTTCCGGCGATCAGCCCTTGGTTCGCGGGCATGATCCCGCATTGTGCGGGCGGCACCACAGAGGTCACGGTGATCGACGCGCTCGTGGCGCTGTGCCGCTGCTGACGGATCCTGACCTGCCCCGCCTGCCAATCGGCCCCATCCCAGAGCGTCGTCTCCAAATAGGTTGGGCTGGGTCGGGAGCTGCAGGGCTCCGCGAAGTGGAGGCTGACGCCGCCGGTGAAGGCCGCGTCCAGGGCGGCGCTCGCGCCCGTCGCCATGCGAAACGATGCGTAGTAGTTCAGGGCTCCGAGCTTCAGCACTCGGCCGCCGCTCTCCAGCGGCGTCAGCGTGTACGTCGTGATGTACGTCCCGCTCGGAAGCACGGACTGCGGAGACCAGCCCAGCGCGGCCTGGTGTGGTCCGTTCAGCCGGGCGTACTTCGCGATGTTCCCCATCACGTCCGAAGCATCGCCGTAGTCCTGAGCGTACGTCGAGGCGTGATTCAGCCCAAGCGTGTGACCGTACTCATGCGCGTACAACCGCCCGGTATGGCAGCCGCTCACGTCCGTGGAGTCACCCATGATGAAGATCCTAGCGCTGGCAGATCCTCCCTTCACGGTGCAGCCGGACGGCTTCTTCAGCACGTACACCACGCGCGAATAGTTCGCCGGGTTGAACCCTCTTGCGGTCGCGGCGCTGTCTGCGCGAGCGGCGATGGTGTTGAGCGCCGACGGATCGGTACACCCGAAGGTCCCATAGTTGATGGACACGTCGACCGGAGCTGCGGCCGAGAGAGTATGTCGGCCGAAGGAGGTCTCGGAGTAGAAGGCCGCGGCCGACTGGAGCGCGGCGCTGATCGTGGCGGCGCTGCAGGTCGGGGCGCCGACGCCCGCGTTGGTCACGCGCAGCACCAGGACGCTGTTGACTCCCGTCGTCGGGTTGCTCGGGCACTGGCCGGAGAGCGCTGCCGAGCTCGACTCCTCGTCGTCGACGAGCTCGGTGGGCGCCTCGACGCTGGGCTCACCGCCACAACCCACCGCCGTGACGGAGATGGCCAAGGCCGTCACCAGATGTCGCGCGAATCTCTCGATCATGTCGTGCTCCTCTCGAACGGGGGAAGGTCCTTGCTCCAATTGCAACGGCTGGGCCGCGCCGCTCCAATCGATCGGCGCACCCGGTTGACGCCTGCCGAGCATCAACGACGGCCCTGGAGCATCACCTGGGCCGCGAGTGCCCATTGAAAGCGTTGTC
>Ga0154020_10011469_pt1 | contig 10105 bp, 5 predicted proteins | sample Klosneuvirus_201_FD_109709 | JGI IMG/M metagenome (GOLD analysis project Ga0154020, IMG submission 109709) | Active sludge microbial communities from wastewater, Klosterneuburg, Austria - Klosneuvirus_20160825_MG | ecosystem: Engineered > WWTP > Aerobic digester > Activated sludge | place... | reverse complement strand
TGGGTTCTTTTTGGTACAGAGATGTGGGAGCGTTTTAACTTTTACGGGATGCGTACCATATTAACGTTATTCATTATTAATGCATTAATGATGAGTGAAGAACAGTCTTCACTTATTTATGGTGGATTTCTTGGCTTGTGTTACTTAACACCGATGTTGGGTGGTTTTATAGCCGATCGTTTTTTAGGTAACCGGCTTTGTATCATGCTGGGTGGTTTACTGATGGCGATTGGCCAAATGTTATTATTTATAAGTGCCACTACTTTCAGTTCCAATCTGGAACTGGCCAGAACACTGCTTTATGTTGCCCTGGGTATTATCATTTTAGGAAACGGGTTTTTCAAGCCCAATATTTCCAGTATGGTAAGCAACCTGTATCCAAAAGCTGAAAGAAATAAACTGGATACAGCCTTTACTATTTTTTACATGGGTATAAACCTGGGTGCATTTTTAGGCCAGTTAATTTGTCCTATTGTTGGAGATGTTGTTGATAAAAGTGGCGTTAGAGATATACACGCATTTAAATGGGGTTATCTTGCTGCATCTCTTGCAATGCTAACAGGCGTTATCACTTTCTATTTTTTTAAAGACAAGTATGTTGTAACACCTGAAGGTAAAGCAATAGGCGGTTTACCATCAAAAAATGATTCTTCAGATTATGAGGAAGGAGAATCTCAAAAGGCAACATTTACATCTAAATCTCTATCAATAGCCGTGTTGGCGTTTATTTGTCTAAGCCTTCTTTTCTTTTATGTTTTTGGACAGAATGTAATCTATTCTATTATTTATGCAAGTGGTCTTACCCTTGCCGGACTTATAATATCAGATGGGTCAATTACAAAAGTGGAACGTGACAGAATATTGGTTATTTATATTATTTCTTTCTTCATCATTTTCTTTTGGGCTGCTTTTGAACAGGCGGGCTCTTCATTGACATTTATCGCCAACAATCAAACAGACAGAAACTTTTTTGGATGGCAAATGCCTCCTTCAATGGTACAGATCTTTAATGGGATATTTGTGGTTGCCTTTGCAATACCCTTTAGTATTTTATGGGATAAGTTAAGGGCAAAAGGAAAAGAACCAATATCTCCATTTAAACAGGCAATAGGGTTGGCATTAATTGCTTTGAGTTATTTCATTATTGCAAACAATGTAAAAGGGTTAGGTACATCTGGTTTACTGGCCATTCATTGGTTAATTCTGCTTTACCTGATACAAACTTTTGGTGAACTATGTTTGTCGCCAATTGGTCTTTCCCTGGTTGGTAAACTGTCACCAAAAAGATTTTCTTCATTATTATATGGTGTTTTCTTTTTATCAAATGCATCGGGTTATGCTTTGGCAGGAACATTAGGCTCTATAATGCCTGCTACCGGTGAAAAATTTACAAAAGCAAAGGAATTAGGAATTGACCTGCAGGGCGTTTTAGATAAAACAATAACTCCTTCTGCCGAACAATTACAATTATTAGCCGAAAATAAAATAAGGGCATTTAATCCAACCTTTGCCGGTTTTACGATTCATAATTTATACGAATTTTTCATGGTTTTTGTGATACTGTGCGGTGCTGCAGCAATACTTTTATTTTTACTTACTCCCCGGTTGAAGAAAATGATGCACGGCATTAGATAATTTCCGGGCAATATTTTTTTGAAGGGCGATCTATTGGTCGCCCTTTTCATTAACTTAGGTTTTAAATTATCAAGCATGAGTCAAAAACATCCAAAGGCGCTGCCGTTTTTATTTTTCAGTGAAATGTGGGAAAGGTTTGGCTACTACCTCATGATCGGTATCTTTTTGTTGTACCTCAAAAATGTAGAGCATGGTTTTGCCATGACAAATTCCGAAGCATCAGATCTGTACGGTACTTTTATTGCACTTGTTTTTCTTACCCCTTTTATAGGTGGTTTGCTGGCCGACCGTTATTTTGGTTACCGCAGGTCAATTATTGCCGGTGGAATCATGATGGGAGTAGGTTACTGCATGATGGCCGTACATAGTTTGCCTATGTTATACCTGAGTATGGCATTGGTTATTTTTGGCAATGGCTTTTTTAAACCAAATATCTCTACACTGTTGGGTAATTTATACTCTGCCCCGGAGTTCATTCACAGAAAAGATGAGGGTTATAATATCTTTTACATGGGAATTAATGTAGGTGCATTTATCTGTAATTTTTTCAGTGCCGCCATTATTATCATCTGGGGCTGGAAATATGCGTTTGTAGCTGCAGGCGTTGGTATGTTCCTGGGTGTAATAATATTTATGGCAGGTACAAAACATTATGCCAATGGTGATGTAAGAAAGCCAATGACAAAAGAGGATATGCCGTTTTCAAAGATTGTGCTTACCATTTTTATACCTGCAATCATTGCCGGTATTCTGGGGTGGATCATTCCAAAGAATATTTTTGGGTCCGATAGTACAGATGCATTCATCTTTGCCTGTATCCCCGTTATCTATTTTTATACTTCCCTTTACATCAGGGCAGAGGCATCTGAGAAAAGGCCTATCGCAGCATTGCTGGCAATATTTGCAGCTGTTGTTATGTTTTGGGCAGTGTTTAAACAAAACGGAACGGCATTGACTATCTGGGCAGATAATTTTACCGACAGGCAGGTGAGCGGTACCACAGGCGATATATTCCGTGGATTGAAACAGGCAGAAGATATTTCCTATACAAAAGATACTGTGAATTTATATGATGCCATGTTCAGGCTTCAGAAAAAAGACGGACAGGTAATTAAAACTTATGATTACCCGGTTTACTTTAAAAATATTTCAAAAGAAAAACTTCCTGCCGATGGTGATAAAGCAACACTTTGGTCTACACCAATCAGCCAGTCGATAAATCCTGGATGGGTAATTTTATTAACGCCACTTGTTGTTGCCTTCTTTTCATTTTTGAGGAGGAAAAACAGGGAGCCGTCTACAGCCACCAAGATCGCATTCGGTTTATTCATCTCTGCATTATCAGTATTGGTAATGGTTGCAGCGGTACATGTATCGGGCAATGGCGCAGAAAAAGCCAGTGTGTGGTGGCTGATGGGAACTTATGGAGTGGTTACTGTAGGAGAATTGTTATTAAGCCCGATGGGCCTTTCGCTGGTTTCCAAATTAAGCCCGGTTCGTTTAACATCACTGATGATGGGCGGCTGGTTTTTAGCAACATCAATCGGCAATAAATTATCAGGTATTCTTGCAACCATGTGGGATGGTTATGAACACAAGGCAAATTTTTTCTGGGTAAACTTTATACTGCTGATGATTGCCACCTTCATCATATTTGCCATGCTTAAATGGCTTAATAAGATCATGAAGGAAAGAGGAGTGAGTTAGGATATAAAAATTAATATCTTTTTGTCATCCCGAGCGTAGCGAGGGATCTCATGGGCAACAGTATTGCATTTAAAGAGGTCCCTCGCTGCGCTCGGGATGACATGCATTTCCATTAAATAAAATCACCCCAATTGCATTTGCAATATGAACACCAATATCCCGGCTACAAATCCTAACAAAGCCAGCCATCCGATCTTTTTTAAATACCACATAAAGTCAATGTGCTCAATGCCCATTACTGCAACACCGGCTGCTGTTCCAATGATCAATGCGCTCCCACCCGTTCCCGTTGTAAGAGCAAGGAATTCCCAGAAAAAATGATCAGTGGGGTATGTATTCAGGTCATACATTCCCTGCGATGCGGCTACCAGCGGCACATTGTCAACTACGGCAGAAAGCAATCCCAATGCAATCCCGATGAGGTAATCATTTTGTAATGTATTGGTAAGAAAAACCGCAAGGTCTTTCAATATTCCATAAGATTGTAGGGCGGAAACAGCGAGTAATATTCCAAGGAAAAATAAAATACTTGGTGTGTCCACTTTTTGTAAAGCCCTGGCAACGGTATATTTAGCAGCATGTTCAGCATCTTTACTTTTGTGAAGAAAAGTGGTGATCACCCACATAAGTCCCAATGCAAGTAACATACCCATGAAAGGAGGCAGATGAGTGATGGTTTTGAAAACAGGTACAAAAATCAAAAACCCGATTCCTGCCAAAAGAATGATTTTTCCGTCTTTTTTTTCAGCAGTTGTTGATTCCATAACCGGTATGTATGTAATTTTTTTTCCTTTATAACGGTATGATACGATCAGGGCCGGGATGATGCATACAGCAATGCTGGGCAATATCAGTTGTTTCATGATATTAAGTGCTGTGATCTGACCTCCTATCCAAAGCATCGTTGTTGTTACATCTCCCAACGGCGACCAGGCTCCGCCGGCGTTTGCAGCTATCACGATCATGCCGGCAAACCATAACCTGTCTTCTTTTTCACTCAACAGCTTTGCACACAATGACGTCATCACAATGGCTGTGGTTAAATTATCAAGCAATGCCGAAAGAAAAAAGGTGATCAGGGTAATGATCAGTAATAATTTTTGTTTACTGGAAGTGGTAATTTTTTGTGTGATGATATCAAACCCGTTGTGTGAGTCTATCAGTTCTACAATCGTCATTGCGCCCAGTAAAAAGAAAAGGATAGAAGAAATTTCACCCAGGTGATGCAGCAGTTCTTCACCAACTTCATGAGATGATTCGCTTTGCAGCATGTAAATGGTCCAGCAAACCACGCCTGTTATTAGTGCAGAAGCAGCTTTATTTATTTTAAGCGGGTGCTCTAATGCGATGGCAATATAACCCAGTACAAAAATTATAATAATAGCAGCTGTAATCATGTTTAATTAATAATTGTAAGCAATTGATTAAAGTCGGGTTCTTTTATTATATAATCCGATACTGAATCAACCATATTGCTGGTAGAGCAGAATGAAACGCCGATTCCGGCTTTTTTTAAACAGCAAATATCATTGTCGCCATCACCAACAAATAAAACATTTTTTAGGTCAACATTGTATTTTTCGCATACAGCAATCATGCCATTGAGTTTACAATAATCATGTTTGCACATACTGTTGTTATCTGATAGAAAAAGCGAAGGGATCTTGACTTCCCCGGTTGCAATACTTTTTGAAAATTCCAGTTCATTTGAAATGGTGAAATCAAATCCGAATTTATTTTTAAGATGATTTGTGATACAATCATAACTGTCGCTGATAATTCCGGTAACATAACCCTGTTTCTTCAATTCCGTTATTATTTCCTGTACATGACCGGTAACTTCAATACTGTCTGTTAATGAAAGCAGGTCGCCAATAGATTTCCCTTTCAGCATCCTGGCAATTAATTTGGTACGGATAAAAGGATTGCTGTTATTGGTTACAACATCCATGAGTTCATTTTTAAATCCGAATGCCGACGCAGCTGTCTGTATAAAACTTTCGCGTAAAATGGTATTGTCCATATCAAATATGGCAATTTTTTTCAGCGACAATAAACTTTCCCGGATGGCAAATTCCATTTGTTCCCTGATTACCTGGATATTTTCAAATGTCTCCAGGTTTTGATTGGGTATATCCTGCGATTTTTTTATGATGGTTTTGGCCACTTCCTTCGACATCTTTCCAAGCTCTTCCAGCGTTTGCATCCTGTTTTCAATGTGTCCCAAGTTCACTTCTTCTATTTTTGCACCCAAACTGAACATGTCCAGCAATATGCCAATATCCACACCATATCCCTCTTCGAATTCAATTTTCTGAAACAGGTTTTTCTTGCCGGCAATCATGCCGCTTAAAGGTTGCCAGAATTTTGGAAAATCCGGGTACAGGATCGATAACAGTGGCTTGGCAACCAGTTCTGTAACCCTGCCTGCCTGCCGGGAAAAATAAGACTTTACAAAATCTGCACTCCCTTGAAGGATTGGATCTGTTAACAAGGCAATAATATTGGATGGATAAGTAGTAATATCTGCATCCAGGAAAACAATAATGTTATTTTTTGTTACAAGTACACCATCTTTCATAGAAGCCCCTTTACCTAGTTTGGTACTGGTGATAACGGTAGCGCCTGCCTGCCTGGCTGTTGCAACGGTATTATCCATTGACTTATCATCAACTACAATTACTTCTGTAACGTTTACCGATTGCATGGCAAGCCTGACAACAAAATCAATGGTTGCCTCTTCATTCAACGCGGGTATGATTACTGTTATCATTACTGAAATATTAATGTAATATTATTTTGCTGTAAACGGATATTAAGCCATTTCTCTAATTTTATTTTTTCACTTGCAGGCAAGCCTCCGGCTAATTCAACTAAAACTAAATATGCACTTTTCAACGCGGCACTGTCAGTAACCGCCATTGAAGGCTGGATGATAATTTTTTTTAATGAAGGGTATTGCACTTTCAGTTCCGCATAAACCTGTTTTGAAATTTGCTGATGTTTGTAAATGCTGTCAAGTTTTAACTGTAGCAATTTTTGTTCTTTATCCTTATCTTCCAGTGCACTGCTGATCATTTTATACTTTTCATCTTTATCTCCATCATTATTTTCAGACAGGTAAGCGAAACCCTGTTTAATCTCTAATGTAGCATCTCCTAATCCGTATCGCTTAAGTTTATCAGTAAGGTTAGATTTTTCTTCTGCAGAAATTTCCTTACCTCCGAAAACAAGTAAGATACTTTTTGTTTTTGCATCTGTCTTCTTAGACAACAAATAATCATTCGGGAAATGTGCTTCATATTGTATAAAGCGGGCAGCATTTTTATTAAACTTGTCTTGCTGTACCATATCATAGCCGAAATAAATACTGGGCAATAATGTTAGAAGTACAATTCCCCATACAATGCGATGCGCCCTTTTGGTCAGTTTTGCATTGTGCAGATCTTTTTCGGGGAAGTGCAGAAACCGTACCATTACAAAAGTAGCTAGGGCAATAAAAACAGTATTTATAATAAAGAGATAAAAAGCCCCCAAAAAGAAATTAAACTGTAAAGTTGCCAGCCCGTATCCTGCAGTGCATAAAGGTGGCATCAAAGCTGTGGCAATGGCAACACCCGGAATTACATTCCCTTTTTGTTTGCTGGAAGTAGCAAGTATGCCTGCTAGCCCTCCAAACAAAGCAATCAATACATCATAAATATTGGGCGAAGTGCGTGCTAAAAGTTCTGAGTGTGCATCTCTAAGTGGCGATACCAGGAAAAATATTGTAGAAGTAATTAATGCCACTCCTGTTGCTACTGTGAAATTATACATGGCTTTTCGCAGTAATGCAATATCATTGATGCCCATACCGAGGCCGATGCCCATGATTGGCCCCATTAAGGGTGAAATAAGCATGGCGCCTATTATTACTGCAGTTGAATTTACATTCAAACCCAGTGAAGCAACAAAAATGGCAAATATGAGAATCCATAAATTGGTACCACGGAATACTACTCCATTGTCTATGGTTGTAATTACAGATTCATATTCTTCTTTCTCATTACCAAGCTTGAATTTTTGAAACAAACTATTCAATGTAAATTTTTTTATATATCCGTAAATGGTAAAGATACAATTTAAAGAAAGTAAGCCTTTTTTATCAATTGCAACTGTTGTATTATTTTATTAAAATCAATCAGAGCTTATAAGGAAAACGAGAAAAATTGGTTAAAAAAATATTTAACCCGGGGAAATTGGTTTATTTAAAATTATTTAACAGTTAGCATTGAAACGATGCAGGTATAAGTTGATATTTATTTGGAGGTGAATCTTTTTATTTAGTTTTTGGAATACTGATGTCTTCAATACTTCTGTTATTGCGGCTGCGTTCCGCGGCAAATGCCACCAGGTGGCTTTCAACTGATACATCAATGGTTGAACTGAGCAGGCTTTTATCTTGCTGGTAAACAGCCTGCAGCCAGTCTTTTACGAGTGCCTGGTCGCCACCGCCGTGAGCGTCTGTTTTTAAACTCCAGGTGGTTTGTTTTTTTGTACTAAAGTTAGTCAGCACAAACGTTTCCATATCTCCAATAATATCTCCTTTTGATCCCATGATCCTTGTTCTTCTTCCTTCATATGAAACGTGTGCTTCCATAGAAAATGCTGCTGTTACCCCATTTTCAAAAAGCATATTTACGGTAAGGTGATCTGGCTGGTCGTTATCCATCCTGTAAACACAGCGTCCATAGTCTGAAGTTTTTAATTGTTCCAGGATATAATTGTCCCATGCCAATTCATCATCCGGCAGGTCAAAAACATATAAACGTTTCCTGTCGCGGTAATAGATCTGTAAGGCAGAATAAGGGCAGGTTGATTCTACTTTGCAACCATCTGTGCAGCGTTCTGTGCTTCCTTCAGGAGCATTGCGGTTGGTAAACCAGCGCAGGTTTCCAAAACAATGAACATCGTGTACGGGATTATTTACAAGCCAGCGAATGATATCTGTATCGTGTGAAGATTTTGCCAGGATGATGGGTGTTGCATTTTTACTGTTCCGCCATTTACCCCTAACATAAGAATGGCTCATGTGTATATGTTCTATGGGTTCCATATGTTGCAAACTGATAATATCGCCGATCAGGCCTGCATCAATCACTTCTTTCATTTCCCTGAAATAAGGAGAATACCTGAGCACATGACAAACGCCTACAATACGGTTTGTTGTTGTGGCTTTTTCCAGGATCAGCCTGCATTCATGCTCAGTTGGGGCAATCGGTTTCTCCAATAAAATATCATAACCAGCTTCCAGTGCTGCTAAACAGGGTTGTGTATGCACCTGGTCAGGAGTTGCTATGATAACAGCATCTGCCATTTTTTCTTTTTCAAATACTTCTTTCCAGTCTTTAAAACAATGTGTATGTGGAATTTTGTGTAACAAAGCCAGTTTGCTTCTTCTTTCCGGGTTAATCTCAGCAACAGCAACAATCTTCATTTCATTGGGCTTCTGTAATGCATAACTGCTGTATATATTCCCCCGGTGCCCGGCTCCTATCAGTATAACTGTTACCGGCTTTTCAATTATTTTGTGTAAAGGGTTAAAAAAAACATCTTTGTGTAAACCAAACAGGGATGCCACTTCATTCCATCCAAGCATGGCCGTATCCTTGATAAAATGCAATGGCCTTAAAAATTTACGGGAAGCAATAAACTGGCGTAGCGACATAATTTCCTGGTTGCACAATTAAGAATTTTTCAATCCGTGTACAGTTATACAAATATACAAATACGGCATTCATTATATTTTATACGATAAGAGCAAGGATTATATCCATAACATTCGTTTGTGTAGCGCCGGTTTTGATCAATCCCCCGGCCTGTTGAAAAAAATGATAGGAATCATTGTTATCAAAGAATTGCTGAGGGTTAAAATTATTTTGATTTACTGTATCAATGCTGTGTTTATCAATGATGGCTCCGGCAGCATCTGTTGGTCCGTCGGTTCCATCTGTGCCTGCAGACATAATAGTTACATTGTTATTTTTATCATGTTTACTTTTCATCATTTCCAACAAAGCTGCGAGGGCAAAGTGCTGGTTTCTTCCGCCTTTGCCACTACCGGTAACGGTTACCGTTGTTTCACCTCCCATCAGTAAACATGCAGGTAATGGGCCATTATAATTTTTACATAGTGAGATAAAATCCCTTGAGGCAATTGCTGCATCCTCCTTCAAATTGCTTTCATGTATTAAAGTATGATAGCCCAGTTCAGTTGCTTTACTGACAGCTGCCCGGAGGGCGATGGCATTACTCCCAATAATTATGTTCTGTACATTTTTTAAAACAGGATCTCCGTTTTTAACTGTTTCAGGAAGTAAACCCTTTCTGCCATTTTCCAGGTGATGAATAACTGACGTTGGTATTTTTTGCTGCAGTTTATATTTGTATATTATCTGAATGGCTTCTTCAAAGGTTGATGTATCTGCCGTCGTGGGGCCACCGGCAATCACTTCAGGATTGTCTCCCGGCACATCTGAAATGATAAAACTGAACCAGGTTGATGCAGGTGCATACCGCAGTAATTGTCCGCCTTTAATGGTTGACAGGTGTTTGCGGACGGTATTCATTTCAGCAATGTTTGCTCCGCTGTTGAGTAATTGTTGAAATAATTGCTTTATGGCTTGTAGTGAAATACTTGCAGGGATACTTTCCAGTAAAGAAGATGCGCCGCCGCTTAACAGGCAAATGATAATATCAGCCTCTGTTGCTTTTTGTAAAATTG
>Ga0154020_10011468_pt1 | contig 10105 bp, 10 predicted proteins | sample Klosneuvirus_201_FD_109709 | JGI IMG/M metagenome (GOLD analysis project Ga0154020, IMG submission 109709) | Active sludge microbial communities from wastewater, Klosterneuburg, Austria - Klosneuvirus_20160825_MG | ecosystem: Engineered > WWTP > Aerobic digester > Activated sludge | place... | reverse complement strand
TGTTCTTCTTCTCGTCCTTATGGCTTGGATACCTTTCTAGGAATCGGTGAATGGAAAATCTGCGACAAAGGCGTCAGATTGGTTTCACCTCGGCCTAATCCTGTATGAGATGATCGAGGGAGTGGTACCTCGACCTCTTCGTCCTCTCCTCCTAGTCCTCCTCCTCCTCTTTTCTTGTTCACCTCTTTCCCCTCCTCTAGCCTCCTTTCTACAAAGAGGATGACGGGTTGGACTACCAGAAGCTCCTGAATGGTGAGGTGTCATTCAGTCACCGTTTCATAGGAGATCCGGCCAAAGACCTCATAAGGCAGCTCCTTAACCCCGATCCCCTTAAGAGACTCCAAGATTTCCAGGAATTTGCTTCCCATAAATTCTTTGAGGGACTCGATTGGGAAGCTCTCCACAGGCGCGATCTGGAGCCTCCTATGGTCCCTGAGGTCCCCTCCCTCTTCGTTGTTTTGTCTTCTTTTTCTCCTCCATTTTATCCTTCTCCCCCTCCTTCTCCTCACTTTATTAGAACCATATAATATCTTGTCAATGTTTTCTATTGGTGTGGGATGCGGAGCCGGTCATCGATGGCCCGGGGTGGGCCTCCGATTTGCGCGAGGAGGAGAACCACATCGACCCGAGTGTCTTTGAGGGCTTCACCTACATCCCCGACCGCCGAGATCCCGCAGAGAACGCTTAGGAGACCGAGACCGTATGAAAGACAATAACTTTGCTCTGTGTCCACTTTCAGCAGGTGTCAGACATCGGCGAGGTGCGACTCGACAGTAGCTCAAGTATTAAAATGGGCCGACTTCCCCTCCTTGTAGTCTAAAAAGGTGTCAAGTTGATATCAAAGTTATTTTGTCTTTTTGAAAATTGTCGAAGGAGGGACAAAGAAGCAAGGGAGGTCAGAAGACGTCGCCCCGGCGCTCGGGATGTCCTGGCTCAGTCAGTTTTATTCAACCCCCAGAGTGCTCCGATCGGAGGATGAAAGTTGCAGGGCGAACAGGAGGCAGGCCCTCCTCCTCCTCCTCCTCCTCCTCTCCCTGACTCCCTCCCTCATTCTCGTATCACAAGGAGATCATTCACTCGCGACTCCTTCCTCTCCTCTTCCTCCTCCTCCTTTTCCTCTCTTTTGTCCTAAGGTGCGCCCACGCCGTCTGCCATAGGAATTTCCTATTTAATAACGAACGCCATTTATGTCTCGGCCCCTCCTCCTTCACCTCCTTTCCCTGCACAAAACAATCCATTTATCACATTTCATAACTAGAAGGAGGTCACCAAGAGGGAGCGGAGAAAGGTGGAGTTGTTAACAGGTCAGGGGAGATATATTATCTATTATTCCTCACCCGCATGCCCGTGTCATGGCTCTTGTCGCTTTCCCCCTCCTTCTACCCCTACTCCATTTCTTTATTCTGCTTCCTTTTTCTTTTCTTTTCTTTTCTTCTCTTTTCCTTTCTTCTTCCCTTCCCTTAAGTCCTTTTTCTTGAATCCTTCGCACCCGCAACGCCCCGTTTCCTCTTCTGCCCCGCTTTGACCTCCTTGACACTTGCCCGTAAACATATTTATATATTATTCTTTTGTTGCCATGGTCACCGATTACCGATTTCGACTACTCCCCTCTTTCTCTCTTTGTTTCGCCTTCTCTTCTGATATTTTCTCTCATTAGAAAGGGAAGATAGGGCAAGAGGATGAAGCCGAGCCGCTCTGTCGTCCTCGGCACCCTGCTCGTGGTGGTGGTTGCGCTTGGCTTCCTCGCCATCATGGCCGCTTCCAAGGACTCTCAGAGTAGCTTTCACCTCTCCGCGATCTTCTCCTCCCCTCCACCGCGACTACCAAAACCTCCTTCCTCCTTGTCACATCCTTCCTTTCCTCCCTCCCTCCCTCCTCCCCTCCCTCCTCCCCTCCCTCTTCTCCCTCCTCCCCTCCTCCTGTCCCCTCTTCTCCCCTCCTTCCTCTACCTGTTCGAACATCTCCCCTCCCTTCCCGTCCAGTCTCTCCCCTCCTCCCCTCCTCCCCTCACCCTCCCCTCTCTTCTCCTCTTTGCTATCTCTTTCATTGGTTTCTGATTGAATTCCTCCGTAGACGAGAGTATGAAGAGGGGCGGCGGTAAGCAGCAGGCGAACAAGCACAACAACAACGACAAGAACAAGAACCCTAAGAACAACAACAAGGACAAGAAGGAGGACAAGAAGGAGCAGAAGAAGGAGGAGAAGAAGGCGGAGAAGACTCTCCCTCCCAAGGACACCACCGCCGAGAAGAAGGGCAAGGGCAAAGGGCACTTCCCTCCCTCCTCCTCTCTCTTTTATTACCGTCTCTCTCTCCACCTTCGCATCTCCTTCCTCTCTTCCCATCCTCCTCCACCTCGTCCACAGAATCCTCACCCTCTTTTGCAGTGGCAAGGTCCTCTTCGGTGCTCTCATCGGTCCGCAGTTGACGGGCACTCAAGCGCCTTACGATTGGAATGCCATTACCAAGTGGGAGAAGATGGCGGCGAAGGGTAAGAGGCTCTCCGCCCTCCACTTCGGCGGCATCTGGCACAACCCAACGGGTTGCAGCGGTTACTGCGAGTTCGACCAAGTTGGATTCGATGCCGTTGCCGCCCATGGCGTCTTCCCGCTCTACTCTTGGGGCAGCGATAGCGCCGATGATTCCTACGACGCGCAGTTCCGAAATGCCGCAGTGGCTTCCGGAGCGCAGGACGAGTACATTAAGAGGTGGGCGACCAGCGCCAAGGCCTATGGTAAGAAGATCCTCTTGTGCCCGAATTGGGAGTTCAACGGCAATTGGTTTAACTGGGGGCCCCAGTCAACCACTGCTGCTGGTACCAATACCGACTTTGTGAACTCATGGCGCCGCATCCACAACATCTTCAAGGAGGTTGGCGCCAACAACGTCTTGTTCGGCTGGGTTCCTAACATCGATCCCGACGGTTGGTGGGCGAAGACGTCCGGCTACTCGCTCGAGTCGATGTTCCCCGGCAATGATTACGTCGATGCGGTCGGCTTGGACGGTTACAATCCCGGTGACGCGCAGTGGCAGTCGTTCTCGCAGCTCTTCGGATCGACCTATGCGACTCTGAGGCGGTTGGCTCCGAAGAAGCCCGTGTTCATCAATGAGGTCGGCTGCACTGAGAGCGGCGGCTCCAAGGCCAAGTGGATCAAGGACATGTTCAAGGTACTTCTCATTCTCCTTCCTCTCCGCTTCCTCTTCCGCTTTGTGGTCATTCACTTCTTGACCATCCACTCCTCGTTCCCCGTCGTCTTTTCCCTCAAGCCTCACATTCTTTTTCATAGGATCTTCCTACCAAGTTCCCCAAGATCAAGATCATCACGTGGTACAATCGCCCCGACATTGGTCCTAACGACCACACCGACTGGATTCTCGAGTCCTCCAAGACCTCTCTCAAGGCTTTCGCCCAGGGAGTCAGCGACAAGCGTTACTCCACTGCGAGGAAGTAGGTCAGTGTCTCGAATGCATGCTTTCGTGTCTGTTACCCAATATCGAATTTCAAATCGTTTTTCTTCACCCATGTCCATGGACGCATCGTGAGGCTGTTGAATGTTTTATTACGCCGCGTTGGAGAGGGATTCTGATTTAGCCATCATAGTATTGCAGATCATGGGCACCTCAATATCATTGACTTCATCTCAGCAGATTATAAATTTCATCGAGCTCCTCCTCTAGCCATAACAATGAGGTTTGTGAGAAGGAAGTTAATACCCTGAAGGCGGTTACAACAGGATGGGGTCCTCAGATGAGCGATCATCATCAATCATTATCTATTTTATCTTTCTCGTCGAATCCAGAGGATTCAGGCAACTCAGAAGCGATCTATCATCGTGATCTTCCGTGTCATGGAGCTTTTTAAGGAGATCGAGTCGATGACGCCGTCCCCTTTCAAGGGATTGCCAAGTGAGACTGACCTCGACGACTTCGACTTCGCACCACTGATTACCTCCAAGAAGAAGAGCAAGTCGATATTTAAGAAGAAAGAGCAAACTGAAAATCAGGTCAGTAGCCTAAGGAAAGGCGATCACACCTCGAGGCTGCTTCAAGCATCAATGTGGACCACTCGCCCTCAACTTCGTACAGCTTATTGAGATCCCCCTCCTTATCAGTTGGATTCTTATTTGGAATTTTTCGATAAAATCAGATTGCTTCAAATTGTAGGAGACCCTTTTGATTTTGATAATTGGGCGACAAGAAAACCGTCATCGAGCTCCTCCCTGCCGACCGAGGCAATCTCCTCAACCACTCAGAAACGAAAACTGCAAGAACTTAAGGTTGATCCTGTTATTGCCTCAAATCATGAGACAACACAATGCAATGATAATGAAGGTGATGATGATGTAGGATTTGTACGGTGACAGGCTCATTGTTATTGATATGAGGAGGCAAGGCGGAGTATACAGCGAATTCCACCCGGCAAGAAAGCTCGCACCTGATCAGCGGCCAATTGTGGAGGGATGGCCCAAACTGAATTATACTTGCATCAAGGTACTCCTCTTGATCCTTTGTAGGGATCGATTGATTGGGAGAATTATCACTCAAGTCATTCTCCATAGGGACTCTTTGAAGGGATGAAGATATTCTCAATTGAAGACGAAGTGAGCGAAAAGTATCTTAAGAAATATCACGCGAAAAAAGGGAAGTACCTGCGAAAAGAGAATTTCGAGAAAGGAAACCTCATCGGTTGGAAGAAGGTCCTTTTCACCTCATCTGTCTCTACTCCGAGATATCCAACCACTCAAATGCTTTTCTCATAGTCGATCGACAGCAATGTCTTATTGAAAGAGGTCGATGCGCGATTCAAATACTTCATCCTACCTTACCGCTACTTGCTCGAGAACTCACTGTCAGGTCGCGTCTCCAAGATTCGTCGCATAATCGACTCTGAATAGTATTCCATCAATGACATCATGCTCTAGACTCCATCTCCTTAATGTTTCTTATACTTTCTAGTCGTTACAAGGTCGTATTTGTGGATGAGGCGGAGGGGCAATCTCACATAGATTCGGTGGCTCCAATCAGCCAGGCGGTGCTGCTGAAGCTGTTCCTCGACGGTCACTATCCCCGCAATAATATCGAATAAATCCGGTTTGCCAGCACGTAGCGATATAATATTATATTTGAGAGAGTGAAACTGACCACTGTCAGAGACATACTGAGATGTGAGCCATAAATCCAACCGTTCCAACGTGAGCCACTTGCGGACCTTCCTAGCTGCGATTCTGGGTGTTGTGGGATAGAAAACAAAGTGAGATTTTGATATTACAGTACTGTATGTTAATAAATCAAAAAATTAAATTATTTGTTTCAAAAAGGAGACGAGAAACAGCGGTTCAATGCCTATGGTTGCGTACCGCACTTTCCATCACTTTAATTCTCGCTTCACCTCACCGACTCCTCCTCTTCCGGTCATCGTCATTCTTATATCAAATAACCCATTTCTTGACCGGCTATTGCCATTCCTAATTTGTTTACGATGGCTCTTTCTCGAGCCGTACTTGCCGCTGCGCCTCTTAATACCGGTATCGGCGCTAATACCTCCAGGGCTTTTTTATACTTTAATACTCCGTCGCACGTCGAACATCCGCCCACCACGTACCTCCAGATCCCCTTCAAATATTATACTGTAAAAGCGCGCTGACTGCTGGGGCACGGGAAAGACTCCGGGAAGGGGCTCGGCTCTGAGGCAAGGCAAAGGGGAAAGGGGAAGTTATGGGCAACGAGGGAAGGGGAAAAGGGGAAGACACAGGACACGGTGGGGCGAGGACTCCTTCTTTATTCGGGACTCCTATGCAAACCTTAGCTCCTCGACCGAGACGACCACGACGACGAGCTGCTCTAAACCTAACGGAACAGAACTGGCAGACCCTGAGGCCGCCTAACTCCACCTTCTCAGCGACTCCCTTTGGAGGAGGACACGCGCCTCCCGACGGTTTCTCTACTCCTTCCTGGGCTTCTTGGCTTCTCCACCTTGCTCCACCGCCACAATACTAATCAGGCCTGATACTAATGTAACTAAATATCATAATTTGGTATTTAGATCGTTTCGCGATGGTGAGTTCACCACACCGCGGTTACCATTCGACACCAACACCGGGACCGACCAAGAGAAGTACTGACTCATGAACGATTTACTTGGCGCTTCCCTCCTCCTATTCCAGTTGTTTATTTGTCTGTATGTTATAGATAATGGGCGATCGTATTTGCCATCCAAAGCTCTGGTGGAGGTTGACAGGAAATCGAAGCAGCTCCAGAAGAGTCACTGGACCCCGTCACCGGCATCCTCCTCCTCCAGAACACCATCACTGAACGTCTACGCAAGGGAGCGCTATGAGAATTGGGCGTATGAACAGAAGAATTCATTCGATCTATATTGGAATATGTTACTCATCTCATTTGCCATTTCTATCGTCTACCTCTTCACCCGCCTCGATGAAGTCCCAACTATCGATGTGCGCTTCGGCGGTTTCGCTGAGGTAGAGCCTGCATCCCTTTTCTCCGACGGCGACGAAGAGTTGTGATCGGGCGAAGTGAAGATATTTGAGGTCTTGGACTTGTAAGTAGTGGTCGATGTAGGAGTGGGTTGGAAGAGGATGTGGGATAAGAGCCACTCATGGGAGGAGTGGTAGTGGTGATGGTGGACATACCCGGTACCTCCTCAATCCTCCTTCGCTCGATTCCACTTCCTTCTCCTCCTCTTCCTCATCCTCGCCTTCGAGTTCGTCGAGTGGAAGCGATTCGAAACATAGCGATCATAATTTATCGTCGATGGGTCTTCCCGCCATCATAGCAAGCAACAGCAACACTCCCAAACGAGGTGCTGGCAAGCCAAGACCTTCTGCGACGGAGATCTGTTTCGCGATGTGAATGAAATTGAGAGTTCCCTGAGCATTTCCCTTCCTTGTCAGAGTCGTGGTGGGTTTCGTTGGGGAGAGTCAATTGAATATTTCCCTAGAGTGACTCCATCGAGTGGCTTCTTCTTTGATGAGTGCAGTCCTGTCTCTGTTTGATAAATGAGCGGCTCTAGTCATTTCTATAAGTATCCAACTTTTCGGTATCCCTCTTTCGTTTCGGTTGCTCGAATTCTTGCCCAAATGTGATTCCTCTGCCCCATGATCGGCAGATGACATGATCTTCTTGTTATTCCTCTAAAACATCATGAATTTCCTCATCTTTCTATGATTCTCTATCTTTCCCCGTGCGAGGGGCAGTCGGGGCAATCTTGTAACTTCTACGCTGTATAGAATTCCGATCGTCGGTTGCCCGCGGATTCACAATAACGAAGCACATAGATGAAGTCGAAGCGCTTTCCTCGTCGCCCTCGCAACTAATGACGTAAAGCCCTCCGGAGAAGTCTCAACTCGTGGCATTACGATGCTCCGAACACGATTAAGTCGATTATCACTCCTCCCAATCACAGTCGACGCAAGATCTAAAAACAGTCGCAACTGCTGAGCTCTGACAGAGGAACTTGAGGTCGAAGGGAGGGAGCCACGGCGACAGGTTGTGCCACCCGTAGCCCGTAGCCGGCCGTAGGAGTAATCATTCTCTTCATCTCCTTATCGATCGCCACTTTCGGTCGTCTCTCTCGTCGCCTCTCATTCCCCCGCTCCTTCCCTTAGTAGGGAATCAATCGCTGACGCCGAGGGAGAGCGCTGACGCCGCGGCGATGAAGAGGAGCTTCGATGCCGTCCAACGCCATCCTCGTCCGTCCCCTTTCCTCTCCCCTTCCTCTTCGCCCTTTCGATATATCTTTATATGATTCTTAACAATGTTTTCTCACATGGTCGCTGTGAGCTTCGAATCGGGCGGAAAGGGACACGGTAGGTGGGGTTTCTCATATTTGTGCTCCTTTGTCCGAGCCCTCCTCTTCTCCCTTCCCTCCTCCTTCTCCTTCGCCTCTTCTCTATTCTTTATATATATATCTTATCATTAATATATAATTATGGCGTTCGGATATCGGACAAGAGCGATAGCGGCGAATGATGACTCCGCTGCAAAAATATATTTCTTTTCCTTTATTCCAATTCCGTTGGAAAAAAGCCCCTCGGTTGCTTCGATCAAAACCCATTTCATATATAAATGTTATAAAAATATGTAATTTTGATGATATTATTATAACATGGTGAAAAAGTGAGGGGCAGCGCCTCCGGAAGGAAGGTCGAGGTTCAGTTCGAGAGACTTTTTTGCTCCCTTTTCAGGCTCCTTTGATCGATTCCGCGATTTGACTTTACATACTAATATATATTTATATTATATAGTAAATATCATTATTATCGGGATCGACAGCCTTCGGAATCGATGAGCCTCGTTTCCACTTCCTCTCTTGCTCCCTTTTCGTTTCATTTTCAGCTCTCAGAATTGAAATATCAATTGTTTCTGATATTTTTTATATTGCTTCGTTTGGGATGCACTGCGATTCAACTATTAATTCCAATCGATTTCTGAGATTATTTTATATTTGTAGAAACGGAGCGATTCGACTTTGAGGCGCTACTACCCGAGCTCCAAGGCGAGGTCCATTCTCCCTCCCTTCCCCCTCTCTCTTTCTCTCTCGCTTTCTCGTCACCATGTTTACTATTTCGTGATTGGCTGTCTCCCTTTGAAAGTATATGTTTTTGTGAAATTATAGAAGTTATTTTGATGATGTTATAGATTTTTTCGCGTCTGGACGAGGCGACCCAAGTGTCCATCTCGTACGCCTCCAAAGCGCTTCACTCGCGTCACTTCACTCCTTCGCGATTGTTTGGCGCCTATTTCCCCGAGCGATGCATCGAGCTTAACTATGCCGACTTGTTGCGATGGGCGCTCTTTGAGGGAAGCTATCCTGTCGATGATTTGCTCTTCTCGATGACCTGCTTCATGGGGACGAGCAAAGAGGTCATCGAAGTGCTCTGGGTGTACTGTCGATCGACCGAGTGCCCCGACCATATCCGCTCTAACTTCAACGAGGGCAACTCCATCTTCTCTGGTCTTTATCAGTCCATGGGGCGGTATCTTGATAGGGAAACGATATCGCGACTCGATGTCATCGTACCATTTGGTGTCATCCAAGGCGCCTACGTGAGCTCGTCCGCCTTCTTCCCATCGGAGAGTGACGATGCTCCTCTGCGAATCCTCTCGGAGAAGTTCGGCACTGATCGAGTTTCCAATGCTGTCACCTCGCCAGGCTTCGCTACGAGCATCATGGCGCTCGCCATCAAGTTCGACTCTGTCGACATCTTTGAGAAATCGTACGTGGCCGCTTTCCGCGCCTCTCCAACCTTTGCTTCGCTGTCCAACACGTCGGCCCCGACGCTCGCTGCCGCCTTCGCCCTCGACTTCTGGACGGCCGCATGGAATACGAACATCAAATGTATTTCGACATCGGCGCTGCTGACGATGATGTTCGAGAAAGGTCACCTCAATACGCACAACAGCTTTCTCTTTCCGGGGCTCATCGTGTCGGCCGTGACGCGCTTCTGCGAGATGGGCTATGTCGATGGCGTGCGCACCTTTGTCGCCTTCAAGAGCGTCTTCCAAGACGACTTCTTTAGGATGGCCATGGAGAACTGCTTGATTGGCGCCTTCTGGCACTTGCAGCTTGGCGTGATTGACTACATCATCGACGCTAAGGTGGTCGACCTCGATCGCTTCAAGTTCACCTTTCAGGACGATAAGTTCTCCGTTAAGAAGGAGTTCTTGTCCCCAGAGCTCTTCTCGCTCGATTTCGACATTTCGAGGTTTGCTAATGTCGAGAAGATCTTCCGAAAGATGTCGAAGGCCGTGCAACACGACTATATATTTATGTTCATCACGGAGATCCAATCGCCCATGATGGTCAAGTTCTTCATCGATACCGGCTTCGCTGATACGCACATGTTCAAGTTCAAGAAGATCATGTTCGATTTACTGGAGCGACTTGCGGAGGTGTTTGACGAGAGCGACATGAATAAGGCCGTCTACCAAGAGCGTTGCGATATGTTCCTCAACTGGTTCCTCGTCCACATATATACGCCCGCCAACTACGGCATGGTGCGCTCCCCTCTTCGCGCTCTCCTTCATTCCTTCCCTCCGCCCCTCCATCTCTCCCTCATTCCTTCCCTCCGCCCCTCCCTCCCTCTCT
>Ga0154020_10011467_pt1 | contig 10106 bp, 4 predicted proteins | sample Klosneuvirus_201_FD_109709 | JGI IMG/M metagenome (GOLD analysis project Ga0154020, IMG submission 109709) | Active sludge microbial communities from wastewater, Klosterneuburg, Austria - Klosneuvirus_20160825_MG | ecosystem: Engineered > WWTP > Aerobic digester > Activated sludge | place... | reverse complement strand
GAGTGTCGGCATGTCGGACCTCGAGCCCTCAATGTAGCGGCCGAGTTCGTGGCGGAGCGCATGGACAGCGGCAGGATCATTGCGCCAGACGCCGACCGCAAAGCCAACGCTCAGCGCTGTGTCGTCCGCGGCTTCCTTAGCGTAGACGGAGGGGCGCTTGCGATTATTCGCAAGGTAGAGATACTCGTAGTCCTCGAGGCCCTCTCGCAAAAGTGCGGCGGCAATCCTGGGACGAGCAGGGGCAGGCGCAGGAGCGCGCATGTCCCAGAAGATGGAGTCCTTGTAGTAGCCCCACCCGGTGATGCGATTCGTCCATGCCACCCATGGGATTACGCGATAATGCATGCCTTCATTGAGAGCCACGGGATTCTCCGCGCCATTGTTGCCAGTTTTTGAGACGGCAGGTGCAAAGGCTGTGTTGCACTGATTGGGATAGATGCAGCTGTTGTCAGTGTCGAGCGAGTAGTACCAGCTCGTCTCGCCGTAGCTCGATTGGCGCTGCCACGTGTAGGCAGCGGGGAAGCGCCAGACGTGGGGAAGCCAAATATCATACGAGCAATTGCCAAACTCAGGACGCTCGGCAATCCAGGGATCAGCTAAGCAGCAATATGTGAGCACGGGTGAGCTGATCGAATAGGATGTGATCAATACCCTCTCGGCTAAGCATGATGGGCAACTTGGGGGCATAGGTTTTGACTTGCTTGCAAAGGTATGCGCTGATCGTGTAGTCGTACCAATTCTGAGGCTCGTTCTAGAAAGAGAGTTATCAAAGCGGTTTCAGTTGCAACAGAAGCACAATCCTACCTGGGTGTAATAGTAGCCCTTGACATGGGGCGCGTCGGCAAAGAAACCTTTCGCCTCAAAGTAGTCCTGCAGCGCGCGCATGTACTTACCCCACTTGCGCTCGTATTCCAATGAGCACATCCACCCCGAGTTGCCAGAGCGGTCGCCCCAGCGGGTGCTCGAGGTGGCGCAGGGGACACCACAAAAGGAGGAGGGACGACCATTGTCAGTGGTGACGGCCATGAGTTGTGGGAACCCGCGGTCGATCCAATCGCCAAAGGTCTGACCGCGCCAGGTGCTGCCCTTGCCGAGGCCATAGCGCAATCCTGTGCAGCCATTCGCCCACACGCATTGCTCGCGGCTCGTCGAATTGTCAACATCTAGGAGCGACTCGCCACTGCAGTTCCACGCCACTTGCCAGTTGTAACCGTTGGGCCACGATGGGTTCGTGGAACTCATGCGATGCTGCAAGTACACCTCCTTCCATGCGTCGCGCACCTCAATCGTGTCGGCTTCGATGCTTGGTTGGCTCATCAAGAACGTCTCAAAGTGAGGCGTGCGGTCGAGGGCGAAGTTGAAGACGGTGAGCTCGATAGGCAAGGTGATCTGCGCGCCGTTGCCGCCAATGGCATTCAGCTGGAGCGAGGCCGTCTTGACTCCAGGTGAGCTGCCGGCCTTGGGCACGTAGATGGTGATCCAGAGAACGGTCGGCATCGTAGCCGACAGCGCCACGGAGCCGCCCGAGGCGACGCGATCGGTGAGGTCGGCCATTTGGCGCGTGCCGTGAGACCATGGTGACATGGGTGAGAAGATGGCGCGACCGACGTCGATCCAAGTCGCAGCGCCCAGGCCAGTGAAGTTTGTCATGGTGACGGTGAGCGAGGTGAAGGCCGAGGTGCCAGCGACCACGACCTGGAAACTCTCCAACTCCTCGAGGGCGCACGAGATGCGCAGAGTCGAGCCTTGGGCAGCTGGAGCGGTCGTGTCATCGCCAGTAACGCGATATGTAGCAGGTGCAGTCCACAAAGTGAGCCCACTGACACTCTGAGAGAAGGTGAAGGTATAATCATCGCGATTGAAGGCGATCACCGCCGCCGAGCTCGTCGACGCCAACGAGAGCACCAAGAGCAACGCCAGGACCAAGGCGGCGCGCAAACTTGCCCTAAAAATCAAATATAAATATAATATCAATGAATATAATAACAGTAGGAAAACAAATCGAGGCAACCGATCGTCATTACAGGGCAAACGGCGAGCGAGATCGAGAGCAACATGGGGGACGACGTCTGCGCTAACGCGCACAACCCGTTGAATTGAATAGGGATAAAAATGATGAGATCTCATCAGAGGCACAAGATACATGGAGGGACGTGGAGAAGCCGCCACCGGGGGAAAAATCCAGAGAATGAACGAATTCAAGGAGCGCTGTCTGTCTGCCAGAGAGCGAGCGCACGAGCCAAGCCCAACACCAGCCGCTGCCCAACGCCCGGGGCCCCTCTCCCAGAACGGACACAGAAACACTCCATATTTGTAGATCATCACAAAGATGATTAATATAAAAGAAATATTCATTTGAAATCGCCAGCAAAGAAGCGTGTCGCCACGAGCGCAGGCCCTTCAGAACAGGGGACACCGTTCGACAGCTGATAACCCCTTGAAATGTCTTGTGGAACAAGAGGTTTATTAGTAGGTGGGTCGCCTGTGACTCGTCTGTGACTCGAGCGATCAACAATGTTTACTCTTCCTCAGTCGCTCTTGAGCTGCTCTCCCTCACGATGCTCCCTCTCTCTCCATATCACAGTGTCCACTTGAGCTCCTGTAGCACGAAAAGTGGAGGATACACGAGATTCGTTACACTGCGAAGATTTTCAAATATCATCATGTGGAGTTGCTTGCAAACTCCAAGTATCGTCTTGACGGTCAACTTCTGTTTCCGGATCACCACCACGATACGCCTCTGAATGGAAAGATGAGCGTATCAAAGAGAGAAAAATGAAATTATGTACGAACAGGAAATGGAAATGATGCGATGGGGGAAGATATTGCCTAACGGGAGAAGAGGAGACCTGTAAGGACTCGAACCATCACAACGACACCCGCTACCCACAGCTATACCAGCCCATCTGGAAACTCGTGAAATGGTCGTAATACCGCAAAACCGAAATAAAAGCATATAACGTCATAAAGACTATTGAGAGATGGTCGAACAACTCCGGGATGAAGCTCCAATGTCACCGATCGACAAAGTGGACAGAAGGGAAGAGAGACGAGGCCAACGAAGAGTCCTGTTCTCATCCAAATGAGTCCAGCCATCTCCATCAATGATCACCACACAGACAACCATATGTAATTTGATACGGAGAATCGAGTGGCAACAAATAAGGAGATAAGGACCCTCAAGAAAAAGGACGAGGTCGAGTGATGGTGGAGGAGAGAACGCCTGCCACCGACAGATCCATCATATATGCCAGTCGTAATCCAGTCATATTCAAGATAGGCATAAAAAAAAGAAAAAGAATGAAATATAACATTGAGAAAACACCAAGAGAAGTCAAAAAACCGATCAAAACGACAAAAGGCGTCACAAGGACGTCAGGAAGGACATACAAGAGGCGTCGAAGTCTTGAGAGGTGGGCCGCCATTTGAGCTGGACAAAAAAATTTGAGCAAAAAAATCGGTTTCAGTCAGAACAGGGGTAAGGGGACACGAAAAAGATGATGGCAATATGCGCAAACTTAAGAAACGCCACAGAACACTGTCAGATCGGGAGCATTGATAACATCAGGGGTCAAAACGGCGTAAAAACGTGACCTATCGAAGTCGTCACTTAGTCGTAAAATCAATGTTCATCAAAATTTGATATAAGGGATATTATTAAACGATAGGAAATTAAAAATCGGACAAACAAACGAAAAGAACACTCATCCGGGGAGAGTAAGGACCGACCACCGATGCAACGTCGACCTCCCCTCCCGAGACGTCCTCATTGCGCCTCCACCAATACGACCCCAAAAATTATCATATCTCGGTTATCAATATGAACCAAGGTGACTTGGGGCGGCGGAAACGATGGAAATAATAACAGACATGCCAGTCAGGAATGGAACGCAGGAGCACTGTAAAACTGAGGACAAGGGGAAGACGGAAGAGATGTCCAACTGAAATCAGGGGAGTACAGGTCGTCAAACAGTCATCAATGATCACCACATCTCAAATAAAGCAAAACAGGTCATGGAAATATATTACGAAGATCAACAGACTCAAAGGAACCAAATAACACATCGGCCAAGTGGACTGAACAACAGTTCGGTCTTCTAAGTACAAGAGAGGAGAAACAATCGCGAGACCTACCATCCCAACTTGACACACCCTTCACAAAATGGACAGAACTATTTGGAGACAGGGGTTATTTCACGCTCTGAAAACGAATAACGCAAAAAGGAAGCTGAGAAACTGCACTTGTAGACGCATGCTAATGGCACGCGGAACAAGGGAGAAACGAGGACGATATGAAAACAAAGGGTGCTATTGGTCATGAAATGGTGATAAATTCAACAAATTACGATAAAATTCACATAAACCTAAGATCGGAAACCCACACCAGATCAGGATGCGAGGGATGGCGCAAGGAAACGTTATAAATACCATCGGCAGGATTTGGCATATGATGAGTCGTAAATAGATCGTAAATAGATCGTAAATGGGAGAGTGATCGCAGCAATTGGGCATCACTGATCTCCCGGGGCACGACGGCGAACGACCCAGGGTGACCTGGATGGAGATGGGCGTTAGCAAAGCGTTCAGTCGGGTCGTGGTGACAACGCAAGAAAGGAGGTCAAAAGGACACTACAAGGACACCGCCGAGTTCGCCGGATGGCGAAACGAATGAAGGGTTTGGAGAAGAGGAGAGAAGAGGTCAGGAGAATGGGATACAGGAAGGAAACGATTGGGACGTTGACGAGCAATCGAGATCCGCAGTCGTTTGGCCATCGGAGCTAGTAATAATCCAGGCCAACCAAATCGGGTAATGGGAAGCACGTGCGCCTACCACGTCAAGCGTCGAGGGATTCAAAAATCACTCCATCGACAGCTTGCACCCAAACGATCTACAACAGAAACATGAGAACCAAGGAACAAAGAGAGGCAGCGATTCAATTGAAAACGCGATGAGGAGGTGGAAGGGAGCGATGATAGAGACCATACCTCGTGGACGAACGACCGAGGACGAAAACACAGTGAAGTAAAATTATACACAAATATGGAATAAGAAATCTCGGCACAGCGTGGTGGGCGAAGGCGAGGAGGGCCGGCCACCCAAGGATAAGATCGAAGCGCGAAATCGATTTGTCGGTGGAAAGTACGATCGTCACAGCACATCGAAACAATCGACAAAAACAAAAGCAAATAGGACGCATCAATAATTAAGAGGGGAGCGGCTTGTGCGGGAGACGGAAGGCGAAGGGAGAGCCTACCATTTCTTTCGCGCGAAGGAGACCAACGACAAAGAGTGGCATCGCAGAGCGCTACGCACGCCTCTTTCCCGCATCGCCGGCTCATAAACAGACATGAATTACAATTCTCAAATTCGATGAGCAGCAGAGGGACCAGGGGAGACCGAGAATGGCCTTCGAGGGCTCGAGATTCGCGACCGGCTCGGTGCGCGCCTACCAATCGATCGAATGATTCGAATGAATCGAGTCGCGAAGACCTCAGACGGGGGCGCGCATTTTACGGATTCTTTGGGCACAGTTTATTTTCGCTGCCGGCGGCGGACAAAGGCGGTTCATAGAACGCCTCCCAATCTGAGGCAACTCAGAGCTCAGAGGAGCAAAAACAACATCACAACCAACTGTCACAGTCCAACTCACATAATGCTCTCCCAAAATACTTGTGATCTTAATTTTTTGACCACCCAGATAAAAGACTTCGGACAGTTGGTCAGCCAGAGATTCAGTCTCCTCAGTCATTGTCAAGTCGTCGATTTGAAGTGCTACATTTGACTCTCCCCCCCCCCGCCTCTTCTCTTCCAATTTTTTGTATCGTCAATGAAGAGAAGACAACCGGGCATCGACGACGAGGCCGCAGACGCCATGGACTTCACGACGAGTTTGAGTGATGATTCATTCCTCACTTTCTCGTCGCCCTTTCCCCACCCCGAAGACGCCAACTCGCCGCAGGCATTCGGATCCTCTCGAGATCATGCGCTGTATTCAACTATGCTCGTCGAAGAATGTAATGATCCCCCTGAGGGCCTATTGGTGCTTTCCGGCATGCTATTGGAGCAGCTCAGCTCGAAGCCTCAAACAGTCGACGACCTGGCGCGGTTGGTCGAGCAGGAGCTTGCTCATCGTGCATTTCAGATAGAGCCCGTGGTAGTGTTCTATCATCTTGTCCTCAATGGCATTATAACGAGCACCAAGAGCACCGACAACTGTCCAATCTCTTTCAAGTTCTCTGGAATGGGCAACATGTCTCGTTTTTCTATCTACACTGCTCTGGACATGCAGAAAGGCGTCCGGAAGAAGCTATCCCGCGACTTCAAAGTGGCCCTGAAGAACGCTCTCGATTGGCTCCAGTCTGGTGCAGGAGACGGTTGCTCTGCTGAGCAACTTCTTGATTCCCTCCAAAGTCACTGCACGCTGACGAGTGGCCTGGATACGAACGAAATCGTCGACTACTTGCTTCGTATGGCGAAGATCTCCTTCGACTCCGAAACTGGAAATATACACGGACACTTCTTCAACAGTGAGGCCAATCGCAATGTGCTATACCAGGCTACGATACAAGATAAGCAGAAAGAAGCAAAAACATAATTTCAGGCGAGTGAAAGAAACCATTAATTTTACTCAAAGTACAATTTGAATGAGTGACTATCACCACACAATGTCGTATAATATACATCATGGACTCAATCCATGTATTATCAGCTCGTTCTCCTCAGAAGAGGAATTTTTTGCTTACTTGGCAACCACACGGAGGAGTTTGGTGATCTCTGCCAGCTTTTGCGTCAGCGTTGTGACCTTCTCTGCGACAAGTTGTGGGTTAGCTGCTAGCCGCGCCTTGAGAACCTCGAAGCTGACCTGGTTGAAAGGGTTCAGCAACTTCACGAGCTGGTTGTGGTCGCGGCCTCGGAGCCAAACGAGCACGCCGCGGCGCATGAAGATGAGGGCACGGGCAACCGCAGGGACGGCCTCAAGGACATCAAAGCCGCCCTCCTTTTGCAGGATTGGGCGGAGGATGGCGGGCATGAGCGTGATGCCATCATCGAGGTCTTGCGGCTCAGCATATGGGTCGCAAATCTTCTGCATAGAGACCTCATTGACCTTCTCAGAGTTCAGGAAGGCGGAGAGGTCCTTGACAATCTTGTCAATGTCGCCATTCAGGTCAACGCCGCTAATGGGGCAGCTCGCCTCCTTGCGCTTGGTGGAGGAGCTGACGGCACCAATGGCGTCGGCGACGCACTCACGCTGCTCGTCGCGCACAGCCGTCAACTGCGCGTCTTGGTTGGGCTGCACACCTCCGAGCACAGCCTGGAAGAGGTTAAACAGTTTACCAATCACTTGCCCGGCCTTGGTGACGCTTGCCGAGAGCTTGGACTGCGCGGTCTGCTCCGTGGCAACCGCAGCGTTGGCGTGGGCGAGCGAGAAGAGATCGATGAGGGCGTTGAGGTGCTCCTCAAAAAAGTCAAAGAGACCAGACTTGTTCTTGGCCGCTACCATGGCCCACGTCACGGCGCCAAGATCGCTGAGCTTGTTGGCCAACAAGTTCACCTTGGCCAGCAGCTCGGTGGCAGTGAGAGCCGGGGCTGCAGGAGAAGTGTTCTTCAGGGTCGCAACGGTCTACATGGCCAAAATAAGATGAAAATGCGGAAAAGGAAATCATTACGATCGGATCGAGTACCTGGAAGACGCGATCGCGGAGCTGTGCGAGGCGCTTTGAATCAACATCCTGCGCGTTGCTTTGCGCGGGGTTAAATGCGGCAAACGCGTCGCCCACTGGGCGTTGTTTGCCCGTGCTCTTGGCCGAGTGCACAGCGGGCACATCATTGGTCGCCGTGCTCGGGGCTTGGGCAGGCTGCCAAGGCTGCGCCGACTGGAGGTTGTTCGTAATCGTGCCAGCGTTCCCTCCCGAGTCGTCCTTGACGCTCGCGCTGCGCTTAATCTCCACGTAGAAGGAAATGGGGTCGACGAGGATCGGGAGGCTGAAGAGGTACACCTGCGCCGTGTAGTCCCCGCCGATCGTAGGCTTGACTTTGACGAGCAACTTGCCCTCGGGGGTGCGCTCCGTGTCACCCTTGATGGTTTGAGGGCCCTTCACCTCCACACGCAAGTCTGTCTCTGGGAGGTAGTCTATCCGGTTGCCGAGCACGTCCGTGATGGGTTGCAACGTAAACCGCAGACCGCCGCTGCCGACCTTGAGCTTGTCCGTGCGGATCTGCTGCTGGCGGAAACGAGGCGACATTAAGAAATCGGGGTTCACCTCGGCATCGAATTTGAGCGGTTCACGGAGCACGGGCTCACCGCCGCAGAGGACCTGAGCCGTGTAGGAGCCCGAGACACGCGGCCGGAAGACAATCTTGACGGTGCTATTGAGAATGGAGACCGAGTAGTCGACGCCGTCAGGGTTCACATCGCACGTCATCTGCGAGGCAATCACATCAAAGAGGCGGCCGTAGCGGTCCTTGAGCTTGCCCAGCTCGAGCTCGAAGCCACTTTCGCCAATGATGCTCAGAGGAAGAACGATTTTCTGCAAATTGAGGCCGTTGCGGCGCACGTCGATCGGAAGGGAACTATTGAAGAGGTCTGCGCCATTGAAACTAAACTGAGCAGTATAGCGTCCAATGTGCGTCGGCTTAAAGTGGAGCTTATTCTCGCCCTGGTGCTGCACAATCTCGCCAGTGAAGGCGTCGTTGCGAGGGCCCGTGATCTTCACCTCAATCTTCTTGCGATCCACGCTGGCGTCAATGGGCGGAATGCTAAAGAGATTCTCCTCCTTGTAGGCGGGCGCACCAGGCTTCTCCTCCGTTGACTTTTGGCGCAGCGGCGAGGTTACATCGGGAATTTCAATCGGAAGAGGGCCATTAAAGAGATCGCGTTCCTTGTGGAAGATGCGCACAAGGTAGCGGCCGCCATAGCTGGGGACAAAGTGGACGCGCATCTCTCCGTCGACCTGGACCACGTCGCCGGGAATGTTCTCACCGCGGGGCGCCGAGACGTCCGCTTTGAGCTCCTTGATGGGAATGCTCTTATCTATTGGCGGCAAGGTGAACAAATGCTCCGGCTTGAAATCGGCCTTGGGAGCGGGCTTGTCCTCGGCCGCGGAGGGTTGCCGCGAGCTGGAACGCGACGACTTAGACACCTTGATGGGCGTATTTAGCCGAGAAGACGACTTCGACTTCTCCTTGGTTAGAGGGGACGACAACGGGGGCACCTCCGCCTTGGTCTCCTTCTTCTCTTCCTTTTTCTCCTCCTTCTTGGACTTCGCCTTTTTTGGCGACTTGTGCTTGTCGGGCGAAGAGGTGGAATGTTTGCTTGAGCTCTTGGACTTTTCGACCTTTTTCTCGCCTCCCTGGGCAGTCTTGCCGTCCTTCTTGTGATGCGAGCTCTTGGACCGCTTTGGCTTCGCACCTTCCACGGGGGCGGTGACGGTGAAGGAGTCTATCACTCCCGTAAGAGGCGCGCCGAGCAGGAACATGGAGACAGTGTGCTTGCCAGCCATCGAAGGGAAGCAGCGCACGACAACGGTGGTCGGCTGCAACAAAATGTCAACTATCGCCGGCTCGCCATTTGGCCCCTTGACCATGACCTTGAGTTGGTCCTTGAGGAAGTTGGTTGCGGTGAAAGTCTGGATGATGCACTCCTGGTACACAAGGGCCTTGGTAATCTCTCCAGGCACAGGCACGAGTATCGGCCGAGAGGTGATGCTCGGCGAGTGCATCGGTGGAGACGGCGGTTGGACGACGACCTTGATGGGCAAGCTCTTCAAGGCCACCTCATCGGCGAACAAGACGACCGAGTACTCGCCAGTCGCAGTCGGGCTGAATCGCACTTCGTATCCTTCGTCCGAAGTCTGCCAAAAAAAAGAGGATGAGCAAGTGGTGAATATCATCACATCCAATAAGAACAAAACGCACCAGGGTGACAGTGGCGTCGGTCGCAGTGCCAGTCTCGACAGGGGTGGCCTTGGCGGTAAGGGTGCGTGAGCCGAGGTGCTTCATCTTGATATGCAACAGAACGACCGAGTTGGCCTCAAACATCTTATCGGCGCCATCGACAGCGACGACTGCGGGACTCTTCTCACCTTTGCTCTTGGAGTGATCCTTC
>Ga0154020_10011466_pt1 | contig 10108 bp, 1 predicted proteins | sample Klosneuvirus_201_FD_109709 | JGI IMG/M metagenome (GOLD analysis project Ga0154020, IMG submission 109709) | Active sludge microbial communities from wastewater, Klosterneuburg, Austria - Klosneuvirus_20160825_MG | ecosystem: Engineered > WWTP > Aerobic digester > Activated sludge | place... | reverse complement strand
TACCGGGGAAGTGGCATTCCACAATCCCGCGCCCTGGCCAAAAATGCTCGGCGCGCCCGGCATCATGGGCTGGTACTCGTTTGTGCCGTTCATGGAGTGTTTCCACGGCGTGGTCAGCCTGCACCACGGACTGGAAGGCACGCTACGCCTTGGCGACCAGCGCATTGACCTCTCCGGCGGCAGGGGCTATATCGAGAAAGACTGGGGTCGCTCCTTCCCGCGAGCGTACGTGTGGATGCAAACCAACCATTTCGACACGCACGACCGCGCTTCCATGCTCGCTTCCGTGGCGCATATCCCCTGGCTGACCGGACATTTCATCGGCTTCATCAGCGGCTTTTGGCTCGACGGGCGACTATTCCGTTTCGCCACCTACACCGGCGCCCGCAAATACCTCGAACTCGGGGAGGATTCGGTGACGCTTGTTTTCAAAAACCCGCGCACGGAACTGCGCTTGCACGCCAAACAGGCGCCGGGCACGGCGCTCGTGTCGCCCATTTCCGGGGAGATGACCGGAAAAATAAACGAAAGCCTGCAGGCGATCGTCCATGCTGAATTGCTCGAAAACGGCCGGCGGATTTTCGAAGGCACGGCACGGACTGCCGGGCTGGAAGTGGCGGGGGCGGTGGAGGTCTTATTGGAAAGGTGAGGTGGCTCCAACCCCTTCCCCAAATGGCGCGACAGGTAGTTCGCCGTTTGAAATCCTGCGCCCTGCCTGGTGTTTGCACCAAGAAACCTCGCTAAACATCTACTTGCGCAGCGCCAGCATCTTCCGTGTCTGGGTGCCTTGCGGCGTAGTCAGTTCGTAAAACAACATGCCCGTGGCGCCGATGTCGTCGAGGCGGATGCTCTCCTCGTGGTAACCAGCCGGGTACGATTTGTCCGTGCGCCACAATTCGCGGCCGCTCAGGTCGAGCACCCGCAGTTGTGCATCGGTGGCCGTCGGCAAAACAAACCCGATGGTCGTGCGGTCGTTGAACGGATTGGGGCGGTTTTGCAGGAGATCGAAATAGTCGCTGGCAAGCACGTCCGGCAGGTTCAGGCCGGGTTGCATAAAGTCCGTGAACACCAATTGCACCTCGCGCTGGGCCAGGTCGGTCGTATAGGCCAGTGCCGCCAGTATGGCCGGGTCGAGCCCCAGCACCTCGCTGAGTTTTTTGCCGCCTTGCAGCACCTTGAAGCGCAGGCGATACATCGGCTGCACACCCGGCAATGTTTTGCCTTCGGCCACCGACCACAGGGTGCGCAATTCGCCCTGAGCGATCCGGTAGGCGCCGAAATGACTCGCCTGATCCAGAGCAAGTTCGGTATTGATCCCGCTTGCCTGCTGGAACTGCATCACTGCCGGGTCGAAACGCATGCCGAACTGGTAGGCTGCGATGTCGGTGAAATTGGCCACCGAGAAATCAAGATCAATCGTTTGGCCCGCTTTCAGCAGTTGGTCGCGTACGCGCCACACGAGGGGTTGGGCCGATGGATCGGGCTTGAGCGAGGGGTCGGCTACATTCACACCGGGGTTCGTTTCCTCAAATACATCGCCGGTTTTGATGCCGTAGAAATCCTGCCCGGGTTGAACACCCGATACCCCGGTCAGCACCCGGTTGTTGTACAGGGAATAGTGGTCCAGCGTGTATGGGCCGGCCAATACCGGTGTATAGTCTGTGCGTACAAAACGCCAGTGGCCGGCGGCGTTCAGAATATTCAGCGACGAGGGGTTGCCCAGCAGCGCCTGCCGGATCAGTGCCGCATCTATGGAGGAGATGTTGTTGCTTCGGTTGCAGTCGGCAGCAATCAGGCGGTAAAAATCGGTGATCACACTGCTGCCGGTCAGGTGTTTCTGGATGACCGTGGCATCGGCGGCGGTTACGCCGTTGAGCAAGCCGCCCGTGTTTTTGGACGGCGTGATGACGAAATCGTCGCCGGTGTTGGCCGTCAGATCGAAGTCGCCGTTTGTATCGGTGGCATCCGAGCCGGACGCATCGCCGCTGAGCGCCACGACGGCGTTGTTCACACCGGCCACGCCGTCGCCTTTCCAGAAGATGGCGCCGGAGATGTCTACCGTCGTAGAAGCACCGACCGCGATCAAACTCCCATAGGCGGGATACCCGCCGTCGTTGGAATAATCCAGGTGTCTCAATACCGTGTACACATTGCCTGTGGGGTTAAATTCGAATACCGTGCCGTAATCGAAACTCCCACCGCTGGGGGTCATTCCATACAACTTGCCGCCCGATTCCAGGAGGCTGCCGTTGGGATACCCGCCGTCGGTATAATAATCCAGGTGTTTCAACACCGTGTATGTATTGCTCGCGGGGTCAAATTCGAACAAGGTGCCGTAATTGAAGTTCCCGCCGGAGTTGGTCATACCATACAACTTGCCGCCCGATTCGATCAGGCTGCCATAAGGGTACCCTCCGTCATTCGTATAATCCAGGTGTTTCAACACCGTGTACACATTGCCCACGGGGTCAAATTCGAACAAGGTGCCGTAATAGTTATTCCCGCCATAGTTGGTCATGCCGTACAACTTGCCGCCCGATTCCAGCAGGCTGCCGTAGGGATACCCTCCGTCATTTGTACCATCCAGGTGTTTCAACACCGTGTACACATTGCCCACGGGGTCTAGTTCGAACAAGACGCCGGCATTGTTGCTCCCACCATAGGTAGTCATGCCATACAACTTGCCGCTTGATTCGATCAGGCTGCCCAAGGGATACCCTCCGTCATTCGTAACATCCAGGTGTTTCAACACCGTGTACACATTGCCTACAGGATTAAATTCGAACAAGACGCCGGTATTGTAGTTCCCGCCATAGGTAGTCATGCCATACAACTTGCCGCCCGATTCGATCAGGCTGCCCACGGGATTCCCCCCGTCAGATGCAGCATCCAGGTTTTTTAAGACCGTGTACTCATTGTTCACAGGATCCAACTCGAACAATGTGCCGGTAGAATAACTCCCGCCGCCGGAGGTCATGCCATACAACTTGCCACCCGATTCCAGCAGGCTGCCGTAGGGATACGCCCCGTCGGGGAGCGCGCCGAAATGTAACAATACGGTGTACACATTACCCACGGGGTCAAATTCGAATACTGTGCCATAACCGGTACTCCCGCCGTTAGAGGTCATGCCATACAACTTGCCGCCCGATTCCAGCAGGTCGCCGTAGGGGTACCCGCCATCGGTACTGTAATTCAGGTGTTTCAACACCGTGTACACATTTCCAACTGGGTTAAATTCGAACAAGACGCCGCTACCGTTGCTCCCGCCGCTGGTGGTCATGCCATACAACTTGCCGCCCGATTCCAGCAGGCTGTTGCGGTAAGGATACGCCCCGTCATTCGTATTATCCAGGTGTTTCAACACCGTGTATGCATTGCTCCCGAGGTCAAATTCGAACAAGGTGCCGTAATAGTTATTCCCGCCATAGTTGGTCATGCCATACAACTTGCCGCCCGATTCCAGCAGGCTGCCGTAAGGGTACCCTCCGTCATTCGTAACATCCAGGTGTTTCAACACCGTGTACACATTGCCCACGGGGTCTAGTTCGAACAAGACGCCGGCATTGTAGCTCCCACCGCTGGCGGCCATACCATAAAACTTGCCGCCCGATTCGATCAGGCTGCCGTAGGCCGCCCCTCCGTCATTCGTATTATCCAGGTGTTTTAGCACCGTGTACGTATTGCCCACGGGATCCAACTCGAACAAGGTGCCGTAATTGTTGCTCCCGCCACTGGAGGTCGTTCCATAAAACTTGCCGCCCGATTCCAGCAGGCTGCCGTAGGGATACCCCCCGTCGGTATAATAATCCAGGTGTTTCAACACCGTGTACACATTGCCCACGGGGTCAAATTCGAACAAGGTGCCGTAATAGAAGTTCCCGCCGCCATTCGTCATCCCATATAACTTGCCGCCCGATTCGATCAGGCCGCCTTGTGGATACCCCCCTCCGGTTCCACTCGAAAAATGATGCAACACTACATAGGTAAATGTAACCGGGTCGTATTCAAACATTACTCCGGCGTTGGAATTACCCCCTTGAGGAGTCATGCCGTAAAATTTGCCGTTCGAGGCCTTCAAAAGGTCATTTTGTGGGTATTGCCCGTCAATTTTGGTAAACGAAACGGCATTGAAATCCGAGCCGTCGGGATTCAGGTTGATGATCGTCCCGATGTTATTTTCGCCGCCATTCGGGACCATGCCCCACAACTTGACTTGTGCGTGGAGGTTTCCTGCCGCGAAAAAAAGCAGTAAAAAAACAAAAAAATGGTGGCGTTCGCAGCGGAAGCGCAGGAAATGGTGTACAGGTGTATTCATGTCAAAGGCAATTATTTTTTAATGACTATCCGCATGTTGTACCCCATTGCGAGTCAACCCCACCCCCAGCCCCTCCCCAACGGGGAGGGGAGCCGCCACAAACACCGTAGAGTACACTATTTCAAGTTGTTAGGGTGTAATCTACGCCCCCCCTCCCCGTTGGGGAGGGGCTGGGGGTGGGGTTGACTCGCGGGGTAAAATATGCGGATAGTCACTTTTTTTAAATCGTTTATGACAAGTGTGCGCATCCACCGGATTGGAGCGAGAGACTATCCAGTATTATGTGTACGACACACTTGCTTCGGCATAAAAAAACAAGCCGCCTCAACCTCTGTCGGGGTCGAGGCGGCTTGCACAAATCTCTGGATACGCTACTCTACTCCACCAGCACCAGTCGTTTCGACACAACCTGTCCGCCGCCGCGCACACTAACAGTGTACAAGCCGGCAGCCGCACCCGCTTCGCGCAGGTTCACCGGCAATTTCAGGTCGGCTACTGCTTCTACTTTGCGCTGCCAGATCAACTGACCCAGATCGCTGTAAATCGAAACCACTACTGTTTCACCCGCAAAATCGCCCAGTCCGATGAGCACCCGGTCGGTGGTCGGGTTAGGCGTCAGGCTGACAGTTTTGAGTGTTGAGTGTTGAGTGTTGAGTTGATCCTGATCGCGGTTCGGACTTGGCGGTGCGAAGGGTGTGGGTAGCACAGTGAACGTTTGCACATGCACTTTCGGGTTGCCGCACTGGTCGGTGGCCGTCCAGGTGCGGGTTACCGTGTAGCCTGTGGAGCAGTCACCCGGCGATTGCGTTTGCTGTAAGGTCACCGTCGGCGTGCCGCAGTTGTCTGTGGCGTTCGGCGTCACCGGAGGCGGCACGCAGTCGGGCGCGCACACCACCGTTACGTTGGCCGGTGGGTTGGTGAACGTCGGCGCCTGCGTGTCCTGCACCGTGATGACTTGCGCTGTCGTGGTGGAATTGCCGCACTGGTCGGTAGCCCGCCAGGTACGGGTCAGCGTGTAGTTGTACAGGCAGTTGCCGTCGGTACGCACCTGCCCGAGGTAGGTGATACTTGCCGGGCCGCTGCAGTTGTCTGTAGCCACGGGGTTGCCCAAGGCCGGCGGAGCCTGGTGGCACTGGATGGTGACATTGTTCGGCACGGAAACAAAGACCGGCGCTACGTTGTCCACCACCGTAATTGTCTGCGTGGCAGCGGTGGAGTTTCCGCATACGTCGGTTGCTTTCCAGGTGCGCCGGAGTTGATAGTTGCCGGGGCAGGTGGCGTTCATCGAAGACTGGCCGAGGTAAACAATGGCCACATTCCCGCCGCAGCCATCGGATGCTGAGGGTGTACCGACCAGCGGAATGGAGGCAGTACAAGCGATGGTCAAATCCATCGGCACCATCAGGGTGGGCTTGCCGTTGTCCACCACCGTGATACGCTGCGAGATCGAACGCGTATTGTTGCAATTGTCCGAAGCCACCCAGCGGCGCGTCAGCGTGTAGGCATTGGCGCAGGCACCGTTGGTTTTCGTCTCAGGCAGTACGGTGATTGCCACAGTGCCATCGCAGTTGTCGGTAGCGGTGGGCGCCACAGCCAGCGGAATAGCATCGCACTGCACGGTGATATTTGCCGGCGTGCTCGTGAAGTTGGGCTTCTGCGTGTCAATGACCGTGATGCGTTGTGTAGCGGTGCGGGTATTGCCGCAGGCGTCGGTAGCCGTCCATTTGCGGGTGAGCACATAGGCATCGGTACAGCTACCATCTACGCGTGTTTGACCGTCGTACGTGATCGTGACCGGACCGATGCAATTGTCGTCGGCCGTCGGATTACCGACTGCCGGCACGCTGTTGCACTGTACCGTGACATTAGCCGGCACAAAGGTGAAGGTCGGTTTCATATCGTCGAACACCGTGATCACCTGCGCGCAAGTGGCGCTGTTGCCTTCGGCGTCGTACACGCGGTAGTAGCGCGTGACCTGGAACTGATTCAAACACTGCACATTGTACGGCAGGGTGGTGTACCAGTGTTCCTTGAGCACGATGCCGCAGTTGTCTGAAGCGTTCACCAAAGCCGGGTTGGGCGCCGGAACATTGGTTGCGCAAGTGACCGTTTCCGGGCCCGGGCAAATTGCCGTCGGGTCTTCGTCGTCGGTTACCGTCACCGTGAACATACACGAAGAGACGTTGTTCGCAGCATCCGTGGCCGTGTAGGTCACGATGGTTTGACCTGCGGCAAAGGCATACGTATCGGAGCCGTTGGGCGTCACCAAACCACCCGTAGGCAGATACGGCGGTGCGGGCGCTCCGTTCGTGAAGCTGATATCGAGGTCTGTCGCGCATCCGGTGCCGATGTCCGGGTGGTTCAGCAGTTGTTCTGCATCGCAGTCGCCGGTGTCGTCCGAACTCGTATTCAGGACAATCGGGCCGGGGCAGGAGACCGTAGGCGAAGCGTAAATACCGATCGCGTCCGAGATGTCGGTGATGCAACCCGGGAAAGCGGGGTTGTTGACGTCGGTGCTGATGTTGCTCGCAAAGCTCCCGGTAAAATTGGCCACTACAGCGTACGGACCGGGCGGAGTCAGCGGAGCAGAAGGATCAAACTCCGTGGCTGCGTTGCCGTCCACGGTGAACGTAGCCAGACCGGCAAAACTGTTCGCTTCCGATACTGTCAGCGTGATCGGCGTGCTGTTCAGGCACACGTTGTCCGGCAGAGTCGGGTCGAACGCAATGACCGGATACTGGCAAATGTTGGACAGTGTGTACTGCTGATTGCCCTGTGCCGGATTGCCGGGGGTACCTACTCCGGGGTTCGGGCCTTCGACAATGATGGTGTAGCCTGCATCGTCCACGTGCTGGAAGTGGATCGCATGGAAGCCCCCTGCGTCGTATGTGAGTTGATCGTTTACAGCGATACCGCTCGGCAGGCCGCCGCTGCCGGCAAGCCGATTGACCGCCACTACCGTCCAGGTTTCGACGTTTGTTGTAGGCGTAACGGAAACGGTTTCACCAAACGTACCGTCCTGAGCACCGTTGGCTGTCTGGTCGTTGTTGCAGGAGCAGGGGTCGTTGGGCGAACGGTCGTTGACGAATGTGATTGCACCACAATCCGTCACGGTGAAAGTATAAGTATCGGTCGCTGTGCAGCCCTCCATGTCGGTAACGGTGTATTCGATGGTAACGCTACCGGCGATAACACCCTGAATGCCGGCTGTTCCGTCGTTGTTGTTCGTGATGCTCACCGATCCGGCGCCGCTCTGCGTCCAACCATGTGCGGAGTAGATACCCGATCCGTCTGTGGGGTTGCCGTTGAGGGTGATGCTGGTACCGATGCAGACGAGGGTGTTGCCCGTGACATTGGCCGCAGGCAGGGGGTTCACCGTCACGGTAATGGTTACCTGGTTGCCGAGGCAATCGCCCGGCGCCGGTGTTGAGCCGCTACAACTGCCGGTAAGCACCGGTGTCAGCGTCCAGGTAACCGTGCCTGGCAGAGCCGGATTCGTCAATTTCAGATAGTCGCCGTTCGAACTGAACAACCAGTTCAGGTTGCCCACGTCGCCGATGTAGTTGTTCTGCAGTTCCCAGATGCCGCCATTGACGGACGGATCAATATTGCTCAGTACCGGCTGGTAGTACACGCAAACACCGGAACCCGGCACCGTGCTGAAGATCGAGAAATTCGGCGCGTCGCCGTCGCAGATTTCCACGGAGGCATTGTCTACCGGATTGGAGTCGAACGCGTCGCCGTTGACGGTGCCGGAAATTTCGGGGATCGGTTTCACCGTCACCGTGATCGTCACTGGATTGCCGAGGCAATCGCCGGGGGCCGGAACAGAGCCGCTGCAACTACCGGTCAACACCGGTGTCAGCGTCCAGGTAACCGATCCCGGCAGGGCCGGATTCGTCAGTTTCAGGTAGTCGCCATTAAAGTTGAACAGCCAGTTCAGGTTGCCCACATCGCCGATGTAGTTGTTCTGCAGTTCCCAGATACCGCCGTTGACCGACGGGTCAATATTGCTCAGTACCGGCTGGTAGTACACGCAAACTCCGGAACCCGGCACAGTGCTGAAGATCGAGAAGTTCGGCGCGTCGCCGTCGCAGATTTCCACGGAGGCATTGTCTACCGGATTGGAATCAAACGCGTCGCCGTTGACCGTGCCGGAAATTTCGGGTATCGGTTTCACCGTCACCGTACGTGTCACTTGTACAGCAGGGTTGCCACACGCATCCATCACATCGTACGTCACGATATAGGTGTTGGGCACAGCGGTATTGACCGGGTTATTGGTTACGATGTTGGCCGTAATATCACCGATACAGTTATCCATTGCCGTAGCGCCGGCATCCATGTAGGTTTCGTTTTGGCAGATTTCCACGGTGGCGTTGCCGGTGAGGGTGATGACGGGGATGGTGTTGTCGCCGCCGCTGCGCGTTACCATGCAGGTCACACTGTTGCCGCAGTTGTCTTCGATTAAGTATTCATACGTGAAACTCCACGAGCAGTCGCTATCAATCGTGCTGCTCCTGTTTCCATTCGTCACCAGCGTTACCGTCAGGTTGTTGTCGCAGTTGTCGCCGTACAGGGCTTTTACATCGTCTTCCAACTGCGAAGCATCCCATGCCTCGGCCACGCTCAGACACTCGTTCACATTCGTGATGTTCAGCGAACTGCAATCCACGTTGGCGTTCAACAATGCCGGGTCTTGTGTGTCGCCGCCGCTGCGCGTTACCATGCAAGTCACGCTGTTGCCGCAGTTGTCTTCGATGGTGTATTCATACGTGAAACTCCACGAGCAGTCGTTGTTAATCGGACTCTTGTTTCCATTCGTCACCAGCGTCACCGTCAGGTTGTTGTCGCAGTTGTCGCCGTACAGGGCTTTCACATCGTCTTCCAACTGCGTAGCGTCCCATGCCTCGGCTGCGCTCAGGCACTCAATCACGCCCGCGATGTTCAAAGAACTGCAATCCACGTTGGCGTTCAGCAGCGCCGGGTCTTGCGAGTCGCCGCCGCTGCGCGTTACCATGCAGGTCACGCTGTTGCCGCAGTTGTCTTCGATTAAGTATTCATACGTGAAACTCCAGGAGCAGTCGTCGTTAATCGGACTCTTGTTTCCGTTTGTCACCAACGTTACCGTCAGGTCGTTGTCGCAGTTGTCGCCGTACAGGGCTTTCACTTCGTCTTCCAACTGCGAAGCATCCCATGCCTCGGCCGCGCTCAGGCACTCGTTCACGCCCGCGATGTTCAAAGAACTGCAATCCACGTTGGCGTTCAACAGCGCTGGGTCTTGTGTATCGCCGCCGGTGTGCTGGATGGTCTGGTTCAGCAGCTCGTTTCCGCAGTTGTCCGCAACTTTGAACGTGTAGGTCACCGTCCAGAAGCAGTTGTCGCCGGTTACGGCGGTGTTTGTCAGCGTGGCCGTTACCGTGTTGCCCGGGCAGTTGTCGTTGTAACCTGCTGCTGCCGTGGCGGCGTTGAAGGCCGGAGTGCCCACCGGCGGCGTGCTAGCGTCAATGTAGCAGGCGTTGATGTTCGCGGTGCCCGAAGGCGCAGTACCGGAGGGAGCCGTTTGGTCGCTACCCGTATGCAGAATGGTCTGGTTCAGCAATTCGTTGCCACAGTTGTCGGCTACTTTGAACGTGTACGTCACCGTCCACGAGCAGTTGTAGCCGGTCACGGCCGTGTTGGTCAAAGTCGCCGTCACGGTGTTGCCCGGGCAGTTGTCGCTGTATCCCGCTGCTGCGGTAGTGGCGTTGAAGGCCGGGGTGCCCACCGGAGGCGTGGAGGCGTTGATGT
>Ga0154020_10011465_pt1 | contig 10108 bp, 2 predicted proteins | sample Klosneuvirus_201_FD_109709 | JGI IMG/M metagenome (GOLD analysis project Ga0154020, IMG submission 109709) | Active sludge microbial communities from wastewater, Klosterneuburg, Austria - Klosneuvirus_20160825_MG | ecosystem: Engineered > WWTP > Aerobic digester > Activated sludge | place... | reverse complement strand
TTGCCGAGGCATTCGTCAAGTTTTCTCGCGTATACACCCGACCGCTTGAACACGAGACGAGCTGCTTGATCCCCAGATCGATCCCTTCTTCCTCGAAGCCTTGGCGCAACACGGGGGGTGGCGACGACAGCGTTGGTTGTACTTTTGGCTTTTTTCTTCGTTTTTTCTTGGTGTTGGCCAAGGGGGCCTGCTCTCCCTCGTTTTTTGGGGTCAAATCCCCCTCAAGGGTTGTCAGCGCGTGGTCAGAGGTGTCCGAAGTCTCCGAAGTCTCCGAAGTCTCCGTTGGGTCGGAATCGGAGGGTGTGGGGGATTTGTATTGGAGGTGGACATACCAACGCCCGCGAGCATCTTGGCTGAAGCTGCCGGTGGCAAGCACAAGATGGGTTGGCAAGGGACGACTCAACCAGAAACGGAAGCGTTGGTGTTGGTAGGTGATGGAATCACCGGCGACACGGACGGCGGCAGCCTTGAAGGGAATCCAGCCGAGGGAATGTTTGCCATGTCGCCAACGCAGCTTGGCTTTGTGGAACTGGCGTCGTCGGGTGGCGTGTTCTTTGGAGATGGCTTGGATGGTTTGGGAGTGAAGAGGGAGATGTTGAGAAGCACCGGCGAGAAGAGGATCGAGGTCATAAGCGGTGAGCCAGCGACGGCGACAACGCCAAGCATCGCGGGTGATTTGGTTGCAATAATTCCACACGAAGTTTACAGCACCCGCCATCACGCAAAGATGTTTTCGCGTGGTTGAATCTTTGATGCGGTAGCTGTAGGTTGTGTACATCTTCGAACCTCCATTTCTGAGAGATACCCCCACCCGATGATTTCTGCAACCCAATTCTTTCTGAAGCCTCCGAAGCACCCGAAGCACCCGAAGCATTCGCTTTCGTCTCCCACCAAGCCTGTTCGCTTCGCTCACACACGCCTGTGGTGGGAGCCTTCCCGCTCATCTTGTGGTAAAAAGCCGTGTGCATTTTCCAGCACCAGCAGAGAGGGTGACGATCGGTCGTTGACGTCAGGACTGCTGGTTTGCAACAAGGGATTCGGTGGCGTTTTTCTTTGGCAGCAAACGAGGAGAGCGATTGACGACAGGGCGGCTGGATTTCCTCTCTTGCTCTTGTAAAGCAAGGCAGATTTTGGCAAGGTCATAGTCGAACGATGCGGCATGTTCTTGTCGATGCTTGCGAACTTCTTCTACGATCGGATCATTCCTCATCTGAACCCCCAAGTTCTTCTGGTGAACACAATACTGGGCAAACGTATCCAAATGCTTCGACGACCTTCGATATCATCGTTTTTGTCTCGGCGTTATTGATATGCTTGAAATTCCATGTCAAGGATGCTCTCTGTCGGCGGCGCTCAAGTGCGTTTGCGCAAAGATTGGCGGATGCGTAGGCCCGTTTCGAGGGTATCGCGCACACAATCGCGGATCTCCCAAAAGCGGGGGCTTGCTTCGGGGGGAGTGGTGCTTTGGTGTTGTTTGAGCCACGCAGCGAGGGCTTTGATCGGATCAATACCGAGCAGGCCATCCCACAACGGCCAGAGCCGCTCATGGAGAGCGAGGCGGCAACAAAGCATCGCAAGGTTGTTGAGCCAAAGACCTTCGATGTGTGGGGTGGGCATGGTGCGATCACGCAACAGAGCGAGGCGGTGGAGTTCTTGGCTGCGCGCTCGCAGTTGGTGGCGATCACACAAAAGCTGACAATGACGCGAGAGGATATTGATCAAAAGCAGCGTAGTGAGTTCTTCGTTGGCCATCTGTTGGGCATTTTCTTCATCGCGCAGCAGCTTTACGGGATCATCGCAGCGTTGGATCTCTTGGAGCCATGATGCGGTTGGATCGGAGATATCTGGACGAGAAGATGCGGAGCGTTCGGCCAATTGGTCGATGGCGGCATCAGCGCGAACAGAACGCCCCGAGCCAAAGTCGGTATGGGCTGAGGGCGGATAAACGGGCGCGTTGGCGTCGGGTGGACGGAGCTTTGGAGTGGGGGCTTTCAGATCGGCGACCCAAGGTGGATCGGAGAGCATCTCAGGGGAGACGCTTGAGGGGGCTTGCCAAGCACGCGGGGTCGGAAGAGGCGAAGCCGCAAACGCGGGACGTGCCGAATGCGCCGAAGAAGGCGGTGGCGAAGCGAGGGCGTGCGGAGAAGAGCCTTGGGCAGCAAGGGCCGCTTCACGATCATAAAATCCCGTTCCGTCGTTTTGGGCCTTGTGAGGGATTTGTGCTGCGTCGTTGGGGTGGGGCCGTCCAACAGGCGCGGGGGGAGGCGGTAGATAGGGCGAAGAGGCCGCTGATGGAGGCGGGGCGGATTGTGCTGCTTCGCGGTGGTGGATGCGTGTTCCTGCGGGAGATTGCGGGTGATAAGGCGCAGAAGCAGGTGTATTGTAGTGTACGGAAGCAGATGCGTTGTACGGCACAGAAACAGGCGCGTTTCTGGGATAGGGTGATTCAAAGATGCCCGAATCACCGAGATCTTTGGAGGCAGGAAAGATCGCGGAGCCTGATAGATCTTTGGGAGCAGAAAAGATATCGGAAGTGGCGGCTTCGCTGGAGGTGGAGCGCCTTGCGTTGGGAGTGTTTGTTGTGTGAAATGTCGGTGACATCGAAGGAATGGATGTGTCGTGAGAGGCCGTTTGTGTGGAGACCGCGTAGGGATCGGTTTGTTCGAGAGCATGGGCTGCTTGGGGTGGTATGCTTTTACTTCGTGTGATATCTTCCCAAATCTCTTGCAAAATAGCTGGATCATCCAGAATCGTATCGTGCGGGCTTGGAAGAGGGGCGGAAGATGCGGAAGATGCAGAAGATGCAGAAGATGCGGAAGATGCGGAAGAATGGGCGAGATAGGGGCTTGGGGTCGGTTGTGCGGGTATCTGTGGAGAAGGCTGCGGATATGGTTGTGGCGCGGGTTGGATCTCGACGATCAGGGGGTTGAGAAAGTCGACGCACCCGCCAAAAGAAGCGTATATTGTGTGTTTCCCGGGTGTTTGAGGGTGGAGATATCCGTTAAAAAGGACGGGTCCTAGTGCGCCGTCTTGGAAGAAGAAGATCTGATCGAGTGAATAGAGCGGGTGATTGATGCGCCCATTTTCCCATTTTCCGGGAGTCCATCGGGTTTGTTGCGGATCGAGGTGGGTGTGGAGCGAAAAGGGGGCGTGGTGTTGTTGAAGGGAGATCGGATTTTGTTTCCATTGGGTCTGAAAGCGACGTCCCATCGACTGTTTGGCGATCAGATCCATTGCACGGGGGAGCAACATCCAGTCTTGTTCGTGGGGCCAGCGGAGAGCGGGTAAAGCGAGAAGCGATTCGGTGCGCTGTTCGGGCTTTTTTTGAAACACAGCACGCATCAAGGCGAGCAGTGGATTGGGATCGATGTACTTGCGAGAAGGAAAGAAGGCTTGGAGGGCGGAGGCGAGGTCGTCTTGGAACAAGAAGGCATAAAAGCTTTTGATATCGTTCCATGAATCGATTTGTTGGATCTTTTCTTGGTGTGGATCTTGGCGAGCAAAAAGGAAGAGGGCGATCACAAGCAACGCGTACAGATCATAAGCAGGGTGGGAGCGGTACGATAACGCAAGCGTCTGTCCAAGAGGATGAGCGCGTCGTTCGGGGGGTTGATAGTAGTCTTTTCCCGGGATGCTGCGCCACGCGAATTCGGAAAAATCGGTTTGATCGATACGGGCTGCACCAAAGTCGATCAAGACAACTTGGTCGGTGGTTTGGGCGGTTCCTGCACGCAGCAAGAATTGGTCGGGTGAGAGATCGTAATGAAAGGGACGCGCAAAGTTCCAAGAGGCGGGAAGATCGAGATCAGGAACCAGCTCTGGGGGATAGCAGCGCAAGGGGATCTGCATACTGTGGAGTTGGACAACCGCAGACATCATCGCCAACACGCGGTCGAGGATGCTCAGGGCATCGTGTGGGTGGGGCAGCGTAAGCGGAGAAAGGCGTTCCATCTCGATCAGAGGAAAGGCTTTTTTGCGACTTTCTAAGCGGATCGGTCCCCAGTGATCGGCTTGGACGAGTTGAGCGCATCCATAATAGCGGGCAAATTGGGTGATTAAGGATTCGAGTTCAAAAGCAGAGATGCAAAAGAGGCTGCGAAACTCGGGGGTTGCGTTGGGTCCAAAGCGTGCGATCTCTTGTTTGAGTGAGCCGTGGTGGATCTGGTCGTAGATGGCGGCACGCCGAGGGGCAAGGCCGCGCTGTGTGCCGCGAGGTTTCCCCCCCAATCCCCATGCAGGATCGAAGATCTTGCGCCCAAAGTCTTCGAGATCAGCAGCCATGAATTCTTTGAGGCAGCGTTCTTGGCCGGTGTGATCTTCGGCCCACCAGATTTCTGTACCTAGTTGTGGGCGTTGTGTGCCGCTGCTGTAGACTTCGCGGTAGCGGTCGCGCCACGCACAAAGCGCGTCGATGTGCAGTTCAACGTGGTGGATCGAAAAAGAAGGTGGGTTCATAGTGCGTTGCCTTGGCTGGAGTCACCCACGCAGAGGGTAAAGGGCGTTGCTGCGGGTGAAGGGTGAGAAGGAAGATTTGTCGGATGGGTGGGGAGAGCTTTGGGTGAGGTCTCCATTCCTTCGGAGGCGTGCGAAATAGCGAGCGGCTCTTGGGTCCAGTGCAGTGCGGGCGCTGCTTGGGGTGCAACCAACAAATGTCCAGCTTGTGCGGGTTCGATGCGCAAAGACCATGCTGTGGTGTGGTGGCTTAGTGCGATCGCATCAGGCGGTAGATCGGGCAATGATGGGCTTTGGAGTGTCCAGCATTTGTCTTGCGGGAGCCAAAGCCAACGACGCTGCAAGCGCATCTGCTCTTTCTGCGGAGCTTCTTCGCAAAGGAAAGCTGCAGGGCCGCACAAGATCAGATCGCCGACTTCCAAAAACTGCGGAAGCTGTAAGGGCAAGATGTCTCCATTCCGCCAGATCGCAGCCAGCCCCCCCGCCATCCATCCCTCTGCATCGAGAGGAGCTTGAAGAAGCTGAGCCAAGATCCGATCTTGGCGTGCAAAGATCCCGATCTGCCAGCCGTCTTGTGTGCTTGCGTAACCAAAACAAGTCTCGGCGTAGGGTTTCTTTTCAAAAAACCCGATGCGCGCTTGAACTTCTTGGGGAGGAGACGAAGCCAAAGAGACCGCACGAGATGTTTCGGTGTGGTTTGTATTTGGCGAAGTCACCGATGGAAGGGCGTTTGTCGGTGGGCTTGAAACATCAGCGGTGTGCAAGGGAGAGGAAGCAGCGGTAAAATCGGCAGTATGTGACGGACGCGAAAGGACCGCAATGTCGGCGGTGCGTGAAGGATGCGAGGGAGCGGTAAAATCGGCAGTGTGTGAAGGGACGGTAAAATCGGCGGTTTGTGACGGAGAGGAAGGGGTGGCAAGATTAGCCGCGTGCGAAGGCTCGGGATGGGCCGCAAAATCGGCGGTTTGTGAAGGGGGCAATGGAGAGGTAAAATCGGCGGTTTGTGAGGGAGAGGAAGGGGCGGTAAAATCGGCGGTGTGCGACTTGTGCGATGGAGAGGACGGAGCGATAAAATCGGCGGTTTGTGACGGAGGTGAAGAAGTCGTAAAGTCGGCGGTTTGTGACGGAGGTGATGGTGGGTTGATGCGGATGGGCTGCGAGGTGGGCGAGTGTTCGGTATGTTTGGGTAGGGGGAGGAAAGCAAAGCTGCTTCCGTCATCTTCTTGAACGGTGGGGGCGGGTGATGGGGGAGGAGTGAGATCGTCTGTGGTTTCGGAGGGTTCTGCTCCGAAAGCAAATTGGCTACCTTCGTCGAGGGCGGAAGCAGCGAGCGGAGAGGTGATTTGTGGAGGAAAGAGTAGCTCGGTTTGGGAGGTGTGCGCGTCAAACCAAAGCAGTCGATCGGTTTGTTGTGGGCGAGCGATCTCGGCAAGGTCGTGTGTCCATGCGGAAAGATCGACGAGCATCATCTCTTCGCCATCGGGGAGTCGAAGTGGACCGTTGATGGGGGCGAATCGTTGGATCGCAGCGATCTCGGGTGTGGTGGCTTGCTGAGTCGAAGCGGGGGGGAGCGTTGAGGTGTGGGGCTGGAGCGATGATCGAGAAGAAGAGGGATTTGCTTGGGTGGTGGGCCGATGAGGGGAAGGATTCGTTTGGGAGGGTGGGGTCGGCGCGGGTGAGGTGGGCCACAGGACAGCGCGAAATGATGGAGGAAGGGAGTCAGGTTGGAGTTGGAGATCGGGAGGATGAGCGGTGCGTAAGTGGATGACGCCACGGCGGTTTTCGGAAGAGAAGCGGACGGGGAGGTGTGGGCCTTCGGGGTGAGCGAGTAGGTAGCCTTCAAAGAGAATGGAAAGGCTGTTGGGGAGGGGCTGAAGTTGTAAGCGGAACAGATGGTTGATGTGGAGGCGTATAGGGGTTTGGAGAGGGATCTCTTTGGCGGTGCGTTGGGGGATATCGTTGAGTACGACGTGATAGGCTCCGGGGGCTTTGGGGGCGGGGATGTGGAGCGTGAGCAGCCCGTTTTCTCGGGAGATCAGCAGAGCGTGTCGTGGGCTGTAGCCGCTCAAACACAGGCGCATACAGGCATGATCTTCTTCAAGAAAGGGAGTTCCAATCCAGAGCTCGCCAAGAGCGGAAGGCAGGTGCGGGCCGCGATCTTGTTGAGGGTCCAAGCGGCCAATGATCAAGCGATCCACGGATTCACCCGAAGGATGGAGGAATCCGTGAGGAGTTGTTGAGAAGTGGATCAAGACGTGATCCGCAGGTTCAAGATCAAGGGCCGCAGGGATCACGGAAGGGTCGGGATAACCGTCGTTTTCGTCTCGTCTGCGATAGCGAAAGTTGAGTTGCCCAAGCCGAAGTTGATCGCGGTGTTGCAAAGCGTACGGATGTGCGGGCGTTTGGTGGTGTAGGTTGGGGGGAAGCAGCGGAGGTGCGATCTCAGCGGAGGGTTGGAGCAGCCGCCAAGGTAAGTGGTGGGCAGATGTGGGAGAGAGGGGAGTTTGGGTGAGGATGTGTTGGAACCTGCTGAAAAGGTCGGTCCCTGCTTCATGATGGCGCATCCCAAGCATGGCGTCTCCGTCAAAGCGCACTTGCAAGCCGGAGGCTTCGAGGGAGAACAGAGGCCGCTTTTGTTCGTCGGGGAAACCGCTTCCAAGCAAGGGAAGGGCGGATAGGCGGGGAGGACCGCCGATCACCAAACGATCTGTTGCGGCGCAAAACAGGCCCCGCAGCGAAAGCATCGCGTCGGTGTTGGGGTATTCTTCGCGATCATGAGGGGCTACGCTGAGTTCGAACAGAGCGGAACCGCATCGCCACCACTTCCAAGGTTCTTCTTCGGGGGTCATAGGAGAAGGTGTTGTCCAAAGTGTCTCGCTGCGGGTCAGGCCGCCGTCATGGAGAAAGTGCAGGGATTGGCCGAGACAAGGGGCTTGAAAAGGACGGACCCACCATCGTCCATCGCGGTAGGCGACGCTGAAGAGAACGGTTGCATCGGTGGGATAAAATGCAGGAAGCACGAGGTCGGCGAAACGCGGATCGGTGCCGACGATCAGTTCGCCAGCGGGGGCTTCTTGGCCGTCGGGAAGTTTGCGCGAGTGATCGGGCGCAAACAGGGGGGCGGCTGCGCCGGTTTGTTGCAAAAAGGCCGACCCTTCGCTCCAATAGCCAAGGCGTCCAGCCACAACGGCCAGCGCAAAGTGCTTGCGGCCCGTTTGTTGGCGGATATCGAGGAGGATATCGTGTTGGGGTGTGCTGTGTTGGGGGGATGCGGAGGGTGTGGGTGTGAGACGCCAACAGGAAAAGGCGAAGCGGCCGCGTTGATAGCGTTGTCCCCACTGTAGGGGTTGCGGGAGGGTGGGGGTGGAGTGTTCTTGGAGAAGATAACGATCGGGATCGCGGCGTGTCATGGGGGCGGGAAGTTGAAAGGTGAGGCGTCCTGCGGGGCCTTGGCTGGCCAGTCGAATGTGCGGAAGGTGGGGCAAGATCGCAGGGAGGTTTGTGGTTTCGCCGAGTGAAAATTGCAAAAGGGCAGCGGAGGGTTGGCGCTTGCAGAGGTAGCCAAGCAAAGCGATATCGGTGTGCAGCCAAGTGTCCTCTTGAAAACAGCGATAGTGCAGAAGGACTTGATCGACAAGTAGCCAACCTTGTTGGGGATCTTGGTTGAGCAGGATGCCTTCGGGATGCGTATAAGGGCTAACGAGCAGTTCGGTTTGATCGGTGCGAACGACGAGGTGGGTTCGATGCCGAGCGAGACGGAAGCCCTCTTGGGTGGGGCGGATCTGTGCCATCTCTTGAGTTTGGCCCCATCCAAGGCCAAAAGCGAAGCAGGGGCCGCCTTCGGGGTTGCGTTCGTTGGGGTTGGGGATGATCTGGTCTTCGGGGCCACAACTGAGCCAAAAGGCGCGAACTTGGTGGGCGGGGTGGGAGGTATTTTTTGTGAGGCGTTGAACACGCATCCATCCTGTCCCTTGGTGGGTGAGGCGGATGCGGCGAGGTCCGTCTTCATCTTCACACAAAACGAGATCCCAGATCTCGCGTTCGCTGGTGGCGGATTGACGGGTGTCGTAGAGGCTTGGGAGGATTTGAAGGCGGACTCCTTCGAGTTGCAACTCCCCATGCAAGGGCAAGAGTGTTTCTGTGCCGCTTGCGATCAGGTGATCGGAAGCATCAAAGCGGACGATGCGCAACGAGACACACGGTTGTTGGGCTTGGTTGCCTGCGAGACAAAGTCGCCACGAAGGAAAGGTTTCGGAGGATTCTTCGTCGGGATGTTGTTCGAGCCAGAGATGGAGTTGTCGTGATTGGAGGATGCGCTCAAGGGGCATCTGCATCTGGATCACACGTGGCAAAAACCGAAAGACCAAGCTCTGTTTTTGGACATGGGCCAAGGGGATAGAGATCGCGGTGGCTTCGTCGGCACGCAACCACAACGTTAACGAAGCAAGATCGATCGAGCCGACAGGAACGGGTGTTTCGAGGCGAAAACGGATCTCCCAATCTTGTTCGAGTTGGCGTCGTTGTACGACGCGAGGCCCTTGGAATTGGACACGGGTAGTTTCTTGGAGGATGAGTTCTTGGGGGCGAGTCGAGAATGATAATCCATAGCGATTTTGCCCGAACAACCGATAATTAAGTGGATCGCCTGCGCGCAATTGCGGTGGAAGAGCGGTCAACAATCGGTAGCGGTGAAGCGAGCCGTCCTCGGTCGTGCCGTCTTCTTGGAGTTGGAACTGCGCGCCTTGTTCGAGGAGAGCCAAGGTCAAGTGTTGTTCGTTGAGGGGGCCGTTTCGCAGCCACGCTTGGAACTCGATCTGTGGGGAATGACCATCGCTGGTGTGGGCGAAGGCTTGGAGGTGAACGAGTTGCGGGGGGGCGGGTTGGATATCGTTGGGGACGAGCAACATCCGAAGGCGGAGGGCAGGTCGTGGGGCGCCGTCTTCGTGTCCCTCGTAAAGGGTCATGGCCTGTCCAAGAGGGCATCGCAAACCATCATGCAATTGAAAGATCCCGCCGTTGAGTCGGCCTGTTGCGGCGACGTCTTCAAGCTGGATCTCTTCTTCGCCGCCCCACATCCGAAAGACCAGCCGCCATCCAAGATAGCGCAAGTCATCGCGCATCGCGGAGGGAAGATCGTTGGCGATCGGATTGGCATCGATACATCGCGATAGATCGGAGCTTTTTGTTATCCCGAAGCGGCGAGTGACGGTAAAAGTGCGTGTATCTCCGTTGAGTTGGACTTCTCCGAGCGGGATCGCGCCGATGATCTGCTCGCCAAGCAAAAACAAACAGCGCAAGGCTTGGCGTCGGGGGCTTTCGAGGTGAAAGAAAAAATGGCGTGGCTCGCGTAGTAGGGCAGCTTCTTCGTGCGTCGGTGGGTGCAGTGCAAAAGGCAGGGCCAAGCCGTTGAGGGTTGGATTGAACCAGAGTTCTAGGGCTTGGAAGCAAGGTGCCCATTGCTCTTGGGCGAGGGCTTGTTGCGAGAAGACGATGCGTAGCTGAGGGATCGGAGTGAGCGGCGTGCGGCGTGCGAGGTCATTTTGTTGGCTGTATTGCTCCCAACAAGCCTGCACCATCCGTGCGAAACGATGGGGATCGTCGAACAATCCGCCGCCCACACGGGCGTGTTCCGACCAACCAGACCAACGTTCGGGAT
>Ga0154020_10011464_pt1 | contig 10108 bp, 5 predicted proteins | sample Klosneuvirus_201_FD_109709 | JGI IMG/M metagenome (GOLD analysis project Ga0154020, IMG submission 109709) | Active sludge microbial communities from wastewater, Klosterneuburg, Austria - Klosneuvirus_20160825_MG | ecosystem: Engineered > WWTP > Aerobic digester > Activated sludge | place... | reverse complement strand
TTCTAACAGCATTTACCTAGTATGACAAGAAATTTTGTTCTTACCCCTATAATCTATTGAATATTCCCTTTTTCTATGATTTACTCTGAAGTTTTCAATGTTCCCGTCAACTACCCGATAACGATCCGGGCTACCCCCCGGCAGGATTCGTGAGCAGGATCTGTGCCTGAGTAGCATTCTTCAAATACAAGGATATCATTTCGCTTGCAATTGTCCCTGCTGGTGGGTAGGCTATGTTATATGCTGCCACTTTCGTTTGCCTTCTGCAATACAATCTATTCCCATTCATCAGTTAGAAGATTAAAGGCTAGTGGGTAATTACATTGTATTATTTTCCCTTTAAAGTTTATTGATGATTTTGAATCAAAGAAGATGTAAATAATTGAATCAAAATCCTCATATACTTTTGCTTTTGCCGACATTGAAGCATCTGAAGATAGTTCTTCCTCGGAATTGAAGCTATAAATCTCAATGAAATGCTCCCTTAAATGATTGTCATTGTCAAATTCATATGCCTTTATACCAACTAGTTTATTGTTAGTTACCAAATCACTTAGGTATATTTCCTTTCCATTCAATGGAGATGTATATAAGTACCCAAGTGAAGCATTTTCTTCATGCAAAATATTAAGTACCGATAGACGATTTAATAATGTAGAAGATTTATATGCCTTTGTATTTATCCATCGAATATGAGCAATAGATTTCCATGGTGATTGAAAGTCGGATGGATCTTGTGCAACAGAGAATCCAGAAAATGTATCTGAAAATGTAATTGCCTTACCGTCAATTAAATGGTAGACATCACGTACTACCATAAATTCTCCTGCAATATTGATCTCGCTATCATTTAATGAGGATTGCAAAATTAGACTATCATTTTCAAATCGATATTCAAACACTGCATTGTCAAATCCACCGCCCGTTGGTAATTGGCCTATAAGTTTACGTTTTGGATTCAAATATATACTTGCCAAGCCAGATAAGGCAGTTGAAAACTCAAAATCACCGCTGTGAACGTTGAATAAATATATATCATTGACTGTATTTCCGCTAGCTCCACTTGCCCATGTTGTAATTGCAATATCTTGATTCAAGTCGAAGTTAAAATCTGTAAACTGCAGATCGTATCCATCCAGAGAAAGTGCAGCGAGGAAATAGGGGAAATCCATACCGTCATGATTTCTTGGCGCCAAAGTATTTACATTGCCGTTATGTAAATAAAGCTTTACACTATCAAGTGCTATTCTAACTCCCTTAGTCAGCTCTGGCCCAAAATAAAAATACCTAATGGAATCAATTCCTTTAGGAAGAGTGCGTAAGTCCATCAAATATCTGATCGCACTAATAGTATCCTCTGCATTGTTAAGTATATTGTCAATAGGAGATCGAAATCCTGATGAGTGCATTTCGCTTTTTAGATTATTGACATTAGAGTCTACATTAGTACATTGCATAGAAATGGGCTCCTGCCTCTCACCTCTAATGCAATTTACACAGGTCAGAATAATCACAAAGAATAACAGAAATACGTATGAATAAGGTTTCATTCATTTATAGGACTAAGGTACTGTTTGGCCGCATATAACGCTTAAGGATGCTCGTAGGTAGGCTGACTGTGTTTGAGGCTGTCTCCGGGGTTCCTTTGTCCAAAATTACGTTTTCATTCTCAATGTTGAAAGCCCTGCTTATGAGCATCCGATGTTATGTGACGTCATTCGAAATTCATTTCAATTGCCATATTCGTTTAGGAATAGCATCAAATAAGAAAATTCTATCGAAACCGAAGCGGTACTGCATATCATAAATTTGCTTAGGTATATCAAAGTTTCCAGCGGCTCTGCCACCATATAAAACAAGAAGAAGCCAAATTCGATCGCATTTTGTAAGATATGCTTCTCTCCTCTCCTCCTTCTTGATTATAATTTGTTGAACTTCTTCAGATGTGAGTTTTGGTGGCCAGGATGAATCATTGAAAGACCATATTGTTGTATCCATTTCATTATATCTATGGATATGAAATTCAACAATGCCATTCGGTAGAATCATGAAGTTCTCATCAGAATAGAATGAATTGTCAGGTTCAGGAATATAATTTTGAATTAATTCAACTAGCGCACTCGCAGTTTTTCGCCCTTCTCCTTTTGATATATGATGAGCCGAATTAAAGGTAAGTACAACATGAGCTTTAGGTTGATTGGAGTTAATCCAAATATTTTGAGCTAAATCAAGTACAAAGTCCCACCCGCCCTCAGTAGCTACTTTGGAAATTCCATTTTGATCTATTCCAGTGTATATTTGGGTTACTTCAATCCCTAGTATATCAGAATCGTAGATTATTACATCCGGCTCGTTAAGGTGACTTGGATCAGGCAGTTTACTGATACCAATTTCTTTAAGGAAAACCTTGGCAAATTCACGTTCAAGGTATTTCTTTTCTTCGCGTGTCATTTATATTAGATCTTGATTGCCATTTATAACTGATTTACATAATTTTCCTTAAAGTCTCTTCAATTTTCTGATAATCATCAATTAGACCAATCTTTACCTCCATATGCCTCAATGATATGTCCAAAAAGTTTTGGATTTGATCTGAACTTGCTTTTGTCTTAACCCATAAATGTGGTATTGACGTACTCTTACTATTGGTAAGATTGTTAAGCTCACTTATGTATACTTGATTTGTCCAAGAAAGCCATCTTCGTATATTTGGATCAGACATTGAAAGTCCGACAAAAACAAGTTTGCTATTAGTTGCACTGTAAAGAAAAGTCGACTGTGCCCAGCTATGCATATTGCTTGCAACTTCATTATATGAACTTTCCAGAAATATTAATGAATCCCGAGAATCCTTAGACGCGGATTTTTTTGCACTAGAAGGAGAGATAGACCCATGGAGATGAAAAATTGGAATCGAGTCTGCCCAACTTTGAAAAGTTCTTGTTACCTTCCTAAATTCCTCCTTTGGGAAATGATATTTGCCTGTCTTCTCAAATTGAATTTTAATCTTAAATATTACAATTAATGAGTGTAGCAAACTATCTGCATTGAAAGTTATCACGGCTTTGGGCAATTTACAACTCTTATCATGATCAACTAAGACTCTAACAATCTGCATAAGTGTTGTACGCCCATAATTTGATTCAAAAAAATCACATAATTCTAGTAGTTTGTTTTGCCTTATTCATTTTGGCCCTTCAAACATAAGAATGAGTTCCTCTCTTAATCCAAATGTTTCCGCCTTTTGCAATAAGTCCGTATATAGGCAAATCTCAAGGAGGGCATTAAAATCTTCAATTGATTTCCCTTCGGAATTATACTTATTAAAGCATCCTTGAATCCAACCATCTAGCGAGAATCCTACTTTAGTAGTAATATCCTTAAATTCATCTCTGGTCATTGATGTGCCAAAAGTTGAATTTACTAGCCTTAAAGTAAGTTCAGACCAATCAGGAAGTATGCCACTACAAATACCCGCCCCAAGACACAGAATCCAACTTTGATTTGTAAATCCACTCAGATATTTGTTGAACTTTGGATCAGCTAAATTTATTGTTTCTATTGACATAGTTTTGATTTTACTCCTATAGTTGGGCTTGGCATAAAGCCAAGCACCAACTAGTACCCAGACCCGCCCAAATAATGTTTCGATACTTTGGTGGACGGAAGGAGAATCGACTCTTTCATATTTTTGCATTTCTGTTTCGATAATAAATGGCACATAACGGATTTTGCCTATGATCTGAAAGGCCTTTCATAGCTCATCTGCTTGGTAAAAGTACAAAAGATTATTAAAGAATCAAATGATCGAATTGCTACTCTGCCCTTTTTGCTCATAGGCAATGTTGTGCGGTCGTGGATTGTAATAATAGGGACTCTGCATTTATTTCCCATTACTAATTTAGAGAAATAAATATATTTAAGTTAGTTAATCTTATGTTTTATATATTATACTATTCATTTAAATTAATGTCTTCTGTAGGAACATTTTTTTGCTTATGCTTAAGTCGTCTTGAAGGAATTAATAATGTATAAATTATGGTCTCTGTCCCGATTGTGCCTGTTATAGTTCCATCAGTATCGGTTGATCCTGTTTTTCGGGAAACAACCACCTTATCTCCAATTTTACCAACTATCAAATTTATCTCAGCACTAAAATCTCCTCCTCCAGTAAATTCATCTACTACTGCTGTTTGTATAACATGAGATTCACTTTCTGATGCTGCTTCCTGTTTCGTAATAGTTTTTCTTGTTTGAAATATTTCAATAGTAATATTTTTGTCATTACCAACTACTACAGGTATATCATCAAAATGATAATAAAATTCGGCTCCTGGAGGGAAAGACATTCCGGTAACATACGGGTTACCTTTTATTTGTAAAATATTGTCGATGGATGTATCGAGTTCAATCTCGAATCTCGAAACAGAAGATGAATCTGAAGTGTCAAATTCTTGTTCAGCAATTGATCCGAAATTTAACTGGAAGCTTCCAACTAACGGGCGACCTTCAAAATCTTTAATTAATAAGGTGAGATTATATTTTTTCTTTCCTTTCCTGGCAACTGGTTGCGAAGCTGGCTTTGAAGTACCCTGATCTTTTCTTACTTTATCTTCAGTCATTTCTTTTGCCTGGTCATCATCAAGTCGTCCTTTTTGTTTTTGGTCATCAATTACATCAGAATCTTTTTGGGTTTGCTCTCTTTCTTTTTCCCTATTTTGAATATCCGCTTTATTAATTTCATCGGGGTCTAAATGTTTTTTGGTAATAGCTTTTGCATCTTCATTTGACAGACTTCCACTCTTTTGAGCATCTTTAGTCATCTGAACGAGTGCTGCTGTTTTAGCGAGGTCTGCTGCTTCTTTACCAAAACTAGCTGCTGTATCCAAAGATTTTTGGAAGGTTGCCAATGCATTCAACTGGTTTTGATTTAATCCGGTTAGATCACGGAATGAATCACCTTTACCGATCAGTTGCAATAAGCCTTGTAAACCTGTTGGGTCTGGTACACTTGGTGCATTTTGAATATTAACAACCGGATTCGGGAAATCTTTGGGTTGTAAATTACCTGGATCAGCTCTGCGTGTATCTGTATTGAGTGGTAATATTTGTGTATTCGGGCTATCAGGTATGGGTGATTCTTCCCAACGCCAGAACCTGCTCTCATCTTTTTCTTCGCATGAATTGCATTTGCCCATCACAGCTTCTGCATATATACCTTTTGTCGGCATACTTATTCGCATAGGTTCCTGTTCGTCATGATAATATTGAGCAAACAAATCGAAGGTTTCGTCAATGGTGGGGTCAAGCTGATTACCCGGTGCAACAGGCATGATCAAAGAATTGCCTGCTATTCCTATTACCCTATTTTCTACAACAGATGCCACACTGCGTCCGTTGGCTTTGCCCGGTGCAATGATACCGTCCAGTAACATAAAGCGTCGCTCGGGTGTCATATCGAAGAAAAGACATTTATGATAATACTCCAGGTTTTCGTTAAGGTGATGCAGCAGGTTATTGGCCGCATTAACATCTTCGCCTCGGGGGTTACGCAATTCATCTCTTGTTAAAGGAGTAGGTATAAATACACCATCACCTTCAGCAAAAATATCATTGTCTAAACGGCCATTAAATAACATTCCGGAAAAATTTTCTGTACGGTAAAGAAGATTACCGGAACGAACCCGTATTTTCATGAACTTGTTCTGGAATTGTTTAAGATTCTTAGATTCTGCTTCAGATAGTTTATTCAGGTCCAGTTTTACGTTAATTGCATCTACCTGATTTCTTGGGATGTTAACTGGGGTATTACCTGCCTGTCTCACAGAAATTCGCAAATTTGCATTTTGCCTGAAAGTAGTTATAAGGGTTAGATCCAATTTGAGATCAATTCCTTTGTCGGTTTCAACTGTGAAGGCATCCAGCAAATATTCTATCGCCCGGGGACCTACATGATTGGCTAATTCTTCGTCGGTGATTTTTTTGTCCCGAAATCCATCAAGTGAGATGCCGAAAAAATTAAAAAATAATATGATCTCATCATCGATCTTAGCTTCCTTCGTATTAAAAAAGAAAAATTCCATAAATAGATCACCACTATAAAAATTTATGTTTTGTTCAGCAAAATTTTTGCGTGGAAAACCAATACTATCATAGTAATTTTCAAATGCACTTTCCTTTTCGTTTTGAATGCGTGCTACAGCCTCAAATGCAGACTGCAAACCCCGCCTGTAAAGATGCTTTTCAAGTGTATTACGCCATCGTAAACATTTTTCCAGGTCAAAAGGTGTCATCTGCAAAGGAACAAACAAACATTCCTGAACACCAGCAATTCGATTGCGAACTGCAAAGTGTCTCAACACTTCAAAATATTGAATCGTTATAGCATGACAATGATTATAGTTAGCAACTGATTCTGCTGTAGCTTGCACCCGTTCTCCCTGACTTACCGTTTGAACTACTGTTGAACGTTGTGATCTCACAACACTTGCTGCCTGCATAGTACGGTCGGTGATACTCTGCAAGCTATTGGCAGTACTTTCTCTGTTTGAATTCTGGCTGGCTGTGGAGCCTGATGAACTCTTTCCGCCGCTTATACCAAGCAGACTTCCAAAACTTCCTACGCCCGGTATGATTCCCATAACAGAACTTCCAAACCCAAACCCAATTCCACCGGTACTTGCTTTTGAGTTTCCCCTGATATTTTCAGTAAGTGTTGCACTTACTACTTCATTAATATCTCTGTCACGAACCAAAGAATTATTCAGCGTTTCTTCATACCCAAGGAATTGAGAATTGGCTGCACTTTCTCTACGTTCCCAATCCAAAACTGCTATTTGTTTTTTCTGACCGGGGGCCAACGGAAGGGAATAAACAAGATCACCGATGGAATATCCATCAGGTATCCATTCCTGCTTGAAATGTAACAAGTGACCATGGGCAATGCTGGCCGCCTGGTAAATGGTTGGTTCGTCATCCCAGTCTATCTGATTAATTTGGTTAAGATGTGTCCTGCCTTTGAATACCGGTTTGGCATTGCCTTTAATAATGGTTTTCACTTTATGTTCAATTACCAATTTATCCAGTAATTCCCTGTTGAAAGCGGGTTTTGTTTCCCCAGGTACAAGCGCCGTTCCTATAGTCCTTGCAAGTGTATTAGCAGGTATTGTACTACCGGCAGCATTTAAGGTTGCACCTACAAAAGTACCCGAAGGATTTACAGCGGGAATAGTACTTAAGTTAGCAGCGAAAAAATTAACTGGCTTGATCTGTTTGCTTTCTATGGCATGAAATTTTTGAAAAACACTAAAGGGTACACTCATTCTTATTCCATATAAATCATCCAGGTCAATTTCTCTTTCATCTTCAAGAACATCAGCAATAATGGAAGGTTCAGTTGTTCTCACTACAGTATAATAGCTGTATTCTTCCAGTACTTTCTTTTCATGAAAATTTAAATCACTGCAACCACAATCTTTACAATCCTGCTCTTCATCACCATTTTCATTAATAATAAGTATCAGCCGGTCTGGAAGCATTGACTTCCTGACAGTGAGTTCGCCATCACCTTCTGTTTTTTCAATTAATTTGATCGGCTGATCTTTTTTCAGATCATCTTTTGTTATGGTTGCTTTTCCAGCAGTTACATTTTTGATATCATCAGGATTATTAAATATTAAAAAGCCGGTAACGAAATAACCATTTGTTTCGGTCCTTGCAAAGGCCACCGGGGAAAAATCAGGAGTGCCATCTGTGAGATTTGCTGTAGCCGCATAAATTACAACCTGATAGTCATCAAGCTTTGCTTCGCTGCGGTTCGATATCAGTTTACCCTTTATCTGAAAAGAACCTTTTATAGGTGGATTGGGAAGCTGCGCTAAAGCTTCAACTGCAACATTTATTATTCCATTTGCAAGAGCGGAGATTTTCACGTCGATGTTCTCCTCCTTAGGTGCATTATTTCCCTCATTTAAAGCAAGCCGGGCATGATTACCCTGAGCTGATTTAACTTGCAATGAAATCTTACTATTATCAAAAATGTCGTTAAGATCCAAATCTACGATTACTACTCTTGTATCTTCAATGGGATACGATTGTTCAATTGTAAAACTTTCTTTGTTAGTATAGGTAACGATGAGTTGGTATCCAAAGAAAAATTTTTCTTCACCTAGTGGTTTGAAATTGTACTCAATCCTTTTCAAGTTTTTGACAATTACCGTCGTAGTTCCAAAGTCTACAACTTCTCCAACAACGCTAAGGTCCAGTGTCGGTATATTAAGTATTGCCAGGTCTTCTGGTTTTTTGAAGACCATACCTTTTTTTAAGGCTCTTTCGATAGTTGAAATAGCATTGGTAGAAACATTTTTTTCAGCAAGTACTCGTTTGAGTTCCTGCAATTTTGGGATGTCGTTGATGTTTGGTCTCATATTTTTTTAGAATTTTCAATTTAGAATAAAAAAGAAAATAATTAGAGGGCGGCGTTCAATTATCAAGGGAAGGGAATAACGTGATATGTTATTAGAACTAAAAATAAAACCTTTTTTTTGATTTTCATAACAATAAAATCGATGTCGGTAAATAAATCCTGGTTAAATTAGCAAACTGCTTGATGAAAATTAGAGGGCCAAATGCCATGTCGCATAACGACCGGGGCTTCATGCCGTGGCGTTCATGGTTCTTAACTTCAAGGTAAGATAATTTGATTCAATGAACAAAGTAGTTAACTTAAGAAATTCCGCCATGGAATGAAGCTTCTGTTAGCTGCTTTGCAAGGTAATTACCAATTGAATTCCTAACCGCTTCAATTCCTAGTTTAAAACTTATTTAACAAGTCCTCGGTAACTTCCCTTAGGTCTTTATCGCTAGTTGTGGCAATCTGTGCTTTTAATTGCTCAATAACAAAATCTCTATTCTCATAACCTGCTACTTTTTCCACAATATGCCTACGAAGGTTTTTATTATCATGGTTCAAAAATGGAACTACTGATTTTATAACTCTATCATCGTTGAACCCTAGAAAGGCTTCAATTGCTGCCAGGCGGATTCCCTCATTTGAATCCATAAGGTTAGCAAATAATACCTCATACACTTCATCTGACATTTCATCACCCCATTCACAAGGATTAATAATATTATGCGTTGCAGAAATTCGAACACTTACTTCTCCAGATCTAGCCTGTGCCAAAAAGTAATCAAATGCTTGTTTCTCATCGAAATCCTCCAATAGGATATAAGCCGCTTTAAATTTTAGCTTTTCGTTTGATCCATTAAATATTGAAGTCACTTCATGATGCACTGCTTCTTTCTTCTGTTTATCCCAAACAGGAGAAGTCCAAGATAGCGCGATATCTACAATCTCTTCATTAGGATTTTGTAATGCTTGGAGCAGCAGTTCAGGATAAAAATTATTGTCTCGTTCTGCACCAATATAATAAAGGAACCATTTTGTAAGTTCCATATTTCCTTCATTGATAAATTCCCTATATGGTGAAATAAGGTTGTCATTTTTTGCTGATACGGTGGTCAAAATCATGCTTCCTAAAATAGTTCTAAAGGGCCTACTTGGCCTACCAGTTCTTAATGATTGAACTACAAAATCTCTCATGCACTCCATTGTCCTTATGTCCTTTTCAGGCTGATGGAGCCATTGATTATACGAATCACCAGCCCTGGATAGAATTGAGGAATAATTGATCTCATTTAATGGTTTTCTAAAAGGGTTAAATGAATAATCATATTGCTTTTGGACATAATAGATTGTAGTGGTTCCGAAGAGTGAAATTCCTAGAGCCTCAAGCCAAAATGCCATTTTAGGATTATTTTGATCCTTGAAAAGCTGAATACTCGTTAATGCGTTATGTCCATATTTAACAATTTTATTGGCTATTCTCACCTGCTTTTTATGGTTAGGTTCTTGGTGTAAATCACTCAAGAGATCATCAACAGTGGTATCGAATAAGGAATCAAAACGAATTGGATAACATAATTGGGTAATAGTTTCAATATTTTCAACATTGGCATTGAGGATACTATCCATGTTAAACTTAAAAGTATCCCTATCCATAAAATAGTCAGGAAGGATTTTACTCCTGATAATAAGTATTTCGGG
>Ga0154020_10011463_pt1 | contig 10108 bp, 10 predicted proteins | sample Klosneuvirus_201_FD_109709 | JGI IMG/M metagenome (GOLD analysis project Ga0154020, IMG submission 109709) | Active sludge microbial communities from wastewater, Klosterneuburg, Austria - Klosneuvirus_20160825_MG | ecosystem: Engineered > WWTP > Aerobic digester > Activated sludge | place... | reverse complement strand
GAGGCGAGCACGCGTCTCGAGCGGGCCTGGGACATCCAGTTCGACGTCACCGTGAACGAGTGCGCCGCGAGCGGCGCCTTCGAGTACATCGTCGATCTCACCGAGAAGGGGCAACCCACCGAGTCGGTGACCGTCCCCGCGACCTTCGAGTTGCAGAAGGCGGGGATGACCACGATCAAGGTCACCTATAGCCGCGCCTTCAAGGACCTGAAGGAAGTCCGGGGCATCAAGGTCACGTCCTGCACCTGCGGGTCCTAGACCGCGGCCCCGCCCTGGAGCCGCCAGGGCACCCTGACTGAGAGCCACTCCCCGACCACCGCTGCGAACGCGCGGGCGTCGAAACGCCGGACCAGCGGCTTGCCGGGGCTTGCCAGCAGGATTTCCTTGAGGCCGTCGCCCTCGCGCTTCTTGTCGCCCATCGCCGCTTTCTGCGCCGCCGCCACCATGGAGCGGTCGAGCGGCGTCCGCCGGCCCACCGCCCGGATCGCCGCCCGCATCCGCCGGGCCGCCGAAGGCCCGGTCACCCCGAGCCCCTCCCCCAGGTCCACCGCGAACTCCATTCCGTAGCCCACGGCCTCGCCGTGGGTGAAGCGCCGATAGGACGTGGCGGCCTCGAGGGCGTGTCCGAGGGTGTGTCCGAGGTTCAGGAGCACGCGTTCGCCGCTCTCTCGCTCGTCGCGTTCGACGATACGTGCCTTGATCCTCACCGCCGCGGCGATCGCAGTCTCGAGTTCGTCATCGGTCGCCCGGCGCAGGCCGCGCGTCCTCTCGATCAGGGCCAGAAGCGCCTCGCTCCGCAGCAGGCCGCATTTCAAGACTTCATAGACCCCGCTCTGGCGCTCGCGCGCGGGGAGGGTCCGAAGAAGGTGAAGGTCCGCGAGCACGAGGCTTGGCTGGTGGAACGAGCCCACCAGGTTCTTGCCCTCGATCAGGTTCACCCCGGTCTTGCCGCCCACGCTGCTGTCCACCATGGACAGCAGCGTGGTGGGAATCTGGACCAGGCGGATTCCGCGCATGTAGGTGGCGGCGGCGAAGCCCGCGGCGTCGCCGACGGAGCCCCCGCCGAACGCGATCACGAAGCTCGAACGGTCGAGGCCCGCCTTCGCCATGGCGCGCATGGTTCGCTCCCACACCCGGGGGGTCTTGGCCGCCTCGCCGTCGGGCAGCAGAAGTTCGCGCCGGGTATCGAACCCGGCCTCGCCGAGAACCTTGCGAAGGGCGGGCCCATGAAGGCCCATCACCTTCGACGAGGACACCACGACCCCGCCCGGGCTCGCCCCGAGGCACGATCGCAGTCTCGCGGCGTTCATGGCGCCTCGGCCGATGACGACGTCGTAAGGGGCCCGGCCGGCGGCCACGCGGACTCGCTTCATTGCCGGGCGAGCGTAGCAGACGGCCAGCCGGCGCCTATCGCGCCCCGGATCGCAGCCAGCCGGGCAGGGCGCCCTGCCGCCGGGCCCTCTCCTGGAATTCGTCCTCCAGTTCCCTGGCCTCGGCCTCGAGGCTCCTCGCGCGGCTGATCAGCAGGGAAGGAGAGCGGCGGCCGGTGGGCTGCTTCTTCGGATCCCGAGGGGCCTCGGCGGCTTCCTGGCGGAGTTCGCGGGCCTCCTGCCGCAGCTTTCGGGCCTTCTGATCCACGGATCGCCACCGGGCTCTCCAGTCGGCCTCGAGCGCGTCCGGCTCGGACCCCCCGGAGGGCGAGGCGCGCTTCGTGCGCGCGGCGGGACGAGCCGCCTTCTCGGGGTCCGGGGCGCCAATCTCCGATTGGGCGCCCGTCTGGTAGCGACAGGCCGCCATCCTCTCGAGGTCGGCGTTGGTGAACACCCGGGGTTCCGACCTCGACGATGGAGGCAGGGAACAGGCGGGCGCCTGGGGGGCCGCGGACAGGCCGATCGCGGCGATGGACAGAGTGAGGAACGTCATTTTGGGGTCTCCTTGATTCCGGGGTGCGACACCCGGGCGAGGAGACGACCCGCAAGCCGCCCACATTGTAGTGGATCTTCTCCAAGCGACTAGAATGCGCGGCTCCTCGCCATGACCACTGCCCGCCTGTTCCCGTTCGACGAAGTCTGGTGGGTGTACCTCGCCGCGACCCTCCTGATCGGCATCTTCCTCGCCGTCGATCTCGGCGTCTTCCACAAGAAGGCGCACCGGGTGGGCATGCGCGAAGCCTCGATCTTTGCGGTCATCTGGGTTCTGGTGGCGCTCCTCTTCAACCTCGGCCTGTACTACTGGTCGCTCTCCTTCCTGCGAGGCCACCCCCCGGTGGGTGTGACCGCGGAGGCGGCCGCCATGCAGACGGCCATGGAGTTCCTCGCGGGCTACGTCATCGAATACTCCCTCTCCGTCGATAACCTCTTCGTCTTCGTGGTGGTCCTCAACTACTTCGGCATTCCGCCCGAACTGAGGCATCGCGTCCTCTACTTCGGGATTCTCGGAGCCCTGGTGTTCCGCGCCCTCTTCATCGGCCTGGGCGCGGTTCTCCTCCAGTTCCAGTGGGTGGTGATCAGCCTCGGGGTCTTCCTGGTCTTCACCGGCTACCGGGTCATGACCGCGGACGACGAGCGCGGAGTGGATCCGGAGAAGAACGTCCTGATCAAGTGGCTCCGGCGCTCCATGCCGGTCACCCCCCGCATCCACGGCCAGAACTTCTTCATCCGCGAAGACGGCGCCTGGAAGGCGACGCCCCTCTTCATCGCTCTCGCCTTCCTGGAAATGACCGACGTGGTCTTCGCGCTCGACTCGGTTCCCGCCGTCTTCGCCATCACCAACGAACCGCTGGTCGTGTTCACCTCGAACATGTTCGCCATCCTGGGCCTGCGAAACCTTTATTTCCTCCTCGCGGAGGCGGTCGACCTGTTCCACCTGCTCAAGTACGGGCTTGGCATCGTGCTCATGTTCGTCGGCCTGAAAATGACCATCCTCAACAAGATGTGGGACGGGCATTTCCCGATCTCCATTTCCCTCGGCTTCATTCTCGTGGTCCTCTTCATCGCCATCGCCGGATCGCTCCTGTACCCGAAAAAGACACCCAATCAAGAAAGCTCCTAGCCCAGGCCATCGCCATCATGGAAGAACGCACACTCAAAGAGATCACCCCGCCGTCCGTGGACTTTTCCCAGTGGTACCTGGACGTGGTCCTGAAGGCGGAACTCGCCGACTACGGCCCGGTCAAGGGCTGCATGGTCATCCGTCCCTACGGCTATGCGATCTGGGAGAACCTGCAGGCCGAGACCGACCGGCGCATCAAGGCGCTCGGACACAAGAACGCCTACTTCCCCCTCCTCATCCCGAAGAGCTTCCTGCAGAAGGAAGCGGACCACGTGAAGGGTTTCGCGCCCGAGTGCGCGTGGGTGACCATCGGCGGCGGGGAAGAGCTCGAAGAGCCGCTCGCCATCCGCCCGACGTCCGAGGCCATGATCTGCTCGATGTACGCGAAGTGGGTGAAGTCGTGGCGCGACCTGCCGGTCCTCCTCAACCAGTGGTGCAACGTCCTGCGCTGGGAGAAGGTGACGCGGCCGTTCCTGCGCACCACCGAGTTCCTCTGGCAGGAAGGGCACACCCTCCACGCCACCGCCGACGAGGCTCAGAAAGAGACCCTCTCCATTCTCGAGATGTACCGCGAGGTGGCCGAGGACGTCCTGGCCATGCCCGTGCACTTCGGGCCGAAGAGCGACTCCGAGAAGTTCGCGGGCGCGTCGATGACCTACGCCATCGAGGCCCTGATGGGCGACGGCAAGGCCCTTCAGGCCGGAACCTCGCACAACCTCGGTCAGCACTTCGCCAAGGCCTACGGGATCGAGTACGTGGATCAGAACCAGCAGCTGGTGATGCCGTGGTCGACCTCGTGGGGGGTCTCCACCCGCCTCATCGGGGGCATGATCATGACCCACGGCGACGACCGCGGCCTGGTGATTCCACCGAAGGTGGCGCCGTACCAGGTGGTCATCGTCCCCATTCCCCCGCGCAAGGGCGACTGGAACGAAGCGGTCCTCCCGAAGGCGCGCGCCCTCATGGCCGAGCTCGCGGCCGCGGGCATCCGCATTCACCTCGACGACCGCGACAACCACCAGATGGGCTTCAAGTACGCCGACTGGGAGATGCGCGGCGTGCCGATCCGCATGGAACTCGGGCCGAAGGACATCGAGAAGGACTCCTGCGTCCTGGTGCGGCGGGACACCCGCGAGAAGGAATTCGTTCCTCTCGCGGGGATCAGTGACAGCATCAAGGCGCGCCTCGACGCGATCCAGAAGAACCTGCTCGAGAAGGCCCGGAAGTTCCGCGAGGAGAACACCTCCGAGCCCGCGGACTACGACGCGTTCAAGGAAGTCATGACCACGAAGCGCGGCTTCCTGCTCGCCGGGATGTGCTCGAGCTCCGAGTGCGAGGCGAAGATCAAGGAAGAGACGAAGGCGACGGTCCGCTGCTTCCCGCTCCTCCGCGATGAAGTCCGGGCCTGCATACGCTGCGGTTCGGCCGGGAAGATCGCCTACTTCGCCCAGGCCTATTAGCAGGGTGCTGGTTCGCCAGCACCCTGCGTATCCCGGCGAAGGCCGGGATCCACACTCTGACCTCGGCCGGGCGCGTTTCTACTCGCGCGCGAAGACCAGCGTCCCTTCGCCCGTAGCCGTCTGGAGGCGCAGCTCGGCGCCGACGATGCGGTAGGTCTTGGATTTGCCGAGAGCCGAGAAGTACGCGTCCTCCTGCGCGGAAACACCGGCCTCGGCGCAGTACATCCGGGTGGAGGCGAGCGCTCCAACCGCGAGCTGTCCGTTGTCCGCGGTCGCGGCGCCGGTGTAGCGATTGCAGCCCCCGGATCCCGAGACCCGGTCCGGGCTCTCGAAAATCGCGGTCACGGCGACGCCTTCGAGGGCGCTCTGCCCGTTGATTTGAACGAGGCGCCAGGTCGCGCCGGACAGCGAGGAGGCCGCGGCGATGCCGTCGAGGGAAGCGGCGGCGGTTGGCGTGGTCAGAGCGTTCGAGGCGCCCTGGCACGCGACCGACATCACTGCGAAAAGGACGGCTCCGGCGATACGAACGTTGTTCTTCACGAGGTGTCTCTCCTTGGGGAATGGCGATTGAGGGTGCTTCGGCCCGGTTACCAGGACACTCGACCCGCGACGCGACGGATGTCCACGCGCGATGACCAGGGTGTCCTGCGCCGGTTGCGTACGCGCCCCAGACCGGGTTGCGCGCCACCGACGCCGAGAAACGGAGCAACTTGTGTGCCAGTCGTCGTTTGGAAACCGTTTGGAAGTTGTTTGGAAATCGTTTGGAAGTTGTTTGGAAATCGTTTGGAAATCGTCGTCAGTGTCCCGCGATCGACCTCGCCACGATGAGACGCAGAGGCTCCTCGAGATTTCTCAGGACTTTGGACCGCAACGTGATCTTCTCGCGTGAAGCGATAAGGGCGATGGCCGTGGCGGCCTCGGGCCGCACCTGGGCCACGCGGGCGAGCGAAGGCAGGAAGTCCCCGTCGCCGATCAGGCCCGCGGCCTCGCAATAGAGGCGCGCGCGTTCGGCGCCGAGCGTGTCGAGGCAGAGGAGCAGATCCTTGCGGGCCAGGCGTGAGCCGATGCGGGCGAGGGCGAGATGGGCTTCGCCGCGCTCGCGCGAAACCGTCGCCCGCTCATCCCGCCTCGGCGGGGGCAGGGCCCGGAGAGCGTCGAGGGTGCGGGACTCCGGCCCCGTGGAACCGCCCGGCCCCGGTGCCGCGGGCCTGGCGCTCTCCGGCCCCGCCACCTCGGAGCGGGTCAGACGCTTGCGCAGCGCCTTCGCGTCCGCGGTCTGGACATCCGCGAGGACCTCGACCAGCGCGCGTCGGGCGTCGGTGTCCAGTCGCCCGAGTTCGTCGGCCACGTGGGGCACCACCCGCGCGCCCAGGGACCGGAGCCGAAGGACCGCGCCCGCGCGGCGCTTCGGATCGGAAAGGCCCTCGAGCAGCCGGCGGATCTCACCGCCCCGGGAAGCGACGATGGGCAAGGGTTTCTAGGAAGCGGGCTGACGCTTCTTGCCGAAGATGGCCGCGACCACCACGCCGAGCAGGTAGAGCCCGACCATGGGAAGGGCCAGCAGGGTCTGGGTCACGATGTCCGGGGTGGGCGTCACCACCGCGGCGACGATGAAGGACAGGAGGACCGCCCATTTGAACTGGCGGAGCAGGAAGCCCGCGGTGACGAGCCCGATGCGGGCGAGAACGAAGATGATCACCGGCACCTGGAACACGATCCCGAGAGCGAGGAGGAACCAGGAATAGAAGTCGTAATACTCCGTGATCCGGGGCATGAACTTGATGTCCTGGCCGCCGAACTCGCCGAGAAACTTGAGGGTCACGGGGAACAGGTAGTAGTGGCCGAACGCGGCCCCGGTGACGAAGAACGCGGTGCCGAACATCACGAAGGGTATGGCGTAGCCTTTTTCGTGGGTGTACAGCCCCGGGGAGATGAACGCCCAGACCTGGTATAGGAGGAAAGGCGCGGCGATGAAGATGCCCACGAAGAAGGACATCTTCATGTAGAGCATGATGGCCTCGGTGGGCGTGGTCGCGATCAGTTCGAGGGTGGGATTCGCCCGCTTCAGCGGGGTCACCATGAAGTGAAAGATCTCTTCGTGGTAGCCCCAGGCGACACCGAAGCCCACGGCCAGCGCGATCAGGGACTTGAGCAGCCGGGAGCGGAGTTCCTCGAGGTGATCGAGGAACGACATCCGCGCTTCGGGGTCTTCTTTGGCCAAGGAGGTCGGGGAGGGCCTCAGGAGGACGAACTCTCCCCGCCGCCTCCCGAGAACTTGTCGCCGGACAGGTCGGCGGTCGACGCGAGGAGGGTGGAGGTCGGTACCGAGCCCTCGGCCTCGCGGATCAATGGGGTGGAGGCGGGCGCCTCGGTTGACGGCGCGGGGGCCGGATATTCGGCGGACGAGATCTCCTTCCGGAGCTTCTCCGTCTCCACCTCATCCTCGACCGTGCGCTGGAAATCCGCGGACGCGCGCTTGAACTCGCCGATCATCTTCCCGAGGCTCTTGCCGATCTCGGGGAGCTTGCGCGGACCGAAGACCACGAGGCCCACGATGAAGATCAGGATGAGCTCCGGGCCGCCGAGGGTGCCAAACATGACGCGGGGATGTTAGCAAAGAGGCTCATCCGGCTCCGGCACGCTCCGCGGGGCCTCGGAGCGCATTGACAAGAGCGCCACGGGTGCTTCAGCATTGCCTCGGCATGCAGGATCCTTCGAACGAACCGGCCGGCGAACTGCTGGTCCCCGAAGACGAGGCGGCCATGACCTTCCGGGGCGATGTTCGCGGCTCCGGGACCCCGAAGATCCTCCGGACGATCCTGCAGAGCGGCGAGAGCGGCGTCCTGTCCTTCTGGAACGGCGTCTTCACCAAGCGCATCTTCATCTCCAGGGGCCGCATCGTCCAGATCACGAGCAACGACCCGGACGAAAGACTCGGGGAACTCCTGCTCGTCGACGGGCGGATCACCGCGCGGCAGTTCGTGGAGGCCTCCAAGCTCATCCGGCCGGGGAAGCGCCTCGGCACCATCCTGGTGGAGATCTCGGCGCTCGACGCCGAGGACCTGATCCCCGCCATCACCAACCAGGCCCGGCTGATGCTGTTCGAGCTCTTCAACTGGACCTCCGGCACCTACGAGATGTCGCTCGGGGACGTGGACGAGTCGGAGTTCGTGCCCTTGAACCTGCCCGCCGACGAAGTCATCGCCCAGGGCATGAGGAAGCTCAGGTGCTGGAGCCGGGTCTTCGCCGGCATCCAGAGCCTCGAAACCGTGTTCGTCCGGGTTCCCGAGGTCGAGACCTGGCACCTCAAGGTCGAACTGCAGGATGACGAGCAGACCGTGCTTTCCCGGGTGAACGGGCGGCTGACCGTGGAGCAGGTGTCCGACCTCTCCTTCGGCACGAGCTTCGAAACCTGCCGGACCCTGTGGATGCTCTCCGTCCTCGGTCTCATCCAGCGCGCGGAGACCGGCGACATCGAGCGCTCGCAGGCCCAGGCCGACGAGGCCAGCGACCGGGTCGAAGTGGGGCAGATCGTGGATCGGTTCAACCGCCTGTTCGAGCGCATCTATGCCTACGTCGACTCGCGGCCGGGCGAGGGCGCGGAAGCGTTCGCGCAGAAGGCGGTGGCGGAGATCGCGCCGCACTTCGGTTCCCTGCTGCAAGGCGTCACCCTGAGAAGTTCCGGCCGGGTCGATCCCGATCTCATCTACCAGAACCTCCAGTCGGAGACCATCGAGAACCGCAGGATGCTCGTGTCCACCGGTCTCTCCGAGCTCGTCTACGCGATGCAGTTCCTGATCCGCCAGAACTATGGACTTCAGGAAGAGGCGGTCGTCTCCGGCTTTATCCGGGACGGGCTTTAAGCTTGGGGCCTCACTCGTGGCCGGAGATCTCTCCCTCCAGGGGTTGGTGAAAGGATTGGCTGGTGGCTGAAGGAGAAACGCAATACAACATCCCGGTGAGCTCGAAGCAGCTCATCGTGTACTTTGTATTCCTGGTCATCGCTCTCTCCGCCGCCTTCCTGGCCGGGGTCATGGTGGGGCGGAACGTCGATTCGTCACCCGAACCCACGGCGCGCGACATCCAGGATTCGGGTCTGCCCGAGGAGCCCGCCGCCTCGCCCACGCCGGACGCGCTCACCTACGGCTCCACGCTCCAGGGTGACAAGGTGGAAGGACTCTCGCCTGCCGCGGGCTCGGCGCCCCCGCCCGCGAGCACCCCCCGGGCGGCCGCGGTCGCCCCGGTGGTTCCCGCCGCCGCCCGTCAGACGCCCGGGCCCGCGCGTTCGCAGAGTCCCGCGGCCAGGGCTCCGGAAAAGGCGACGCCGAAGCCCGCGGCCAGGACGACGCCCAAGCCGACCGTGGCACCCAGGGCCACGCCGAAGGCCACGCCCGCGCCGAAGTCGCAGAAGCCTTCGCCCGCGCCGATCAACCGCCTCACCATTCAGGTGGGCGCCTTCAAGGAGCGCGGGGCCGCGGAAGCCATCGTGAAGCGGCTCAAGGGCAAGGGCTACTCCGCGTACCTCGTGCCCGTGAGCGAGGGTCTGTTCAACGTGCGCGTGGGCTCGTTCACCGACCGTGAAGACGCCGAACGCGTCCTGGCCAAGCTCGAGACTCAGGAGAAGTTCAAGCCGTTCATCGTCAAGCCTTGACCCTGCCGCGCCGTCTTGGCCTCGCTGCCCTCACGGGCATCCTCCTCGCCATGGCCTTTCCCAAGGCCGCCTTCGCCCCCGCCGCGTTCGTGGCCCTGGCGCCGCTCCTCGTCGCCCTGAACGGGGCCTCGCGGCAGGTCGGCTTCCTCTGCGGCCAGATCGCCGGCGCCCTTCAGGGGTTCTTTCTGCTGTCCTGGGTCAGCGAGGTGATGACCAGGTACGGCGGCGTCTCCTCCCCGGTCGCCCTTGGCCTGACCGTGGTTCTCGCCCTCGCCTTCGGCCTGTTCGTCGGGGCGTTCGGCGCCCTTCAGGCTCACGTGGGCCTCGCCTTCCCCTCCAGATCGCTGCTGTTCGCTCCCTTTCTCTTCGTCGCCTGCGAGTTCCTGCGCGAGCATCTCCTCTTCGGTTTTCCCTGGTGCCTGCTCGGCTACTCCCAGGTCGACTTCCCCGAGTTCATTCAGATCGCCTCCTTTACCGCCGTGCACGGCGTTTCGTTCCTCCTCGTGTCGGCCTCCGCGGGACTGGCCCGGGTGTTCACCGCGCCCTCGGCCTTCGAGCGGCGCATGAGCGTCACCCTGCCCGCCCTCCTCATCTCGGGGGCCATGGCCTTCGGCCACGGCAGGCTCCAGCAGCCCCTGGTCGGCGAAGGGGCGCTTCTGGTGGGCGTGGCCCAGGCCTCGATCGCCCAGGATCAGAAGTGGGACGACGCCTTTCTGCAATCCAACATCGAGGCGCACCTGGCCTTGTCCCGGGAGGCGATCAAGCGCGGGGCGCGCCTCGTGGTCTGGCCCGAGTCCGCGGTAGGTTACGAGCTCGACCTGTATCCCGAGGCCAGGAAGGAGCTCGCCGACTTCACCGCGAAGGAGGGCGTGTTTCTCCTGACCGGGAACGACGACCGTGAGCGCGACTCCACCGGCGAGGTCCGGAGCTACGTGGGAGCGAAGCT
>Ga0154020_10011462_pt1 | contig 10109 bp, 11 predicted proteins | sample Klosneuvirus_201_FD_109709 | JGI IMG/M metagenome (GOLD analysis project Ga0154020, IMG submission 109709) | Active sludge microbial communities from wastewater, Klosterneuburg, Austria - Klosneuvirus_20160825_MG | ecosystem: Engineered > WWTP > Aerobic digester > Activated sludge | place... | reverse complement strand
GGGGGGGCGCACTTCTTCTTCTGCTCGGCCCATGTCACCAGAGCCGGCGACTTGGCACGGTCTTCAAATCTCCGTTGCTTATAGCGAGCAGATAAATTCTTAAAAAAATTGGAGATGCCCTTCATCGTTGGGGACGAGACCACAAAACAATAAATCGGAATGGATCAGCAAAACGCCAGCACATTGTCGAGCTCGTCGAACACTCTAGGATTGCCGCCTGTCACTGAGCCGACCGCTGTCAGCCTCTCAAGCATTTTGATCATTCCCGTATCGATTTATTCGTTATAGAATATTTTGATGTCGCAGTTCGAGGACGCTCTCGATGAGCAAGTGGAGCGCGCGGCCAAGGCGCTGATTGACGACGAGGAAGGCGAGGACGACCGCGGGGAGGAGGACGACGCCCTCGACGATCTCGATGACGAATATTACGATGACGATGATATTGGTGGTGAAAGTGGTGGCGGTGGTGGCGGCGGCGGCGGAGGCGGGTCCGCGTCGTCGGCAAATGGTGCGCATCCGAAATTTCGTATCTCTGTCCCCCATGTCCTTGTCTTGGCCTCCTCCTCGCTTGCTCTCAATATCTCCCTCGTCTCTTCATTGGATTAATATTCAAATGCGTATATCCCTTTGAATATTGGGTGACGTGGTCCATTTGGCGCTCGAGCTCTGTCAGTCGCGGCGCGCGTTTTCTCGACGCGCGTATTGAGCTCGAGCTTTCCTCGAGCTCATCCTCGTCTGTCGCCTTTTCGTTATCTTTTCAGGACTATCAATATTTGCGAAGAATCCTCTCATGATTCTATTATTTTAGCCCAAGCCAAAGCAACTGCGGCATCGCGCGCGAAGGCTGCCGACTTCAGCAGCGATAGTGACAAGCGGTTCGCCTCATTCCCCTCTTTTTCTCACTCTCTCACCTTTTTCCCTTTAATCTCACCCCCTTCTACCTCTCAGTGTGACCGCATCAGGTGCCATTAAGGAGGGTCAGCGTCGCGATGATGCGCGAAGGTCCTTCTTTCCGTTCAGCTCAACGTTGGACAGTGTGTCTCAACCTTGCTTAGGACCCGTCATAAGGACAAGGAAGACCGCGCGACTTCTGAGCTCGTGCTCGACCCACGCACTCGTCTGATTCTCTTCAAGATGATCAATAAGAACATGCTCGAGTCTGTTGGTGGTTGCATCTCCACTGGAAAGGTCTCTTGACGTCGTTTCTCGAGGCGAGATGAACCTCTTCGATTATTCTCCGTCGTGTAGGAGGCGAATGTTTACCATGCTGTGACCGCGGCTGGAGAGGAACGCGCCATCAAAATTTACAAAACGTCGATTCTTATCTTCAAAGATCGGTATGCCATGGCGTGTCGCTCTCTTCTTCTGTTGCTGACCATCGTTGATTAGTGAGCGCTACGTTACTGGTGAGTTCCGTTTCCGCAAGGGATATAGCCGCTCCAATCCTCGCAAGATGGTTCAGCTGTGGGCTGAGAAGGTATTCTGTGTTTCTTCTTTAATATTTGTCGTTTCCAAATTCCTCATCCATTTTTTAGGAAATGCGTAATTTGTTGCGTTTGCGTGTTGCCGGTCTGCCTGTCCCCAAACCGCACTACCTTCGTCGCAACGTTCTCATGATGGATTTTATCGGCAAGGATGGCTGGCACATCGCATCTGTCTCCTATATGAGTCGTTTTGTGCTTATGTTATGCCTCGTCTAGGGCCGCACCTCGCCTAAAGGACGCGCAATTGGACCTGGAACAGCTGTCCATCTTGTATATTCAGTGCATGAAGATGCTACGGAGGATGTATCACATGTGCAAGCTCGTCCACGCCGACTTTAGCGAATACAATCTCTTGTACGTGTCGTTTCATTCCTCCTCGTTCCATAATCTCCATATGCTCTTATGTCCCATTTCAGGTACTACAAGAATCGTCTGTATATCATCGACGTAAGTCAGTCGGTCGAGCACGACCATCCCAACTCGTTGCTCTTCTTGCGCCAGGACTGTCACGCGATTACCGAGTTCTTTAATCGCAAGGTCCGCTCTGATTCGAAGCTTACCTTAAATGTGAGATATTTATTAATCTTCTCATAGGGCTGTGTGGTTCTGACGGTTCGCGAGCTCTTCGATTTTGTCACCGATGTGAACATCACAGACGAAACCGTTGACGATTATATCCAGAAAATGATCGGTAACCATCTCTTTCTACTTAGTAGTCTCATATGGAACTGATTTAATATGCTCTATAGAGTTGGCCGCGACTCGGCCAGAGCTGACGCCCGAGCAGCAAGTGGACGAGGGCGTGTTCCTCAAGTCCTTCATCCCTCGCACGCTCGACCAAGTGATCGACGCCCGTCGCGATGTTGCCATGATCAATGCCGGCAAGCAAAATGAGGTATATCATTTTGCGATTGTGATGGAGGTTCTTTGGCTGATAGTCCCCTCGTGTAGCTCCTCTACAATAAATTTGCCGGCGTCGTTGACCAGAAGCCCGAGGAGCAGGATGCTGCTGAGGCGGAAGGATTGGAGGACAACGACGAGGAGGAGGAGGACGATGAGGATGAGGAAGATGATGACGACGAGGAGGAGAGCAGTGACGAGGAAGGCGGTCAAAAGGAGGGCGGCGCTGTTGAAGGAGAGGCCGGCAAGCGCAAGGTCGACACGTCAATTGGTCGCAACAAGAAGGAGACGCCCGAGGAGAAGAAGGAGCGCAAGCGGAAGGTCAAAGAGGAGAAGGCTTCGAAGCGCGGCAAGAAGATGCCCAAGCACGTTAAGAAGCGCAGGGAGCGCCTCGGGAAATCGAATGCCAAGAAGTAAGCGACCTGCCTCAATGCTATTACGATAAACTTGTAACAAGAGATTTGCTATGTCTCAAACTGCGAGAACGGAAGAGGCGCTAAGGAGCTAGCGTCTTGTTCTGGAGGCGATCGGCGTAGAGGAAGATGATCTTGGTGCAGTCGATGGCCGCACGCAGCTGCTGTCGCTTGAAGATCTCAAAGTTATTCGCATCGAACGTGTATGCGTGATTGTCCACCTTGAACTACGCAGCAACATCTCTGTGAGGAGCTAACAACGCAAGACCAAGTCAAGGATAAACGCACGCTCGCGCTGCCAAAGTTGTTGTCGAGGAGTCCGTAGGTTCCAAAGTTATTCTCGTCGACTTTGGCGTTTTGCCAGAAGAGCGCCGTCCACGATCCCGACACCGACTTGCCATCCTATCGAATTCAGATGTCAGCTGACTCTCCGTGGAAGGGAACTGCAGGACTCGTACAGCGGTGTAGTTGACCGAGGTCTTGATCTTGTTGAGCGTGGCAATGGACGTCTTGTTGAGGAGCGCGAAGAGGACGTTCTTGCTGATGGCAGCGACGACATTGTACATGGCATTGAGAGCCGTGCAGCTCGTGTTGAGCGCCGGGTAGTGGCTATTGTGGAATGACTCGAAGCCGTCCTGCAACGCTCACATGTCAGCGCTGTCGCCAGCAGCATGATCGATATATGTATGTATTTGGTACCTTGAGATCATGCATGACGGGCACGACATGCGGAGGCGAGTTCATGTCTTGCATGTGGTGAGTCACGGCGCCCACTGTGCCCGCCCAGTTGTCGGTCGTCTTGTTCTAAATACAACACGAATGAGCATTACGAACGCGTATCCCCAAGCGAGGGCATATGGCGCACCATCAAGTCCTCGGCGAGCATCTCCACTCGCACATCCGACGATTTCCTGGCAACATGAATGATTTTCAGCATGAAAGTTCTCATAAGGAAGTATCTGCATGGAGAAGGACCTGCAGAAGCCGAACTTGCACACCTTGACTTGGTGATAGGGATTGTAGAAGTGCGCATAGCCCTTCACCCACTTATCCCAGAGATTAATATCTAAAAAAGTAGGAAGATGATGAGCGCCACGGAACGAAGACGATGATAGGGCTGAGAAGAATGAGGAGGAAATTCGCGGACAGGGATCGCATCCATCCCTTCCTCGCGAAAATGAAAATGGAAGATGGAATGAAAAGAAATATATCGAATTCAAAGGGAGAAGAAGCGAAAGAAGAGGTGGGAGGAAGGGGAGGACCTTCGTTCTTGTTGGCCTTGACGATGGTGTCGACCTGAGGGAGCAGCGTCGACTTGGGAAAGCACGCGCCGTACTCCTTCTAAAGCAAAAGCAGGAGATGAAATCTTATCAATATCTCATCAAGATAAAAAGTTCTCTTCGATTCAAGACAATCTCGGAAGGGAAGGAGCGGCCCGGCAAGATCAAAGTCGGCGGCTTTGAACCCCGAGTTCGAGCCGTCATCCAGAGCACCCCAGGAAAGATGCGGCGGAGAGAAAATATAGGTATATTTATTAAGAATATCATTATATTATCAAACATAATCGAGGAGGCCCTGTGCCTCAGGGCGAGAGGAGGTACGAGAGCTTGCAATGTGATGCCCTCGTGATCGCCCAAATGGAAGGCGCCGCCGAGCACCGCCAAGAGCGCCACAGCCACCGCCACCAAGATTAGCTTCATCTTGTTAGATGTCGTCAAATAAATGGGGAATTGGGCTTAGACAATTGGCGAGGAGAAAGGGGAACTTTCCTCGCTGTTTCGCACCGACAGTACCGGTCCGGTACGGCCAACGGTTCTCTCAAGCTCCGAAAATTCGCCCTTATGGCTTAAGTGTCCGACAATCCCCTCATGTTCTCAAAGCATACTCTAATTCAGCAAATTCGTTGGGCAGGGCGACAGGGAGTCACGGCACATCAGGAAATGAGACAAGTTCCTCGTTTTCCATGCAGTTCACTAGGGGCACAGCAATGAGACTGCGAGTGGGGTGCTAACCACTCGACCAAAAGCGCTATAAGGCAAAAGGGAATCTCTCCAGATTCCCCTTCTGCCTCCACTGTTGTCGCAACTGGTTAGCACGTTGAGTTCCCGTCGAAACATCGGGAATGGGACCCTAGGACTTGATTGCGGAGAGGCGGCCAGGAAATGGACTCAAGGTGATACTTCTCTAACTCTTTCTCCTTCAAGATTATGGACTTGCCCTTATCAAATATTGTGGTGTTTTCTCGAAGTTAGAGTGGAGCAAATTTATCTGGGCTCTATCGGCAAGGCACACCCGGTATCGCACATCCCGGTACTTTGGCACTATGATAGTCCGGCGAAGCCCGCCGGCAGGTAAGGGGCTCGGCAGTGCCTCACAACGCGTCCAAATCAAACGATATAGACTATTCGATCTAATTTGTCTTCTCAAAATGGCAACAACAAATTGTAATCAGGAATGGGAGGGTGGGGACCAGGAGTCGAGGAGAGCGCTTGTCCAGGCGCTCTAGACGCTCGCTGCCGACACGGGCATCGCCGCACCGCGATTCTCAACTGATGCCTGAATATAAAGTAGATAAGAAATCAGAGAAATGCAACGACATCACATAAAGGGTGCAAATACAATCATCGCAAAGTGATGTTCACCGCCATTCAAACGGAAGGGGGAAGCAACACAAGAATCAGTGGGAGGTTTATAATCGATATTATATAATAATGTATATATATATACTAATGTTTATAATTTGAGGAGGTAAAATGGGGGAATGGAGGAGATGGGGGGAATGTCGACCTTCTGGCCGCCATAGTTGGCCGACGAGCCCTGGTTGCCAGTGGCGCGGAGGAAGCTCCGGTAGAGCTGCGAGGAGGCACTGTAGATCATCGCTATAATATTATAATCATCCATTGTACTCATCACTAAGCAAAACTGTCACTTTCACTAATGATAAAGCGCGACAGATCGAACGAGGATCGTCGAGCCACGCGAAAAAGGGGTCGAGAAGACCGAAACCCTCAGAACAACTCCAACCCCATGGAAAAATTTCATTAATGATATATTGTAGTAATTTGTAATAAGGGAAGCGAGAGAGTGAGATTGGAATTCCAGGTCAAGACGTGGTTGAGCTAAGGAGAGAGTGGGCCAGGAGGACCGAGGCACGGCACGGTCCAACAAAAATATATTCGATTCTCAATATACCACATGAAAATAGGAAATAACAAAGCGCTATCACTAGTGCCATACCGAGCGACGGCCGTGCGATAAGAGAATGGCGATTTGAGTATTCAGTCTTTGTTAAATTCGAGCTGTAGACAACTGACTCGCATCAAGTTGCCACTTGTCAGTCCCACTATGCGACAGTAGGACGGTGAGCAAAGTCTTAGGGTCATTCGAATCCTTCGCAGGACCGTAGTATTTGAAGAACTTGTCAATGACCATCGCAACAACCTCACGTCGGAGTGCCTCAACGACCTTCTGCAACGCTATTCCGAACTTGAGTTCGAATTCTGGACCCACATTACTATATATCTGGGTAGGATTAGTGGACTTCACTAGTGACGGCGACATTAGCGGTTGCCAGGGTCGCGCAGTAAAAGTCCGACTTCTGACGGGACGGTTAATAACTACTGTAGTCTCAGTTTCTCGGCTTCTGCATCATTTTGTCAGGTCAGTGAAGCGTGTCATGCTCGCCTGTGCTCTGCGGTGCTGCCAGCCCCTCATCGGTGGCTAGTGGCCACTCTCTTTCTTCATTGCTTTTGAAGTTCTCACGATCCCGTGAAAAAACGTTCCGGGTGTCCTGACTTTTCCTGTCGATCGTCGAGCGTCGAGCGCCCTCAGAGGATTGGCCCAATCCCTTCTCGTGGTCTTGTTCGATGGTCATTGGTACGTTTTCCCCGCATTCGCTTTATATTGACAGTGCGAGCGCGCGAGCGCTGAATTCCTTACTCTTTGCCTTCTCCTTTCCTCGCCCTGGCTTTCTGGGCAATTCTGTCCACCGTGTCGCTTTGACAGAGTGCATATTATTATATTAGATATTGAATTTTATATTTGCAGGTGGATGGTATTGGGATGACGGCTAAGATGCGCGTGAATGGTCTCGCTTTGCGCTGTTGTCGAGCCTGTGCGCTCTCGTCGCAGTCTCTGCTGTCAAGCTTGAGAATGGGTTCGCCGGGAGTGCTGTCACTCACTAAAGGCGGGCGATGTCTTGAGATGGTGGCAGAGCGCGCCGAGACGTGCGGCTCGTGACGGTCAGAGCGAGGCAGAGGCAACCCGATTGCTGTGGTACTCTTCCCTCTCTTTTTCTCCCTCTATTCTTTTCTTTTGTCATGCTCATCCCGTCGTGCCATAGGTGTTCGCGATGCCCGTTCCTGATCCTCCCAGCGATCAGGCTACGCGGCGAAGACTGCGGCATGGGCGGAGGTCGGGGCTTCACGACACTTCAACGCTTTGGGATGGCTTCTGGCCGACTTGCGCAACGACGTGAACATGGGTTTCTCTTCTCGATTCGACATTCGCGTACAAGATCGGTTACATCACGTCTTGTGGCGGCGCTCACTGGATTGTCTTCATTACTGGCGCGCGTTCTGACGGCCGACAAGTCCCCTCTCGGACGCTCATCACAAGTTGCATTGCTGCTGCGGCTCGATCAGAGTTGTGTCCAATCAGCCATTGATTCCCCCGCCTCTTTTGTCTAGACTTCCAAGAACTTTGACACAATTGACACGGGAGAATAGAAGCGTCTCTGTCCAATGAAACTGTGCATGTTGTTGAGTCCCGTGAGGAGGCCGTGGGCAGGCTTCGTTAGAGTTTCCTCGTCCGTGAAGGTTCCTCGTCCGTGAATCTCGCTTCCAAGTCGATGCCGTGTTTGAGGATGTCGGCGACCTGCTGGTCCCGTCCTGAGAATCAAACCGCCGACAGTATCGCCGATGTCTTGATTGATGAGAGTTATCGTTAAGCCGCTCGCCCGAAAAGCCTTAAGGCTCTCCTCACTTTTTTATTTGCTATTATAATATATATCACAAGGAACGGTCCAATGGAAGGGATCGCGAGCGTCCTCTCCGAGGATGGCCTCCTCCTAATACCTCGGCCTATCTCGCCCGACCTCGTCGTCGTATAGTCTCTTCGCTCGTGTCTCTTGTCAAAGTTAATCCCATTATTTTGGTATTTGCTAATATTATCATATGGTAATTGGCTATTTTCCGCTGGCTTCACGGTGTGCCGCTGCAGGACGATGAGGACGAATTCGACGACGAGCAATCGGACGATCTGGGTGATCACCACATTGTCGTCAACATTGCTGATCCTACGGAGATCATTGAACGATACGCTGATGAAGATGATGGAAGAGATGGTGGTGGAGACGGAGGAGAAGCGGGCGCCGCCAAGGGAAGAGAGGAGGACGAGGCCCTCCTCGGCTTCGATAAGAAGAGCTCGCAAACGTCCTCGTCGAAATCAAAGTCGAAATCGAAATCGAAATTACAATCAAAATCAAACACCAAAAAGATTCATGTGAAATTGGATGAGAATGGGAACTTGCGGTCGATCCTCGTCCCCTTTGGAGGCGACGAGTCCCATGATCGCGCCGAACGCAACTCCGGTCCCCCACTCTCTCTTTCTCCTTTGCCCAATTCCCTCGTTTTTGTATTTGCTTTAGTTTTTGGTCATTCGCTTCTGTTTGAATAGCGGAACGAAGACTCCAGTGGGAAGAGAACAGTGTCCACGTGATGCCGTTCTGGGACCGCCGCTCGCCTTATATCAAGCCGCGATCGTGGACCGACTGGAAAGAGAAATATCGCTATTATATCCGAAAGCACAAAGCGATTGCCATCTTCTTCCTCATCTTGGCCATTATCATCATCTTCGTCCTCGTCGGCGTCATTGGGTTCGCTATATACCTCCGAACTCGCCATTAGATTCAATGTTGTTGTAAATTGTGATACAGTTGAACTCGCAAGTAGGAATGGTCTGTGACAAGGTCAGGCGTTTTTTCAACACTCCTGGAGAGCGTACGAGTCTGAATTGGAAATGAAAGAGTGAAAATGTTTACGAGTCGCCGGCATCAGCATCCATATTATCGTCAGGGTCCTCCTCGGCGAACTCCTCCCCAGTGCCGTAGGCGCCACTCTCGATGAAGGCATCCTCGTCATCACCGCCAGCGCCATCCTCCTGAGGACCAGCGGAGGCGCCCTCTAAATTCGCGTCGGAATTAGAATGAGGAGAAAGACAAGAAAGGCGACGTGGAAAGACCTTTCTTCTGCTTGTCGACGACGGTGGACTGGATGTGGCGCTGGTAAAGCATGCCAGTCTCGTTCTTCGTAAGCTCGCGGATGAGCATAGTCGCGTACGTCGAGCCTACTCATGATGATCAACAGAAATCAGACAGATGTGAGGAATGCAAGGAGTACTCTCGAGGATCATCTCAATGACCACGCCGAGCAAGTTGCCCTCAGTAGCAGCTGCGGGAAGCTCCTTCTTTTCGAGAGTCTATTTGAATGTTTTGCATGAGAAAAAAAGAACGAAAACAAGCAATGAGATGATGAACTCGATACCTCAAGGTCAGTGGGAGCGAGCGGGATGGTGTAGTCGCTGTAGTGCACGATACGATAGTCGAATTTTACGGGGCGCATGATCAGTTTGCGATAACCTCCAGGAAGAGAGAACACCTAATCACAATAGCGAAGGGATCAGAAACACGGAATGAAGGCAATCGATGGGAAGCCAACCTTTTGACCACGGCGCATGTCATCGGGGTTGATACCGTCCTTGCGCATAAACTCCTTAATCCACACGCCAATCTCGTTGCTACAAACTTTCTCTCAGCGAAGCTGACAAATCAATTGCATGGACGAGAGCGTACTTGGGGTATTTGTTGTCGAAGCCGGGCAGCGGGAGGTACACATCATCGAGGGAATACCGTGACAGAGTCTCGGCGGTGATGAAGTCGTAGTCGCCCTTCTCGTTGCAAATAATATCGCCAACAATCGGATTCAAATGATCAACTGAGATGAATAAGCTCTTGAGAGAAACCAAACGAGGAGAGAGGAATATCTGTTACCGGTCTCGATGCGGCGCGAGGCAGCGAGGTTGAAGATGTAGCTCTGGTAAGCGTGGACGTAGAGCAAGCGAGTGTTGTAGGGCAGCTCCGAGATGGCATTGAGATTCTTACCGTGGCGCTTCATGGCAACCAGCAAGTTGCGCTCAATGACGTGCTTCCGCGGCATTTTGTTCAAGGTGCCTATAAATAAGGTGAGAAGAAATTACTGAAATAGGGATGTCAATTTCAACTCACCGTAGATATCGCCAGTCTGCTGGAAGTAGG
>Ga0154020_10011458_pt1 | contig 10112 bp, 10 predicted proteins | sample Klosneuvirus_201_FD_109709 | JGI IMG/M metagenome (GOLD analysis project Ga0154020, IMG submission 109709) | Active sludge microbial communities from wastewater, Klosterneuburg, Austria - Klosneuvirus_20160825_MG | ecosystem: Engineered > WWTP > Aerobic digester > Activated sludge | place... | reverse complement strand
TCTCTGACGGATACTGTCAATGGATTCAATAGAATTATTCAACAATTTCCTACTGATGTTACATTTATTGTCTGGCTTAACCAGTTCTGGGGAAAGATTGAAATGAATGGCAAGAAATTTGAGTCTATGAAAGCCTATGTTGATAATAAAAGCCGCATATCAGCCATAGTAACTATCCCGGAATATAAGATGGAGACTTTCGGTCGTGATTTGAGGGAAATGTTGCAGGATAAATTGACTTTTGATGAGGCGATAGCAAAACCAGAAATTTTAATTATGGTTCGCCAGCGGCTTAAAATAATTAAAGAAGATCTATTTAAGCAATTGGAAGGTGCACAAGCCGTATTGGCATGAGTGCTGCAGAACGAAAGCTGGATGAGGCTATCCAGCACATTGCATCCGTTCATGGGATCGTCGTATCTAAAGATGATCCGGTCATGATATTACATACCTTGAATGAGCGCCTGCTTCAGGATAGCAAGGCTGCACAGCAGGATTTACTGGATAATTTCAAAGGAGAGATTGAGCTGATTATTTCTGAATTATCCATGGCAGCTAAAAATCATTCGGATCGAGTTCTTAATTCAACCCTAGAAACCAGCAAAACAGCAATTGCGCACGTGATGGAAGAACAATCCAATATCATCATTGAGCGCTGGAAAGCGGATTTGAATGCCGGATTTCATGAAGCATCCAAAACAATGGCAACGGCACGACAAACCGCGATATTGAATATTATTGCCTCATTCATCACGTCAATTTCTGCTGTCATTATTCTTTACGTGTTTTTAACTATGTAGAGAATTTGGGCTTAGGGAGCAATGGAACGGAAAACCCGGTTAAGGAGCTAGGGTCGCAGTGGTAACAAATATTGTTAAAGTGTATTAGCTCAAATCTGATTGGCACCGCGCCAAATTACTCTTGATACGATCTGACAGTCTGGGCCAAGAGCGGACATTACTTACATTATTTTTAGATGTAGATGTCCCACTTATTCGTTAGCTATACTTTTCTATAGCCTCTTTATATTGCGCGTGGCTCTCATCTTTGAAGCGTGTACGATTATCGTTGAGTTCTTTAAATTTTTCATATATAAATTTATATATTATTTGATGAGCCTGATTGCCAATAGATTCTTGTTTGTACTCATCCATTTCAAACTCTTCACCAAGAGCTAAATCAAGTAGTTTTAATAGATCATTCTTATCAATTTCATCTATTGCTTTAAAATTTTGTCCATCCAAGGAATACGAGCCTTTGTTATCTTCAATTTTTAAGCACTTCATATCCCCGTCCTCTCTCAAAATAGGAGTTTTCACCAGCTTCCAAGCAATTTAATAATGCTTCATGATTTTTTCTCATAGTCCCGTCAAGACCTTTAAGGTGCTTATCCGAGGGATAACCAGTATATATTTGAAATCTTACTTCACCATTTTCAATGATTTTGGAAGTATAGAGAATATAATCGGGCTTAATAGATGCCCCAACTGTACTGTTGTGAGTAACAATAACAACCGGCATATTTTTCGATATATCTTTGATGAGCTTATTCACTTTATTTAAGAGGAACATATTGTCAAAAGAAGATTCTGGTTCGTCAATTAACAACATGTCATATTGTTGTGCATCGCTTATTTCCTGTAATAATCTAAACTCAGATCTCTCTCCACCCGATACTTCGTATCCATGCGCATTCAAGATGCAGTAATCTATACATACAAAGTATTTGTAATAATCTGACTCTTCAATTCCTACTTTCCTTAATGAGATCAAATACTCATATGGTTTATCGTAGTTGGCAAACGCGTCGCTGAAGGCCACCACTTTTCCGCTCAAACTTTTTAATTCTTGAGCACAATTAAAACTTCTTCTCGTTGCAACCCTTTTATACCCCTGAATATCATCAACCGATATATCTTTATTTTTTGTAATTGAATTTACTATTTGCTCAAATACTTCAATTTTCATTCTATTTTTCGCTATTGCATACAAATCAATATCTTCTATCGGATGCACCGCAGTACGCATTTTAAGATTATCTTGGATGTTCTTAATGATATCGTTCAAGTACCTTTTTTTGAGATTTATTTCAATCTCATATGAGTATTTGGTCATTAACTCTACAGCTAATGCTTTTAAATTCTCTTTTGGGATATGTCCTGCTATTATTTCTTGATATTCCGTATTTTCAATTAGCTTTTCTACAGCATCAATAATAGATTTCAAATTTTGCAAATTTGACTCAGTAAATTTACTTTCACTAAAAAGCTTGGACTTTGAGAAAGCATCATTTTTCTCCGAGTCTTTGGCATTTTTCAATAATGATGTTACATATCGCTCTAAAGTGCGCTCGTCATTTTCAAGATTTATATTAGATAAATCGTCAACTACCGATTTAAATTCTCGTAAGTAATCCTCTGTAAACAAACTTTGTTTTTTTCTTAAGAGTGCTTTAAAACTTGTTTCGTCATCATCAGAACTCTTCTCAAGCAACTCAAATTGCTTGATATATTTAGTTTTTTCAAACTCACTCTGCTTACTGATTTTATCCAGTGTGAAGGACTTTCCTGTCGATCTTTCCCCAAGCAATACATTCAGTCCTGTTGATAATTTAAGTCCGTTAGCAAGCGCATCAAATATCGCATGGCCATCTTCTTTAGAGAGAAACACTTTATTTTTGTCACGCAAGCAACTTCTAATACCAGCAAAGCTAATTTCCCCCAAATCTATATATGTGTGTCGCGCAGCAAATGTAAGTCTATTTTCTTCCATTCTCATATCCCCAAAACAAACTGGAACGAGAGCGTCATCATCACCAATGCAATACTTGAATTTCTTGGCACTCGTAACTTCCCCTGCTGTAACGTTAGCACGTAACTTATTGAGAGTTGCTTGTTTTATCTCTGGGTTCTTTTGGTAATGAGGAATCAAAATGTATTTTGTTAAATCCAGGAATATTCCCTCTAAATCTTCAACGGTGATTGAGTCGTTGGCAGTTGGAATCGCCATAAAAATCTTTTTGCACTTAGCACTAAAATCTTCAAGCTCATTTCCATCGCCGATTAGCAAAAGATGACTTCCTTCTACGTCAATTTCGATCCCAGGAAAGACAGTAATCGGAATTTCTTTAACTATTTCGTTGTACTGATGAAGATCGAACATATTGTGATTGGTAATGGCAATACATTCCAAGCCCATATCCGCAACATAATTCTTCAAAGTATCCATACTAAAAACAAAAGAATGATCGCTTACTGTTGCAACAGTATGAATATGGAAGTCAATCTTTTTCATAAATTTTATTGCACTCCTTTACAGGAAAATCAGACTACGCATACCTATATGGGATATTCCTTACTAATGCTATAAATACAACTTAATAGATAGTGCTTAAAAAGTCCGTTCTGGGTCCAGACTAATGGAATGGTAGCCAAGATTAAACAGGGTTGCTGTACTATACATTCCACTATTGTCACTCAGAAAACGGATAAACTCCTGTAGCACAGATTTCTTTTAAATATAATATATTGCTTAATCCATGAAGTATAGGTATTTTATGTGCCTAGACTATAGTATCCGTGGCAGATTTTATCGTGCACTTGATCCAGTAATTTTTTAGCGGGAAATGATGCCGTATTTGTTTCAATGATTTGTCCGCTTTAATTTTAAAGCTTAATTATAATTAGTGGAATAATTAACCATGAACAAGAATATACGACATGTCAGAATTATTATTGGACAAAATATGTCGTATATATCACGTTAGACATCGCATGACCTTTTGCTACCACTCCCGAGAGGTCGCAGCACATGGCACTGCACGCGCCACTGTTTTCCTGATGAACGAGGCCCCCGGCCCTTCAGAAGCAGCATCCGGCATTCCTTCCTTCGGGCAGCAAGGCGGGAACATCTATCACGCACTGAGGAAGGCAAACATCAATTGGGCCATCGCAGCTCCGTCGTTTGTTTGGCCGAGAAGCGAAGGAAAGACGGAACGGCATCACCTGAAAGAAGAATTTCTGCGGCTACGCGCAAATCACATGACCTGCAGCAATGCGTATTCACGCTGGCCCAGATCCAACTCAACCGCGAAAGACTTTCTTCCTCCCAGAGCGCACGACGTGCTTTCTTCTGAAAACATTGTCCGAATTCAGCAAGAAATACGAACTGCAGATCACGGCATACTGCTCGTGTGCGGAAGGTTCGCCTATCTCGCATGCACAGGCAAAGAGATCTTCCATCCGTCCTTGATGGAGAGCGAGCCGCTGAGCCTAGTCGAGCTGCAAAGCATCAACAAACGGTTGCAGTCCGTCTTTCAAGAGGCTTGGTACATGGGACATACAAGAAGATGGCTGACCCACGCGGAGAAGACAGTTGTCGCACTTCATACCATCTCAAAATCGGCCGCATGGAAGTTGCGCACTGGCGATGTCTAACCCTTCCATCGAGGGGACGTCCACAAGCGGGCTTCGCCCACTTGCGGCCGCCCCTCATGTCAAACGTTAGGCTGCAGATCATCATGCCCGAGAACAAGGACTTACTTGAGCTATACAAGCAGCATCAAGCCAGCCGAGACAAGTACACCTACTTTTTGCTGGCTGCCGCAGGAGCCGCGATTGGATTTGCTGTTCAGAAAACCGAAGGTTTGCTGCTGTCCTGGTGGTTGCTACCGGTGGGGTTTGCCATTATGTGTTGGGGCGTCAGCTTCTACTACGGGTGCCAAAATCTCACTTGGGTCCAAACCGCCATATATGCAAACTACAATCTCCTTCAACTCAAGGCCGGCGTTCACCCCGAGCAGCCTCCACATCTAGAACTCACCAACGCTGCCATATCGGGTGTGTCGACGGCGCTCGACAACAATGCTGCAAATGCTCAATTCTTTGGTGTTTGGCAGTTCCGAATGCTCATTACAGGTGCAGTGTTTTTCATTGGCTGGCGGGTAGCAGAAATGGTGCGCTTAACCTATGCAGCCTAACTCGGCGTTCGAGCGGGACGCCGCAAAAGCGCGGCGCCACTCAACTTTACGTTAGAGTTATTCATTAAAGGTGTTTACATGCCACACGTTTTAATCATTCATGAGGTCGAGTCTTATCCGACATGGAAGGTAGTTTTTAACCAAGCAGCGGACATTAGAAAACGCGCAGGAGAAATCAGTTTCCAATTGCTGCGCTACGACAATGACGCAAACAACATTGTCCACTTTTCTGAGTGGTCTTCCTTGGACAATGCCAGGCGCTTCTTCGAGTCCCCGGAGTTAGTGGAAATCAGGAAAAAAACTGGTGTAAAATCTCCTGACTTTATTTATCTACAAGAGATAGAGCATGGAGTTCTATAGAGAGTACTGTGCACATTCCGACGCAAATAGGCGCTAAGCAATATGAGAGCCAAAAATTTGTTGCAAACAATAGCCCTAATGGTGAACTATATGCAACAAACTTCTACAACAAGATTTCTTGTGAAAATCTATAACAGTGATATCTATAGCAGAAATTAGAGATTTTACAAATAAACATGGTATTACTATCTTAACGCCTATTTGCGTACGAATGTGCGCAGCACCCTTTGCAGGCGTTAGACCTTTCGGGAGTAGTCGGTGACAGATACCAACTTTCTGCAGTATTACGACTTAGAGGATTACCTCTTCAATGTCGTCTCAACGCGCTACGCACAAGACAATACCCTCACAGCGTTCGATTTTTTCTGCATCGTGATATGGAAAGCTAATCGCGCCAAGTCGAAAGTGGCTAAAAGGCTTTTAGCTCATGATAGCAATCAGGCCAATTTGGGAGCTGCTGTAAGTTCTCTGCTCTCCGCAATATCCAAATCAAAAGACAAGAAAGAACGACTTTCCATTCTAATCGAGGATTGGGGTTTTCGGTTGCCAATGGCTTCCGCAATTCTTACCGTCCTCTACCCAAAGGACTTCACTGTCTACGACATTCACGTCTGTGATGTTCTCGACGAATTCAAGGACGCCCAATACAAGACTAACTTCGCCATGCTGTGGGAACATTATTCCGCCTACGTCATCGCGGTGAAGAAGGCCGCACCTGAATACCCAACCCTTCGAGACAAAGATCGCTTTCTCTGGGGAAAGTATTTTGCTATTAAACTACAAACTGACATCCAGTCCTCCTTTGAGCGCAGTGATAGTGATGTTGAGTTTGAGGCATAACCATGCGCTCAACCGGACGCTGCGCGATTAAGCTGCTCAGCGCTGGTTAGATTCACGTTATGTATCAAAATGATTAAAGAAGTAAAAGTAACACCACTCCGGGAAGCTGCATTACTCATTGCAGCATATGCAATACCTGTACCGGCTTGCAAACGCAATTCCTAGAACTTGCGAACATCACTCAAAACTCAAATTAACTGCAAATATAATTAGGTGGCATAACGTCTAAAGGTATACCCATGATTAACCGCAAGTATCACAAAATTGTATTTGCATTTTTCATGTCCTTACTAATGTCTTGCATAATGTCTTTTGTCATTTCTGTTTTTAATGTTGGTTTTGTTGACAATATTATTCATGTATGGCTTAAGGCTTGGGCATTTGCATTTATCGTTGCTTTCCCAACTATCACAATAGTTGCGCCCATTGTTCATAAATTGGTAAGTTTGGTTCTTAAGGAAGAATCCAAAGACACCTAACAAGTCGTTCAAGGATGCGGCTTTGCCGATGGACGGCTAATGTGTCGTATTCTCAAAGGGTGTTCTTTGCGTATTTTATAGACCGTTGACCGCCCTATTCCCAAGTTTATAGCAATATCAGTAGCACCAATACCCTTATCATTCATAGCCAATGCTTTTTCTCGGTCACTTTTCCGTCAAAATCGTGACAACCATTTTACCCATTGAGCTGTCAATCAGCATTAAAAGATTTCCTGCACGCTTTCCTATCACTTTTTAAGATCGTTACTATGATTATGAAATCAGGCACTTAATAATAGGGAATTATCGGGTGTTGTACCGTATACATGTATACAGGATGAAACCGTTCAGATCCTCCACGTAAGACATGGGCACAGGAAGGAAGCCTATTTTAAATTTTTCTGTTCCAAAAAATTATCTGTCACTGAGCGGTTCCCCCTTAGCACTTGCCAATACGATTTATTTCTTTTTTCCACCTGCAACTACTTATGACAAAGCTGCACCTGGCTTGAATTTAAGAACTTTCTTAGCGGGAATGGTCATGGATTCACCCGTTGCTGGATTGCGCCCTTCCCTATCGGCACGATCTGACACTGAAAAAGTACCAGATCAACTAACTGGACATTGTCGCCACTGGCCATATTTGTTTGAATAACTTCGATCAATCCATTCAACATGGCCGTTGTCTGCGCTTTGATGGTGTTAGATCAGGTAGCAATCGCTTCAATCAGTTCAGTTTTGTTATGCACTTACTTTATTTTGAAATGGTTTCTTAATGCTAGTAATAACAGAAAAATGAGTATCGTTGAAAGTATTGTCTGAGCAATACTAAGGAATACCACCACAATCGGTATGTTAGCTTCTTCATCACAGTTTTTCCCATAGAGACAAGCATAGCTTCTATTTATATTTTCTGAATAAGTGGTAACGGGTAGAAAAGGCAAAGCACTGCGAGCAGAAAGGTATATAGCCGATTCTAAACGATCACATTGGGCTATAGAATCATCGTGAGTAAGTGTGGACATATTTTCTATGGGGTATTTTAGATAAAGAAAACAGAATATGGCGCCAAAAAGCAACCATAAAAGAAGTGGCCGCATTATTGAACGACCAAAATCTGACAAATACTGATAAAAAAAACCGAACCAGTAACGCGCACCTCCCTGCCATACTGGTTTTTTTTTAAAGCAATTTAGTAGATTAGGAAGTGCCTTATCTTGTATGCCGCGTTGTGATTTAATTTCTTCAGAAAAAAATATTAGTTCACGTTCGTGATCATGCCCTTGAATGGCTAATCGTTTTAATGAGCGCCATCGAGAAGATAAATTACCCTTACTCTTAGATTGATTATGTTTTAGTGCTTGGCTAAAATCTGAATTGTCAAATTGCGGTGCCTCTATAAAATGCGCCTGATTAAAATCTGGGACTAAGTGAAATTTAGCATCTTTAAATGAAAAAAAACTTTGCCCTTTTATGGCAATGAAAGAAGAACTTTTTTCAAAACTCGTTTCTCTAAAACTTGTAAAACCTTCAAATAAGGTTCGATTGAACCGCGCGACATCACTGAATGTAGTTTTATAGAACTTCGCATCACCGCTGAATGTTATGTTTTTAAACTCCGCTTCACCGATGAATGTTGTATTATAGAACCCCGTTATACCACTGAATTTTGCGTTATCGAACCCGGCCTTACCGCTGAATGTTGTTTTTTCAGTGAACAGCGTATCACCGGAGAATATTGCTTTCCCGAACCTCGAATCACCACTGAATGTTACGTTACTGAACAGCGTATCACCGTTAAATACGGTGTTATCGAAGCATGCATCGTTGCTGAATGTTGTTTTTTTAATAAACCACGCTTCGCCGTTGAATATTGCTTTCCCGAACTCTACTTCACCGCTGAATGTTACGTTACTGAACCACGTATTACCGTTAAATATTGTGTTATCGAACCACGTACGAATGTTAAAGGTTGTGTCATAGAAACTCGCATCGCCACTGAAAGTTGTATTACTGAACAGCGCATCGCTACTGAATTTTGTATTACTAAAATGTGTAACGTGTGGAAAAATGAAATTAGAGAAATCCACTGCATCTTCAAAGGCGTGATTCGAAAAAGCAACGCTCGATTCATCTATCCAATCTTTAGTTTCCTGATTGAGTCCTACCCCTCCGTGCATTTGCCACTGATTATTCTCTTCAAGCGTAGCTTTTCCGGCCAGCATTTCCTTAGCCCATTTATTCCAGGCTTTTACTCCTTCTTTATAACGATCAAGGCTTTCTTCTTTATTCATGTTTGTTTTGCGATGGTCACAAATGCAATTAGGTAGTGTATTACAGCTATAGGATTAACCCCGACCTTGTTTAAAGCAAATATTGTACAGCTCAGTCAATTTGGGCACTTGGCTGTCGCTGAATGACTGCTTTCCAAGGCTGACCAGTCGTTTATTAGAAACTGGTGACTGGCTGATGATGGCCGAAAAAGGCCAAATCCAGCCAGTAAAATTGAAACTTTACAAACACCTGCAGAAATAAAAAGAAAGCGACCAAACAAAGGCTGATATATTGCTACTAATTATTATTTGAATTAGGGCAATCAAAATAATTTAGTATGTCCATAGCTTGATGAGGCAAGCCCATAATATTTATATTGTCCTCGCTGATGGTATAAAAAATCAAATGTGATCCCTGTAAATAGCAATAATAACCCTCTTCAATATCCGGCCGATGCTTGCCTATCTTGGGATTCTGCGCCAGCCATGCGAAACGCTTATCAAAGTCATGCAAGTAGCTATTTCGTTTGTCTCTTCCCCACTTACGCAACGTAAAACGCCCAATATTTTTAAGGTCTTCTTGCGCGCGCGGGGTAATTCGGAAAGCGCGGGTCATTTTTCAGCGTCCAGTTCTCCAATAACGCTCTCAATAGAATAATTTTTAACGAATTCTCCACGCTCTGCTTGCGCCGCACCTTCTCTCAAATGGATACGGAGAGCTTCCAGTTTACTTTTATGTTCTTCCATTTTACGCAGCGCATCACGAACAACCTCACTCGCCGAGCCGTATCGTCCGCTTGCAATCTCGTTTTTTATGAATACTTCCCAATGCTCACCCAGACTTAAACTTGTCGTTGCCATTTTTCAATCTCCGTATATTCATATGTAACAATTATGAATATATCAAAATTATTTGAGAGATGAAAGCTCTTAAAATAACTTACCCCAGTCAAAGTTTCCGAATGCGACAAATAAACTGTCTCAGACTCGAATAAGTTAGTACTTCCATAAATTCCCGGCTGATAATGAATTTTTATTGGCGGCTTAAAACATGTGCCAAAAACGATCGTTTTAAGAACAACAAGCCCCCTACCCTAACTTGATATAAAAAACCCCTGATAATGTGTTCCAAAACATTGTTCCGAATAAATCGTTCTGTTAATATCCTAGAAAACCGTTTTA
>Ga0154020_10011456_pt1 | contig 10114 bp, 9 predicted proteins | sample Klosneuvirus_201_FD_109709 | JGI IMG/M metagenome (GOLD analysis project Ga0154020, IMG submission 109709) | Active sludge microbial communities from wastewater, Klosterneuburg, Austria - Klosneuvirus_20160825_MG | ecosystem: Engineered > WWTP > Aerobic digester > Activated sludge | place... | reverse complement strand
TGCATGGGGGGCTTTTTCAAGTAGGGAAACAAAAGTAGCGGATACCTTCGCGCAACGGAAATGGAACCGAGTGGAAATGGTCTTTTTGATCGCTTAAGTAGTACAGCCGACCGACAATGCAGACCGACCAACATCGCACCGGAGCAATGACCTCGAACTACTCGGCCATCGGGGTCATGTCCGGTAGTTCGTTGGACGGGATGGATCTCGCTTGGTGTGCATTTACCGAGAACGATGGGCGCTGGACCTACAGCATTCGAGATGCTCGGACGATCCCGTACTCCGAAGGAATGCGCAACAAGTTGCTCGCGGTAATGTCCGGGACCGCATTGGATCTTGCTCGTTTACATCGGGAGATCGGCGATGCGATCGGGGAAGAATGTGCGAAAATGCTGGGCGAAGAGGTCGCGGATGTGATCGGCTCCCATGGTCATACGATCTTTCATGCACCGCACGAAGGCCTTACAATGCAGATCGGCTGTGGAGCACGGATCGCAGCAGTCACCGGGGTCAACACGGTTTGTGACTTTCGTTCTATGGATGTGGCCTTCGGAGGCCAAGGTGCTCCACTGGTACCGCTGGGTGAAAAACTCCTATTTCCCGGCCATAAGGCATTTCTCAACATCGGCGGGATCTGCAATGTTGCGATCCACAGTGCCAGCAGCGTTTTGGGGTATGATGTATGTATCGGTAATCAGGCACTCAACGAATTAGCTGAAGAAGCAGGGCGCAGGTATGATGAGGGCGGTGGGGTCGCGCGCTCAGGCATGGTGGACGAAGCTTTGCTCAGTTCATTGAACGGCCTTCCATTCCACCGGGAAGATCCACCAAGGTCGTTGGGCAGAGAGTGGTTCAATGAATTTGTTCGGCCATTGATAGCTGATCACCGAGTGGATCTGGCCGACCGCATGCGAACCGTCGTGGAACACATCGCCGCCCAAGTGGGCGACGCGTTGAATGGTCAAAAGGCAGCGGTTCTAGTTACGGGTGGTGGTGCGCTGAACACGTTCCTGATCGAACGGATACGCGCCTTGGTGCAAGCTTCTCTTGTTGTGCCGGATCGCGTTACCGTGGAGTATAAGGAAGCGGTGGTGTTCGCGCTGCTGGGGGTCCTGCGTTTGCGAGGGGAGGCCACCTCATTGTCCAGCGTTACCGGTGCGAAAAGAGATAGCGTTGGAGGCGCGTTGTACTTGGGGAACAATTGATAAGAGTTCGGGTCTTTCAGAACCTATTCTCAATCATCATCGTCCGTGGCCAATTCGTTGAACGACCCATGCGCCTGCTCATCTTCGAAGTAGAACACACGCATCGCCGCAGTGTCCTTCAACAGATCGATCTTCCCGATCTCGATCCGTGAAACCTTCACGCCCAACCGATCGTGGAGGTCCGCATACAAGGCCTCTCGGTTCGCTGGTTTGATCAGGTCGATCCGTTCATAGACCAACAACTTTACCGCCTCGTGCCGGGTAAGCCACAGGTGCTCCAAAGCGTAGGTCATCAACAGGATCATCCCATCCGTAAAGACCAATTCCGCCACGCTCACCTTCTTACTGGCCAATGAATTGATCACCGCAATGCTGATCACGGCGAACAAGTATGTCATGTCCTTGATGCTGATCTGCTCGGTCCTGTAACGCAGCACGCCGAATATGGCGAACAGTCCGAAGGCAAAGCCAATGCTCAACTTTACACTGTTCAGCAATACACAGAGGAAGAAGATGAGGGTGTTGAACAGGAAGTAGGTGAACAGGTAATCCTTTTTCCTGTGGATCGGGTAGTAGATCAACCGGATCAGGATGAAGAGCACTGTTACATCGATCCCGAACTTGAAAAGGAGTTCCCACATATCTGCGTGGAAAAGCGGCATGCCGAATAGCTTCATGGTCCTTGGGGTTGATCAGGCGGCTTTCTGGATCTTTTCCAGCTTCAGAAGCACTTCCTTGAATGCGTTGTGTTTCACGTTCTTCTCCATGAGCAGCATGCCCACACAGTATTTGCTCATGCCAGAGGCCTGGATCAACCGCTTTCGCATGATCTGTACGAAGGGAGAGGTCCGATCGGCACGTTCCTGTTTCAATTCGGCGATCACTATACCGCTAAGCACGTGTTCCTTGTTCACATCGGAATACCGGAGATCCACGTCCATGGTCAACCGCTCCGGCGCGTGCTTGTTAACGAACGTGTAACGGGTAAAGTAATTCCACAATGTGGCCTCCAAGGGCTGTTCCATTCGGCTGGCCTTGGTAACGAACGTCTGTTGATCGGTATCCAATGAAGTAGGGATCGAGTCGACCCGCACCCGCTTCTTGTCCGTTCTGCCACGACCTGTTTTGCGCTTGACCTCCAAAAAGACCAGATCGCTACCGATGTATTCCCTGAAACGCACTTTGCTCCTGAAGGTCCGCTTGTTGTGGTGGTCCTTGTAGTGTTTCAAGTCTTGCGTGTCGAAGTACAGGCTTTGGTACTTGGTACCTCGAATGCCTTCCACTTCGAGCAACCGGTAATCCGCCAACATGGCCGTTAGTACTTCAGGGAGGCGGCCTTCACCGAAAACGTACTTGGTATCCACACGGTCCTGCAACTTCACGCCGTCCATCTCCTCCAAGGAGATCGGCTGGAATTGCTGAAGTATCATTCCGGTGGTGTTCATTCCATTAGTGCTATCCCACATTCCCGGTATTTGCCCGAAGAGGACAACCAGCAGCAAATGTGCATACTATTTCAGGCAAGGGGTGCGAATTTAAGGCCCTTGGACGGGCGAAGGACCCTGAAGGGTGTCACGATCCAAGGTGTTGGTCGTAATTTCACGCACTTTTTCCGCGGTTGTCGGCCTTTGATCTTCGCCCATGTCCACTTCACGATCAGTACCGTTCGAGTATCACTTGCATGCCTCTGCGACGGAATTGCAGGAATCGGACCGTGCGTTATTGCAAGCGGCCCATGATGCGGCCCTGCGCGCTTATGCACCTTATTCCAAGTTCTTGGTAGGGGCCGCCCTTCGCACCAAGAAAGGGGAGTTGTTCACCGGGAACAATCAGGAGAATGCATCCTTTCCAGCTGGTATCTGTGCTGAACGGACCGCTTTGCACGCGACCATGTCAATGGATCGGGATACGGTTGTGGAGACCATGGCCGTGGTGGTCCCTTCAGTGAAAGGCAATAGGCCCGTGAGCCCGTGCGGTATCTGTAGACAAGCACTGCTTGAGCAAGAGGTCCGCCAAGGTGGCATCCCTATCCGTCTATTGATGGGTGCTCCTGATGGACCCGTTGTGGAATTGAAGAGCGCGGGGGCCTTGTTGCCGCTTTCGTTCGATGCTTCGTTCCTGAACGGTTGATCCCTTTACCTGTGGACGGCAAGGTTATCTTTGCCCTTCACGTTTTCGAGCTATCATGCCTACAAAGACCGCAACAGCCAGTAAGGGCGGAAAGTCCCCAAAGTCCGAGAAGTCCGCCGCTACCAATGGCGCATCCTTCAGCAAGGAAACCTACCTCCGTTGGTTCAAGGAAATGGTGCTGATGCGCCGCTTCGAAGAGAAGACCGGCCAGCTCTATACCATGCAGAAGTTCGGAGGGTTCTGCCATTTGTACATCGGGCAGGAAGCGATCCTGGCCGGGATGATCACCGCGATCCGCACCTCGGACCGCATCATTACCGGGTATCGCGACCATTGCCACCCTTTGGTGCTGGGTGTCCCGGCCAAGAACGTGATGGCCGAGTTGTTCGGCAAGATCACCGGTACAAGCAAAGGGAAGGGCGGAAGCATGCACTACTTTGACAAGCAACGCAATCTTTTCGGAGGGCATGGCATCGTTGGTGGGCAGATCGGCCTTGGAGCGGGTATCGCATTCGCGGACAAGTACCGCGGTGAAGACCATGTGACCTTGTGCATGATGGGCGATGGGGCTACGCGGCAAGGGATCCTGCACGAGACCTTCAATATGGCCATGACGTGGAAGTTGCCGGTGATCTTCATCATCGAGAACAACAACTACGCCATGGGCACCAGCGTGGAACGTACCAGCAATGTGCATGACCTGAGCACACTTGGCGAGAGCTACGACATGCCTGGCAAAAGCGTGAACGGTATGCGCTGCGAGGATGTACACGAGGCGATCGCCATGGCCTGTGAACATATCCGCGCCGGCAATGGACCGTACTTGTTGGACATCAAGACCTATCGGTACAAAGGGCATAGCATGAGCGACCCGCAGAAATACCGGACCAAGGAAGAGGTTGAAGGGTACAAGAAGCAGGACCCGATCGAAGAAGTGCGCACCACTATCCTTGCGAAGAAGTGGGCCACCGAAGCTGATCTGGAGAAAATAGATGACGAGGTGAAGAAGGAAGTGGAGGCCGCCGTGAAATTCGCACAGGACAGCCCCATGGCCACCGAGGAGGAATTGTACATGGACGTATACACCCAGAAGGATTATCCCTTCGAGAAGGATTGAGCAATGGCAGAGATCGTACGCATGCCGAAATTGAGCGACACCATGACCGAAGGGGTGGTGGCCGCTTGGCACAAGAAAGTTGGTGATACCGTGAAAAGCGGAGAGGTGCTGGCCGAGATCGAGACCGATAAGGCCACCATGGAATTCGAGAGCTTCACCGACGGGGTGCTGCTCCACATCGGAGTGCCGAAAGGCAAGACCGCAGCAGTGGATAGCGTTCTCGCAGTGCTAGGGAAAGCAGGCGAGGACATCACCAAGTTGCTCGCAGATGCCGCGGCGGAAGCTCCTGCGCAGGAGGCGAAGGAAGAACAGGCTCCTGCGAAGGAAGCCGCTCCTGCGCCCGTGGCGAAGGAAGAGACCAAGGAAGCAGCTCCCGTGCCTGTCGCGGAGAAAAGCCCGGCACCTGTTCGGCAGACTGCACCGAGAGCTGTTGCGAGCAATGGTCGCGTTAAGGCCAGTCCGTTGGCTCGTCGCTTGGCCGAGGAAAAAGGCATTGATCTTCAACGCGTGCATGGCAGTGGCGATGAAGGCCGCGTAACGAAGAAGGACATCGAAGAATTCACCGGAGGCGGCGCGGCTTACAATGTGCCCCAAGTGGAGGCGTTCGAGGAGGTGCCGGTTAGCCAAATGCGCAAGACCATCGCCAAGCGTTTGGGCGAAAGCAAATTCACGGCACCGCATTTCTACCTCACCATTGAAATGGACATGGAGCGCACGATCCAAGTGCGTGAGGCGATCAACGAACAGATCAAGCCCGAGAAGATCAGCTACAATGACCTCGTGATCAAGGCGGTGGCATTGGCACTGAAGAAGCACCCGAAAGTGAACAGCAGTTGGCTAGGCGACAAGATCCGCTACAATGAGCACGTACACATTGGTGTTGCCGTTGCGGTGGATGAAGGACTGCTCGTTCCTGTTGTGCGATTCGCGAATGGAAAAAGCTTGCGTACAATTGGTAGCGAAGTCCGTGACCTTGCGAAACGCGCGAAGGACAAGAAACTTCAACCTGCCGATTGGGAGGGAAGTACGTTCACCATTTCCAACTTGGGCATGTTCGGGATCGATCAGTTCACGGCGATCATCAATCCGCCGGATTCATGCATTTTGGCGATCGGCGGCATCGTGGCGAAAGCCGTGGTGAAGAACGGAGCAGTCGTCCCCGGAAATACGATGAAGGTGACCATGAGCTGTGACCACCGCGTGGTGGACGGCGCCACTGGTGCTGCCTTCCTGAACACCTTCAAACAATTCATGGAAGAGCCTGCTTTGCTTTTCGGTGAGGGTGCGATCTGATCAGTGAGTTCTTGAAAGACGCGGGTTTACCATGAAAGGAAAACTCCTCGTGTTCGGCCAGTTCGCGACCATTGCACTATTGCTCTTCGGCGGCGTTTGGGATCTGCCGATATGGGCATGGATGCTCTTTGCCCTTGGCTTGGTCGTCTTTGCCGCTGCTGCATTCTCCTTGGGCAACAACAATTTTACCATCATGCCGGATCCGCGTGCCGGCAACACCCTTAGCCAACGCGGGGTTTACCGTTGGGTTCGGCACCCGATGTACACCTCCGTGTTGCTGTGTGGGAGTGCGGTCGCCTTCGGTGCGCCGAGCGTTGTGCGGTGGGTCGCGCTGGCCGTGTGCGTGGTGGTGCTCGTGCTCAAGGTGAGGTACGAGGAAGGGTTGCTCGGACAGCGCCACCCGGAGTACAAGCAGCGTATGGCCGGAACGTACAGATTGGTGCCGGGTATCTGGTAGTTCACTTCCGTTAGCTTTGGAGCGATCGCTGCGGGATGCGGCTTCCTTGAAATGAGCGGCCTTCTACAACGCCTTTTGCCGAGTACACTGCGCACCGCGATCCGCGACCGTGTGTTGGCTGGCGATGTGGTTCAATGCCCGATCTGTGAACGCGGTGCGATCGCCTACCTACCATCCGGATCGCCGCCCAGACCGCATGTACTGTGTCCTTTTTGTGGGTCCCGCGAACGTGCGCGAATGACTTGGCTTTTCTTGAAGGAGCGGAAGTTGCTTCGCCCTGGCATCCGGATCCTGCACGTGGCACCGGAGTCCTGTTTGCGCGAAAAGTTGAAGGCCCTTCCGGAAGTGGAGTACGTTGCAGGTGATAAGCACGAGCCGGGTTACACCTATCCAGAAGGCACGATCGACCTGGACATCACCAAGATCCAATTCCCTGCTGATCGCTTCGACCTGATCCTGTGTTCGCATGTGCTGGAACACGTACCGGATGATGCTGCAGCCATGCGTGAACTCTATCGTGTCCTCGCGCCGGGTGGCACGGCCATCCTCATGGTGCCTGTTGAAATGCGCAACGCGTTGACCGAGGAGGACCTATCGATCACCGATCCCAAGGAACGGCTTCGGCGGTATGGTCAATTCGATCATGTCCGGTTGTACGGCCGCGATTATGTGGAGCGGTTGCAACGTGCAGGCTTCACCGTGATCGAGGATGCAATGACCGAGCGAATGACGCCGGAAGCAGTTTTCAGGGCCGGGTTGTTGCGCAGCGAAGTGGTACACGCCGGGACGAAATAGTATCTGCGCAGATCAGCCGGGTCTACTGCAATACTTGGAATTCTTCCTTGCTCATGTGGAAGTATTTGCCATTCGCCGAAGTCGGGAATTCCGTGCCGAATTGCTTCAATTGTTCATCCAACCAAGCGCTGTAATCCGGAAGAAGGTCGTCGTTAGTTAGAGGCACAATGGTGACCACCGAGTCAGGGCCTTGGCAAGCGGAAAGGATGAGCACTTCAGGCGGATTCAACTTCGCTAAAGGGGCAACAATGCGGCCAGGTGGTTGGAATGTGCGGCGTTCCAGATCAACACTTCGGCGGATCCCCTTCCCCCGTGCAAATTCGATCCGCTGCTCCATCCATTCCACGCGTTCCGTATAGGTGCGTGCCACGTAGGTGCTCCAGCCGATCCTGAAACACAGTGAAAGTGCCAACGCGATCTGGACCAATTTCCTTGCTCCCACAACATCCATCACTCGAAGGCCGATCACCAACACGGTCCATGCTGTGGGGGTGTAATCCAAGATCTCACGATAGCGGTCGTGTGTGGCATCGGGGAAGAAGAGCGAGATCAGAACGTACATCGCGAAGAGCCCACCACAATACACGAACAAACCCCAGAAGTACTTGTTACGGATCATCATCACGGTTGCCAAAACCGCAAGAAGGATCGTATCGGGATAGTGCCAGATGCCTTGTAGGAATTGCCCCCACAAACGACCCGGGGCGAAGATCCAGAGCACTCCCCAGAGGTCCATCCGAATTCCGATGTTCTCAAAGGCGTGCGACTCGTAGTAGGAGAGGAAGTAGAGCCGATGCGAAAGTTGCACGATCAACAAGATCGTTAAGAGAATTGACAATTTCGGATGCCTCCAGATCCGTACCAGCGCCAAGGCGAGTAACATTACCAACATACCCATGAAGTGGCTGCTCACCACCAACACGAAGGAGATGGAGATCATGGCCAAGCGCACCGTGAGCGGGAGGCGATCGCTATAGAGCAGGGCGAAGAACACCACCAAAAGCATAGCCCCGTAGTAGAATTCGAAGATGGGACAGAACAACGCATGGGTAAGGCCCACGAACTGCATTGCCACCAACGTGAGACCAGCGGTAGGGTTGCCCAACACGCGGGTAACAAAGAGGTAGAGCGTCACGAGCAGGAAGACATTGCCCAACGAGAACAAGATGATGAGGGTTCCCATTGGCAGACCCAAATGCACGCCAAGCAGTGCCATCCACTGGCTCAATGGGATCAGCCAACGACCATTGATGATGTGGAAGTTCCCATCATCGACCACCTGCGTGAGGAAGTAGGCACTGTCGGCATACAAGCGTTCCTTGGCGTATACGATCGCGAATACAGTGACAAAGAGGATGCCCGCCCAAGCCAAGACCTGTTCCCACTTGGTCGCCCGCCTTTCAGCGCCAAACGTTCCGGTCAGTGGACCCCAAGAATTCGTGCTCCCGAACATGCGGTGAAAAGTAGCGAAGCTCTGCTTGGTAATTTCCCCCCGTGGTAGCGATCCTCAATACACCCATAGAATTCCTAAAGGGAGTAGGGCCCCAACGCGCAGTGTTGTTGCGGACCGAATTGGACATACACACGTATGCGGATCTATTGCAACACTATCCTTTTAGGTATGTGGACCGAAGCCAGTTCCACCGTATTTCGGAGTTGAACGAGGAGCAGCCGAACGCCCAACTGCGTGGTGTTTTGGGACCATTGCGGACCGTAGGCGAGAAGCAAGGAAGAAGACTTACTTCAACCCTAACCGACGCATCTGGGACCGTGCCATTGGTGTGGTTCAAAGGTGTTCGTTGGCTGCATGCCTCCCTGAAACCCGGTCAAGAATATATCCTCTTCGGAAAGCCGAACAAGTTCAATGGCCAATTCAGTTTTGCACACCCCGAACTGGAACTCGCCGCCACGTGGGAACAAGGGCTGGACGCACGGTTGCAACCCGTATACAGCACCACTGAAAAGCTCACCGCCAAAGGACTGGGAAGCCGCGCCCAATGGAACCTGCTGAAAACGCTGGTGCCATTGTTGCAAGGGCAGTTGCCCGAAACCCTGAACCCTTCCCTGGTGCAATGGCTAGGCGGTGTTTCTCGTGAAGAAGCCTTCCGCCAAGTGCATGCACCACAAGACCAGCTGAAGTTGGATGCCGCGATCAAAAGGCTCAAGTTCGAAGAGTTGTTCTTCATTCAGTTGCTCCTTCTCAAGCAGAAGCAAGAGCTGCAAAAGCATGTGCGAGGAAATATCTTCCGGCATGTGGGTGAACATTTCAACCGGTTCTACAACGATCATTTACCCTTTGAGCTGACAGGTGCTCAGAAGCGTGTGGTGAAGGAGATCCGAAAGGACATGGCCACCGGTGGGCAGATGAACCGTTTGGTGCAAGGCGATGTGGGCAGCGGGAAGACCCTGGTCGGACTTTTAGCCATGTTGATCGCGTTGGACAATGGGTTCCAGAGCGTGTTGATGGCACCGACGGAAATACTCGCCCAGCAGCACTTTGCAACGATATCAAGATTCCTGGAAGGGATGCCTGTTGTGGTGCGTTTGCTTACCGGCAGCACCAAAACGGCCGAACGGAAAAGCATTCTCGCCGCATTGCAAGCTGGCGAAGTACACCTGATCATGGGTACCCATGCCCTACTTGAGGATCGCGTCGTCTTCAACAAACTGGGCTTGGCCGTGATCGATGAGCAACACCGTTTTGGGGTGGCGCAGCGTGCCCGTCTTTGGGCAAAGGCCGAAGTGCCACCGCATGTACTCGTAATGACCGCTACCCCCATACCACGCACGTTGGCCATGACGCTCTATGGCGATCTGGATACCAGTGTTATCGACGAATTGCCACCCGGTCGCAAACCGATCCGGACCGTACACCGAAGCGATCATTCGCGGAATGCGGTCTTCAGTTTCCTGGAGGAAGAGATCAACAAGGGAAGGCAGGTGTACGTGGTGTACCCATTGATCGAAGAAGGTGACCCGGCCAAAATGCAAGGGTTGGAATTGAAGGACCTCACCGATGGTTTTGAAAGCATGTCGCGCCGCTTCCCTTTACCGAAGTATGCGGTAAGCATGCTGCATGGTCGCATGGACCAAGCAACGAAGGACTATGAAATGGCG
>Ga0154020_10011455_pt1 | contig 10114 bp, 5 predicted proteins | sample Klosneuvirus_201_FD_109709 | JGI IMG/M metagenome (GOLD analysis project Ga0154020, IMG submission 109709) | Active sludge microbial communities from wastewater, Klosterneuburg, Austria - Klosneuvirus_20160825_MG | ecosystem: Engineered > WWTP > Aerobic digester > Activated sludge | place... | reverse complement strand
TGGGGGTCCCGCGTTCGGCCCCGGCGCCATCGGCGATGGCGACCCGGTCGCCCCCGGCCCCGGCTGCCCTGCGACTGCCCCCGACTGCTGCGCGGCTTGATAGTTCTTCGAGCGCGCGTAGTACCTCATCGCTTCATTGATGAGGTAGTCGATGGAGCAGTCGAAGTCGTTCGCCATCTGCTCGAACGTCTCCCACAGGACGTCCCGGCAGTAGAAATGGCGCATCGTCTTCTTGCTCTGATCCATCCTCGGGCCTCGGCTCCTACCAGATGCGATGCGCTGCCTCGGCGGGGGTGCCGAGGTGTGGTGAATTGTACATCCTCACGACTTCGTCTTCAATTTCTCCGCCGCGGCCGTCGCCCGCTGCCCCAGGGTGACCTCCCCGGTCCAGCCCTTCAGCTTGGTGGCGTCCTTGCTCAGCGCCTGCAGCCGGGGCAGGTCCGCGGCCTCGCCCAGCTCGCCCAGCAGCTCCACCGCGGCCAGCCGGGCGACCCAGTTCTTCGACTCCAGCGCCGTGCGCAGCGCGGGCAGCGCCAGCGACCCCAGCGGCCGGATGAACTGCAGGATGTACTTGTCGAGCAGCGGACCGGAGAAATCCCGCGTCGTCGGCAGCGACTCCAGCACCGGTCCGATGGCCAGCTCGCGCGAGCCGCGCAGCGCGACCTCGTAGGCCTCGAAGCGCACCACCTCCTTGGGATCCTCGAACAGCTTGACCCGGACCATGCCGTCGATGGCCGCCTGCCCGCCGATGGCCTGGATGACGCCGAAGGCCTCGTCGCGCAGCTTGCCCTCCTCGGCCGGATTGACCGCGATGCCCAGGGCCATGTCCAGCGCCGGCAGCAGCGCCTTCTTGTCGGGCCCCTTGCCCAGCGCCTGCAGGACCTTGAAGCGCAGGTCGTTGTCGGGGTCCTTGATGAGCTCCATGAACCAGGTGGTGGCGTCCGGGCCGCCCAGCGAGCCGACCGCGATCAGCGTGTTGTCATCGGGCGAGCCGCCCACCTTCTCGAACGCCGCCAGCACCGCCTTGACGCCGTGCAGGCGATCCTCGGGCGAGCCCACGCGACCCAGGGTCAGCGCGACCTCCTTGACCGCCAGGGTGCCGCGCTCCAGCGCCGCGCGCAGCTCGGGCGCCGCGCCAGCCCCGACCTGGCCCAGGATCTTGTCGCCGTTGTTCAGCCCGGCGCTCCAGCGCTTGACCACGTCGCCGGTCAGCCAGGCCACCAGGAAGGCGTCGACGCGGTCGCGATCGGGCCCGCTCATGAGGTCGCGCAGGCCGAACAGCGCGTCCTTGGCGGCGACCTGCGGCATCTGCGGCGAGGTGTTCTCGGCCACCTTGGCGGTCTCGATCATGCGGTTCACAGCCTCGGTCATGGCGGCCTGGCGGTCGCCCTCGCCGAGCCGCCCCAGGGCGTCGCTGGCCATGGTCACACCGGCGCGCGAGGCCTGCACCAGCGCGGCCACGGCGTGGCCACGCAGGGACGCCGAGTAGCTGCCCTTGATGGCGCGCTCCAGCTTCTTCTCGCCACCTTCGATCCCGACCCAGCGATCGATGTTGGAGTGCGTGACCTTGTTCTTGCCGCAGCCACCCGCGAAGGCGGCGCACAGCACGACAGCGAGAACGGCTAGCCTGGACAACGTCGCCTCCCGGGAGCGTCTGGTAGGACCGCGCTGACTCTAATCCCCGGCGCCGGGGTCGGGCAAGAGCGCGCTGATCTCGCTGCGCACGATGGTGAAGTTGCGCTGCACCAGGAGGTCGCCGACCGCCAGCCGCTGCGGCGGCACCGCCAGCGGGCCGCGCCGCGCCGAACGCCCGAAGCGTCGGGCCAGGCTGCGATAGGCGTCGGCGTTGCCGCGGTCGAAGCCCGACAGCACCTCGCCGCCCGCCTTGGCCGCTGCACTTGCTACCTTGTCAAGATCTTCTGGCCTGGAAGTCGGCAAGGCGACGAGGGCCGGCCAGGGCACCAGGCCCAGCGTGAGCAGGCGCCGGGCCCCCGCCGGCAGCGGCAGGCTGGCCGGCACCAGGGCGACCTCGGCGCGACCATGGCCCAGCGCGGCCAGCGCCGACAGCGCGTCGGGGGCCTGGATGATCTTGCCGAAGTGGCTCGGCGGCAGCTCGCCCTCCATCAGGACGCGCATCACGAAGTCGTCGCTCTTGCCACCGACCTCGGGCAGCACCACGGTCTTGCCCGCCAGCTCCGCCAGGTTCTTGACCGGCAGCGTGGTCACGACCTCCCAGGCCACCTCGCTGGCGCCGCCGCGCTGCGCAGCGCCCAGCACCTTGTAGGGCACGCCCAGCCCGGCCAGGTAGGGGCCGTCGAGCACGGCATACTCGAGCTCGCCGCGCTTGATGGCGGCGCTCAGGTCGGCGGCGCGCGCGAAGGCCTTGCCGACGCCCTTGCGCCCCAGCGCGGGGCCGATCTGCGCCGCCAGCTTGCTGGCATACTCCAGGCGCGCGACCGGGCCGTTGAACGGCGCCGACGGGGTGTAGACCCCGATGGTGACGGTGTCCTCGGCCGCGGCCAGGCCAGCGCTCGCTCCCAGCAGCAGGAGCGCCGCCAGCGCCAGCCGCGACGATCGCCGCGTCCTCATGTGCCACCCCCGGCGTCGCCAGCGCTGCCACCGGTGCCGAAGATGCGCTGCTTCGCGGCCACCCAGCCCTTGAGCTGCGGGAAGCGCACCCGGCCGCTCGACAGCGCGATGTCCCAGACCTCCAGCGCACGCCGGCTCTGGCCCTTCTTCTCGTAGGCCAGGCCGAGGTTGATCAGTGACTCCGGGACGTCGTTGACCAGCTTCTCCAGCGCCGCGATGGCGGCGTCCAGGCGGCCCTCCTCCAGATCCAGCACCGCCAGATCATGGGCCAGCTCCTGGCTGCGCGAGGCGCCCTTGATCTTGCGCGCGCGGGCCAGGAACTTCTTGACCTGCGACAGCTGGCCACGCTGGTAGGCGTCGGCTGCGGCCTGCAGCGCGATCCAGCGCACCGCGCCGTCGAGCAGCGGCTCGGCGACGCCCTTGGCCGACTTGCGCAGGGCGTCCAGCGAGGCGAACGCCTTCTGCGCCTTGGACAGCTCGGCGCCCTCGTTGAACGCGGTCAGGATGGGCACCGCCAGCTTGTCGGCCGGGGCCGGGAACGGACAGGTCGCCGAGGTCCGGGCCAGCTGGCGCAGCCGCGGCAGCGCGGCGTCGCGACGGCCGGCGCCGGTGGCGGCCAGCGCCAGCTCGCAGCGCACCGCGGTCAGGGTGTCCTGCGGGACCTCGAAGGTCAGCTGCTCCGCACGTTCGAGCAGCTTGCTGGCGCGATCGAAGGCGCCCGACTGCATGGCGTCGGTGGCGGCGGCGCGCGAGGCCGTGATCATGGCCATCTCGACACGCGCACGCAGCGGTGCCGGCAGCTTGCCCTCGAGCGCGCGCTCCAGCGCCGCCGTCGCGCGCAGCGGCTGCCCCGACTCCAGCTCCATCGCGCTGAGCTCCAGCGCGGCCTCGGCCACCCGCGTCGGGTCGCCCTTGCTGCGCTCCAGCGCCTTCTCCAGCGGGCGCCGGGCGTCGTCCCAGTGCTTGATGCCGGCCAGGGCCCGCCCGTACAGCAGCAGCGTGGTGACGTCGACACCCGGCGCCGCGGCCGCCTTCTCCAGCGGCGACAGCGGATCACCCTTGCCCACCGCCAGCCGCACCGCGCCCAGGTTGCGCGCGACGCGGAAGCCGTCGCTGAGCGGCTCGGCGCGCGTCCACAGCGCCTCCGCCCTGCCGAGGTCGCCGGCCTGGTACGCCGCGCCCGCCACCTTGTCGAGCGCGCCGCCCAGCAGCTTGCGCGCGCGCCCCGGATCGACGCCGCGCCCATTGGCCCAGCCGCGCTCCAGCGGCTCGATGGCGCCTGCGGCGTCACCCGCGGTCAGCCGGGCCTCACCCAGCGCCAGCGCCACCGAGCTGTCGTCGGGCAGCCGCGTCGCCAGCGGCGTCAGCAGCGCCGCCGCCTCGGGCGCGCGGCCCGCCGCCAGCAGCGCCTCGCCCATCTCCAGCACCCAGTCACGCTCACCCGCCTCCAGCTCGGGGGCCCCTTCCAGGCGGGCCACCGCGGCCTTGGCGTCCCCGGCGCGCCGCTCGACGCGGGCCAGCTTGAGGATGTAGACCCGCTTGCCGGGCGACAGCTCGAGGGCCTCCTCGAAGGCCAGCCGCGCCGCCGCCAGCTGGCCGGCGCCGGCCAGCGCCTCGCCACGCAGGGCGTGGCCATCGGCCGACTTCGGGCGCAGGGCCAGGAAGCGATCGCTGATCTCGAGCGCCTCGGCGCCGCGGCCCAGCGCCAGCACGCAGCGGCCGCGCACCAGCTCGACGTCGGGGTAGCGCTCCGCCAGCGGCGCCAGCGCGGTGAGCAGCTTCATGGCGCGCCGGCAGTCGCGCGACGCCGCCGCCCAGGCCGCGCCGATGCGCGCGCGCGCGGCGTTGGCCCCGGTGGCGCCCTTCAGGGCCTGCGCGAACAGCGCCTCGGCCTCCCGGGGCTTGCCCTGCCGCAAGGTCGCGTTGCCGAGCTCGATGAGGACGCCGGGGTCCTCGCCCTCGAGCTCGCGCGGGCGCGTCTTCAGGAAGGCGCTCAGGGCCCGCTCGGCGCGCGCCCACTCGCTGTGCGACGCGTAGTAGAGGCCGAGCAGCTGGTGCGCCTGGTAGCGATCCGGCCAGCGCGCGCCGACCTTCTCGAGCAGGGGCACGCCCTCGCTCTCGCGATGGCCCAGCATCAGCTGCGAGCCCAGCGTCGACAGCACGTCGGGGTTGTCGGGGGCCAGGCTCTGGGCGCGCTGCATGAGCTCGATGCCCTTGGCGTACTGCTGGTCGACCGCGTACACGCTGGCGCGCAGCACGTAGGCGTCGATGCGGCGCGGGTTCTGCGCCAGGGCGCGATCCAGCCGCGACGCCGCGCGCCTGTAGTCACCCTTGCCGATGGCGGCGCGCGCCTCGGCGACCAGCAGCGCGCTCTCGTCGTCCTCGGCCGACTCGGCACGCGCGCGGCCTTCCGGGGCCAGCGCCAGCGCCAGCGCCGCGACCAGGACGACCGCCGCGGTCCTAATAGGAGTAACCCACGCGCGCATAGGCCTCGAAGCCCTCTCCGGGCAGCGTCGGCACCGAGACGGGATTGCCCGCCGCGTCGGTGCGATCATAGTCGTCCTGGGTCGGCACCTGCTCGCGCAGCGCCAGCATGTTCTTGACCCCGATGGTGGCGTCGAGCCCGCGCCAGCGCGGCATGTACAGCGTGGTGTTCCAGCCCAGCCAGGGCTCGGTCTTGGTGTCCTCGCGGGTGCGCCGGCCGGTCAGGAAGACGACCTCGGTCGACAGGTGGACGCCGCGGAAGGCGGGCGACGACAGCCCACCGCCGGCGCTGACCTCGGGCGCGTTGACGGCCTGGCCGCTGTCGCCCTCGCGGTGCACGTAGGCGTAGGTGGCCTGCGCGAAGCCGACCCAGCCGCGGGTGTTGCGGTAGAACGCCTCGACCTCGGCGCCGGTGGTCTGCAGCGCGGCGATGTTCTGTGACTGCAGACGCAGCTCCTCGATGGCCGGGTCGGGGTTGATGTCGAAGTCGACCGACTCGATGAGGTCCTTGAGGCGCCAGTGATAGCCCGACAGGCGCAGCGACAGGCCGGGCCGCGGGCGGCCCCACAGCACGGCCTCGAAGCTGTCGATCTTCTCGGGCTTGAGGGCGTCGTTCTCGACCAGATCGCGGCCGTCCTCGAAGAAGGCCTCGTAGGGGCTGGGGTTCCTGAAGCCGCGCGCGTACAGCAGCTTGACGCCGACGTCGTCCTGCTTGGGGCGCGGGTGGATGAACAGCGCGGCGCGCGGGCTGAGCGCGCTCTGAAACTTGCTGTTGTCGTCGAAGCGCAGGCCCCCGGTCAGCGAGATCCACTTGCTGATGGTGGAGTCGGCCTCGGTGTACACGCCGGCGACCGTGAAGTCGGTCGGGATGTCGATGGTGTCGGCCGGATCGCCGCCGTCGTCGAAGGCCTTGGAGGTCACCATGTCGCGCGTGATCTCGCCGCCCAGGGTGATGCCCAGGCGGTTCTTCTCCAGCACCTCGAAGCGGCCGCGCGCCTCGGCGCCGAACCAGGTCGAGTTGCCGATGTCCTGGTGGTTGAGCAGCGTGGGATCGGCGGCGTCCTCGTAGACCAGGAAGTCCTTGAACTGGTAGCGGCTGAAGTAGGCGCGCACCGTGGCCGTGGTCTTCTTGCCGAAGGCGCGGGTGTAGCCGGCCTCGATCAGGACCTGGCGATCGGTGTTCTTGTTGCGGTCGTCGCCGGTGTTGACCTCGAAGGGCGCCCCGGGCAGCTCGCGCTGGCGCTGGTAGGCGCGCACCTGCGCGAACAGGCCGCCCCACTGCGCGGTCACCCCGCCGGCGTAGGCCACCATGCCGTCGGAGCTGGTCTGGGCGTCGTTGCCCGACTGCTCGAAGCCGCCCACGCTGATGGTCTCGCCGCCACGGTTGGTGCCCGACACGCTGCCGCGGACCTGGCGGTTGACGTCGCCGGTGGCGAAGCCGGCGGCCACGCCGCCGCCCTTGAAGCTGCTGCCGGTGGCGCGACCCCAGGCGCGCGCGCCGGTGTCGGCGCTGCGCGTGATGATGTTGATGATGCCGAAGAAGGCGTTGGTGCCGTACACCGACGACACCGGGCCGCGGATGATCTCGAGGCGCGCGACCTCGTCGATCGAGACCGGCAGATCGTGGCTGATGCCGACGAACTGGTTCCACGGCTCGTTGACGGTGGCGCCGTCGACCAGGACCAGGATGCGGGTGTTGAAGTCGCCCAGGATCTGCACGCCGCGGATGCCCAGCCGCGGGGTCTGGCGATCGTCGACCACGAACAGGCCGGCGACCCCACGCAGCGCCTCGGACACGGTGCGATAGCCGAAGCGACGCAGGCGGTCGGCCGAGATGACGGTGACCGCCGAGGCGACGTTGCCCAGCGACTGCTCACGCTTGGCGGCGCCGACGACGATGTCCTCCTCGGCGCGCCGCGCGGCGACCACGGCGACGCGCGCGGCGGCGTCCGCGAAGACCACCGTCGGCAGCTCGGGCAGGTCGCGAAAGTCGATGTAGGGCGCCGCGCCGCCGCCGCCGCCGCCGCCGCCAACGTCAGCGTCGGCCGCGTCGGCCCCGCCGACAGCGTCGTCAGCCAGCGCCAGCGCCGGCGTCAGTGCCAGCAGCGCGACGCACAGCCCGGACAGCCTCATGGCTGCCTCACCGGTGCCTGATGCCTCATCGCTGCACCGCGCGCCGCGGTGACGACGCCTCGGGCGTCAGGTGCGCCACCGCCGGGTTGTACTGCACCAGCACCAGGGTGACGTCGTCATCCGCGGGCGTCCCCGCCGCGAACGTCGTCAGCTGCTGCAGGATGGTGTCGCGCAGCGCGACCAGCTCCTGGTCACGGCGCACCTCGGTGCCCTTGAGCAGCTTCTGCAGCTGGCGGTCGCCGAAGCGCTTGCCCTCGCCGTTGACGCGGTCGACCACGCCGTCGGTGAAGCACACGAAGATGTCGCCCGGGGCCAGATCGCGGCGCCCCGACTGCACCAGGCTGCGCTGCGGATCCCCCAGCACGTTGCCGCGCACGGTCAGCACGGTCAGCGCCGGGGTGGCCTCGTCGGGGCCCACGCGCTGGCCGGCGTGCAGGATATAGGGGAAGTTCTGCCCGGCGTTGGCGAACTCGATGACGCCGCGCGCGGAGTCGATCAGCGCGGCGAAGCAGGTCATGAGCAGCTTCTGCTTGCCGAGGTCGCGCACCGCGCCGTCCATCGCGCGCAGCACCTCCTCGGGCGTCAGCAGCTCGTCGTTCACCGTCGACAGCGCCTCGACCGCGCCGCGCGCGCTGGCCGCGATCATGGCCGACGACACACCGTGCCCGGTGACGTCCCCGACCACCACCAGCACGCGGTCGCGCGGCAGCTTGCGCACCGTCCACCAGTCGCCGCCGCAGAAGTTGGCCGACTCGCAGTGGCCGACCACGCTGAGGCCGCCGTGCGTGATCAGGCCGGGCGGCGGGTTCATGGCCTCCTGCACGTTGCGCGCGAGCGCCATCTCGCGGTCGAGCGACGCCTTCTCCGCGGTGGCCCGCATCAGCACGCCGAGCTGATCGGCCATGAAGTTGAAGCTGTCGGCCAGGCGACCGATCTCGTCGCGCGACCCGATGTTGACGCGCTGCTGGAAGTCGCCGCCGGCGATCTTCTCGGCCTGATCGCTCAGCGCCTTGACCGGCTGCGCGATGCGGCGACCCTCCCAGACCGCCAGCAGCGCGCCCAGCAGGATGATGCCGGCCGCGATCAGCGCCAGCGTGCGCGCCGCCGCGTTGGCGCGGGCGCGGGCGTTGGCGATGGCCTGCTTGAGCTCGGCCTCGAGGGCGGCGGTGGAGACGCCCAGGCGCAGCTGACCGACGGTGAGCGCCTGGCCGGTGTCCTCGGCCACGACCTCCAGCTTGGCGCCGAAGGTGATGCGGGTGGGATCGCGGGGATCGCGCACCGACTTGACGTCGTCGGCGCCGGCCTTGGCGACCTCGGCCAGCAGGCTGTCGGACAGGATCTCGTCCTTGGGGGTGTCGGGTGTGCTGGACCGGATCAGGATCTTGTTGCTCTCGGCGTCGGCGATCAGCATCCACTTGACGCGTGAGTTGCCGGCCACCGTCTCGGCGACCAGGCCCTCCATGTACTTGAAGGCGTTCTGCGACAGCGGCAGGCCGGCCGAGGACGCGATGACACGGGCCATGGCCTCGGACTCGCGCTGGATGTCGGCCTCACCAGCGCGGCGGCGCTCGGCGGCGTCGCGTGAGGCCAGGTCGTTGATGGCGCGCAGGCTGAAGAAGGCCGAGGCCCCGACGGCGGCGGCGACCACCGCCATGGTCGCCAGTGTCAGCTTGACGGGGAGCGACAGGCCACTGCGCGGCCGGGTGCGCTGGTGTGGCGAGGTCTGATCATGATCACCGGGTCCCGAAGTGGACGGCGGCGAGGCCGGGGGCATCCCCTACAGATCGCCGTTCGGGTCGGGTGGTGTCAAGCGATTCCGCCGTGGCGACGCCGGTTTGCGCGACATGGCAGGGCCGCGCGCGCAACCTGCCGGCAACCTGTTTCGGGTAGCCGCGGGTGGCCCGCCGATCTAGCATGCAGCGCCCCGTGCGCGCTCCCGCCCTCGTCCTCATCTTCCTGGCGCCGATGCTGGCGCTGTCCGCCCTGGTGGCTGCGCCGGCCGCAGCGCAGCCCGTGCTGTCGCCGCATGTCGGCGGGCTGACCTTCCTGGGGCCGGCCACGGTGCACCCCACCGCGGTGTTCTACAACCCGGCCGCGCTGTCCCCGCTGCCCGACACCCAGCTCTTCGTGGCCAGCCAGATCCGCCTCGACCGCGGCGAGATCACGCGCGACCCCATCGATCCCGCCAGCGGCCAGCCCGACCCCGCGGGCACCCTGAGGTCGGCGGCGACGCCGATCTCGTTCACCGCGCTGGAGGGCTTCGCGGCGCTGACCTCGGGCTTCGGGCGCGCGACCTTCGCGCTGGCGGTGTCGACCCCGGGCGCCGACCAGGGCAGCTTCGAGGCCACCGGCGAGGGCCCCGGCGGCGCGGTGCGCTACCACCGGGTATCGCAGTCGGTGCGCGACACCTACTTCTCGCTGGGCGTGGGCATCAAGGTCACGAGCCGCCTGCACGCCGGGCTGGCGCTGTCGTACGCGCTGACCAGCTTCGACCTCGGCTTCATGCGCGACACCGCGCTGGAGCGCGGCAGCGCGGGGCTGGCGGGCGACTGCGCCGGCAGGCCGTGCGGGGTCGAGAACCCGGCCGCCGGCGAGCTCATCGAGCTCGACACCGCGGAGCAGCTCCTGACCTTCAACGGCGGCGTGCTGGCCTCGCCGCGCGAGGGGATCTGGCTCGGCCTCAGCTACATCCCGCCGCTGGGGGCGGGCGGGCTGACCACCGAGGGCAGCGCGCGGGTCACCGGCCCGAGCGGCGCCGTCGCGGTCGGGCGCGCCGCCATCCAGAGCGACCGCCCGCAGCGCATCATGCTGGGGGCGCGCTTCGAGCTCAACGAGTGCACCTGGCTGGGCGTCAACCTGACCTGGTTCGGCTGGCAGCGCGCGCGTGAGCTGGATCTGCGCCTGTTCG
>Ga0154020_10011454_pt1 | contig 10114 bp, 5 predicted proteins | sample Klosneuvirus_201_FD_109709 | JGI IMG/M metagenome (GOLD analysis project Ga0154020, IMG submission 109709) | Active sludge microbial communities from wastewater, Klosterneuburg, Austria - Klosneuvirus_20160825_MG | ecosystem: Engineered > WWTP > Aerobic digester > Activated sludge | place... | reverse complement strand
GCACACCCAAATGAATGGAGCCGCGATCAAGCTCCAAGATCCGTATCTTCGCCACACGATATTAAAGATCACGGCAAAGACCGCCGGGAAGAATCCTACTATCATGCAGGCGATAAAGATAAGGAAGTAGGCAAGAGTCGACGGAAATCCCCCGTAATGGATCGGAGCATATGCGAGCCACCAGGTCGTACCGAAAAAGTATGCGGTCCCGAAAAGTTGACCTAAAAGGAATACCGCGAACGGTTTCGTTTCGTTGGTAACGGCGATCAGAACCGGAACAAACGCGAACCACGCGAGCCACCACCAATTGCTGTCGGGAAACGCCAAGACAAGCATCAACGCAGACGCTATGGCGAGTGCACAATTCCGCAGGCTTGGAACCCCTTTGAAAAGAAAACGGATCACGAGATGAATTTTAGCAGTTTCGCGTTCCGAACGCCGTGCCGATTGACCGATTTGGTCAATTCAATATGAACGAAAATACGGCATCGTGAACGCCTGTGACGCAAATTGTCACCTTTCCTGTGACGGAAGCTGTCACTTCGGGGTCAAAACAGGCTGACGTTCTGTCAATTTGAAATAAAACCCTTCTGCGGGACGAGATCAACTGCGCAGATAGAATGCTTTTCATTCAATATGAACGAAAGCCCATATTTTACGGGGTTTTGCGTAAATCCTGCTGTAAACGTAAGAAAGCCCGGTCTCTAGCGAGACCGGGCTTGTATGGTAGGACAACTGAAGGAACGCTCGGAAGGTGTAAGAGCACAGTGGCAAACCGCGCTCGGAGTAGAGTTGGCGGCGGGGTCTTGATCAACTGCATCAAGCTAGCCACTTTTCTCTAAAGCACGTTGCGTGCCACAAATACCCGAGAGTTCCAGATTTTTTTTCAAATAACTCAAGCAGGCCCTAAACCGCCCAAGGGAATTCCAATTATATCAGCCTGACAGCCGTCGCGACCAGCATTATTTTGAGCATCGGTCGGCGAGGCGTTCGAGGGCGATGACGTCCTCATTGTTCTCGTCGATCTCGGCCGCCGAAGCGGCATAGGTCTTTGCCTGCTGACAATCGCCCTTCTCGACGTAGATCTTGCCGAGACTCACATGAGCTTCGATCTTGCGGCTGTCCCAAAAGATCGAGGTCTTGAACGAGCTGATCGCCTGATCGATATCGCCGCGGCGAAGATGTATCCGGCCGAGCAGAAGGTAGCTCTCGGCGCTCATCGGTTCGCTCGCGAGGATCCTGCGCAAAACCGGCATTGCCTCATCATCCTGACCATTTGCGACCATCGTACGGGCCTTTGCCAATAGTGCCTCAGTCTCGTTAACCTGCGGCTGAACGGCGGCTCCCTGCTTTCGGCTTAAGATGACCGCAACGAAATCCTTCCGCGATGGCTGCTCCACACGAAGCGGCACGTCATCTACGGTTTTCGACCTTTCCCATTCCTTTTGGAGCGATGCATATCGGTTATTGGCCGTTAGCTTCTGTCGAGCCTGATTATCGGCCTCGGCGGCAAGCGGATCTTTCAGTTGTTCCAATGCCTTTGCGAGCAGAAAGTACGCGTCGCCGTCGTTCGCATTCGCAGCGATCGCCGCCTTCAGACTTTTTACTGCCTCCGCCATATCACCGCTGATCAGGAGTGCTGCACCGTAATTGAAGCGAATGTTGTCGTTATTCGGCTCGCTTTCGGCTGCCTTCTTTAGAAGTCCGACGCCTTCGGCAAGCATCGCGGCCGCCTTTGCAGGATTCTTCTTCTCGGCTCGTGCTCCTTGGACGGAGATCACACCAATTGCGTTATAGATCGCCGTAAGCTTCAGATCCTCTGCGAGCGGACGCAATATGCCGAGAGCCATCTCGAAACGCCCCGCACGCAGCTGTATAAGGCCGTCATAGAAAGCAGCTTCGGCATAATCGTCACCGTTGCATCTGCCGGGCTTTCCGCTGGTTTTCGCACGGTCAACACATTGCTGATAGCCGTTTATCACCTGTTCGAATGCATCCTGCGCTTCGTTCAGCTTCTTTTCGGCGAGAAAAAGGTGTCCCAATTCCAAAGCCGCGGCCGAATAGACTCCGTCCGGAACAGCCTCCGCGTAAAGACGCATCGCGTTCTTGAAGTAGTTCTCGCGTGCGTCCGTCAAATTCGTCAGAAGGCCTTTCGTGTAAGCCTCGAATGCCCGTGCCGGTACTTTGCTCGCCGACGAGATAATGTCGTTCTGCGAATACGGCAAGGACTTGTCGCGTTGGTAAAGGATCTGATACGCGATCTGGCCTTGAATGGACTGCAGATTGCCGAGTGCGTCGGTCAGGTTAATGTCCCGCGTAACCTGCTTCCCGTCGATGTATTCGCTCAGGAAACGGCCTTCGTTCACCCGCACGATCTTCGCCGTAACCGTTATCACGGCCGCCGTATCGCCCTGTGCAGGCACGATATTGTAGGTTCCCATGATCAGCATCGTCGCATTCTTCTCGCGTGCGAGTTTCAAGGACGTTGCAAGGCTCGGAAGCGATGTGAGCGGTATCCGCAGACGCTGCTGGAGGATCTTTCGTTCGTCATTCGAGACGACGTTCAGCGTCGGCACCTGGAGAAGTTCGCTGAGGGCCGCGGCAAAGCTCTCGCCGACCCAGTTAAACTCGGCCTTTCCCGACATATTCTCGAAAGGCAGCACCATAACGGTGTCGGTCGCCTGAGCCTGCGGTAATACGGCCGCTGCGAGGATCAAACTTAGAAGTGCAGTGAATATACTTCGGGAAACAATTCTTTTCATCATAAAAAACAAAAATTCGCCGACTCAATGTTTGAGTGCAGGCGAATTCGCGTGCAAAACCCGAAGGTGTGATGCTGTATTTTCCAAAAAAGATGGTATCCGGTACGGGATTTGAACCCGTGTTGCCGCCGTGAAAGGGCGGTGTCCTAACCCCTAGACGAACCGGACACAATGCGAAAACATGTCGCCTCTCGCCCATGTAGGCGAACGGTTAGAATACCGTAGCCGCAATTTTGTTGTCAAACCCCGGAGAGGCAGACGCCCTTGTCCGCGTTCCGTCCCGGCGGTGGAATGCAGCAATTCTGGCCGCCCGCTGACGCAGGCGGTTCTGACTGCGGTCTCTTGGGCTTGCCCTTTGGCAGTGCGGTCGGGGTTCTGGCGTCATAAAACCGCCAGTGTTGCAGAATACGCAACCGGTCCCGACCGTCCCGTCGCCTAGAATGATCCCGGAGGCGGCTTTAGCCGCCGACAAAAGATCTGTCGCTCACTTCGCGAGCTATACGAAATCAACGCGCAACGGGAAAGGGTAAGCAAACACTAAAATGCAAGATGTGGATCGCGGAACGCGGCCGCCCTCGTCCGCCTCTTTTCCGCTCTGCTATCCTTACTTATGTTCCTTATCTCCAAGCCAACCGATGCCGCGATCAGCGCTTTCCTCGCGAAAATCGCCAACAGCACATTTTCCTACAGCGATGTCGGTGCAACCAACGGCGAGCCGCCGCGTGGATTTAACGTCGATCATAACCGCATCGTGATCGGCCGCGGGCTTGATGACTTAGAGAAGGCAAAGGACGCGATCCGCTCGTGGAAGATGTTCGACTTTGATTGGGTAAAGCTCGTCCGCACCAACACGCCGATCGAGGAAGGCCGCAATGTTGCGATGATCGTGCATCATTTTGGCTTTTACTCGATGAGTTCGGCACGGATCGTTTATGTCATCGATGAACCGTCCCGCTTCGGCTTTGCATACGGCACTCTCACCGAGCACGTCGAAATGGGCGAAGAACGCTTCTCCGTCGAGTTCGACCCCGAAACCAAAGAGGTCTGGTACGACCTGCTCGCCTTCTCGCAGCCGAACGCCTTCCTCGCAAAGCTCGGCTATCCAATCAGCCGCTACCTCCAACGCTCCTTCGTCCGCGATTCAAAAGCCGCAATGCTTCGCGCAGTCAATTCAAACAGCATTCGCGTGATAAACTAATCCGAAATGAAGCGAGTATTCTTGATCGACGCGATGAGCCACGTCTATCGGGCATTTTTTGCTCCGATGGGGATGAAGCAGGATCCCTTACGTAACAGCAAGGGGCAGGTGACGCAGGCTGTATTCGTGTTTACGAATATGCTGCGCAAGCTCCTGAATGACGAAAAGCCCGATTACATCGCGGCGGTCTGGGACACTTTCGCACCGACATTTCGGCTCGATTCATATGTTGACTACAAGGCGAACCGCGAGGCGATGCCCGACGACCTTGTGTCGCAGCTGCCGTATATTGAAAGGGTCTGCGAGGCGTTCAGCATTCCGGTCGTAAAGCTTGATGGCTACGAGGCCGACGATATTATCGGTACTTTCTCAAAGCAGATCGCCGCAAAAGGGATGCAGTGCGTGATCGTCTCGAACGACAAGGATCTCTGCCAACTCGTAAAAGACCCCAATGTCGTCGCGATGCGGCAGAATGCACAAAATCTTCGGCGAAAGGTTCCCGTCCCGCCGATCGAGTGGTGCGACGAAGCGTGGGTCGCGAAGAAGTTCGGCGTGCCGCCCGAGAAGATCATCGACCTGCTCGGGCTTATGGGCGATTCGGTCGATAACATTCCCGGAGCTCCGGGCATCGGCGAAAAAGGTGCTCTTAAACTCGTCCTCGAATTCGGCTCTGCGCGCGAAGCGATGGACCGAGCCGACGAGGTTACGCATAAGACCTATCGCGAAAGCCTGCAGAATAACCGCGAGATCATCGAGCAATCGCTTGAGCTTGCAACGATCCATTGCGAGGTGCCGATCGATTTCGATCTGAATTCGCTCGCGCATCGGCTTCCCGATCGAGAAAAGGCGTACGAACTCTTTCGCGAGCTTGAGTTCAAATCGCTCATAAATGAATTCTCCGACGCGAACACCGGACTCTTTGACAACTTTCCGACGCACACCGGCGATGGTACAGCCAAAGGCGTCGAGACCGCATATTCCGTTATCACGACGAATGCCGAGATCGACCTGCTCATCCGAAAGCTCTTTGAGACTGACGAATTCGGCTATTCGGTCAATGACGGTAATTCGCCCGAGCGCGCAAGTTGCTACGAGAAGCTCGCACCGCTCGGCGTCGGCATTGCTCTCGGTAACGGCGAGGCGTTCTACATCGACCTCGAAGCGTTCGAAGGCGACCGTGACGCCGCCATCACCGCGATACGCGATATTCTGACGAACAAATTCCTCCATAAGGCCGCATATGATGCCAAGAGTGTCAACGGTGCTCTCCTGAAGCTCGGAATCCGCACGACGCATCTCACAGACGACGTGATGGTCGCCGCGTATATTCTCGATCCCGGCCGGACGAGTTATCCGATCGATTTCCTCGCCCAGGCGTATCTCGACAGCGATATTGCTCGTTCGATCCCGGAAGGTTTTGACGAGGCCGCATTTCGGACGATGGAGACTGCTGACATCGCGGCTCGCGTCGCTCCCGTGCTCCGAGAGAAACTGCGTGCGAATGATCAGGAGAAGGTCTATGCCGAGATCGAGCTTCCGACGATCGACGTCCTCGCCGACATCGAACTCGTCGGAATGAAGGTCGATGGCGATGCGTTGATCCGTTTCGCGGCCGATATCAAAGAGCAGCTCGAGGCCTTGAGCAAGCGGCTCTTCGAGATCGCCGGCCGCGAGTTCAATATCGGTTCGCCGAAGCAGGTCGGCGAGGTCTTTGCCGAACTCAACATTGAGACGGGCAAGAAGACCGCGACCGGCCAGATCTCGACGAGCCACGACGTTCTTGTCGAACTTGCACAGACCTACGACATCGCGCAGCTCATCATCGACTATCGCGAGATGGACAAACTTCGAGCGACGTATGCCGAGGCCTTGCCCAAACTGATCCGCGATGACGGCCGCATCCACGGCTGCCTGAATCAGACCGTCGCTGCGACCGGACGTTTGAGCTCGACCGATCCGAATCTCCAGAATATTCCCGTGCGAACCAAGCTCGGGCAGGAGATCCGCCGTTCGTTCATTCCTGAGAAAGGAAAGAAGCTCATCTCTGCCGACTATTCGCAGCTCGAACTTCGTATCCTCGCTCACATCACGCAGGACGCCGTGATGACGAAGGCCTTTCAGGGCGGCGAGGATATTCACGCGAACACCGCACGTCTCGTCTTCGGTGCGACCGACGAGAAGGATCTCAAAGAGAAACGCCGCCTCGCGAAGATCGTGAATTTCGGCATCGCATACGCCGTCGAAGCATTCGGACTTTCGACACGCGTCGGCATCTCGCGAGCAGAGGCACGGAAGGTCATCGACGATTATTTCGCGACATATAAAGGCATCCGCAAGTATATGGACGAGATACCTCAGCAGGCGAAAAAGGACGGTTTCGTCACCTCCCTTTTTGGCCGCCGCAGGTATTTCCCTTCTATCAACGACCGTAATTTCACCGTTCGTGCCCGACAAGAACGCGAAGCGATCAATATGCCGATCCAGGGAACGGCGAGCGACATTGTAAAGATCGCAATGATCAAGGTCGAGACGGCCCTCCGCAGCGAAAAACTCGAGACAAAGATGATAATGCAGGTGCACGACGAACTTCTTTTTGAGGCGCCGGCGAGCGAAATTGAACACGCATCCGAGATCATCAAACGTGAGATGGAAAATGCCGCGACGCTCGACGTGCCGCTCATCGTTGAGGTCGGCGTCGGCGACAATTGGATGGACGCTAAATAATGAATGAGACGGCAAAGGTAGAGCCCGCGACGCCGCGTGTTCGCGTAAAACGCATTCCCGACCGCGGCCGATACGATCGCGACACGATCAATTCTATCCTCGACGAGGCCTTCATCTGCCATGTCGGATTCGATTCTGAGCACGGTCCCGTCGTGATCCCGACAGGTTTTGGACGCGACGGCTCCGACCTGATAATTCACGGGTCCGCCGCAAGCCATATGCTCCGCGATCTCGCAAACGGCGTCGATGTCTGCATAGCCGTAACTATCCTCGACGGCCTCGTGCTTGCGCGGTCTGCGTTCCATCATTCGATGAATTACCGTTCCGTAGTGATCTTCGGAAAGGCCGAGTTGATCACCGAAAAGGACGCTAAACTCAGGGCACTCGAAATATTGAGCGAGCACATCATTCGCAGGCGTTGGGCAGATGTTCGGCCGCCCTCCGACAAGGAGCTGAAAGGCACGACCGTGCTTCGTCTTCCGATCGATGAGGCATCGGCAAAGATCCGCACCGGCCCGCCGAAGGACGACGAAGAGGATTACGGCTTGCCGATCTGGGCGGGCGTCGTGCCGTTTTGCACGACACTCGGCACGCCCGTTGCAGATGAGCGAAACCTCGACGGTGTTCAAATGCCGAACTATCTATCCGAATAGCCGCGAAACTTTTTTCGGATTCTTGAAACCAAAACATCATCAACTTCCGTATATCCCTAGATTCTATGAACAACTCAACGCGTTTCGGCGTGACGCTCGTCATGCTTGCCATCGGAATTTTGTTCACCACGCATAATAGTTTTGCTCAGAGTGATATGGGAAAAGTGCCTCTCGAATGGCAGACCGTTGCAGAAAAGACCAACTTCGACCGCACCGGAACCTACGATCAGGCCGTCGCGTACGCCAAAAAACTCGACGCGGCCTCGCCGCTCATCAAGTACGCGACCTACGGAAAGAGCGGTGAGGGCCGCGATCTTCCGCTTCTGATCGCCGCAAGCGACGGTGCATTCTCGCCGCAGCTTGCCAAAGAGCAAGGCAAGGCGGTCGTGCTCATCCAGGCCGGGATCCACGCCGGCGAGATCGACGGCAAAGACGCCGGATTCGCCCTCCTTCGCGACATCGCGATCACCAAGACACGCACAAGCCTGCTCGACAACGTCGTCATACTCTTTCAGGTGATCTACAACGTCGATGGGCACGAGAACTCGAATCCGTATATGCGTTTTGCTCAGAACGGCCCGGCCGAAATGGGCTTTCGCGGGAACGCCACGAACTTGAATCTCAACCGTGACTATATGAAGGCCGACGCGCCCGAGACACGCGGCTTCCTGAAACTCTGGAACGAATGGAATCCCGACGTCTTCATCGATTGCCACGTTACGGACGGCGCGGATTTCCAATACAACGTTACATACGAATACGCTCATTTTCAGGAGATAAACCCCGGCATCAAGGATTGGATGGACGAGCATTTCGACAAGAACGTCGTTCCGAAGATCGAGAAAGAAGGCAACATCGTAACGCACTACATCGAGTTCGCGGGCCGCGAGATCACGAGCGGAATCGCGACATTCATCGCAACGCCCCGATTCTCGACGGGCTATACGCCTTTGCGTAACCGCGTCGGACTGCTCATCGAAACTCACGTCTATAAACCGTACAAGTCCCGTGTTCGTGGCACTTACGACACGCTCCGATACTTCATCGAGGAGATCGGCAGGTCGAAGAAGAGCCTCTTTGCCGTCAATACGATCGCCGACACGCAGACCGTCGAACGCGGTAAGACATACGATCCGAAACGCCAGTATCCGCTGAATCTGTCGGTTACCGACAAGGCGACCGAAATGAAGTTCAAGGGCGTCGAATACTCCATTCAGGACTCGGATATTTCCGGCGGCAAGATGCTCGTTTACGGTTCGACGCCGAAGGAATATACGATCAAGAAGTACGACGAAGGCCGCGTGGTCGATTTCGTCGCACCGCCGCTCGCGTACATAATTCCGCCGCAATACAAGGACGTGATCGACGTGCTGAAGCTCCAGGGATTGCGGCTGCAAACCTTGCGAAAGCCGCTTACGATCAATGTCGAAAGCTATCATCTTACCGAACCGAAATGGGCTCCGTCGTCATTCGAGAATCGGATCACGCTACGAACGAAACCCGTTCTTTACACCGAAAAGCGGACATACATCGCGGGTTCCGTCATCGTCCCGATGGATCAGGAAGCCGCGAATGTTGCGATCCATCTGCTCGAACCCGCCGGCCCCGATTCGTTCGTGCTCTGGGGATTCTTCAACTCGATCTTCGAGCTGAAGGAGTTCGGTTCCGGCTATGCCCTCGAGAAACTCGCTCGCGAGATGCTTGCAAAAGATCCGAAGCTCAAGGACGAATTCGACAAGAAGCTTCTCGATCCGGCGTTTGCTAAGAATCCGCGTGCACGCCTTCAGTTCTTCTACGAGCGAACGCCGTATTTTCTTAATCAGAAGCAAGGCGTCTATCCCGTCGGGCGGATAACGACTTCCTGGAAATAACAGCGTGCGAAACCGTCAACTTTCTGCGTGGAGCACCGTGGCCGTTGCTACCCTCTCACTTGCTGTCAGCAACGGCCTTTCGATCGGCGGCCTTCCGCCGTTCTACAAACCTCTGCGTGAGGAATTTGTCGCAAGCGGTGCGGTCGCCGCCGCACATGCCGAGACCTTTATTGCGAATTCTGCGAACATCACTTTTCTGGTCTCCGGCGTTTTTTCACTCATCGGCGGTTGGCTCGCTCTTCGCTTTCCGCTGAAGAATTTGATGATCGCGGGCTGCGTTCTGCTCGGCATCGGCCTCGTACTTCATTCGCAGGGCGAAACGGCGAATTCGATCTACATCGCACGAGCCTTGATGGGCGCGTCGCTCGGCTTCATCGGTGTCGCACCGTGCGTCGTACTCGTTTCCCGCTGGTTCGAGAAGGGTCGGGGAACCGCACTCGGCATCACGCTAGTCGGGACAAGCTTGGGCGGCGCTCTCATTCCGCTCATCGCATCGCCGCTGATCGCGCATTTCGGATGGCGAACCGCGATGCTCGTGTTGAGCGTCCTCGTTTGGCTCGTCCTTTTGCCCGCAGTGCTCATCTTCGTCCGCGAACCTTCGTCGTTGTCGACCGGCGATGAGAACGCTGTTCGTCTCGACGGAGTCAGGTGGTCAAAGGCACTTCGAACGCCGATCTTCTGGGCACTCGCGGCATGTTCGGCACTCGTCTTTTACCCGATATTCGCGACAAGCCAGCAATTCATTCTCTACCTCCAAACACCGAAGATCGGAGTATCGGCCGAAACCGCGACATTCGCTCAATCCGCGCTTTTCGCGATCAGCATCGGCGGCAAGTTCCTCGCGGGATTCGCAAGTGATAGGCTCGGGGCGATGAGCGTGATGACGTTCTGCGCGTTTCTTCTCTT
>Ga0154020_10011451_pt1 | contig 10116 bp, 9 predicted proteins | sample Klosneuvirus_201_FD_109709 | JGI IMG/M metagenome (GOLD analysis project Ga0154020, IMG submission 109709) | Active sludge microbial communities from wastewater, Klosterneuburg, Austria - Klosneuvirus_20160825_MG | ecosystem: Engineered > WWTP > Aerobic digester > Activated sludge | place... | reverse complement strand
TGCTGGGCCCATCCCGGCTGCGGAGGGGGATTCTGGGAGATCGAGATGAACCGCGCCACGCGCCGCAGGCTGCGTTCGATGGCCTTGTCCTTGGGATCAAGCTCGTGCGCCTCGATCATCACCCGCACGCAGTCGTTGATGCCGCCATCGTTGAAGGTGGCGTAGTCGTGATAGTTGCCGCGGGGTGGATACAGGTGCGGCCAGCCGCCGTTCTCCAGCTGGGTCTTGAGCATCATGTCCAGGGCGCGCCGGACCGCGCCGGCGAGGCGCTCGTCGGAAGCCACCCGGTTCAAGAAGAGGAGGAAACTGACGGCTGACTGGCTTTGGTTGTCGTCGAAACTGACGGTTTCGTTGCCTAGGTTCGCGAAGTCGATCGTGTGGTCCCAGCCGCCGTGCTTGTTCTGTCCCTGGATCAGGGCTTCGGCGGCCTGCCGCGCCGCGGCCAGGGCCTGGGGATTCCGGGTCACCTGGTAGGCGCGAAGGAAGGATTGGCCGACGGCGGGAGTGCCCGGTGGCTGCACCTCGATGGTGTGAGCGTCCTTGGGCCCTTCGCCCCAGCGCTGGGAAAGGTCGGGGGTGACGGCGTAGACGTAGCCGCCATGCGTATGGATCGTCTGGAAAAACGCCACGCCGCGCGCGAGCGCGGCCTCGGCTTGAGGACGGTGATCATCGGCGCTGAGGCAGGCGGGAAGGAGCAAAAGCGCGAGCCAGCGAGGGGTAATCATGGCCGGGCAGCCTATACGATCGGAACCGTACCGCCAGCCTCCGCTGTAGCGGGCCGGGGAACCCGTTTCGGGATTGGGGATCGACTCCGGCTCACGCGAAGGCGCGGAGGCGCGAAGTGGGTTTTGGTGCGATGAGCCGGAAACGCCCAATTCTGGTGTCTGAAGTTCGAGGTGGTGCACAATCCCTCCCCCCTTTGCGCCTTCGCGGCTTCGCGTGAGACATCCGGGCAGCGGATCGCGAGCATCATTTCAATTGCATATTATGTTATCATTGATCGTTTTAACTACGTTGGGCCAAAAGGACCTTTGGCGCGCTCACTCGGGATGAGAAGTAATCTGGACACCCACGAAGGAGTGTATCTACATATAGCTATGGCCGTGACGAAAGCGAAATTGTTCCAGCATGGAGGGTCTCAGGCGGTGAGGCTTCCGCGCGAGTTTCGGTTTCAAGGCCGCGAGGTCCGGATTTCGCAGACTGAACGCGGCGTGCTGCTTGAACCGATCGACTCCGAGTTCGAGGAGCGGCGTCGGAAATTTGCCGCCTTGTCTGGGTCCTGCCCGGAGTTGACCGACGTGCCTCCGCACGCGACCCCGGATCTTCCACGCGAAGCGTGATCTACCTGCCGGACACCAATACCCTCTCCGCCTACATGCGGGGAGATCCGCCGGGCCTCGTCGCGAAAATGCAGGCGGCCTTCGGCGATTTGCGCCTTTCCGTCGTCGTTCTGGCGGAGCGGGAGTTTGGTGTGACCAAAGGGACGAGTGCCCAGGCGCGTCTGCACCTGGCGGCGCTGGCTCAGGCGTTGCCCGTGGAGCCCTTGACCCGCGACGACGCCACCCACTATGCGGCGATCCGGCATGACCTTGAACTGCGGGGCATGGGCATCGGGCCTTTCGATACGCTGATCGCCGCCCAGGCATTGCGCCTTCAGGCCACGCTCGTCACGCGAAACATCCGGGAGTTCTCCCGCGTGCGCGGCCTGCTCGTCGAGAACTGGCATGAGAGCGGTGAACAGCCGTAGCGGAACGGAGAATCCGTTTCGGGATTGGGGATCGAGCCAGGCTCACGCGGAGCCGCGGAGGCGCGAAGTGGGTTTCGGTGGGCAGGCCGGCAGCGCTCTGCGCTGAATCCTTACGATCGAAGTAGCGGAACGGGGAACCCGTTTCGGGCTCGGGCATCGACAACGCTCAACGCTGAACGCTCAATTTAACGCCGAACGCTGAATGGGTGCTTCCAAGACATACTATCCCAGTGGTTTCGAAGTACTGATAGTCTGAAAGTTGAATTTCCGCCCGAAGCGTTGGCGCTCAGCGTTCCATGCCGGCGATCCATGTCTCGTAGAGTTTGCGTTGCTCGGGATTGAGCATGGAGACAACCGCGTCGCGTTTTTCGATTCGAGCTTTGGCCTGAGCGGCCTGGCTGGCGCGTTGGTCGGCGGGGGCGTCGAGTCGGACCGCCATCTGAGGTCCTTGCTCGAACGCCGCGCGTTGTTCAACGGTTAGACTGGCGAGAAAGGATTTGTAACGCTCTCGATTAAGTTGATCTATTTGTTTGCTGAAGAGGAGCGACGACGACCCGCCGGACAGATGGGGGCCGGTGCGAACTGCTAGGACGAGTCCGCTTCGAAGGTAGTTCAAGAGGATCGCCTCCTTGCCTTCGCGATTGATGGAATCCCAAGCACTCTGCACTTCGAAGGGAATGAAAGGTCGTTCGCCTTTTGATCTTTCCGGCGACAGTAGCGATTCGATTTGTTGTGGCGTAAATTCAGGGAACTTCACCGTGCGTGGTTCCGTGAGGTCGTAGGTTCGCTGAGACTGGTTGCGCGGGGAGGTCGTGATGACGCGCGCGTTCTGAACATCGATGGTGGTGACCGATGACGTCAAAAGGCGCGAACCCTGCTTCACCAACCAGGGTTCGTCATTCACGTCGAAGAGGGCCACGGGTACGCCTCCTGGGGTGCCAATCGCACGAAGCACCACCTTCGCTTCGGCTGCCCAGCGGTCGCGTTCGGCGATCTGAGATTGGTGGTAGGCGTACATCTCGGCGTCAGTCATTCGAGTGACCGCTGGCGCCTTCCCGGCAGGCGCGGGCACGGTGGGCGCAGCCTTGGGTTCTTCGGTGTATCCGATCAGTGCGAACAGGGACAGAAGGGCTGCTCCGGTCAGCGTGCGGCGGAGGGTCTGGGGGCGATGGGAGGAGATCATGGTGATGCGGGTGAGGAGTTGACGTTTGTTTTCGACGATGCCGAGCGTGGCGGGCAGGCGGCTTTGTTCGCGCACCGCACCGATGACCGAAAGGAGGGCGCGGCCGTAGGCGGCGGGTTCGGTGGGGCGGGCGTGGCGGAGGACGAAGTCGTCGCAGGCCATCTCGCCGTCCTGGCGGGCGAGGCGGGCGGCCAGCCACACCAGGGGATTGAACCAATGGACGGCGCAGGCGAGTTGGAGCAGGGAATGGCTCAAGAGGTCGCGTCGACGCAGGTGGCCGAGCTCGTGCCGGATCACCCAGCGCAATTCGTCCGGCGAGACCTGCGCTGCAAATCCCACTGGGAACAGGAGCCGGGGGCGCAGGATCCCACACAGCGCCGGGCTGGTGACCAGCGGGGTCGTCAGGATCTCGGGGGGTGAGCGCAAGCCCAGTTCGACACACCCGGCTTTGACCGCCGCCACGAGGGACGTATCCACAGAGGTCGAACGCGCATGCGTCAGGCGATGCTGCAGGCGGATCGCCGCGATCCCGCGCAGGCCCAACAGCCCGACCACGCCGCCCAGCCAGAGCAGCGCGAGGCCCGAGACCCAGGCGTCGCGCGACGTGGACGCGTCGTCCGTTGTGGGTGGCTCCTGGGTACCGGTGTCCTCCATCCGCGATTCAATCGTCGGCGAGAGCTGGATGCCACTCAAGGGGGGTGCGGGGGTGATGGGCCTGGTTTCCGCCGGCGGCAAAGCCGTCGGTTCGGTCGCCCAGGCGGGCCATGAGAACCACCGATCCAGTCGCAGGTCGGAAATCGACAAAGGGGCTCGCGCCGGGATCACCAGGGCGCCCGCGATGACCAGCCACAGCGCGAAGCACCAGCGCGGGCTGGCGAGCCGGAGCAAAGGGCGTCGCAGAACCAGCAGCAGCAGGATAAGCCAGGAGAGGCGCCACGATAGGGACGCGCAGTCCAGGAAGGCCTGCTCCAGACTGTTCACGGCCGACCCTTCTTTTCGCGGAGCCTCTTTTGCAGCTCCTGGATTTCATCCTCGCTCAGGTCCACGCGGTCACAGAAATGCAGCAGTAGCGGCCCCGCGGCGCCTTGAAAGACCCGCTGGAGAAAGGTCGCGCTCTCGCTCGCGATGCACTCCTCACGACGGAGTTTCGGCGCGTAGACGTTCACATTTCCCTGCTTGGTGACCGAAAGCACGCCCTTCTGGACGAGACGGGTGAGAAAGGTATTCACCGTTTTCTGCTTCCACGCGGTTCCCGGAGGCAACGATTCCAGGACCTCCGCGGAGGTCGTGGGATGACGATCCCACACCTGATTCATCACTTCCCATTCAGCGCTGGAGATCTTCGGCGGCATAAGTCCTACAGTTGTAGGACAGACCTTTCCTACAAGTGTAAGAGCAGTCAAGTCGCGAGTTGAGTACCGTCTGAAAAGGTCCGTGCAAGGAGCGCAGGATAAATAGGTGGGGCTCTCGGGAAGCCCGGCGCGCCCGGTTGCGCATCCTTACGACGCACAGAATCCGTCGAAGAAACCTGCGGGCCTCGCGTATTTAGCACCTTGCCGTGGCTCAAGGGTATAGCTGGTTCTTCGCACCTTTTGTGATATTGCCTCGCCCGCGGTGGTTTGGGGTGGATTGTTTGGCGCACCGGCGCATGCGAATCTTGTATTATGAGCTCCTTCTCGCCGCGCGCCGCTGGTACCGGCGTCCGACGCAGGCGGTGTTGCTGACAGTGACCTTTGCGCTTTCGATCACGCTGGCGGTGGTGAGCTGGTCGCTCTTCCACACGGTTTTTCTGAAGAACGCGGAATTCGATCCCGAGGGAACCCTGTTGCTGGTCTCACAGGGTGGACCGAAGGCGCCGCGTCGGTATGTCGGCTACGGCAAGCACCCCGCCGCGACGCGGGAGGATGTTCGCGCCTGGGAATCGGCCCAGACGGTCTTCTCCGATTTTGCCGCGGTGGGGCTCTACCGGACCACGTTTCTTACCGCTCCGGAAGGCTCGGAGCTCCTCCAAGACCAGCGCTCGGAAGGCGGTGCGTTCTTTGCCGCCACGACCCCAGGGATCTTCGAGGTGCTGGAGGTGCCGTTGCTGGAAGGCGAGACCGTCACCGAAAAGATCGGTGCGCCGGACCAGCCGGCCGAAGCGGTGGTCAATGCCTCGCTTGCGTCCCGCCTCTGGCCCGGGCAGTCCGCGATCGGCCGGATCTTGTATGCGCGATACGGCACCTCGAACCAGGTCTGGTCGGTGCGGATTGTGGGGGTGGCGCGTGATTTTCAGGCATCGGGTCCCAAGGCCACCAACAATGATTTCATCATCTGCAACTACGCCGGCTGGTTTCCCATCTCCGGGTTCCTCTACGCCCGGGGCACCACGGTGCCTCCTTCGGTTACGGAGGTGACCGAAGTCGTGCGCCGGGCCGATCCCCGAGTTTCGAGTTATTTTGGGACAACCCTTCAGGAGGTAATCGATCGCGAACTGGGATCGGTTCGACTCACGGCCCGTCTCACGGTCGTGTATGCGCTGGCCGCGATGGTGCTGTGCGCGATTGGAGTCTACAGTGTGACTGTTTCGAGCCTGCTGCAGCGGAGCCGCGAGTTTGGCATCCGGCTCGCCCTTGGCATGGACGCCGTTCGTCTCTGGCGGCGCTTTGCGCGCTCCCATCTCCTTCTGGCGGCGGCAGGGGTGCTGGTGGGCATGGTGGGCGCTGCCCTCGTGGCCCCGGTGCTCAGGGCGTCGCTCTACGGCGTGCCGACGCGCGATCCCATGACCTACCTCGTGGCCGCGTTGCTCATTCTGAGCGTGGCCGGAGCGGCGTGCCTGCCCAGTCTCCCGCGCCTGCGCCGCATCAGTCCGGCGGAGTGCATGCGCAGTTTGTAGCGGGGTCCGGGCTGGATGCGACGACACGCAGGCTACGGTCGCGACCCGGATGCGACCGGATCCCACCTCGCGGGTCCCGTCCGGCGCGGCCGGGTCAGGCCGCCGTCCGGTGGAGTTCGATGAATTCCTTGGGCGATTGTCCCACTTCGCGGCTGAAGGCGGTGCTGAAGCCGCTGGCGGACTCGTAACCAACGGCGAGCGCGGTTTCGCCCACGGTCTTCTGTTCCCGGGTCAGCAGGTCCTTGGCCACCGCGAGCCGCCATTGCAGCAGGTAGTGGAGCGGCGTCAGGCCGACCACCCGGACAAAGCGATCCGCGAACGACGAGCGGGACATCGCGCACTCACGCGCGAGCATTGCCAGTGTCCACGGATGCGCCGTGCGCGTGTGGATGCCGCGCAGAGCCGCGGCCAGCTGGGAATCGCGTAGCCCGGCCATCAGTCCGCCCGTGACCAGGTCAACGGGAGCGCCACGGAGCGCCTCGACCAGCAGGATCTCAATGAGCCGTGACAGGATCAGCGTGCGGCCGGCGCGCTCCTCCCGAAGCTCCTGCTGGATGAGACCGACGACCGCCGGGACCCCGCCGCCGGTGCGATCGGTGGTTCGGATACGCAGCATCCGTGGCAGGTAGTCCAGCAGTAGAGGGGCGTTGATCGGATCGAGGGAAAAATATCCACCCAGCATGCCCACGCTGGGCTCCGTGGTCGCGTCGCCATAAAAGAGGTCCTCCACCTGATTGGCGGCGGGCTGGGGATGCAGGACCTTGGGTTTGACCATTGGGTCGCTCGCTAGTGTGAACGCGGGCATCGCGGTGAAGAGAACAAAGTCCCCCGCCACCAGGGTGGTCGCGGGGAGTTGGTCCGCCGCCAGCCAGCAGGTCCCTTTGAGGATCAGCGCGAAGCTGGGAAGGTTGAAGGCCGGATAACGCACGCCCCAGCTCCCGGCGCCCTGGATGGCCTTGGCTCCGATGGTTTGTGGCTTGAGCAGCGTGACAAAGGCAGCGAGGGCATCCATTTGGACGATCTACAATGAAGTACGGACTCCGTCTTATAGCAAGTCCGAACGGAATCCGCTAGTATGAGCCCGCAACTACGAAATTCCCATGAATACGAATCAAACGATCCTGATCACCGGATGCTCCTCTGGCTTCGGCCAGGCTACCGCCGCCCTGTTTCTTGAACGCGGCTGGAATGTCATCGCGTCGATGCGCACCCCCCGGACCGACCTATTTCCGCCCGGCGAACGGCTGCGGGTCGATCGCCTCGATGTCACCGACGGGCAGAGCGTGGCGGATGCGATCGCCCGCGGAATCGCCCATTTTGGGCGGATCGACGCTGTGGTGAACAATGCCGGTATCGGCATGTTCGGGGCGCACGAGGCGGTGACCGACAACGTGATCCGAGAGGTGTTTGCGACCAATACCTTCGGCGTGATGGCGGTGAATCGCGCCATTGCGCCGCACCTCCGCGAGCGCGGATCCGGCACGATCATCAATGTGACTTCGAGCGTGGGCATTGCTCCCATGCCGCTGGTGGCCGCCTATACGGCGAGCAAGTACGCCATCGAGGGATTCTCAGAGTCTTTCGCCTATGAAATGGGATGCTTCGGGGTCCGCGTGAAGGTGGTCCAGCCCGGGCTCGCGCCAACCACACGGTTCGCGACCAACTCCGGCGGTCGGTGCGACGCGGCGCTCCCGTCAGACTACCTGGACTACGCGGGACGTTACCTCAAATCCATGCAGGACTATCCCACGGCGTACACCCAGGCCTCGGACGTTGCCGAAGCGGTCTATGCGGCCGCAACCGACGGCCGCGACCAGCTTCGTTATCCAGCCGGAGCCGATAGTGTGATGCTCACGGTCTTGCGCCAGTCGCTCTCCGAACCGGCGTTCCGGGAGCGCGTGCGTGCGATGACCGGGGGGGCGGTCTGAGGAAGAGGTTCACCGACCTTGCTGGAGAACGTCGTTGGGCCGCGGTCGGGTCGGAGGGGCAATTTGCTCGTTCCGATCCCCCGCCACGACGTGCTGACCGCTCCCGGGATGGTCTCCAGCCGCGGGTCATTGTGTAAATGAGTGTCGGTAGACTTTACACAAATTAGTAGCGAATGCTTCCATTTTGCTCGATCTGGGCGTGGAATGAATCTTTTTGCTGTGATATTCCATTTATAAGCACCGACTTGCATTTCGATCGAGGTCACTTGCACGCCATCTGCTGATCCGGCCTGGCAAGACACTTTTCCAACGCGGGGAATGAATCCGCCCCGGGTGCCTTGCCTTCACCCACCCACATAAACGTACCTATGATTAAAACACTTATCAGAACGCTCACGGTGCTCGCCGCTTCGGCGCTCACTGTCTCGGCCGCGGTTGTCACTGTCCTTCCGGGCGATCCTTCCTGGGCCAATCCGGCGGGTGAAAACGGTGGCGGCGGATCGAGCGCCATCACAGGCACTGCTCCCCGCTCCGGCAATGGTTCCGTGGAACTGTTCGGCGATCGCACCCGCTTTGTCGGCCTGGGCAACTTCTACAGCAGTGCGAGCAATCTGGGGCTGTTGAGTTCGGTCACGGGATTCACCTTCGACTGGATGGTGGCCCCGGGGAGTGCCGGCAGCGGCCCCGGCGCAGCGGCGAGTTATTCCCCGGCGCTCCGACTGCACATCTGGGATGGCGCGCAGCGGAGTGAGCTCATCTGGGAAAATGCCTACAACGGCAACGCTGCGGCGGTGCAGGGTACATGGTACACCTCAGGAAACACCGACAACTTCTGGCGCTTTCAGACCGGAATCGGCGACAGCCTGATTTACGACCGTTCCATTGGAGATTGGAGCGCGCTTGGGTATAGCGCGAACGCGTACATTGCGGGCATCAGCATCGGTGTCGGCAGCAGTGCGGGCGCCGGTTATCATGCCTTTGCGGACAATGTGACGCTCGCGTTTGGAGGAAATTCCACGACCTACAACTTCGAAGTCGCGGCCGCCTCCGTGCCGGACGGCGGAGCGACGCTCGGATTGCTGGCCGGCGTGCTGGCGGGGCTCGGACTCCTCCGTCGCCGCGTCCGCTCGTAACCATTCGGCTCGTGGCGAAACTCAACCGCGAAAGGGCAGGAGCGTTCCTGTCCTTCCGCGGTTTTGTGCCGCGGCAGGGAAAGCGGCCTCGGCCGCGATCAGGCCCTCGGGAGTCCGCCGGGCGGACGGCTGGTCCCGCGGCGCATCCGGCAGGCGTCGGAACAGTACTTCACTTCGTCCCACACCTTTTCCCACTTCTTCCGCCAGACGAACGGACGCCCGCAGACCACGCAGTCCTTGGATGGCAGGTCGGACTTTTTCTTCATCTTGGGCATGGATGCGATCTAAGACCGCGTTGAAGAAAGAGGCCAGAACCACCCGCTCCGACGGAGCGGGAACGTTGAACGCTGAACGCGTAATTTTTAACGCTGAAGTGTTTGGAGGGAGAACACGGCTCGGCCGAGGTCGCTCACGGTTACGGACCGGGTGGGGTGAGGAGGGCGGTGACTTCCGGGTCGTTCCGGAAAGTCACCAGCCGGGGATCCATGTCCAGCCGCGAGCGGATCGTAGCGCGGCTGTCTTTGCGGGCAGCGATCGCCTCGTGCATGAGGGCGAGCGCGGTGGCCCGGTCGCCTATCAGCAGGTGGGCCGGGATGGCCTGGAACCACCAGGAGCCGAGCGGGCTGAGACTGAACGGCCGGGGAAGGGACTCGACGTAGGTGCGGAGCGCGATCCGTGCCTCGTCGGTCCGCCCGAGGGCGTGCCTGATCCAGGCTTCGTTCAGGTAGGTCTGGCTGTCTTCGGGATTCAACGCGCGCTGTTTCAGCAGTTCGGTCAGCGCCAGTTCAAACTGTACGCGGGCGAGTTCCTTCTTTCCGGAGTGTTCGAGCAGCGTCGCCACCAGGAGCGCCCGGGGGCCACGGAAGTCGAAATCGACCATCCACGGCTCGACAAAGGCGTTGAGAGCCTCGAGACCCGCTTCGGGACGGCCGGTGAACGCCGAAAAGAGAAAATAGCCAAGGACGGTGCGCTCAATGGCCCGCACCCGAGCCGGCACCTGGTCCAAAAACGCCTTCATACCGGGCAGATCGCCGTGGAGCCCAAACCGCACCCGTGCCTTCCAGACCATGGCGTTGCCCAAGGGGGCGAGCGCGAGCGTCTCCTCGATCGCGCGCTCAAAGTCCGCAAAGCGCCCGATGTCGCGATAGTGGCGGCTGAGGTCATAGCGAACCAGGGCGTCGCGGGGAAACCGTTCGACGGTGCGGAGCGCCGAGGCGAGCGCCACCCGCAGGCCCTCATTCTCCGCTTCC
>Ga0154020_10011449_pt1 | contig 10117 bp, 6 predicted proteins | sample Klosneuvirus_201_FD_109709 | JGI IMG/M metagenome (GOLD analysis project Ga0154020, IMG submission 109709) | Active sludge microbial communities from wastewater, Klosterneuburg, Austria - Klosneuvirus_20160825_MG | ecosystem: Engineered > WWTP > Aerobic digester > Activated sludge | place... | reverse complement strand
TTGGCCTTAATTTCAAGCAAGAGGCGACCGATCGCCGAAAAGCTCCCATGCCCTAAGACGGCCCTGATGCTCCGATGAGAGACAGGTTGTCTTTCGCTGACGAGTTTGGCGCAGGCAGCCCTCACCGGGTCTTCTGTAACTGAGGAGCGGGTCCCCTTGCTACCTTGGCGGGGGCCGATCAAGCCCCAACATGACCCGACCGTTCGACTTATGAAGGGTGAACGAGCCTGAACAGAACGGGCCCCGCGGCAGAGTAATACGTTTGCGTGCCCGCGCGGGATCCCCTTTTCGTGGGATGCTGGTGTGCTCGCGGCTCTGCCGACCTTAGCCGACGCGTCGCCCGCACCGATCTGCCCAGGCACCCTTGGCGGCCGAGGCGGGCGCCAAGGGCGCGGCTTCGGATTGAGCGTGTTCATACTCATGCACGCAGTTCTTCTCCACTCGCCCACCGCTAAATGGAGGGCATTCGCATCGCATGCTGGATTTGCGCAGGCTCGAAGCGTCCGCGCGGTCGCGCGCTCACTCCACTGAGGCCAGCGGGCTCGCTCGTCGCTCAGCCGGCCTGACGGTGCGTCCGTTCATCCAGGTGCCTTCGATGAGTAATCGCCGCGGCAGCAGGGGGACCCCACGCTCGCTTCGATGAATCATGCCCGTGAGGTAGTCGATGGCCGCAGCGCCGACTTCATGGGGGTTTTCGAAGACGCCGGCCAACCCTTCTGCCGTGTTCGCATACGTTAGAAATGCCAGCCCAACATCGCGCGGAACCGATAACTTGAGCCGGCGCAACGCCGGTGGCACCTCAAGAAATTTTGTCAACAGCACATCCGGTTTGTACTCCTTCATCCAGTCCGCAAACGCGGGCTCATCCCACGCTTGCAATAACAGCGGCGGGATCGGCGTTTCCAATTCCAGATGCTCCTGCGCCACCAGGAAGCCGGCCTGCCAGCTCTGGTCGACGCGGTCGTTACTCGCTCTCAGAAGGACCAAACCCGGGCGTCGGTACCCTCGCGCGGCCAGTTCGAGAACGGCCAACCGGATCGCTCCAAATTGATGGGGGCACACCAGGTGAAGCCGCGGCTTCGCCAGTGAGAATCCGATCGAGACCGCACTAAAGCTCGCCCAGTCGAACTCGATCATCGTCCCCGGCTCTGGCTGCGGCGCGACCACCAGTCCCGAGATACCACGAGTCCGCAAAATCTGCGCCGCCCGGCTCGATGTCATGCCCGTTTCACGCAGCCAGAACTCCTCCAGACGGTAACCCAATTCGGTCGCCCGCTTCTTCGCCCCTTCGAAATAGTCCAGAAAGAGCGGGACGTCTCGCCAGGCACTCTTCACTGCGTGGTTTGTCACCCACGCAAGTGTCGCGTGGAAACTCACCGGTCGCCTTCCGTTGCGATAGTGCGCGAGCGAAGCCAAGAACGGATCCGGCACGTATCCCAGTTTCTTCGCCAATGCCTGCAGCCGCTTACACGTCGCCTTTGGAATGCTCGGGTGGTTCCGCAAGGCTAGGGAAACCGTTGAAAAGTGGCAGCCCGCAGCTCGCGCCACGTCGCGCTGACCGATTCGAGATTGGGTGGACACAAACAATGAGAACACGCGGAGGAGCGCAGGGCAAAAACTTTACTCAACAGATTGAGTACCGCCTGATTTTACCACGCACAGCGAATGGCTAGGGCTCAAGTACGCCACCCATCACCCCGCAGCCCCCGGGTGGCTCGACCTTTGCTCCAACCATGAAGATCCAGCTCCTCGCATCGTACGCTCGCGCCCTTGGCGCCGCCTCGCTCGTCTCCGGTAGCCTGACTCTCTTTGCCCAAACCGCTTCCACCAACGTTCCTCCCGCATCGAACTCCGTCGTCACCATCGACGCCGTCGTCGTCGAAGCGATCGCCGAAGGACAAGCCAAGGCGCTCAAAGACCAGCGTAATGCCGATAATACCAAGAGCGTCATCACCTCCGACGCGGTGGGACGCCTCCCCGACTTCTCAGTTGGCGAAGCCCTCTCCCGTATGGCCGGAGTTTCCGTCCAGAAAGATCGTGGCGAACCCGAGTTTGTCACCATTCGCGGCGCCGCTCCACGTCTTAATTCCGTCGCGTTGAACGGCGACCGTCTCCCCTCCGTCGCCGATCCCACCGAGGAGCGCTACAATCGCGCCGTCACCCTCAATGCCGTCCCGACCGGACTCATCTCGAGCATCGAAGTCAGCAAATCCGTGACCCCCGACGTGGATGCCGACTCCGTCGGCGGCGCGGTGAATCTGATCACCCGCAGTCCGCTCGACATCGATCACCGGATCCTTGATGCCAAAGCTGAATTCGGGCGCAACGAGCTCAACGACGGAGACATTCTTTCCTTCAACGTGACCTACGGGGATCGGTTCGGCGGCCGAAAGAATCTCGGCTTCCTCGTGGGCGCTTCCTACCAGGAAAACGATCGCGGGATTGATGAAACCAACATCAACTATGGCGATGTCACACTGTTCGGCGTCACCGGTGCCACGCCCTACCGCACGATCCAGGACATCGAGGTCCGCTACCGTTTTCTCGAGCGCACCCGCAAGGGCGCGAACGCCCAGCTCGATTGGGAACCCAGCCAGGGCAACCGGTTTTACGTGCGTGGGTTCTACAATGTCTTTCGGGACAACGAGGAACGGATTCGAATTCGCCATCGCTTCAACTCCGACGGACGATACCTGACAGGTTCCGGCACGAATCCCGACATCGGCTCCGTCGACGGCTACCGCACGGTCCGTCAGGACCGGCAAGGCTACAAGGACACCAAGATGATCCAGCTCGGCGCGGGCGGTCGTCACGAACGCGACGAAACCGTCATCGACTACTCGGCCTCGTACGCCAAGTCGGAGTTCAACGTCGTCCGCGATGTCATCAACTGGGAAAACCGCCTCACCGACACGCCCAATCTGCGCGACGGCACGCCCGATGCCAGGTTCGACGCCACCAACTTCGAGTTTCCTGCCATTACGTTCCTTTCGGCATTTCCGACCGACCTGAACCGCTTTCAACTGCGCAATGGCCGGGGCGACTTCACGGATCAGGACGACCTCAGCGAAGAGTCGGACCTCAATGGAACTCTCAATTTCGCGCGCAAACTCAAATGGGCCGACCAACCCGTAACGGTCAAAGCAGGCTATCGCACACGCCTGAAGGAGACCGCCACGACTCCGGGCGCGAAACGCTACACGCGCAACACCCCCGCGCCCACTCTTCTCCTCAGCAACTTTCTCGCGGGAGGCGATCCGGTCACGATCTTTGATCGTCGCTACACCGCCGGTACACGAACCAACTTCGGTGGAATTCGCGGAGAATTCTACAATTCTCCAACCAATTGGACGTTCGACACGGCCGGTGATCTCCTCAACAACCGCCTGAATTCATTCGTCGGTGAAGAAGACATCCACGCCCTCTATGCCATGGCGTCCACCGACGCGGGGAAACTTCGACTGGTTGGAGGAGTGCGCTACGAGCGGACCGAAAACTCGTACGAGGCTTTCCGGCGCCGCGCGGGCGATTTCGCTCTCTCCGTCGATCAAGTCTCGGGAGGCGACACCTACGAGAAATTCTTCCCCGGCCTGCTCGCCACCTATCGTTTCCGGGAAAACCTGCTCTTGCGCGCCGCGTGGACCAACACGCTGGCCCGCCCGGACTACAAGGACCTCGCGCCCTACACCGACGCCGATATCCAGTTTGACGACCCCGCGCGCACCGATGTCACCCTGCGCGTGGGCAACCCAGCCCTCAAGCCCTTCGAATCCACCAACTGGGATGTCTCGCTCGAATGGTACTACGCACGCGCCAGCTACTTTTCGGTCGGTCTGTTTCAGAAGGACATCTCAAACTTCGAGTTCGACCAGTTCACCGACGTCACGACCTCCACCCCTCCGCTGGAAACCGGAGCCGTTCCTGGAGCCGCCGGCAGTTATCGCATCCGCCGCACTCAGCCGGTGAACGGCCCAGACGCGAGCCTGCAGGGGATCGAGCTTTCGTGGTCGCACAAATTCGACTCGCTTCCCCCACCCTTCAACGGATTCGGCTTCATCGCCAACGCCACGTTCATCGAGGGCGAATCCACGCTCCCCGCCGGCAACGCCCGTGCAAAATTGGACGTTCTCCCCGAGCAGGTCGACGAGGTGCTCAATGCCCAGCTCTATTGGGAGAACCATCGCTTCGCCATTCGCGCCGCCTGGAATCACAACGGCGCCTACCTCGAGGAGGTCGGCACTGACGCCATTCGTGACATTTATGTCGATACATCCGAGTCTCTCGACCTATCCTTTGAATGGAAGTTTCTCGGCGGACACCGCTTCTACGTTGAAGTCAAAAACGTCACCGACGAGTACATCGAGCGCAAGTATCAGGGTGTGACCAGCAAACCGACCCTGCGCGAAGAAACTGGCTTGGTTGTCCTGTCGGGCGTCAAACTTGAGTTCTGAAATGGGCCGTCCCGATGGCGACCTTGGGCGCGTAGAGAAGCCCCGACTCCGCCGCCTTGCGGTGCACCGCGCCGCGCCTATTTTTGCCGCATGACGACCCGCCGCCAGTTCCTCGGTTCCGCCGCAACCTTCACGAGCGCCTCGCTTCTCACTCAGTCGGCGTTCTCCGCCACGCCCGAGGGCGATCGCTATCTCGCACTCGATGCCGCCGCCGCACGACCGGTGCTTGACCGCACGCTGTTCCCGGCACCCGTCATCCTGTCGTCGATTGAGTTTCTCCGAAACGGCGACCACTTCCTCGTCCGTGTGCGCTCCACGGACGGCGCCGAGGGCCTGGCGGTGTCCAACGAGCGCGACATCGGTTATCTCTACCCCGTCGCCCAACGCCTGATGGTGCCATTTCTCCTCGGAAAGGATGCGCGCGATTGGGAGTCCCTCATCCAGGGTGTCTACCTCCATAGCTCAAATTACAAACGTCAGGGCCTGCTCTTCTGGCTTCCTTTCGCCTCCATCGAATTCGCGGTCCTCGACCTTCTCGGTCGTCAGGCAGGGAAATCCGTCACCAGTCTCCTCGGGGGGAAACCGGGTGGACTTGTCGACATCTACCACGCTCACGACGACCGGCATCGCAGTGCCGAGGAGAGCGTGGAGCGCATGCTCAGCGCACGCGACCGTTTACAAACACGCGCCGCCAAGTTCAAGGTCGGCGGCCGGATGCGGAGCAATTGGGAGGAAATTCCGGGCCGCTCCGAGGCGATAATTCGGTTGGCACGCGAAAAACTGGGCCCGGAGTTCACGCTCTACGCCGACTCGAATGGGTCCTTCGACGTCCCGCGTGGCATCGCCATCGGACGGCGCTGCGAAGAACACGGCATCGCCACTTACGAGGAGCCCGTTCCGCACGATCAGTATGAGGAAACCAAACAGGTGGCCGACGCACTGCGCGTCCCGGTCGCCGGCGGTGAACAGGAGAGCAGCCATCACCGCTTTCGGTGGATGATCGCCCACCACGCACTGGATCTGGTGCAGCCCGATCTTTTCTACTATGGCGGCTTGATCCGGTCGATTCGCGTCGCCCGCATGGCCCACGCGGCCGGTCTTGGTTGTGCACCCCACATCTCAGGCACCGGTGTTGGCATGCTCTACATGTTGCACTTTGTTTCGTGCATTCCGAACACCGCCGGGTTTCAGGAATACAAGAGTTACGATCCTCAGCTGCCCGTCGAGACCCCGCCACAAACGCTGCAAGCGAAGAACGGCCAGCTCCTCTGTCCACAGGCGATCGGACTCGGCCTCACTCCGGACCCCGCCTGGCTAGCCGCCGCTGAGGTGCTACCGCCGCTCTAGCGGACGCTGGATTCCGGGTCCATGTCACGTCTCGCTGGTTCACCCGGATTCGCCCCACCTTCACCATGGCCACGGTCACTCCCCAGGAAAGCGCCGGATCCCTCCTCATGAGTGACGCCCCCTCGGCCGGGGAACTGCGTACCCAAGGCCTCGCCCCACTCCCGCACCACCTTTTCGGCCGTGAGCGAATCAGCCTCGATGGAACCTGGAAGTTCCTCGTCGACTCGGTCGAGCGCGGGCTGCGGAATCAGTACCCCCGCTACACCATCCCAAAGGACGAAAAACAGGAGCCTTTGGGAGGACTGCTCGTGGAGTACGATTTTGACTCGGCCTCCGACATCGCCGTCCCGGGCGACTGGAACACGCAGGCCGATCAAAGGCTTTTCTGGTACGAAGGGCTCGGCTGGTACCGCCGTCGCTTCGACTCCCCAATTCGAAGCGATGGCGGAGAGTCCGCCGTCGGTGCCAGCGAGACCTCAAAGCGCATCTTCCTCTACTTCGAGGGGGCCAACTATCGCACCTACGTTTATGTGAACGGGGAAAAACTCGGCGTGCATGAAGGTGGCTTCACACCGTTTGCCTTTGAACTGACCGGCCGTCTCAAATCCACCGGGAACTCGCTGGTGGTCGGGGTGAATTCACGACGTGAATTCGGCAACCTCCCGGGCACCGATGCCGATTGGTTCAACTACGGCGGTCTGACGAGATCGGTCTGGCTCGTGATCACCCCAAGCACGTTCATCCAGCATTATCATCTGGGCCTGCACGAGCGCGACGGCCGCAACGTCATTTTCGGATCGGTCCGGCTCGACGGTTCTGCAGCGTCGGGTGCGAGAGTGACAGTACGCGCCGCCGAGCTCGACGCCGACGTCGTTGTCACGACCGGAAGCGATGGCTGCGCAGAATTCGAATTTGAACCGAGCCACCTCGTCCGTTGGTCTCCCGAAACGCCCAGGCTCTATTCGGTCGCGGTCACAAGCGGGCGCGATTGTCTCGAGGATCGTTTCGGCTTCCGCACGATCAGCACGCGGAATTCAGAAATCCTGCTCAACGGTCAATCCATCTACCTCCGCGGGATCTCGATCCATGAGGAACGCATTGGGGTGGAGCCGGACGACGGTGGACGCAGATTGAACGTCAAGGATGCGCGACACCTGCTCCAAGAAGCCAAGGACCTCGGCTGCAACTTTGTCCGCCTGGCCCATTATCCCCATTTGGAAGTGATGCTTCGGATCGCCGACGAGCTGGGCCTGCTGGTTTGGAGCGAGATTCCCGTCTATCAAGAGGACATCCCCTACGAGAGCCCCGACACCCTCCTGCTGGCGTGCCGCATGCAATCCGTGAGCATCGCTCGAGATCAAAGCCGCGCCTCGGTCATCGTCTGGTCCGTCTCTAACGAGACCCCACTCACCGAACCACGTCTCCGATTCATTCGCGCGCTGATCGCCAGCGCCCGTGCGCTCGATTCCACCCGACTCATCTCGTCCGCGCTCAACCGCAGCCTCTCCAGCTCCCGTCACGAAATCGTGATCGACGACCCGCTCGGCGCGGACATCGATCTCATCGGCTTCAACACCTACCTCGGTTGGTACGGGCACCTCGCCCCGGAGGAGATCGCGAAACTGACCTGGCGCAGCCTCTATGACAAACCCATGATCCTCTCCGAGTTCGGTACCGACGCCAAACGGGGAACGCGCGGCCCACGAGAAGCCCGCTGGACGGAGGAACACCAAGCCTGGTTTTACGAACTCACGATCCAAAGTGCTGATGCGGTTCGCTGGATCTGTGGAATGTCACCTTGGATACTGAAGGACTTTCGCTCCCCTCGCCGCTACCATGGGGCGCACCAGAATTATTGGAATCGAAAGGGTCTGCTCTCCGAGACCGGGCAGCGAAAGCTCGCTTGGGAAGTCCTCCGCGCATATTATGACCGTAAAGCCCCGGTAACCTGAACTGCCGAAAGATCTCTGATGAACGCGCCTCGACAGGATGCCTCCAAGTTCCAAAATTCAACGTCGCGGCATACGCAAAGCCCAACGACTCGACACCCGCCCTTGGAGCTTTCGGGACAAATGCTGGAATGAAGAATCAATTTGACTCGTCCCTCTGCGCGTGGAAACGCGAATCCCTCCCATGAAACTCGTCCTCTCCCTCGCGCTCGGTGCGCTCCTCGCTACGCCTTCACTGTTTTCGCAAACCCAGACCGCGCTCCCCTATGGGGCACCGATCTCCCTCGCTCGCGCCCAGGCCGTGATCGCCGCCGCCAAGAGCGAGGCGACCAAGAACAAATGGGCCGTCGCGCTCGCCGTCGTCGATTCCGGTGGACACCTGGTGGCGTTCGAACGGATGGACACGACCCAATTTGGCAGCGCCCAAGTTGCCCAGGAGAAGGCGCGTACCGCCGTGGGGTTCCGCCGACCCTCCAAGGCCTTCGAAGACATCGTTGCCTCCGGCGGAGCCGGAGTGCGCTACCTTGCCCTCACCGGCGCGATGCCCATCGAGGGCGGCGTGCCGCTCGTGCACGACGGTCGGATCGTGGGCGCCATCGGAATCTCCGGAGTCACATCGGCACAGGACGGCCAAATCGCGGCGGCGGGCGCCGCCGCCGTGCCTCAGTGACCCCGCTGCGCTCCCGGGAAAGCTCGCTTTTCTGAATAGTCTCCGTTCCTCCAGAATTTCAACGGGGGTTCTGGGTTCGTTAGCCAAACACTCGCTCCACCCGCTTTCGCACAACGACTGAAACCATTGCGATGACGGCAACGTTGCCCGTCGCCGCCACCTCACCTCTCCATGCACCACTCCTCCCCTCTCCCGCGACGACACTTCCTCCGAAACCTCTCCCTTCTTGGCGGCAGCGCCCTTGTTCCGGCTTCCGATGCCCAAACCACCGCCACCACGGCCAGGCTCGGAGCGTCACCGGACGTCAAAGTCACCGCCATCCACTGCCACATCCTGCAGCGCCAGAAAATCGCGCTGGTTGAGTTGAACACCGACGCGGGCGTTTCCGGCTGGGGAGAGTGCTCATGGGATGGCGAGGGACTGATGAAACACTTCGTCGAGGACCTGCTTGCCCGCCAGTGCATCGGCAAAAATCTTCACGACGTGCGACGGCTCTGGGACTGGATGTTTTACGAGAATCATGATCTCGGCCCCGGGGGCGCCCTGCCCAACGCAATTTCGGGCATCGATATCGCACTCTGGGACGCACGAGGCCGGTTGCTCGGACTGCCGATCTACCAACTCCTCGGCGGTCAGTACCGCGACCGGATCCGCGCCTATGGTTCCGTTCCCGTCCGCCGGGGACGGGTCAGCATCGAAGACTGCGTCAAGCAATGCGTCGCATTTGTCGAGCAAGGGTACGAGTGCGTGAAGGTCCGCATGCAAATCCGAGAACACTACCTCAACCCCGAGCCCGACTTCAGCTTTGGTTATGTCGAGGCGGTGCGCCGGGCGATCGGCGACAAGATTGAACTGATGGTGGACGCAAATAACGGATACTCCGCATCCCGCGCGATCCAAACCGGCCTCAAACTCTACGAGAAATGGGGCGTGACCTACTTCGAAGATCCCGTGTCCGACCAAAATCACGAAGAGATGGCTCAAGTCGTGGCCGCACTGGATCAGGTCGAGATCGTGGCCGGGGAAAAGTGCTACACCCGCTGGCAGATCAAGGACCTGATCACCCAGGGCAACGTCGATATAATCAATCCGGATGTCGTGAAGGTTGGTGGCCTGACGGAACTTGATCGCATTCACCACCTCGCGACCTGCTACCAAAAGCCTATTCAGCTTCACAATACGCGGCCAACCATTTCGACGGCAGCCTCCCTCCACGCCATGGCCACGTTTAGTCAGGTGGCGCGTTACGTGGAATACCCGATCCTCAACGCCGACCTCGAGGCGCAGACCAAGCTCTTCCGGGAGGATATCCGCCCCAAGAATGGGTGGCTGCACCTTCCAACTGGACCGGGCCTGGGCATCACTCCCGACGTTGATGCAATCCGCCGGGCCACCAACTCAGTCTGAGGAGGAATTCCTCATGCGCTGGTTCCGTCACCTCTACGTTCAGGTACTCATCGCGATCTGCCTCGGCGTCGTCTTGGGTCACCTGCAACCCGAGCTCGGTGCGAGTCTGAAACCGCTCGGTGATGTCTTCATAAAGTTGATCAAGATGTTGATCGGACCGATCATTTTCACGACCGTGGTGGCCGGCATTGGCGGTCTGGGCGATCTTCGGGCGGTTGGCCGCGTCGGCATCAAAGCTCTGGTCTACTTCGAAGCCGTCACTACCTTCGCGTTGGTCATCGGACTGGTCGTCG
>Ga0154020_10011448_pt1 | contig 10117 bp, 7 predicted proteins | sample Klosneuvirus_201_FD_109709 | JGI IMG/M metagenome (GOLD analysis project Ga0154020, IMG submission 109709) | Active sludge microbial communities from wastewater, Klosterneuburg, Austria - Klosneuvirus_20160825_MG | ecosystem: Engineered > WWTP > Aerobic digester > Activated sludge | place... | reverse complement strand
GGAAGATTATCAGCACATGATAGAGGAACCCCCTACCAATCTGGCTTTGTTTCCCAATAGTCCCGGATACCGCTTGATTCTCAACAACATCCTGTTTCCAAGTGCCCGTAAGAAAAAGTTGAAAACGTAGACGGATTCGACGTACATTTGCAGGATGCCAATTTTTAAATCATTAATCGAAAAGACCACCTATGGGGTGTGCACTAAGATCGGTGATAAAATCGGTTTAAGCACCCGCCGCATCCGTTTGTTTTTCATTTACGCCAGTTTCCTAACGCTAGGTTCACCGGTAATTGTATACATGATCCTGGCCTTCTGGATGAACATGCGCAACTACGCAAGAGAGAAGCGCACGGCGGTCTGGGATCTTTAAAGATCTGTTCCGATCTGTTCTACTTTGCTGATGCCGCTTACCCTGTATTCTTTATTGCCCGGTTGTTCAAAGCACTGATACCAGGACCTTAATTTTTTACCTTTTCTGAATACACGTCCTGTGTCCAGTTTAAACAGAGCTCCTTCCGGCAGTTGTTCCAGAAATGCTTTAGGGTCTCTGTCGTACAAAGCCAATACCTTCATAAGGCCTTTATCGCTGCAGCTGCTGGCTGCCGGATCGTTCATATAGTGTTTTAAAGCAGATTGTATATCCTCAGGCAACTGATGGTGCATAACAATGGGATGCAGCAGCAGTTTAAATTCATTTTTCCATTCCCTGCCATGTGGTTCAATGGTGTTTCTGTGCTTTTCAAATGCAGTGAGATGGGCCACTTCATGCAAAAACGTAGTTAAAAAAGCATAAGGGTTCAGATCCTTGTTTACGGTTATCCGATGACAGTTATCGCTGCTCATAGGTGAACGGTAATCTCCGTATTTGCTGGCCCTTGGCTTATTCAGCTTCAATTGAATTCGGTACTTTGCCAGCAGGTCAACAACGTATTTTTCCGTTCCTGCCGGCACAAAACGCCTGATTTTGGTTTCAAGTTCTGCCCTGGTCAAAATGCTGTGATTCTATTGCGCTTTATTTGGATTCCGGATATTGGCGGATGTATTCGTCGTAAACCAGCTCCAGCTCGCGATACCAGTCTTCACCGTATTTGCGGATCAATGGGGGTTTCAGAAACCTGAACAGCGGAACATTCAGCTTTTCACCAAAGTGGCAGGCATCGCTGCAAATATTCCAGCGGCTGTAGTTAAGGGTTTCCATACCACCCGCTTTGCCAACCCGAATGGGATACAGATGGCAGCTGATGGGCTTAGGGTAGTCGATTTCGCCTGCAAGGTGCGCTTTTTCAATGGCACATCCCAATATCCCTTGTTCACGGTATGCGAAAACACATTCTCCGGTAGGTAAGCATGTTGTGGCGGGATCGTCTATTTCAGAGCCTTCATGGAAACCTTCAGACGCAAGCAGCTCAAGTCCTTCCGGGGTCATGTATTTCCGGATAACGGGCAGATGTTTTTCTATTTCGGCGATTTCTTCTAATTCAAGAGGTGCACCGCGGTCACCTTCGACGCAACAGGCACCTTTACATTTTTCAAGATCACAAACAAATTTGTTGGTGAAAATCTCTCCGGAGACCAGCGTTTCGCCAAGCTCAATGATCATTTTTTATCCAGATATTTCTGATAGCCTTTGTTTTCCAGGTCCATCGCCTTGTCCAGCACCTGTTCTTCAAGTGTTTTCATAAATTTAGCTATGCCATTCCATAATTCAGGCCGGGCACAGGCAACAATTTTGGCGGCGAACAGGCCGGCATTCCGGGCGCCATCTATAGCCATTGTACCTACCGGGATTCCGGGAGGCATCTGGACGATGCTGTACAAGGAGTCTATTCCTGAAAGGGTTGCAGTTTTGATGGGAACACCAATTACGGGTAATTCCGTTAGACTGGCTGTCATGCCCGGCAAATGCGCTGCTCCGCCCGCTCCGGCGATGATGCATTTATAACCGTTTGCTCTGGCAGCAGCAGCCTGCTCATACATGCGTTTTGGCGTGCGGTGTGCGCTTACAATGGTCAGTGTATATGAAATATCCAGATTGTCCAGAACCAATGCGGCTTCTTTCATAACCGGAAGATCACTGTCTGATCCCATGATGATCAATACGTCTTTCATTTGTGAATTATATACCTGCAAAGATAAGACAATAATCTGAAACGCATTCTGTGCAAGCCTGTGTGCAGAAGCACTACAGCGCTTTCATGCCAAGATGTTGTCTTACTTCTGCCGTTTTTTGCCTGACCTGTTCCAGGGTATCGCCTAATATGGTGATGTGTCCCATTTTGCGTTTAGGCTTTGTTTCGGCTTTGTTGTAAAGATGAATGTAAACGCCTTTCATGGCAAGAATGTGGTCCAGTCCGGTCATTTCATAAGGACCGCTGATGCCGTCAACGCCCAGAATATTAATCATAGCTGCGGGCATTATAAGTTCGGTATTGCCCAGTGGCATACCAAGCAGAATGCGGTTAAGCTGTTCGTACTGACTGGTGTAACAGGCTTCAATCGTATGGTGACCGCTGTTGTGTGGTCTGGGTGCGATTTCATTAACGAATATTTGTTTGTCGCTGTCCAGAAACATTTCCACTGCGAACAAGCCAACCCCCTGCATTTTAACAATGCAATCCATTGCAATATTCCGGGCTCTGAGGTCTGTTTCTGAATCGGTTTCAGCCGGGGCAAACAAAAATTCGACCAGATTCGCCTTTGGATCAAATTCCATTTCTGCCGTCGGAAAAGTACATATACTGCCATCTGCTGATCTGGCTACGATGACCGAAAGTTCAGTAGCATTTTCCACAAATTCTTCCAGCACCACAGGGCCCTGGAACGGGATGTGGGCTGTGTTGGCTAATACTGCCGATTTATCCAGCAATTCAACGCCACGCCCGTCGTAACCCCCTTTGCGCAGTTTGGCCGCAACTTTTCGGCCATTAAGCCTGGCCAGTTTTGCTTCCCATTCTGAAGGATTTTCGGCCAGTTCAAAATTGGTACTTGGTATCTGGTTTTCCCGGAAGAAACTTTTCTGCAATCCTTTGTCCTGAATCATTTCCAATATCTTCGGAGAAGGGATGATGGTTTTACCCGCAGCCTCCAGTTTATGCAACGCTTCAATATTGATGTGTTCGATTTCATAAGTTATCACATCGCAGATTTCTGACAGTTCGGTGATCTTTTCAGAATTTGTTATTGAGCCGACGATGTGGACATCGGAAATGCCTGAAGCTGGTGCATCCTGGGTCTCAAGGATGGCATAACGGACATTCCATGGCTTGCCCGCCTCAATCAGCATCTTTCCGAGTTGGCCTCCGCCAATAATCCCTATGGTTTTTTTCGATGGTAGCATGTTATGAGCCTGCAAAAGTAAAGTTTTATTTCAAGGCTTGAATCCGGTAGATGTAATTTTTGCCATAGAGGTTTTCGAAAGAATCCACGGCTTGAAGACTAAAGGCATTGCGGTCAATCTCAGAAACAGGGCTTTCCAGAAAACGGCCTCTTGAAAATCGGGTAGCAGGGTTGCCGATGTCTGTATAAACCCCTTGCGGATTTTCAAGCATCTTAACAAGCATCGCCTTGCCCTCGTATTTCTGAAGGGATATACCATGTTTAAATCCCAAACGGTAGCATAAGATGTTGTCAAGCAATGCCCGGTTATTCCAGACAAAGACGGACTCAGGATGTGATGCGCTGAATTTTGCCTGATGATTCACATTGTTCAGATTTAAGTTTGCCGAGGGCAGAATACCGCTGAACATATTCCATACAAACATTCCCAGAACAGGCAGAAGCATCGCGCCGGGTCCGGAAAATGTATACCGGCCTGACAGATACAAAACCAGAAGGAATGGCAACATCACCATAAACTCAGCATTTCCGGATGACAAAAATGCAAACACCAACTGTGCTGCCATTGCAATCAGGAATCCGTTCTTGAGCGGGATATTCTGCAATTGTTTAACAATGCCTGCCTGCTGCGGGCGTTTCCATTCCAACAAAAGCAGGATAGAAAGCAAGGCACTTGCTGCGGAAGTAATCGGATAGGCTTTAAAGAGATATGGGATCTGTCCATGGATTTGAAACAGTGTGCGAAAGCCGTTGATTCCGGTAAGTGCCAGACTCTTGAGTGAAAGGTCTATACCGGCATTGCCTTTCGTGTATTCGCCGCTTACAAAGGCCAGAAGCGTCTGGGTCTGAATCTGATTTTTCCATGCCACAATGTAAACAACAGGGATCAGCAGATGGGGAATCGTGAAATAGAGCAATTGTCGGAAAGAAAGTGATCTGCTGATTGCAATGCTAAAAAACAGGGCAAGTGTCCACCAGATGTGAAGCTGATGAAACAGCACTGACAGAGCTGCAAAGCATCCGGATAGAATAAGATTTAATGCGGGTTTTTTCTGAGTCAGAAAAAAAACGGAAAGCAGCGAGCACAGAACCGGTAAAATATAGGTTTCGGCATCCGTTGCAAAGCGCATGAAACCGAAGCTTACACCGCAGAAAAGGGTATAAGACAATGCCGTGTATCCGTCCGAGCCCAGTCTTTTAAGTGTACCATGTAACACGAACAGACATCCCCCTGCGGCTAAAGCATTCATAATCTGAAGGGAGCGCATTGCTTCAATTCCCGGAAGCAGCATTTTGAATCCGGAATGGACAAAATAGCCAAAACCATTGTACAACAAATGGTGGCTGTTGATCAGTTCGTGCCGGTATTTAACACAGGCAGCATAATACCAGGAATCGATGTTGGCATTGGCTGTTCCGAAGCACAGATAGATTAAGGTGAGCGCAACAAAACTGGTGTATGCGGTGCTTTTGAGGTTCAAAATCGGCATTCTGACTTACACCTCTACTTTAACGCCAATGGCATTCCGGACAGAAATAATGGCTTGTATGAGTTCATGGTTTTCTTCCGCACCATTTCCGATTACCAGCACATCGGCACCGGCTTTGTAAAGTTCAAGCGCGGTTTCTTCATGCCGTATGCCCCCACCTATAATGAGCGGTAGTTTAACATCCTTACGGACCTTGGCAACCATTCTGGCCGGTATATGTCTCAGTGCACCGCTGCCGGCGTCCATGTATATACACTGCATGCCCAGCATTTTTCCGGCAAGGGCTGTGGCAGATGCAATATCCGGTTTGTCTGAAGGAATCGGTTTGGTATTGCTGATGTAACTTACGCTGGTTTCACGGCCGCCGTCAATAAGTAAGTAGGCAGTAGGAACAATATCCAGACCGGAATGCACCAGCATGGGTGCCGCAACGATGTGTTTTCCTATCAGGTATTCCGGATTGCGGCCGCTTAACAGTGAAAGAAACAAAATTCCGTCCGCACGGGCATCCACCATAAACTCATTTCCGGGAAAAATATAAACCGGTCCTGAAAAGTTTTCGCGTATCCTTAAAATGGTATCAGACAGAATTCCGGCACTGACAAGACTGCCTCCGACAAATATAAAATCAACTTCAGATTTCCGGCACAACTGTGCTATTTTGACTACACTTTCAGAATCCTGATCCGGATCAATCAGCACGGCCAGTGCCTTTTTTTCTTCACTTTTGATCTTATGTATGCGTGAGAGTAGGTCAGACATTGATTTGGCTAAAATGTGTTGATTTACGAGGGTAAAGGTAGTGCAATTTTTTCAAATGACAAGTAAATATTGGGGGATTTTTGTTTTCAACAATGCCGCATTTAAGCTCAGTAAGGGTTTTGCGTTTTATGTGGAAAAGTACATTTTAATATGTCCGTTTGAAGGGATTAGTTTTGAAGGACTTCTTTGCTAAAAAATGCACTGAAGTCTTTTTAATTTAAAGGGACAATCAACGTAATAAACGACAAAAATATGCAGCAAAACCTGGACCAGATGAAAAAAGGCCTTAAGTTCACAAGGCTAAACACAAAAGAGGGCGTATCACCGTACGAGCAATTTCAGTACGAGTACAGAACTTCAGTAATTAAGAACCCGAACGGAGACATCGTATTTGAAATGAAGAATGTAGAAATTCCCGTTTCATGGAGTCAGGTTGCCACAGATATTGTTGCTCAGAAATATTTCAGAAAAGCCGGTGTTCCTCAGGCAGATGGTTCTCTTGGCAGTGAAACCAGTGTTAAACAGGTTGCTCATCGTCTGGCAGACTGCTGGAGGCAATGGGGTGAAAAATTCGGTTATTTTGCATCCACAGACGATGCACAGGTGTTTTATGAAGAACTGGTTTATTCTATACTGGCTCAGCAGTCTGCTCCAAACTCTCCGCAATGGTTCAACACCGGGCTGCATTCGGCATACGGAATCAGCGGAAAGCCACAAGGACATTACTATGTTGATCCTGATACAGAAAAGCTGATGCGTTCCACTTCAGCCTATGAAAGACCACAGCCACACGCCTGTTTTATTTTGTCTGTAGACGATGATCTGGTGAACGAAGGCGGTATCATGGACCTGTGGGTGCGTGAAGCCCGCATTTTCAAATACGGAAGTGGTGTCGGTACCAACTATTCAAAAATCCGCGGTGGCGGTGAAAAACTGTCCGGTGGCGGAACTTCTTCAGGTCTGATGTCATTCCTGAAAATAGGCGACCGCGCTGCCGGGGCCATTAAATCCGGGGGAACTACCAGAAGGGCGGCCAAAATGGTTTGTCTGGATCTGGACCACCCCGAAATCATGTCTTTCATAAACTGGAAGAAAAATGAAGAGAAAAAAGTAGCTGCCCTTATTGCAGCCGGATATCCGAGCGATTATGAAGGAGAGGCCTATGCAACTGTTTCAGGTCAGAATTCTAACAACTCTGTCCGCATTCCAAACAAGTTTTTCGAAGCGCTGAAACAGAATGGCAACTGGGACCTGATTGGCAGAAGCAATGGTCAGGCTATGAAATCCATTCCTGCAAACGAAGTATGGGATGCCATCGGCGATGCCGCATGGGCCTGTGCAGATCCGGGTGTTCAATACGACGATACCATCAACGAATGGCACACCTGCCCTGAAGGCGGCAGAATCAATGCCTCCAATCCATGTTCAGAATATATGTTCCTGGACAACACGGCCTGCAATCTGGCTTCTCTGAACCTGATGAAGTTCTTTGATGCCGATAAACTGGAGTTTGATATTGTATCATACGAATACGCCATCCGCCTCTGGACAGTGGTTCTGGAAGTATCTGTGCTTATGGCTCAGTTCCCAAGTAAAGAAGTGGCTCAGCTCAGTTACGATTACCGCACACTGGGACTCGGTTATGCCAATCTTGGTGCACTCCTGATGGTTTCAGGTATTCCATATGACAGTCCTAAAGCAACTGCTATCTGCGGTGCACTCACATCCATCCTGACAGGTCAGTCTTATGCTACCAGCGCTGAAATGGCTGCAGTAAAAGGCCCGTTCAGAATGTATGAGAAAAACAAGAAACACATGATGCGCGTTATGCGCAACCACCGCTATGCGGCATACAACACACCACTTGCATACGAAAGCCTGAGTGTTCCGGCTGTGGGCATTGATCCGCAGTATTGCCCTGAAGACTTACTCAGATCCGCCTGCAATGCCTGGGATAAAGCCCTTACGCTCGGCGATAAATTCGGTTTCCGGAATGCACAATCTACCGTTATTGCACCAACCGGTACCATCGGACTGGTAATGGATTGTGATACCACAGGTATCGAACCAGACTTTGCACTGGTTAAGTTTAAAAAACTGAGCGGCGGCGGTTACTTCAAAATCATCAACCAGGCGGTTCCGGCTGCCCTTAAGACCCTCGGATATTCTAAAGAAGAGTCTGAAGCCATTATCAATTACGCAAAAGGTTATGCTACCCTTAAAGGTTCACCTTTCATCAACCATGAGACTTTAAAAGCCAAAGGATTCAGTGACAGTGAGCTTGCAACCGTAGAAGCTCAGCTCGAACGCGCATTCGATATAGACTTCGTATTCAATGTGTTTACCCTCGGCGAAGAAACCATCAAGAAACTCGGTTTTAGCGAAGCTCAGTACAACGATGTCAACTTTAACCTGCTGAGAGCACTCGGATTCAAAGCCAGTGAGATAGAAGCAGCCAATGAATACGTTACCGGAACAATGACCGTTGAGGGTGCACCTTTCCTGAAAGAAGAGCACTATCCGGTATTTGATACCGCCAACAAATGTGGAAATAAAGGTACCAGGTTCCTGCATGCACACTCTCACATCCGTATGATGGCCGCTGCGCAGCCGTTCATTTCAGGTGCAATCTCCAAAACGATTAATCTTCCGAATGAAGCCAACGTTGAAGACATCAAATCCTGTTACGAACTGAGCTGGAAGCTGGGTCTGAAAGCCAACGCCCTATACAGAGACGGATGCAAACTGTCTCAGCCTCTTTCCAACAAATCCGACAAAAAGGTTGATGACACCGAAACCGTCAGTGACACCGTTCAGATGGTTGAAAAAGCCGTAGGTGTTTCTGCATCTACCAGGGTTGAAGATCTAACCCCTGAAATCGTTCTTGAAGCAGCAAGGCTGATCATAAACAGCAGCAACAACGCGGCATTCAAGCAGCAGCTGTCTAATATCGCCACCCGCAAAGTGTTGCCGAACAAACGCAAAGGATTTACACAAAAATCCAAAATCGACGGCAATACAGTGTTTGTAAGAACCGGCGAATATGAAGATGGTACCTTAGGTGAAATCTTCGTGGATATGCACAAAGAGGGCGCAAGTTTCCGTTCCCTGATGAACTGCTTTGCAATAGCAGTGTCAATCGGATTGCAATACGGAGTGCCTTTGGAAGAATACTACGACAAATTCACATTCAGCCGTTTTGAACCGAGCGGTATGGTTGAAGGACATGCCAACATTAAATCTTCAACGTCTGTAGTCGATTACATCTTCAGACTGCTCGGATTTGAATATCTGAACCGTCAGGAGCAACTCCACATCAAACCGAAAATTACCGACGAAATCACCCCTGTAGACAGCAATTTTAACCTGGCCCAGAACGAGATTCAGCCAAGTCTGGTTGCTGAGCCGGGCAGTTCAAATTCAGCGGCACCTAAAGCCGTTAAAAAACCTGGAATTCTTCCGCCAAGTATGGGCGATGCGCCTGCCTGCAAAAGCTGTGGTAACATCACAGTGCGCTCCGGCACATGCTATACTTGCCTCACCTGCGGAACAACCAGCGGATGCAGCTAGTGCAATTTTGATGATATAACCGAAAAAGGAACACAGAAATGTGTTCCTTTTTTTTTGTTTTCTGAATTTTGAAAGTGTATGGCTGGACAATAAACCCTTAAATTTGTAATATCTGATTTATGAAAAAGACTTTATTCTTATTTGTTATAAGCTTTGCATGCTTTAGTGCAAAAGCCATACTCACGCCTCTGGTAGACTCAATTCCGATGGCCGATGGCCGAAAACTTGCAGCCGACATTTACATTCCGTCCGGCATGAGCAACGGACCGGTTATTTTAATTCAGACACCATACAACCGTCAGATATCAAGAATTGCAGGCCTGCCAATGGGTATAGGACAGAACCTGAATGCAGCCAATTATATTTTTGTCATCACAGACTGGAGGGGATTTTACGGTTCCGCCAAAGCGGCCTACATCGGGAGTCCCGACAAAACGGCTGACGGGTATGCAACAGTTGAATGGATAGCCTCACAAACGTGGAGCAATGGCAAAGTAGGCACCTGGGGACCATCTGCTCTTGGAAAGGTACAGTTTCAGACGGCAAAACGCAATCCGCCGCATCTGGTCTGCATTTGTCCATCGGTTGCTGCACCTCAATTTGAATTCAATGAGTATTACCCCAACGGTGCACTGCGCACGGAATATGTAGAACAGCTGGATCAGCTAGGATTTGGACTGACTACATTTCTGATGGGTCATCCATATAAAGACAATGCCTGGAATTTTGTTGAAGATGCAAACGACTATGCCGACAGCATAAAAGTGCCCTGTTTTATGATCGGAGGATGGTACGACCATAATACACAGCTGATGATGGATCATTTTGAACAGTTGCGTCTTAAGTCATTTTTCACAGTCAGATCGAAACATAAGTTGCTTATGGGACCCTGGGTGCATGGTGGCCACGGCGCTGCAAGAGTCGGAACCAGCCTCCAGGGCGAGCTGAACTACCCG
>Ga0154020_10011447_pt1 | contig 10117 bp, 5 predicted proteins | sample Klosneuvirus_201_FD_109709 | JGI IMG/M metagenome (GOLD analysis project Ga0154020, IMG submission 109709) | Active sludge microbial communities from wastewater, Klosterneuburg, Austria - Klosneuvirus_20160825_MG | ecosystem: Engineered > WWTP > Aerobic digester > Activated sludge | place... | reverse complement strand
GCCGCGGCGCTGGCCTGGGCCATCGACGTCGCCGAGGCCTGCGAGCTCGTGGGGCAGGGGCAGGTCGCCGCGGCCTGGAAGCTCATCGCTCCCCGGGCGCGCCCGCCCGGCCCGAGCCGGCCGAAGGAGGCGGAGCTGGCCCGCCTGGCGCTCGAGTCCGTCGCGCCGCTCCTCGTCGAGCGGGCGAAGGCCACCAGCGCGCTCCGCGGCGCCGACGAGATCGCCCGCGTCGTGGGCGCCTTCGAGCTCCACGCCCGCGTCCTGCCCGCGCCCGCTCCGCCCGCCGAGCTGCGCGACCCGGCCCACGACGTCGTCGGCCAGACCTGCGCCGTCGCCACGGCGGCGCCGCTCCTCCTCGCGGCCACGGCCGTGTGGCCCGACGAGGGACCGATCCTGCGGGACGCGCTCCAGTGGTTCGCGCTCGGCGCCGAGGACGCCGCCCACAGCCCGCGCGTCGTCGAGCTCGCGCGCCGCGCCTGCGCGCGGCCCGCGCTGGCCACGACGGCCCGCCTGGCCCTCGTCCGACACCTCCTCGCGCTCGAGCGGGTCGACGAGGGCGAGGCGGCGCTGGACGCGCTCGTGGTCCCGCCGACGGACGAGAACGCCGCGGTCGGCCTCGAGCTGCAGGTCCTGTTCCGCTGCATGGTGCTCCGCGCGCGCGGCCACACCGACGCCGCGCTGGCGCTCCTCGACGAGGCGGACCGGCGCGACCTCACCGAGGTCGTCGGCCGCGAGCGGCTGGCCCACCGGCTGGCCACGCTGACGGCGGGCGGGCGCCGGAGCGAGGCCTCGACGCTGGCGCGGGGCTGGCTGCGCGAGCGCTCGCTGGCCTCCGGCTCGGTGCGCTTCACGCTCCTCGCGGCCACCTGGGACCTGTGCTCGGGCGAGGGGCCCGACCCGGAGCTGCAGGCGTGGGTCGGCTGGCTGGTCGACCAGTCCGTCGCCGACGACGGGCTGTGGCTCCTGCGCCTGGCCTGGCTCCAGGCCGGCGCCGGGGAGCTGACGGAGGCCGCCCGGACCCTGGCCCGGAGCGCGGCCCACGCCGGCGCGACCCTCGACCCGGCCCTCGCCGACCGGCTCCGGGCCGGGGACGCGACGGTCGCCGCGGCGCTCCGGCGCCACACGGACGGCTACCCGGGCGAGCGGCGGGACAGCTGGCTCCTGACCGTCGGGTGCGGGAAGGTCCGCGCCTGGTGAGGGCCGATCAGTCGACGCGCTGCGGCTTCGGCGGCCCCTTCGGGGCCTCGGTGCTCGACGGCGGGGGCGTCGTCCCCGACGCCGCGCCGCCCTGCGTGTTCGCGGCGCCGCCGGCCTGGGCCTGACCCGCGGGCGCGGTCCCGCCCGCCGGAGCGGTGCCGCCGCCGGACGCGGTGCCGCCGCCGGACGCGGGAGCGCCGCCGGCCGCCGGCTTGTCCTTGTCGCCGCCGTTCACGGCGTCGTTCGTCTTGCCGACGTTGTCGCCCGTCTGCTGGACGTTGCTCGCCGTGCCCTGCGCCGAGCCGGCCGTGCTCTGGGCGCTGCTCGCCGCGCCGCCGGCGGGGGTCTGGCCCGCGGCGTTCCCGGCGGCGTTGCTCGCCCCGCTCGAGGCGGTGCCGGTCGGGTTCGAGGCCGTGCTGGCGGCGGTCCCGCTGGCCGAGCTCGCGCTCCCGCTGGCCGAGTTCGCGCTGCCCGCGGCGGAGTTGGCCGTCGAGAGCGGGCTGCCGCCGGTCGACGGGGCGCTCGGCGCCGAGGGCGCCTGGCAGCCGCAGGGGAGGAGGAGGGAGAGGGCCAGGGCGGAGCGGACGAGGCGGCGCATGGCTAGCTCCCCACCTGGACGGCGGCCTCGACCGGGAGGGGATCGGACTGGACTGGTTCGATCCAGCGGCCGTGGTCCTTGATGAGGTCGACGAGCTTGTCGGGCGCGTCGTCCTCGGGGACGTCGCGCACGACGCACGTCTTCCCGACGTACAGGTTGACCTTGCCCGGCTTCCAGCCCACGTAGCCGAAGTCGGCGTCGGCCATCTCGCCCGGGCCGTTCACGACGCAGCCCATGACCGCGATCTTGACGCCCTTCAGGTGGCTCGTGCGGACCTTGATCTTCGCCGTCACCGGCTCGAGCTCGAACAGCGTCCGGCCGCACCCGGGGCAGGAGATGTACTCCGTCCGGGTGGTGCGCCGGCGGGCGCCCTGCAGGATCCCGAAGGCCAGGTCGACCGCGCGGCGCGGGTCGGTCGGGCCGTCGATGCGCACGGCGTCGCCGATCCCGTCGACGAGCAGGCCGCCGGCCGAGGTGGCGGCGTCGAGGATCCCGTGGTCCCCGCGCGCCTGCGCGCACAGGACGACCGGGACGTCGAGCCCGCGCGCGTCGAGGACGGCGGTCAGGACGCGCACCGGGGTCACGAGCGAGAGCGGGTCCTGGCCCGCGGCCGGCGCGGGGGTCCGCAGCGCCACGGCCACGTGCTCGACCTTCGCGGCGCGGGCGGCGGCCACGAGGTCCGCCAGGCGCGCGGCCTGCGCGTCGGGGGCCGCGCCGCCGAGCTCGTCCTCGAAGAGGAGCGTCACGTCCGCGACCGCCGAGAGGGCCTGCTGCAGGGCCGGCACGTCGGCCGGCGCGGCGCCGAGCGGGCTCAGCCGGTCGACGACCGAGGCCACGCGCGCCAGCGCCGGCAGGTCGCGCCACACGGGCGGACGGACGCGGGCCTCGAGGGCCAGGGGCAGCCCGCCGGCCGGGCCGGCATCCGGACCGGCGCTGGTGTCCGCCTCGAGCCGCTCGCGGAGCGCCTCGAGCGCGGCCACGTCGGAGGCGTCGCCCACGTCGAGCGAGAGGAGCTCGGGCTTGCGCTCGCCCATGCTCGGCGCGCACAGGCTCCTTGCCGTGGCCAGGAGCTTGTCCGGGCCGGCGAGCGAGGGCCGCCCGAGGCCGACCTCCACGCGCGGGAGCTGGTCGCCCCCCATGGCCGCGTTGGCCCCGCCCTGCTCGACCCGGCGGGTCGCTCGGCGGCGGAACTCGAAGGGAGAGAGGTCGCGCTCGGCCGGGACCGACCCGCTCAGCGCCACGCGGCGGAGCCTCGGGCCGGCGACGCGCGCCAGGCCGAAGCCGACCGGGACCTCGTGGACCGGGTCCTCGGTGAGGGACACGCGGATCGTGTCGCCGATCCCGTCCTCGAGGAGCGTCCCCATGCCGATGGCGCTCTTGATGCGCGCGTCGTCCCCGTCGCCGGCCTCGGTCACGCCCAGGTGCAGCGGGAGGTCGAGCCCCTCCTCGGCGCAGCGGGCCACGAGGAGCCGGTAGGCCTCGATCATGACCCGCGTGTTGCTGGCCTTCATGGAGAAGATGACGTCGTGGTAGTCGAGCCGGCGCGCGATCCGCGCGAACTCGAGCGCGCTCTCGACCATGCCCGCCGGCGAGTCGCCGTAGCGGTTCATGATCCGGTCGCTGAGCGAGCCGTGGTTCGTGCCGATGCGCATGGAGATCCCGCGCGCCTTGCAGCGCTGGACCAGCGGCGTGAACGACTCCTCGATCTGCGCCAGCTCGTCCTGGTACTCGGCGTCGGTGTACTCGCGGACCTTGAAGAACTTCTGCCCGTCGTGGAAGTTCCCCGGGTTGATGCGCACCTTGTCGCAGTGCTCGGCCGCGAGCATGGCCATCTTGGGCGAGAAGTGGATGTCGGCCACGATCGGCACGATCAGGCCGCACTCGCGCATGCCCTCGCGGATCCTCGGGAGCGCGTCGGCGTCCTTCTGGCTCGGGACGGTGAGCCGCACGATCTCGCAGCCCGCCGCCTGGAGGCGCGCGATCTGACCGAGCGTGGCCTGGACGTCCCACGTGTGCGTGGTGCACATGGACTGGACGCGGATCGGCTCGTCTCCGCCGACCTTGACGTTGCCGATCGAGACGACGCGCGTCCTCCGGCGCCTGGCGCCGAAGCGCGCGAGGACGTCGGGGAGGAGCTTCGGGAACAGGGACGCGCCGGGCGTGGTCGTGCTCACGCGCCCAGGTTACCGCCCGGGGCCGCCGGTCGTCGACAGAGGAGTCGCGCGGCGGGTGCGGACGAGGACCAGGGCCAGCGCCGCCGCCGACGCCAGGGACAGGAGCGCCCCGGGCCCGAGCCAGCGCGAGCGGTACTCGATGACCACCGTCCTCGCCCCGGCCTCGACCGGGACCGCCCGCATCCAGCCGTTGGCCACCACGCACTCCCGCGCGCCCGCCTCCGTGCGGGCCGTCCAGCCGGGGTACCAGGCCTCGGAGAGGACGAGGAGGGCCGGCCGCGAGGCCTCGACCTCCACCTCCACCCGCGCCGGCGCGAAGCGCACGATCCGGGCCCGCCCGGTGAAGCCCGCCCAGGCCGCGTCCGGCGCCGCCTCGAGCGGGACGGGGTCGACCGGCCCCTCGACGAGGGGGACCCGGTGGGGGTCGTGGCCGGCGCGCTCGCGCGCGATCGCCCCGGCCAGGCCGGAGACCCGCACGGCGACGGGGGCCAGGAAGGCCCGCGGGTCGGCCTGGCCCGCGACCGCGGGGGCCGGCCAGCGCCAGCCGTCGTGACCGGGGTCGCGCGCGGCGACCCGGCCGGTGGCGGGGTCGAGCCCGACGGCGAGGTTCATGGTGTCGAACGGGAACGGCCCGGCCGCGGCCACCGCGCTGGCCGGGAAGGTGTTCACCCCCACCGGCGGCTCGAGGCCGAGCCGGGCGTGGACGTACACCCAGGGCCGCTCGAGGAACAGGGACACGTAGCCCTGCCAGCTGCTCGTCTCCGGCCGGACGAGCCCCAGGTTCTCGCGCACGACCTCGCGCGGGAGCCCGACCCGGAGCGGGGCCACCGCGGTCCGGAGGGCCGCGGCCACGCCCGGCTCCTGGAGGAGCGTCGCCTCGCGGGCCCGGAGGGGCCCGGCCTGCTCGAGCGGCGCGTACATCCCCTCGAGGAGCAGCGCCGCGCCCCCGGCGTCGATGGCCCACACCGCCGCGACCGCCGCGAGGAGCGCGCGACGGGCCCGCGGCGCGCTGACCCGCTCGAGGGCCACGACCGGCGCGGCGCAGAGGAGGACCCACGCCGCCGCGGCGAGGCCCGGGATCCGGTCGGCCCGGGTCAGGGCCACGACTGCGAAGACGAGGCCCATGGCCGCTGGACCGAGGCCGGCGCCGCGTCCGCCCTGCGCCGGCGCCGAGAGGGCCCGCGCCGCGCCGAGCACCACGGCCAGGGCGACCAGGTCGGCCGCGCGCGAGTGGAGCCGGAAGCCGGCCACCCCGGGGACGAGCGCGTGGAAGAGGCGGAAGAGCGGGGTCGCCTCGCCGAGGGCCAGGGCGACGGCGCACAGCGCGAGCGTGAGCAGCGCCCGGGCCGTGGCGTCGCGCGCCCGCAGGAGGTGCCACACCCCCGCGACCGCCACGGCGGCGCCGACGTGCAGGTCGCACTCCCAGCGCAGCCAGCGCACGAGGCCGGGGCCCACGGCCAGGCTCCCGAGCTCGGCGAGCTCGAGCGGGAAGGCGGCGGCGGAGGCCGCCGACGCGGCGCGGTTCCCCTGCCCCACGAGCTCGAGGAACGGCAGCGCCGTCACGGCCGAGAGGCCGAGCGCCAGGAGCGCCGCCCCGGCGAGGGCGCAGAGCGCCACGCCGACGCGCCGGGCCTGCCCGGGCCCGGCCGGGACGCGCACCAGCACGAGGAGCCCGGCCGCGAGCCCGCCGAGCCAGGTCGGCTGCGGGTGCCCGCTGAGCGTCTGCAGCCCGAGCGCCAGCGCCAGCCAGGCCGCTCCGCGCGCCGAGGGGCGCTCACCGAGCCGCAGCGCCAGGTGCAGGACGAGGGGGAGCCACAGGAGCGTCTGGACGTAGCCGAAGTTCCCGAGCTGCGCGCGGCCCACGAGGCCGCCCCCGGCCAGGAAGGCGCACGCGGCGAGCAGGCTCGGGCCGCGGTCCGCCCCGAGCTGCCGCGCCAGGCACGTCGTCCCCACGAGGCACAGCAGCGCGTGGAGCCCGAGGGCCACGAGCGCGCCCGTGGAGACGCCGAGGAGCAGGCAGGGGAGGAGCGTCGGCGGGTAGAGGAGCGGCACCTGGAGGTCGGCGAGCAGCGGTCGCCCGAGCCCGACCCACGGGTCCCACAGGGGGAGCTCGCCCTGACGCAGGGCCCGCACGCCTGCCTCGAGGTGCGGCCCGAAGAAGCGCACGAAGTCGACCCCGTCGGTGGCCGGGGCCCTGGCGAGGAGCAGCGTCCAGGCGAGCGCGACGACGGCGAGCCAGCCGAGCTCGACCCTCGTGAGCCCGGCTGCGCTCGGCTCGCCGGGCTCCGTCATGCCGCCAGTGTATGGCCGGGCCTACTGGCCGACGAGGTTCGTCAGGCCCACCGACGTGGGCTGGCCGACCCAGAACAGCTGCCAGTCGGTGGCGCTGGCCTCCTGGCCGTCCCACACCTTCAGGCGCCAGCGGTAGTTGCCGGGCGGGAGGACGAGCGCCCGGTAGCCGGTGGCGCGGCTGTCGTACGACTCGTCGACGAGGATCCGGCCGTCGGTGTCGCGGGCCTCGTCGATCTGGATGCGGAAGGCGCGCTGGTCGCGGCGGCTCCCCGAGTAGTAGGCCCAGCGCAGCACGGGGCGCTCGCCCTCGGCCACGACCGCGCCCTGCTTCGGGCTCACGGCCACGACGCTCGGGCCGGTCTGACCGGCCAGGTCGACGAAGTCGCTCGAGGTGGTGAAGCGCTGCCAGCCGGTGACGACCGCGTTGCCGTGGCCGTCGTAGCCCATGGCCTTCCAGTAGTAGGTCCGGTTGGGCCTGAGGCGGGCGGCGAGGTAGTAGGAGCTCGCGTTGCCGTTCAGCTCCTTCGTGTCGCCGATGACCTGGGTGTGGTCGGCGTCGTCGTCGAGCCACACCCGGTAGCTGACCTGCGGGTCGGAGTCGGTGTAGCGCCAGCGGAGCACGGGCGAGGTGGAGATCGTGGCCCTGTCCTTCGGCGACTCGGCGACGATCGTCGCCCCCTGGAAGTCGGTGCGGAACTCGGCCCACGGGGTCTCGGAGACCTGCGTCCCGTTCGTCATGCGGGCCCGCCACCGGTAGGTCTTCCCGTGCTTCAGCGCGGCCGTCACCCGGTGGGTCTCGGCCGCGCCGGGGAGGCTCCCCGAGTCGTAGCGCAGGGTCCCGCCGACCTCCTCGACGAGGACGCGCGCCGCGGTCTGGGTCGAGCCGGCCGGCACGTTCCACTCCACCTGGAGCCCCGTCCGGCCACCCTCGGCCACGCCGGGGGCGTCGCTCACGCCGACGGTCTGGCCCGAGAGGGGGCGCAGCGGCTGGACCTCGGGGGCCGAGTCCTGGCGGACGAGGCGCATGTAGAGGGCCCAGTCGAAGAAGCGGCCCGGGTCGTGGTGGGTCGCCCCCGGGGCCTCGACGTGCCCGATGATGTGCTGGCGGTCCTTGGGGATCGAGTACGTGTCGCACAGCCAGCGGGTCAGGCGGGCCGACGACTGGTACTGGGCCATCGTCCAGTTGTTGCGGTCGGCGAACCCGGCGTGCTCGAGGCCGATCGCCTGCCGGTTGACCCGGCCCGCGTGCCAGGCCGTGTCCTGGTCCCTGACCATCTGGGTGAGCGCGCCGTTGCGGTCGATGATGTAGTGAGCGCTGACCTGCCGGCCGCCGCTGCGGAAGGTGTTGATCCCGCTCCCGGCCGAGCCCTCGATCGTGTGGATGACCACGTAGCGGATCTGGGCGCCCCCGCGCCCGCGCATGTAGTAGTTCGGGTTCGCCGCCACCCAGGTCACGGCCGGCTTCGGCTCGGCCCAGGCGGTCGTGGCGGTCGCGCCGAGCGCAGCCAGGGCGAGGGCGAGTGGGACGAAGCGCATGGGCGTCTCCGGCGTAGCAGCTCAGTCCAGACCCGGGACTGACCGCCAGTGGAATCAGAGCACGGTCGGTGCCGATCGGAAGCGCATGATCGAAAATGACTTGTGCGTCTCGCCTGGAACGACTCGGCGGATTCCGACTCGCGCAGTGAGACTCACCTGCAATGAAGCGGTGACACGAACGACGCCGCCAGCGGCAGCCCGAGCACATCGTCCCCGGCGGACGGTCCGCGCCCCGTGCGCTGCTTGACGGAGCCGGGGGTCGACCCCACCATCGCGCGCCCCTCGGCCGGAGACTCCGGCCGTGCGATCCCGCCCCTCACACCAGGAGGTTCACGTGGCCGACAAGCTCCCCGGCAAGGTCCTCGTCGCCCAGGGCGGCGGTCCGACGGCGGTCATCAACCAGAGCCTCGTGGGGGTCGTCCTCGAGGCCCGGAAGTACTCGCACATCACGCGGGTCTACGGCGCGCTCCACGGCGTGCGCGGGATCGTCGACGAGGAGTTCATCGACCTCACCCGCGAGACGACCCACAACCTCGAGGCCGTGGCGCACACCCCGTCGTCCGCGCTCCTCTCGACCCGCGACAAGCCCGACCGCGACTACTGCCGGCGCATGTTCGAGGTCATGAGGGCCCACGGGATCCACTACTTCTTCTACATCGGCGGCAACGACTCGGCCGACGTGGCCCGGATCGTGAACATCGAGGCCGAGGAGTCGGGCTACCCGCTGCGCTGCGTCCACGTCCCGAAGACGATCGACTGCGACCTCATGGAGAACGACCACACGCCCGGCTACGGCTCGGCGGCGCGGTTCGTGGCCCAGGCCTTCGGCGGGATCACCCTCGACAACCGGGCCCTGAAGGGCGTCTACATCGGCGTCGTCATGGGCCGCCACGCGGGCTTCCTCACCGCGGCCAGCAGCCTGGCCCGGCGCTACCCCGACGACGGCCCGCACCTCGTCTACTGCCCGGAGCGCCCCTTCGACCTGGACAGGTTCCTGGGCGACGTCGACACGACCATGAAGACCCACGGCCGGTGCATCGTGGCCGTGAGCGAGGGCGTGGCCGACGCGCAGGGGACGCCGATCCTCGGCAAGCTCAAGCCGATCTCGGAGAAGGACGCGCACGGGAACATCCAGCTCTCGGGGACGGGCGCGCTCGGCGACGGCCTCGCGGACTACGTGAGCAAGCAGCTCAAGCTCAAGCGAGTGCGCGCCGACACGCTCGGCTACCTGCAGCGCTCCTTCGTGGGCTGCGTGTCGGACCGCGACGCCAACGAGGCCCGCGAGGTGGGCGAGAAGGCCGTGCAGTTCGCCCTGTGGGACGACGTCGACGGCTCGGTCGCGATCAAGCGGCCGGTCCTCTCGTACTCGACCGACTACCAGCTCGTGCCGCTCGGCCTGGTCGCGGGCCGCACGCGCCACATGCCCGACGAGTTCCTGAACGCCGCCGGCAACGGGGTCACCGACGCCTTCCACGCCTGGCTCCGGCCGCTGGTGGGGTCGGGCCTCTACGAGACGCATCGCCTGCGGGCCCCGAAGGTCGAGAAGCGCCCTCGCGTGTGATCGACGGACCCCCGACCCCCGCTTCGCGGGGGATCGCGGGTACCCCCGGCCGAGGAGGCCGGGCCCGGCGGCGCGCGCGCGGGCTCGAAGTAGACCGTCACGACATCGCCCGCTCGACACGCCCTTGGGCCTCGGGCTTCTCGGCCTCGCCTCTCTGGTTGCTGCGAGCGAGAGGTGGCGCGCTGCGCGCGCTGCGGTCTCGGGCCGCGCGGTGGTTCCTCAGCCTCTGACCTGGCGGGAGAACGGATGCCGCGCATCCGAGCCCGGCATCAGAGGCCGGCCCTTCGATGCCGCGGCGCGCCAGGGCCCGTGGCTGGCCGGCCTGCCGTTCGCAAAGATCGACGCCCCAGGGCTGTCGGTGCCTCGGTTTACCGTTGTCGGCAGATGAACCTGCAGGGCATGGCCGGCACGGAGCGCGCGGGAGGGTTGGTCACGGCCGACCTGCCCCTCGGCATCTCCGGGGTCACCCCGCGTCTCCCGATGGCGGCCGCCGCGACCCGCCCGGCCCCGGCCCTCACGAGCGGCCCGAGCCCCCTCGAGGGCGACCTCCCCCCGCAGCAGGACGCCCTGGCCCTCGCGCGCCTCGTCCGGCGCGTCGAGCACTGGCGCCTGTTCCCCGAGCTCTCGGCCGAAGCCCGCTACATCGACATCGAGACCACCGGCCTGGCGGCCACCGACCCGATCACCCTCGTGGGGGTCTCGGACGGCCACGGGACCATGGTCCTCGTCCGCGGCCAGAGCCTGTGCGCGCGCGCGCTG
>Ga0154020_10011446_pt1 | contig 10118 bp, 9 predicted proteins | sample Klosneuvirus_201_FD_109709 | JGI IMG/M metagenome (GOLD analysis project Ga0154020, IMG submission 109709) | Active sludge microbial communities from wastewater, Klosterneuburg, Austria - Klosneuvirus_20160825_MG | ecosystem: Engineered > WWTP > Aerobic digester > Activated sludge | place... | reverse complement strand
GAAGTTAATGATAGGACTATCCTTGGCCTAGTTGGTAACTACCTACGAGAAAAACTTGGGATTGGTACGCCTACTAGAGATCAGATTCTTGAGAATATGACTCAAGCTAATAAAGCTATTGAGGAAGGCTCTGACTCTGGGGAAGGTATTGCTAGAGGACCAGTAGGAACTGCTATCTCTGCTGCTCCTACTGTAGTGGATATGCTTGCTCAAGGCGCTGGTTCTGGGGCTGCCACAGTCTTAGCTGGCGGAGCAGATGTGTATGGTAATACTGCCAGAACCATTGCCGAACATACAGATTCAGCCGCTCCTGCACTAGTCGGAGCAATACCACAAGCTATTGGTATGGCTGCTGATATTGCTGTCCCTCTGAAGTTTAGCAAGACAGTAAAAGGAGCATCTGCTACAGGAACTATAACCAATCCTCTAATTGGTCTTCTTTCAGATAAAGCTACACAACAAGTATTAGAACTGTTCGGAGAGACAAAAGCATCTCTCCTATTTGATCCTTTTGACGTAGATCAACGAGGTTCTGAGGCCATTATAGGCGGTGTTATAGGCGGTGTGGTAAAAGGATATCATAAACTCGGAGAAGCCACTACCGCAAAGAAAGCCAAAGCTCAGTATGACGCTCTTGTGGAGGAATTAGACGCCTACAATAAAGAAAATCCTCCTGCACAAGATGTAGATGCTTCTCAGATTAAGTCTCCTTATATGAAGCCTAAGACATATAAAGAGGCTCAAGCTTATGCTGATGCTACTAATGAACCCGGTAATAGGGAACTAAACCCCACTATTAAATCTAAAAAACCTGTCTATCCTGTTGGGTTAGATGATGCTGATATGGCTTCTGCTATGCGTACAGCAGAGAATGACCAAGTAGCACTAGAGAAGGGTTGGACTGGAGATGAACCCGGTATAGGCAAAGGCGAAGTCCTTGAGGATGTAGATACCACAATGAGGCAGAACCCATTCCTCAACAACGACCAAGCCTACACAGCACAACAGAATGAACTTCTCGGTAAAGGTCCCGGCTATGGAGAGATGGACTTTGCTCAACCAAAGAACCACGAACCTGTATTTCCTACTTCTCCAGATGCAGAATTCTTTGCAGCTATTAAATCTGCTGTGCGTTCTTCCACTGCCAAAGGATCGCTAGAAAAAGCAAGAGCTAAATCTGATGCTGCTGCTGATAAGATTACGGCAGATTTAGCAATGGATAGCCAAGGTGTAGAAATCAAAGATAGCCAAGTTCCGGCAGAACAACTACATGAGGCCATCAGAAAAGCTAACAAAGATACTAGTACACCGCAAGCAGAAAGTCCTAAACCTAGTGATAATCCTTTACCTGACCTACACCCAACCTCAAAGGTAATGCTGCCAGATGAATTAAATGGTGGGGATTTTTCTAATCCTACGCTTCCCCCAGATGTATCTGAGGCTAGGGTAGCCGAAGTATCCACTAAGATACTAGGAGAGATCAGAGGTGGAGGAGCAGGAAAAATGCCACCTTCCGGGGGTAAGATGCCCGGATTCATGCGAAAGCAAAGCGGCGCTATTAATCTTGGTGAGTATACAGGTATTGGATTCAGAGATTTTGTAGAGGGCATTAAGAGGGCTTCTGTTAAAGTCTACAATGAACTTCATGCAGACGAGAAAGTCAAGTTCCTTGGAGCACACATGGTAGATGAAAATGGCATTCCAGTTATGCTATTTCATGGTACAGACAGTGACTTTAAACACTATGAAGTGACCTCTTTTGCAGATGGAGGACTTATTCATTTTGGAACTATTGACTCAGCCACTATCATAAAAGATAGGCGGGTTAAAAGCCAGAACACATACAAGACACTTTCTGGAGAAAGTATTACTACCCCTTCTTTAATGGCCTATATTGGGCATGAATTAAAGACTACTGGAAAAACAGAATTAACTAACGCAGAAATCAAGGTTCTTAGAGAACGGTGGGAAAAGCACAGGATAGAAAAAGAGAATGAGATTTTTGCTAAAGAAAATAAAAATATAGATACTATTGAGAGAAACCTAAGTAAAGTTTTAGAACAACACGGATCAGAAAAAGTCTATAAGTTGATTGAAAAATATATGGTCTCTGGCGCAGGATATGGGATGGGAGAAAAAGCTAGAGGTTTCGTAAAACAAATAGAAAAAATATATGAATTTGCTGGAGGAGACATAACGGATTTTGCAGGTGTCTTAGAATATGTTAATAAAAACCCTAGCGAAAGTTTGAACACCCGCAACAGAATACTGAATAAGGAAGTTGCGAGAGTTATAAAAGAAGCTAGAAAATTCCTTGAATACTATACCAAGAATCCTTCGCATAGTATAAGGCCTCTATTCACTAGTATGAAGAACCCTATCTGGATGCGTGATTTAGGTATTTGGAGTGATTTAAATGTAATGCTTCGAGAACTTGCTGATGTTACTGTTAATGAGGGAATTAAATCAAGTACAACTAACTTTGCTCCTATTCCATTCAGAAAACTGCTTACTCCTGAGCAATCAGCAGACTTTAAAATTTTCGCTGAGAATCTTATGGCTCAGAATGTTAATAAAGGAAGAGAAAAAGAACTACAAAAAAGACTATACAAAAAACTAGAGGAACTAGGTTTTGATGGCTTCATCTACGAAAATAGAGCAGAGTCTTTAGGTTATAATGAAGTAATACAAAACCACCCTAAAAAATCTGAAATAAATCCGGCTAACACCCCCACATTCTCTCTAGGGACTTGGAAGCCAGAGCTTCTGCACGATCTTTCTACGCTACGTCGTAGAGAAGGTGTGCTAAAAAGCCAAGGAGGATTTATTGACAAGGATGTTCTTATTGAGTCTGCTAAGAAGGTAGCTAAACTACTTGGTTTCAAGAAGTCATACGATCACATGAAGTGGATGATCGCCAAGGCTAATGCAGACGTATTTGAGTCTGGTGAGGAGGTTCTTAAAACATACAAACCCGACCCTCTAGTTACTCCAGACCTACCTAAATTTGGTAAGAACCTACCTACAGTTAATCAACTAAAGCTGATGATGGATCATCCTTGGTTCAACTTCGTGTTCTCTTCTGTAGGTAAATTCAAGAGAGAGGCTAATACACGCTTTGTAACCTACGCGGATGCCCTACATGATGTGTTTGCTCTAGACAGGAAGAATCAGCTATCTCTATTCAAATCACTGATAGATATTCAAACACCTGAGCTTAAAGAAGGCCGTAGGATGGCTGAAGCCACTAATACAAGAGAGCAGTTCCTCCTTGAACAAGGGATTGACCCTAAGCTTGTTCCTCATGCCATCAAAGTGCTTAATGTACTGAAGCATAGCTTCATCAAGGATAACGAGAGTACTGCTAGGGCGCAAAGGTCTCCTTTTGAGCTAGAACCTATGTACTTCCCTAAGACTCACTCTGGAGCCTACAACGTAGTTATTCGCACAGACGCTAACGATGTGCAGTATGCTACAGGCTTTGATTCTGGAAAGGATGCTCAACAGTTCGTCAAGAACCTTAAGGATTCCTACAGGAAACAGGTTGACGATGGGAAGCTCTTCATTGAGCTTCGCAGGAATCACTTTGGACAAACAGGAGATGTGTTTGCTGAATTAGCTCTTAACTCAGGTGTTCCAGAAGGCATCAGTCAGATAGCCGCCGGAATCGAGAAGAGTATAGATTCTGCTAAGAGAACCTTTGAGTTACACCGCGCTCACGAGGGCGTAGGAGGATTCATTGGTGAGCGCCTGATGGATGAAGGCACAATGTCTGGAAGGCTGTCTAACGACAAGGTACTTAACCTCCTCCAGAATAGACTTCGTGCCAGCCATGATTGGGAAGTACGCTCTAAGGTTATCCACGATATCAAAACTCCATTTTTTGATGATATATCTATCCTGCATGATTACCCGACATTCCGTAACTTTGCTGGACAATTTATCAACAGAGAGCTTGGGCATGATATTGGCGCTGGTAAAATAGAACAAACCATTCAGGATGCTGCTGAGTCAGCTTCTAAACAGATTGACAAGCTGCACATGATTGGTAGTAAGTATAACTATGAGGGCGGGGACTTAGCCCTCATATCTCCTAAGTTTGTGGCTCAAACTGCCCAAACATGGACTTACATTACCTCCTTTATGAAGCTGGCTGTAAACCCACCTGTATTAGCTGCTAATGCTACAGCTATACCCTTAGTCTTCTTAGACGGGTCTAGAACAGCTGCTAAAGAGCACGTTGGTCAGCACCATGCCATAGCGGCTTACTTTGATACACTGGTATATGCTGGTCTGCCTAAAGAAGGCGCTACTAAATTCATGCAGGAAGCAATGCGTGAAGGAATGATTGAACCTCACATCTCTGAGCAATACGACCTTGCTGAAACTGGTAAACACGCTTCCGCTAGTAGGTTAGACCAGATCGTTAACTCTCCTCGCAACATTATTGAGAAGGGTACTAACTTTACAGCTATTCTGTACTACTACAACTTCTATAAGCGAGTTGCTCCCGGCCTATCACCTGAAGCTTTCAAGACTAAGGTATATGAGACTGCTCGTTCCTATACAGGTGACTATAGCCTACAAGCAGGTCCTATGATCTTTAGTCAGGCTGGTGCTGGTGGTAGGCTAATGTCCAACTTTGCTAAATGGAAATGGAACCAGCTTGGGCGTTTTGCAGACGATCTTAAAGACGCCAAGAATGGGCACCTAGCTCCTATAGCTATCAACATGGCTACTCAAGTACTTGTGGGGGGTTTATACGGAGCTACATTGGCCGTAGACTACGAAGCACTGCGTAGACTAGGAAAGCTTACAACTCTATGGGATTGGAAGCCTTTTGGGGTTTTCATGGACGATGTACAGGAGTGGGCAGCTAAGGAACACGGAATAGACCCATCTAAATCAGAGTGGGCTAGGAGAGGGGTACTAACTCGTGGTCTTGAAATGGCTGGAGAATCTATTGATGTGGTAATGCCTGATATCTCTGGTACTATGCGCCACTCCTCTGCCCTAGAATCTCCTATGGTGGCTCCACAAGCAGCATTTGAAGTGTTTGTTAAGGCCTTGCCGGCCACAGCTAAGATGTTATGGCAGCTTGCTGGCGGTAAGACTACTGGAGTCACTACAGAAGACGAGAGCGCTGCTATTAAGGGTCTACCAACAGTTACTCAGAATCCCATTAAGGCAATCCTAGCTGCTAAATCTAGGCATCCAGAAACTCCTTGGTTGGACCTCCTTAACAAGAAGAGTATTACTGAGGAAGGCCTTACACACGGTCAGTATAACGAGAAGGGGATTTACAGGAGAACTCCTGCTGAACAGACCTTGGCTCTACTGAATCTGAGAACTACTAAAGAGAATAACTACTCAGATAAAGTGTACCGCAAGTCTTGGGAAACTGCTAATCGTGCTGCACAAATCTCTGATAGAGTTAAAGGCATCTTAAAGAATCAAGACAACCAGCAACTCTTTCAGGATAACATTGCTGAACTAGCTACCATTGGTGGGGCACAAACGGCCAAGAACATTATCAAACAGCTAAAAGACAATGCTGTTAATAAGAACCTATCAGCCGATGAACAGGCAGCATTTGCTATGCTGCACACTTTGGACCCCACCCGCAAGAAGTTCCTTATGGAGCAGTTGATTCGTCTTCAAGAATCTGACAGAACTTCTTCAAATCGTTAAGTCTATTGATCCAGCCTTTGTAGTACTTGATTAGATCAGGACGACCAGCCTTAAGGTTGGTGTAGTGAGCATCCCTTAGACCCAGTAGATTTTTTACTGGGTCTTTTGTTTTCTTGGCAGTCTGATACCAATTCCATGCCCTGTTAACACCACAGTTCACTCCGGTATCAAAAATAGCACAAGCAAGGGCAGGAGAAACAAGGTCCAGATCAACAAAGTCAATACGAAAGTTTCTATTTTCTTTGTAGATATCATAGTACTTTAGTTTGTACCTTTCTAGAGCTTTGTCTATTGTTAGATTCTTTATATCTAGGTCTGGGTTAGCTCGCTTAGATATACCCCACTTAGTTTCGCCTCCGGGGTCATTTGGATCGTTGGTGTACCCCCCATCTTCAGGAGGGACACCGTTCTTCCACTTACCTGTTTCCCAAGGTAGAGTGAATTTGATTGCTTGAAGAAAGTTATTCGACATTTTTCCTAAACCCCCACATAAGCATAATTCTAAATAACAGAATATGTAAAACTATTCCTCTGATGCTAGATGTGATAAGTTCATCATGATCATCTGGAAAGAATAGTTCTGCACCTAAAGCTACACCAGAGATAAGTTCAAAGGATAGTATCATTTCTCGGCATTCAGGTTGATGTCAAGAGTAACCTTGCTAACTACCCACTTGCGAGGAACAAGCATGATACCATTAGACACAATTTCTTCCTCTGTCTCTCCACTAGTAATAGTGTTGGCTATGTAGTAGAACTGCTTGGTTGACTTGATTAAAAATCCTATAGTATAGCAAGGAGCAGAGTCAGCTTTCTCGTCGGCTTTTAGCTCAGAGATAGTCTTCCATTCATTGATTGCCATAGCATCGGTCCATACTACTTTGACTACTGGGAACATACTTCCTCCAATGCTAGGCTAGAGAAGGGGGCTGTAGAGCCGTCTTCATGGTCAATCTGACAGTTCCAAGTATCTACAAATAGATCAACATACTCTATAATCAATTGGTCACGATCCACAGGTGCCTCCTCCAGTAAGTGAACATATGTCTACTTCTTCGTATATTACGTCTTTGTGTTTGAGAGCTTCACTATAGTCAACGGCTGTGATAGGTTGCCCCCCTCTAGCTCCATCTGGGTATGCAGTAAATCCACGGAGCCGGGGGGCATACTTTGCAAGCGTTTCAGAAAATCGTTTAACATCATCTTCAGAGTTACCTCTACTACCGAAACTGGGTAGATTGATGGTACTTGAAATTGACATATCAACGTACTCTTGTATGTCTGCTTGAAACTTGATTCGTCTTTCATAATCCCCCGCTAGATTAATGCTAGTATCAATGGAATCTGGTTTAATGTCATGCTCCCTAATAAGCTTATCAGCAACAGCGTCAATAACAAACTGATGCTTCCACTTCGTCCCTTCGGTAAGGAACCTACGCTTATATGCGACTGCATATAGAGGCTCGATGCCAGTAGTAGTTGCAGCAAGAATACCAATACTGCCTGTAGGAGCAATGGCGCGATAGGCAATGGGCCTATTAATAAAGAGACGATCACAATGCTCGTTAGCGGATCGTTCACTTTCATCACGATACACCGCAAGCCATTCGTGAAGCTCTTTAGTAACCTCATACTTCATTCCTCTTTTGAGTAACCATTCATGGATTCCCATGAGACCAAGACCAAGCCTCCTGTTTTTCTCTCTTACTTTGTATACTTTTTCATATGGGAGATCAGCGCGGAGGGTTCCACATACAAGAAACTTTGAAGCCAGCGAGACCACATCCCTGAATTCCTCAACGCTTCCGATGTTTCCGAGATTGACTGAGCCAAGGTTGCAGACATCCGAGTCGTCCTCAGAAGTGACTTCTGTACAGGCATTCCTAAGCGTTTCATTCTGTTTATCCCCAAAGTTAAAGCTGAATCCCGGCTCACCAGTAGACATAGCCTGTTTACAGTTCTCTAGGAACACAGGATTATCTAATAGATCAAAAGCCCCATCATTATAGTTTACAGAAATGTTTGTACAGTCTAGTGGAGCACGATGATTGAAGTTCTCTTTCTTAGCGTCGGCATTTGTGTATGGAGTACCATCACCCTTTACCGCTTTACCAATCTGCTGAGTGTGCCAATTTTTGGCTTTAAGAAATTCATAGATGTCCTCATGCGACCAGTCGAGACAAGCATAGATTGCACTTCGTCTACTGCCCCCTTGCATAACATTTCTTCCGACTTCATCGATGGAGAACATGAGCGGGAGAGGGCCAGAAGAGACGCCTCCAGTTCGTTTAAGCGTCTTACCACTAGCTCGTAGTCTTGAGTAATCATTTCCAATCCCTCCTCCAGTCATTAGACAAGCCATTGCTCGTTGAGTTACAGCAGACCACTCTTCTCTAGTGTCTTCCTCACAGCGAAGTAAGTAGCAATTGTTCCAAGCACTAAAGGGTCTTCCACAATAATATAAATACCTTCCACCGGGAATAAACTTTTGTTCTTTAATGTAATTAGCCAGTTCTTTCTGGTCGCCTTCTGACATGAGACTTCGATCAGTTCCCCACCTAGTTCCACATACATCTTCAATGAGTCTTTCAGCGAGTGCGTCCCAACTATCCGAAGGCCCTTGGGCATATTTAGTCCTAAAGATGTTTTCAGCGAATGAGTTTTTAAATCTTTTTTGTTCCATCATTCCTCCACCAGTTTATAGAGCCTAGAGAATTTAGCTTCAATCCTGTCCTCAAATCTATCCACTAAGTCCTCAGACGAAAGCTCTAGCTCTTCTAGTAGAAGGTCTGGATCAACGCGCTCAATTAGTAGTTCTTTGAGTTCTTCTAAAGTAATTGTCATGTTATTCCCAACCCATAATCTCTAACCACTCTCTTGATAATTCACAATTAGCTGGAGCTTCTTTGAACATTTCTGCCATATCTCTATCCAAATGTCCAGCTAAACCACAACCAACCCTAGTAACTTTAAAGATATATTCTGGGTGAATGTTTGCAAAAGCTATAAACTCTTGCACATAAGGAAATATCGTTTCTAGTGGTAAAGTGTTTAGGTAGTGATCTTTTGTTGGTATTGCATAAGAGTGGCCCTGTATACCAACACCTTTACCATATTGTGCGCCGTACTTATTTAAAGCGTCCTTAGCAGCACCTTTACCATGTCTGCCAGCTAGATTTGATCCAAAAACAAAAATTTCAATTTTATTCATTTCCGATTACTTTGTTTCTATTCTCCGCTTGTTCAGCGAGGATGTTTGCTGCTTGGGAACAACCTCTGGCTTGTTTGAGGATGGCTCGTTTATTCTCCCATAGCCCTGCAATAGTTCCAGAAGTCGCGGGTTTAAAGGTGTCGGTACACGATTCTTTAACGGACTTGATCGTAGCTTCATCGAACGTCAGCCCCTCTATTTTCGTTGTTCCAGAGGCGCAGCCCATCATCATCAAGCTTACAAACAGGACTGTCAAGAATAGGATGCTCTTGTAGATACTTGATAATGTTTCTCTCATTTTCATAATCCTGTTCAAGTTGCTTTTTTTGAAAATCCAAAGCGCGGGTCAGCGTAGCTGAATCCAGTTCTTTTATCTTTACTATCCTCTCTTTGATGATTACCTTCTCCGCTAGAGCTATTGCTTCGTAGTGGTCCCTTGTTAGGTTGTATGTCTGCTTTGCAGTAAAGCCCACCACCACTAGTAATGCCCCTGCTGCCATCATCAATTTTGTCGTAAGGCCAATTGGCCCCAGAAAGCTGAACATTTCTTACCTCCTCAAATCGTTGTAGGAACGCGATTTCAGCCGCTTCTGGACCCATACATTGCGGCGCAATCCCGTGTGCTCTGCTAGTAGGATACTTATGTGCCCAAGGAACCCCACCAGACTTAAGAAGATGTTTTGCTTCAGTTTTGAGTTGGGTAGCATCACAATCCTTAATGTCAGCAGATAGTGGATAATCGAAACCAAACTTATAAGCAATCACTCGCATGATGGTATCTTCGATCTGCTTATAGTTCGTTAGGTGTGGTTTTACAGGACTAGAAATATCGGCTACGTATGCTTCAGAAGCATCGTGTAGAAGTCCGGCCAACGGATCATTAGCAAGGTAGCTGACAAAAATAGAATGCTCGGCAACAGAATAGAACCGCTTGCTATGACCAGTAAATCTACAAGTATAAGCAAGGCTATGAGCAATATCCCTAATGTCGATCTGTTCAGGGGGAGGATCAAGAAAGGAAAACTGTTTACCTGTGAAGGTTTCAATCCAAGGCTCCAGTTCTCTCTCGTTTGCTAAAGGCTTTGGCTTCATTAAGGCCATCATCATATCCGTCTTGGTATCCTTCTGTGTAAACATTTGTAAGCAACTCCTCTAGTTCTTTCTTCGTTTTAGGAAGTTCTACTTCCGTTACATCATAGGTAATGAAAATCTTATG
>Ga0154020_10011445_pt1 | contig 10118 bp, 5 predicted proteins | sample Klosneuvirus_201_FD_109709 | JGI IMG/M metagenome (GOLD analysis project Ga0154020, IMG submission 109709) | Active sludge microbial communities from wastewater, Klosterneuburg, Austria - Klosneuvirus_20160825_MG | ecosystem: Engineered > WWTP > Aerobic digester > Activated sludge | place... | reverse complement strand
TGTGAGATTCCCCGTGATGAAGGTATTGCCAGCCCCGTTGATTGTCATCGTGCGGCTGGTTGTGTCCGCATTGCTCCAAAAGGCACCGCTGAAGGTCAGGTTGCCATTCATGTTGTTCGTGATGGTTGAGGCGTTGGTGCCTCCCTGGACCGGCGCTGCTCCGAAGGTCATTCCGTAGCCATTGCGGCCGTTGAAGTTCAGCGTGAGGTTCTCCTCAAACGCCAGCTGGCCAAAAGTGACCAGTTGGTTGATCACCGTGCTGCCAGGAGCGTGGTCCACATAGATTGTGCTCGTCGCCGCACGATGGTAAACATTCGCTGGCGCACCACCTGCAAGCACGGATGGCGTGTCCATGCGCACCTCCAGCGTCCCGCCGTTGATGTCAATCACCCCGCCGGTTCCGGTCGCGGTGCGCGTGCCCAGCACATTCGGTGTCGTGATTCTCACGGTGCTGCTCACCCCCGTGGCGCTGGTGCTCACGCGAAGCGTGCCCGAGAAGCCCGAGGTATCTGATGGAGTCAGAAGCAACGTTCCAGAACCCGTCTTTTCGAGGGTTCCCACACCCGTAAGCGCACCCGTCAAGGCATAGCCGCCCGCACCCGCCGTGTTCACCCCGCCAAGCTGGGACACCGTCGTCCCCGCCGTGCCAGCCACATCGAGACCGCCCGTGAACGAAAGCAGGCCACCCGCGGAGATGAACCGCGTGTTCACCAGTCCTTGCGCCATGCTCACCTGCCCGGAGAGCTGGTTCAACCCCATGCTCACCAAGGCTGCTCCACGGTCCGTGATCGGCCCCAAGCCGGTGGCGGTGATGTTTCGCGTGAAATCAACACCTGAAGCGTAAGCGCCTTCCAAGACCAACGAGCCGCCACCAAAACCACGCGTGGCAGACCCGCTGATCAGAACGGTGGAGGCATCCGTGCCCAAAGCAGCGGGATCGCTCAATACGATGGAACCATTCGAGATGCTGGTGATGCCTGTGTAGTCATTTAACGCGTTCGTGAGCCTCAATGTCCCGCCGCCCGTCTTGCTCAGGCCGTTTCCACCTGTCAGCCGGGACGCGATCGTCGCCGTCTGGGCCAGGTCCACGCGGATGCTTCCAGAACTCAGGGTGAGATCGCCGCCTGTCAGCGTGTAGCGATCCAGAAAATTCAAGCTGTTGGCCACACTCGATGCTCCAAGGACGATGACTCCGGGATTAGGAAGCGAGGCTGGATTGGGGATCGGGCTGACAAACACCGCGTCATCGGCTCCCGCCGGCACTCCACCTGCCCAGTTCAGAACATTACTCCACACAAAATCCGTGCTGCTGCCAGCGCTCCAGTCAATCGTCGCTCCACGAGCCACAGGAGTGACTTGCCACATGGCCTGAAGGGCGATCAAAAATACGGCGATGCTGAGTCGGTGGCGACGCAATGTCTTCATGAGCAATTCTGGTTGGAATTTAATTGGTCATGCTACCTGATTTACTTTGTTCTAAACAAGAAAAAAATAGGCCCGTCCGGATAAACCGGACGGGCTTGAAGCGGCTTCTCGCGCGAAGTTGTGGAGATTATAGCCTCACCCACGCCACCATCTTCATTTTTTATTCGTTGAGCTTAACAACCGCCAGCCCGTCTTGGATCTCGAACTGACGGATGCCTTTGAGGAATTTTTCCATCGCCGGGTCCTTGTGGGCGGTCTCGTCCACGAGGTTCAGGCCTTTGATGTCGCCCACCCAGGCGTTGGGGAGGGGCATGCCACCCACCGTCACGTCGTCCACGAGGAGGGCCAGATCACGGCTGGCGTCGTTCAGGTGCGCCACGAGGGCCAGGCTGGCCTTGATCTTCTGACCGGCGAGGATCGGAAAGTCCTCCGGCAGTTCCAAAATGATCGCTCCGGTGATTTTGCCGTTCTTGAAACGCACCTGCACGTTCTCGCCCAGCTCGTTTTTGGCCAGCCAGGCGTTCACTTCCTTCTCGGTGATCACCAGCGTGCGCTTTTCGAGGTCCGTGACAGGTGCGGGGGCAGGCGTTGGAACCGTGTTGCCGGTGAAAGCGGCCAGTTTTTGGTCAAACGCCGCCTGTTCCTGCGTCGTGAGGGCCACAGGCTTGAAAGGGGCCGGGTCAAAGTTCGACTTCCACCAGATGCCAGCCGCGGCCGCGGCCACGCCGGCCAGACCGAGCAGGACACACAGGGTGATCACGAGCGGATGCCGCCAAAACGAGCGTTTCGGCAGCGTGGGAGTGACAGAGGAGGAGAGGGGAGGAGTTTGCATGGCGGGCGTTTCGATGTTCACGGGCCGATCCTATTCAATCAGGGCCGGAAAAGCTAATTCCACCTTCCGGGGGCGTTTACAGCCGCGATTGACTTCGAAAGCTCTTCCCCGCTAAAACGGCCGCACCACCATGAAATACGTCCTCGCGCTCGATCAGGGCACTACCAGCTCACGCAGCATCCTCTTTGATCACGACGGCCAGGTCGTCGCGGTCGCGCAAAAGGAGTTTCCACAGATCTTTCCAAAGCCCGGGTGGGTCGAGCATGATCCGCAGGCCATCTGGGAGACGCAGCTCGCCACCGCCCGCGAGGTGCTCGTGAAGGCCAAAGCCACCGCCGCCGATGTCGCCGCCATCGGCATCACCAACCAGCGCGAGACCACCGTCGTCTGGGATCGCGAAACAGGTTGGCCCGTCGGCAATGCCATCGTCTGGCAGGACCGCCGCACGGCGCCGGTGTGCGATGCCTTGCGCAAAAAGAAGCTCGACCGCCTCATCACGCAAAAGACCGGCCTCGTCGTCGATGCCTACTTCTCCGCCACGAAGGTCCAGTGGATCCTGCAAAACGTCAAAGGAGCCAAACAGCTCGCCGCGAAAGGCCGCCTCGCCTTTGGCACCATCGATAGCTGGCTGCTCTGGAACCTCACCGCCGGCCAGGTGCATGCCACCGATGTCTCGAATGCCTCCCGCACCATGCTTTACGACATCCGAAAAGGTCGCTGGGATGAAAAACTACTCAGCCTCTTCGGCGTGCCCGCCTCCATGCTGCCCGAGGTGCGGGACTCCAGCGGCTCCTTCGGCCACACCACGCTCCTCGGCGGCTCCATCCCCATCACCGGCATCGCCGGCGATCAGCAGGCCGCCCTCTTCGGCCAGGTCTGCACGCAGCCCGGCATGGTAAAGAACACCTACGGCACCGGTTGCTTCATGCTCATGAACACCGGCTCCAAGCCCATCACCTCGAAGAACAAGCTCCTCACCACCATCGCCTGGCGCATCGGTGGAAAGACCGAGTTCGCTCTCGAAGGCAGCGTCTTCATCGCCGGAGCTGTCGTGCAGTGGTTGCGGGATGGCCTCGGCATCATCCAAAGCTCTGCCGAGGTCGAAAAGCTCGCCGCCAGCGTGCCGGATACCGGCGGCGTCTATCTCGTGCCCGCCTTCGCCGGTCTCGGAGCCCCGCATTGGGATGCCTATGCTCGCGGCACCCTCGTCGGCATCACCCGCGGGACCACTCGCGCCCACATCGCCCGTGCCGCCCTCGAATCCATCGCCCTTCAAGTGGCCGACATCCTCCACGCCATGCAGGCCGATTCCGGCATCAAGCTGAAGGAACTCCGTGTCGATGGCGGTGCCTCCCTCAACAACCTCCTCATGCAGATGCAGGCTGATCTCCTCGGCGTGCCCGTGGTGAGACCGAAGGTCAACGAAACCACCGCCCTCGGTGCGGCCTGCCTGGCCGGTCTCGCCACCGGCTTCTGGAAAAACCAGGCCGACATCGCCAAGCACTGGAAAGCCGATCAAAAATTCACCCCCAAACTCAAACCCGCCCTCCGCACCGCCAAAACCGCCACCTGGCAGCGGGCGCTGGCCCGCTCGAAGGCGTGGGAGGAGGCTTGAGGCAAATTCTGGTCAGGTCCACGCCTCGCGCCCCGTTCTTCGCCTGCTCATGCATCTTTTGACTTCGATCGCCTTGCTTGGCCTTGCCAGCGCTGCTCACGCCGCCATTCCGGCGTTGCAGCCGTTTCTCGACACGCATTGCATGGACTGCCATGACGCGGAGATGAAGAAGGGCGGGCTCGATCTCGCAGCGGTGTCCACCGATGGCTCTGATGCCGCAGCGTTGAAGAAATGGGTGCGTGTGTTTGATCGCGTGGCTGCGGGTGAGATGCCGCCGGCGAAAAAGAAGAAGCAGCCCACGCAGGACGAGGTGCAGGACTTCATGGCCGCGCTTGGCGGCGATCTCGTGGCGAAGTCGCAGGCGCAAAAAGGCACCGTTTTGCGCCGTCTGAACCGTCGCGAGTATCAAAACACGCTCGAAGACCTCCTCGGTGTGAAGCTCAACGTCATCGACATGCTGCCGGAGGACGGTCGTGCGGCTGGCTTCGACAACATCGGCGAGGCACTCTCCATTTCCGGCATTCAGATGCAGCGCTACATGGAGGCTGCGGAGCTCGCCATCAATGCCGTGCTCTTTGCCGATCAGCAGCCGGAAAAGACCACGCAGACCGCCACGCTCGAAAGCGACCGCAACAAGGACAATCTCGGCAAGCATTGGCTGAAGCGTGACGACGGCGCGATCGTCGTCTTCAACGAAGGCGGCTTTCCCAGCACCGTCATCCCAAACCTCCGTGCCAAAGCCACCGGCACCTACAAACTGCGCGTCACCGGCTACGGCTATCAAATCGAGGAACCGCCCGCTTTTGCGCTCATCACCGGCAGCTTCAACTTCCGCAACGCCGACAACGTCACGCACAGCTACCACGAACTGCCCGTCAGCAAGCCCGGCACTGTCGAGGTCACGCTGCACCTCGATGCGAACAAAGGCATCTGGATTAGCCCACAGGGTCTGAATGGTCCGGATGGCCGTTCGCCAGTCAAAGACGGCCCTGCGAACTATCCGGGCGAAGGTCTCGCGCTGATGAAAGTGGAGCTCGAAGGCCCTTTCATCACCGAATGGCCGCCATGTGGTCAAAAACGTCTGCTCGGCGAGGCCAAGCTGCGCGAGGTCATGCCGGAGAAACCATGGATGCGCGGCAAATTTGGCTACAAACCCGTCTTCACGGCCGATTCCGCCGATCCATCCGGCGAAGCTCGCAAGCTGCTGCCAGCCTTCGCCAGCGCCGCGTTTCGCCGACCGGCCACGGCGGAGGAAGTCGAGCCGTTTTTGAAGCTCTTTGAGGCCGAGTTTGCCGAAGGAAAAGATTTCCTCGTTGCGATGCGCACGGCCGCCGTCGCCATGTTGTGCTCGCCGGAGTTTTTGTTTCTCAAAGAGCCCGCGGGCAAGCTCAACGACCTCCAGCTTGCTTCGCGTTTGAGCTACTTCCTCACCCGCAGCACGCCGGATGAGACTTTGCTCAAAGCACCGCTTTCACAGCCGGAGACCCTTCGAGCACAAACCGAACGTTTGCTGCAAAACGCCACGCTGGAGCGCTTCGTGACCGATTTCACCGATGGCTGGCTGAACCTGCGCGAGATCGAATTCACCACGCCGGACAAGCAGCTCTACCCCGAATACGACGGCCTGCTGCTCGACAGCATGCTGCGCGAGACGCGTGGCTTTATCACGCATCTCATCCAGCAAAACCTCAGCCTCGCGAATGTCATTCACAGCGATTTCGCGATGCTCAACGGCCGCCTGGCGAAGCATTACGGCATTCCCGATGTGCGCGGCGTGGAATTGCAAAAGGTCAAACTGCCGCCCGAGAGCCATCGCGGCGGTGTTTTGACTCAAGCGAGCATTTTGAAGGTCAGCGCGAATGGCACCAACACATCCCCCGTCGTGCGCGGTGTGTGGGTGATGGACCGCATCCTCGGCATGGAGCCGCCACCTCCGCCGCCCGGCGTGCCCGGCGTGGAGCCAGACATCCGCGGAGCCACCACGCTGCGTGAGCAGCTCGCGAAACACAGCGAAATGGAGAGCTGCCAGGGCTGTCACCGCGTCATCGACCCGCCGGGCTTCGCGTTGGAGAGTTACGATGTCATCGGCGGCTGGCGTGAACGCTTCCGCAGCCTCGGCGAAGGCGAAAAAGTCGATCTGAAGGTCGAGGGTCGCCGCGTCCGCTACCGCCTCGGACCGCCCGTCGATGCCGCTGGAAAGCTCGCCGATGGCAAAGACTTCCAAAATCTCGCTGATCTCCAAAAAATCCTTCTCGCCGATCAGGACAAGGTGGTCCGCTGCGTCATCGAAAAGCTCCTCACCTTCGCCACCGGCCGCCCGATGGGCTTTTCTGACCGTGGCGAGATCGAGCGGCTCGTGGCTCAATCCAAGGCCAAGGGCCACACGATGCGGGATCTGATCCACGCCATCGTGCAGAGTGAGATTTTTCACAGCAAGTGAAGCCGCCGCAGGGTGATTCCCTGTTGGCCTTTCCGGCCCTTTGCGCTAGGCTCCCCGCCCTTTCGCTCTCCCCGGGCATGCCAGACCACGCCAAATCCAACCTCCAACCTGCCCTCCGACTGCTGCTGGCCCTGCTGTGCCTGCTCGCGGCCTCGACGCAGGGTTTTGCCCAGGCTGGCAGCACCATCCGGGTGCGCCTGGCGGATGGTTTTGACTTCCCCGTGGGCAAGCCGGATGCCGCCGGCTACCACAAAGCCCGCGGCTACTTCCCCAACGGCCACCTCGGCGAGGACTGGAACGGCAACGGCGGTGGCGATAGCGACCTCGGCGCCCCGATTTACTCCTGTGCCCGCGGTGTCGTCATCCTCTCCACGAACATCGGCGTCGGCTGGGGGAATTGCATCATCGTCCGCCACATCTACCGCGAGCTCGACGGCCGCGTCGCCATGGTCGATTCGCTTTATGCGCATTTCCACCAGCGTGTCGTGAAGCTCCATGACCTCGTCGAAAAGGGCCAGCTCGTGGGCACGATGGGCGGGAACAACGGCATGTACTTCGTGCACCTGCACTTTGAAATGCGCAAAGACCTCCGCGTCGGCATGAACCGCTCCCAGTTCCCTCGCGACAACAGCGTTTACTACTCTCCGACGGCGTTCATCAATGCACACCGCAAGCTCGCCGTGGACTCCCGCAAGTATGACGTGCCCGTGAACAATTTCGCCGCCTACGGTGGCTCCATCGCCGACTCCCGCAGCGACTCCGATGCCGCCAAGGCCCCGGCCATCCCCCGCCTCGACAACAAACCCGTCGAGGTCCGCCAGCCCGAGCTGAACCCGGAAGACGATGACTTTTGGTCCCGCCTGAAGGCCAAGATCCGCAGCGGCCAGGTCACCCCCGGTTCGGAAGAGAAAAAGTGACGCGCCACAGCCAGTCCTTGTCCTTTTCCCCGCCATCGTCTTTCGCATCCGGCCCGGCAGACCAGAGCAAGTAACCGCCGTTTTCGAGCCGGAAGCCCGGCAGATGCCCCGGCCGCGCCGGATCATCGAGCGTGAAGAGTTTCAAATCGTCCTTCACGGTGTCCAGCGAAGCCGGAAAGGCTCCGTGACGCAGCCGATGCTTCTCCAACGCACACGCGATGATGAGGCAGCGGCGATGAAACAGCGTCTCGGCCGCCGTCTGCGAGATATTGCCGACATTCGGAATGGCGAGGGCTCCGAGGATGCGGCGTGGATTCGGCCATGAGTTCGCTTCTTTGCTCAACTGGCGCATTTTCGCATCACGCGTTGATGCAGTGAGCCATGCCGCGGCCCCAGGCGGGCCGAGCTGCTCCAGCATGCAGTCCGAGTAAAAGGCAATGTTCGCATCATGCCAGCCGATGGGGCCGCGCTGGATCGCCGTGATGAAGGCGTGATCCAGCAGCCGCTGCCACCAGTTGGCGCCTCCAGGCGTCATGTTGGCCCCCAACTCCTCCGGGTGGCTGCGCAGGTAAGCCATGCCAGCCAGCATGCTGATGATCTCGCCACCGAAGGCCTGCTGGTATTGCTCGAGATCATCGAACTGCCCCAGCCGCACCTGCAACCGGCTCAAAGCCTCCTCAGTCCAAACCGGCTGCTCCAGCGCCTCATGCAAAGCGTCGAACGTGATGCCATGCAGCGCCAGCGGCACCAAGCAGCATACGATGTTTCCGCGTGCTGGTGCCTCGGCGAAGCGCAGGAGGATGTGAGCCGTCGTGTTGGCCTTTTCACGATCTCTCACCATGGCCGCGCTACGCAGATGCAGGGCGAGCTGTTCCTGAAAACGGTTCTGGCTCTGAAATTGTGGATACGGTGCCGCCCACGGATTCCCGTCCGCAGCCTCCATCGCCTCACGCTGACCCGGTTTCATGATCGAGTAAGGCTTGCTCAAGCCCTCCGCGAGCTTTGGCAGCAGCCCATTTCCATCGCCGAGCTCACGAGCGAGCACGAAACGAGGCTCCTCCGTGTTCGGAAGGTTTCGTTTCGCCATCCACGCCTTCAGATCGAGCCTGCCGGGCCTGCCGTCTTCGCCTTCGATGATCTCGGGCTTGATGAAATCCTTCGGCAGCAGCGCATCCTTCGGTGGATTGTAGTGCATCCCCAGCGTTCCCGGCGTCGTGTCATGCAGCCAGGATTCGAGCACGGGATTCGCGAAGTAGTTCTGCTCGTTTGTCACCTTTGGCGGCATGAACACGCGTGGATCATCCGTGCCAAGCCTCTCCACCACCCGCTGATGCACCGCCTTCAGCTCGCGTGCGCTACGCCAGTTCTCCCACTGCCAGAGCACGGTGATGAGTGAGACAAGGCAGACGAGCGACCACGCCATGCGGCGATTCCAAATCAGCCGCCATGCCCAGCGGGCCAAACGGAGTGTGAACCAGGTTTGAGTGATTGATGGGGAGTTCATGTCAGCTTGGGTTTGCACCGCGGAGATGGAAAGTGCGCGGATTTTTTTGTTTCAGGAGTCTCTGCGTTCTTCGAATCTCGGCGGTGCTGGTTTAGTGGGCTCGTCTCATGCGCCAGTCCCAGCCTTTGTCCCTCACGCTGGAGAGCACGTAGCCATCCTTTTCGAGACGGTAGCCTGGCAATTGCGTCGGTTTGGCGGGATCGACGATGGTGAACGGCTTCAATGCCTCCCTCACCGCATCGGGTGATGCGGGATACGCGCCGTGACGAAGCCGCTGCTTCTCCAATTCGCAGGCGAGGATGAGGCAGCGGCGGTGAAAGAGCGTTTCGGCGGCGGCATCGGAGGCATTGCCGATGTTTAGCAGCGCCATCGAGCCGATCTTGCGGCGCATGTTCCATTCGACGTGCTGGTATTCGTCCTTGAGATGCTTTTGGACCGTTTGGTAGCGCTGGGTTCTCTCCAGCCACGCCCTTTCGCCCTTCGGGCCGAGCAGAGCGAGGTAGCGCTCGACGTAGAAGGCGGTGTTCGCGTCATGCCAGCCGGTGGGGCCGTAGATGTAGGCGAGGCGTGTGGCCTTATCGCCGAGTCGCTTGAGCCAAGAGTCATCATGTCGGCCGAATTGGAGCATTTCGACGGCGTTGCCCTGCTTGCGACAGCTTTCGCGAATGAAGAGGCCGACGCCGTAGCCCGTTAGGGTCTCCATGCTCATGGCGTTTTGCATGAGCTCGAGGTCGTTGATCTTGCCGAGTTGGAGTTGCAGTGCGCGGAGGCTGTTTTCATCCCACGCCGGTTTGCCGAGAGCGTCTTGCAGTGCCTCGAAGGCGATTCCATGCGCCGCGATGCTCACCAATGAACCGACCAGCGAGTGGTGCGAGCCGCTTGTCTCGGGAAACAAGCGCAGCAGGATGAGCGCGGTGTTGCGTGTCTTTTCCACATCACCTGCTGCGGCCGCCACGCGCAGATGGAGGCCGAGATCCTGCATGTGCTGGTTCACGTAGCTGATGTTGGGCTGTCTTACATCATACGGATTGGCACCTGCGGTGGTGAGTTCTTCGCGCTGATGCGGTTTCATGGCTGAAAGCGGCCGCGAGAGGCCCTCGGCGAGTTTTGGGAGCAAACCGTTGGCATCGCCGAGTTCGCGATTCATCGCGATTTCGGGCGATTCGCCCTTCAAATCGCGATTTTGGGCCCAACTGACGAAATCGACGCGTGAAGTGCCATCGGCCTCGTTTTCGAGGATGGCCGGTGAAACGAAGTTTGGCGGCAAAAAGGCGTTTTTCGGGATGACGTAGCGAACGAGCCGTTCTTCGCGGTGCATCCATTGCTCGACGACGGGCAGCGCGAAAAAGTTCTGCTCATCCGGCACGACGGGCGGCGCGAGATCG
>Ga0154020_10011443_pt1 | contig 10119 bp, 7 predicted proteins | sample Klosneuvirus_201_FD_109709 | JGI IMG/M metagenome (GOLD analysis project Ga0154020, IMG submission 109709) | Active sludge microbial communities from wastewater, Klosterneuburg, Austria - Klosneuvirus_20160825_MG | ecosystem: Engineered > WWTP > Aerobic digester > Activated sludge | place... | reverse complement strand
TGGGGACATCGTCGGTCGAAACAAAGGCGTGTGCGTGAGCGGCGGCTCGGTTCGATTCCGCAGCGCCAACTCTACATCGATTGAAGCCGTGGCAGAGGTCGTCGGCCTGGTCGAGGTGGCGAACTCTCGGATCATTGCGGGGGGATCGCTCCGCTGCATGACGGGGCACATCTACGGCGGGCACGCGACGGTCAACGGCGGGGTGATCTGCGCGACGCTGGGAAGCCCCGGCGCGAACGAAACACTGATCGAGGTGGGCATCGACGAGTGGCTCCGCCGCCTGAGCATCCAACACTCGACCGCGATCGAAGCGAACCTCAAGCGGGTTCAGCGCATCCGGAGCCAGATCGAGCCGTTGCTGGCGAATCAAAAGAGCCTGACGGCGCAGCAAAAAGAGTCGGCAACGGAGCTGCTGTACAACGCGTCCGAACTGGAAGAGGCGACAGAGAAGCTGATACAGCAACTCCGAGGGCAGGTGGCCGCGAGCTTCGGGGCCGCGAAGCGCGAGGTGACCATCATGGGGAAGCTCTATCCGGGGGTGGTCATCCGGTTTCTCAATGTGGAGGTTCACATTGAAAGGCTGATCAAAGGGCCGATCAAGGTCTGCGCGGAGGGCAAGGGCGGCGCCACTCGGGTGGTTCTGACCGACCTGGATAAGCAAGAGCAAACGGACATGAAGTGCATCGGCCGCACCGACCCGGCGCTATCGGCCCTGATGCGGGCGCTGGCCCCGCGGAAGGTTCCTGGGGCCGCGGCCGCATAAGCGGGCGATGCGCGTTCAAGCCACTGACTTGCCTTCGCCCAGGCGGGCCGTGCGGTTCCAGGCCCCGGATTGAGTCCCCCGCATCCAGCGGACAAAGCCGACGAGCAGCGCAATGTTCATTCCGGCGAACATCGGGAACAGGCGGAGGACGCCTGGGTTGGCTGAAGGTACCAGGGTGCCAATGACGCACAGCGCGTAGAACGCGACCTGCAGGATGAAGGCCGCGCGATACACCGGGTGCCCGGCGAGCGCGACGGAGGCGAGCAGCGCGCCGATGAGCAGCAGCGGGCAGGCCCACCTAAGCACTTTGTGCGACCAGAGGGCCAGTGCGGTCCATCCGTGGCGGGGCGACAGCAGCGGCCAGAGAGTGGCGAGTGATTGGAGGGCCCCGGCGCCGATGCGCGCCCGCCGGCGGAACTCTCCCCGCAGGTCCGGCGCGGTGTCCTCGTGGGCGATGGCGTCGGGATCGAAGACGATCCGGCAACCGCTCTTGAGCTTGGCGGCCAGGGGGATCACAAAGTCATCGACTATCGTGCCGGGCGGGAGGGGCTGAAACAGGTCGCGTCGAATCGCGTAGATCGCGCCGTTGGCGCCCAGCAGGCCGCCGAGGTTGCCTTCGCATGTTTTCAGAGCAGTCTCGAACCGCCAGTAGAGGCCGTCGGCGTTGCGACCGGCATCGCTGAGGATGAGCCGGCCGCAGACCGCGCCTACGCGCGCATCTGTAAACCAGGAAGCCAAACGCCGGAGCGCGCCGGAGTCCATCGACGTGTTGGCATCGGAGAACGCGACGATGTCGGTATCCAATAGCGGGAGCGCGGCGTTCAGCGTCTGGGCTTTGCCACGCCGAACCGGGAAGTCCAGCACCCTCACCTGACCCTCAAAACGCCGGCAGATGTCGGGTGTGCCGTCGTTGCTGCCATCGGAGGCGATCACGATGTCGATGAGCTCGCGAGGGTAATCCAGGGCCAAGGCGTTCAGGATGCGTTGTTCGATGACCGAGGCTTCGTTGTGCGCGGCAATCAAGAGCGCCACGCGTGGCAGTCCGCTGTCCGGTACATCGGGAATGGATTGCGGCCGGCCGCACAGGCGCGACAGGGTGTGAATGAGGACGGGATAGCCCAGGTAGGTGTATCCGACGCCACCCGCGGAGCACCAGAAGCAGGTCTTCAGGATGGTCTCCGTGAGTGTCATGCGGCTAGGTCGTGCTCGATGGCCTGAGGTGCGATGATCCGCGCCGGCACGCCGACCGCGGTGTGGTGGTCGGGAACATCCTGGAGCACGACCGCGTTGGCGCCCACGCGGGCACCGTCGCCAATCGTGACTCGTCCGATGATCTTGGCTCCGGCCCCTATAAAGATGTCATCTCCCAGTGCGGGCGACTGGCGGCGTTCGGCGCCGATGGTTACCTGGTGCTCGATGTGCACGCCGCGGCCGGCGCGGACCGCGCCGTTGATCACCACGCCGGTCGAGTGGATCAGCACGAAGCCGGGACCGAACTCGGCGCCCCGCCCGATGATGCAGTTGCACAGGACAGCGTTGAGCTTGTTGAACATGCATTCAAGCGGTGTGAGGCGGTGTCGGCGCGACCACTGCATGGCGCGATAGAAGAGCATGGCCGCCGTTCCATCGGTGAGCAGGGCCTTGAACATCGCCGGCCGCGCATCGTTCCCATAACACCACATCGCCTTGCAGCGGATGTCTTCGCGAATGGTCTGGATCAGCGACGGCATCTGTGGGTTCCGAGTCCTAAGCGGCTCGCCTCAACGCGGGTGTGTGTGATGCACGATTGGCGGCCGCCACATGCGGCTTGATCTCCGCCAGGCGTGCCTCCCAGCTCTGGTGGCGGATGGAGTTACTGCGTGCGACCGATGAGCCGGGATCGGCCAGCGCTCCGCGGATCTGCTCGACAAAGTCCACATGATCGCGACCGATGCGGCAGTTGCCCAGCACCTCCACCTCCGGAATGGCGGTTGAAATGACCGGAAGACCGGCCGCGAGATACTCACGGGCTTTGAGCGGATTGGCGTGCATGGTGGCTTGGTTGATGGGAAAGGGGATAAGGGCCGCGTCAAAGCCACGGCAATAGTCTGGCAGAGTGGCGTAGGGCCGGTGCCCCAGGAGGTGCACGTTGGGCAGGTGTTTGAGCGCGGACACATCCATCGTGACTCTGCCGATCATCGCGATGGAAACCTGAGGCAGGCTTCGGGCGATGTGGGCGATGAGGTTCACATCAACCCAATCGTCGGCGATGAGGCCGAAGTATCCCAGGACCGGGCCGGGTAGCCTCGTGATGTCGGCGGGGACTTCGCACTTGCCGTCGATAGCGCGCCGGAAGTGGGACCAGTCCACCCCGTGGCGGATCAGCGCCGTCCTGGGGTTGTGAGGGCTCTTGGATCGATAGAGGCGGTCTGACGAGGCGATCACCAGCTGCGCTGTGGCGAGCAGTTCACTCTCCATGGCCGCGAGCGAAACGCTGGGCACGCCGGAGAACGCAGCGTATTCATCGACGCAGTAGTAGATCAGCATGTCCTCGCCGAGCGAGCCGGCAACGATGGCCGCGGCCGGGTTGAACACCCAGTTGATGGGGCGATCGAAGTTCAGCGATCGCATCGCGCGCAGCACCTGTTGGCGCAGGAACCAGCGGTTGAACGAGCGGGCCCATGGCTGGCCATAAGCGGGGATCATGAGCGGGTTGAGGACGTGGATGTTCCGCTCGGGTTGATGGAGCGGGCCGGTGGCCGCGAGGGCTTTGTTGAGCGCCCGGGTGAGGTCTCGCTTGGACGCGGTGGGGGCGCGGTAGCCGATCGAGTTGACCCACAGAACGCGGTTGTCGCGGGCCAGGAGTCGCATAAGGTGGGTTTTGGAGAGCGGGTCCCCGCTCCAGTCGTGGCTGAAGCAGAGCATGTCGCGACCGAGCAGAGGATCTGCGTCAAGGGCTCCCGAATCTGTGGTTGGTGGGGTGCTCACGCGGCTTCCCGTCGCACTGATTCGGGGCCGTGCCGATCGGCCGCGGTGCCCGTTCGATCTTCGTCGGGGTTTGCCAGGGACATCCCGGGCGGCATGAGATCCAGGTCACGATCACGCGTGAGTGAGAGCGAAGAGAGGGCGGCGTTAACGAGCGGGCCGAATCGACCGAGCTTCGGCGAAATGACCCGGTCGCGGACAGAGTTCAGAGATTGATCGGTCAGGATCGCGCGGAAATCAGCGACATCCGCCCGGTTGAACACCGCGGCCGAGGTGACGGCGCCGAGCATTTGAATCTGGCGGACCGCCTTGCGGGTGAGACCCTGCTCTTGCCCGTGGGCGAGCGTGAGGACCACGCCATCGACGTTGGGGGCAACCACGCAAGCGGCGAGCCCGGTGAGGATGGCATCGCTGTCGATCAGGACCACGTCGTACCGTTCGCGGAGCGTGGACAGGAGCACCCGGGTCGCAGCCGGAGCGATCATCCCGGTGTCCTGGACGCCGGGGCAACCGGCAGGGAGGAATGAGAGGCCGCAGTGAGCCCAGCGGAGCGAGGGCTCCTTGCCCGCCAGGGCCTCGATGACGCCCGGCTGATCGTCGGCGTTGAAGCCCTTGGTCAGGCGGCGCGATGTCAGATCGGTGTCGATCAGGAGCGTTTTGTATCCTGCCGCGGCGAAGGAGAGTCCCAGCGCCAGGGCGACGCTGCTCTTGCCTTCGCCGGAGGTGACGCTGGTGACAAGGTAGGTTCGCTTGTCGGAATGATCGCGAGGCTGAAGGCGAACGCGGAGATCATGGATGCTGTGTCCGGCGGCAGCGCCCAGGCCCTTGGCCGCGTGCACATCCGGCAGAACGGCAACCAGGGGCACGCGGTCCATCATGTCCGCGGCCACTTCGTCGCAGAAGCGGTAGCGGCGATGACGTGCGGCCCGCAAGACCATGAAGCCCATCGGCAGGGCCATGCCCACCAGCGCGCCCAGCGCGGAAGACTTGCCGCGATTGTCCAGCGTCGTCGTCGTCGCCCTGGTCCCATTGCTGATGACGGTCAGTCGGCTGCCTTGGGAGGCTTCCAGGGCAAGCGCATCCTGGCGGGACTCGGTTTCGGCCAGAGCCTGCCGCAGCGTCGTGGTTTGTTCTTCGAAGGCCTTGAGCTGATTCCGTCGCGCGACCAGACGCGTCATTTCCTGATCGGCGGCTTGTACGAGGCGTTCGAGGTTTGCGGTGCGATCGGCGAGCGTGACAGGAGCCTCTTCGGGCTTGCCGGCCGCCATTCGGGTTTCGCAGAGCTTGGTGTACTTGGCAACATGGTCACGGCAATCCTGAGCCATGGATGTCAGCCAGATCATGTCCGGGTGCAGTGGCCCCAGGCCGCGGCTTCGCCCGTGGGCCAGCTGGATCTCGACCCTTGCGAGTTCGGCGGCGTACGTGCGAAGCAACTCTTCATCCGCGACCTGACCCGGAGTTTGGGCTGGCCTGATCTGCGAGAGAGTCGTGTCCGGCCCGCCCGCTATCGCGAACTGTGCCTCTGAGAGCGAGATCCGCAGCTTGCGGACCCTTTCACTGGCGGCCTGGTAGAGCGGTTCAATTTCCTCGGTGGATTGCACGCCTGAGCCGAGGTTGTCCTTGAGCTTCTTGAGTTCACCCTGCAGGAACACGCGTCGGCTCTGTAGCTGCGCCATCCGCAGGTTGTCGGCTTTCTGCTGTTCGGCCGTGTACGACCGCTGATAGACCGAGATGACCGACCGGACCGCGGCGGCGACGATCGACGGGTCCTTGTGCTTGAAGATCACCTTCAGGTGGTCGCTGCGTGGCCGGGTTTCCACCTTCAGGCCCGCGGCAAACTGGTCTTCCGACAGCACGTGTTCGCCAAAGGCGGCCTGAATCCAGGAGGGTTCCTGCATGGCCGCGTGGATCGTCTCGCGGCTGGTCATCACCTCACGCTGCGCATCAATGATGCCGTCAAACATGGCGATCGGTCGGTTCTGGTCGGTTTCCTTCATCACCTGCGGGAGCACCGAGGCGATGCGGACCAGGCCGGTCGCGGAGTACATCCGCTGACCGAACATCGAGCCCGCCCACGCGCCGGCGATGCCGCAGACACCGGCGATCAGCAAAGCGATCGCATACCGCCCGCGCAGGGCGCGGTGCGCGGTGCGCCAAAAATCAAATGCGTCATCGTGATGGGCGTGCACGCCGACGGGCGACGACACAGGCGCAGCGCGACCGGCGACATCGTTCACGTCACTGGGCTTGGCTGGCGGTGTGTTCACTCTTCATCCACGGAAGGTGCCTCCGGGGTCCAAAACGGACAGGCCCTTCCTGATTGGAATTATCGGTGAGTTCAAACCGCCTATTAAGACTCATGTGCAGATTTTGCGCTCAAGTCGCTTGACAACCCCACAGAAATGGGCGAACCGCGAACGGCGAAGTCCAGCGCAGAAATTACAGGACCGAGCCATCCGGATTCCGCGGCCTTCGCAACGTTGTACATCTCACGCGCGGTTACATAGTGAAAGAAAAACCGGGGGTCATCCTTGGTTCGCTGGGCCAACGCCTGGTGAAACCCAACGCCGGCATCCCCCAGCAGAACGGCTCGGTTGGCTTCCACCGCCCCGTGCGTGTGGAGCTTCACAAAAGCCAGGTCGGGCCTTGAAGGGATTCTCACGTCCGCCCGTACCCATTGCTCAAGACGTTCCATCGTGGGGGGTTGGCCTTTCTGGAGGCATCCGTTCTCGATTCGGGGTTTCCAACTCCGCCGAGGGCGCCAGAGCCGCAGCGGACCTTGCACCAGCATGAGGGAATCGGATCGCGCCTGGCCCGAACCGACGTCAATGCCGTTGTTATGAGACTTGCAGCAACCCGCATGACTTTGCGCGTAGTAGATGCTGTTGATCTTGTGCGTCTGCGTCTGGTCGGGCGCCGAAGGCATCGTGAAGTCGGCGTAGCACCCGGTTCGGCGCAGCACATCCAACTCGTTGTGCACGCCGCACCAGCGGCCATCGAGGCGCGAGTTGTCCAGAGCCCAGTTGCCATGAACAAAGCCGTATGCGGGGCTGCCGTCGGGCCATCGACCCAGCAAGCCGTGTTTCAACGCAAAGAGCTCCGTGAAATGGCGCAGGGTGCGATCCAGGTTCTCGGCGGTGTCGTTGTCGTGATGCAGGTGGATTTCGACTTCGCCGAAGCCATCACGGCACAGGCCCGCAAGCGCTTCCACGTGACGGGGCTCGTATTGATCAATGGGATAGAAGAACGTATGCCGCGGCGGTCGGCCATCGCTATCACGAAACCCGCCCAGCGCACGCGGGTAGTCACGAACCCACGCCTCAACACGCTCGTCGGCGGTGGTGGTGGGGGCGTCGCCCCATGATGGCTCGAAGTGATCGGCGATGCAAATGAGAACGTGAAGCGGCTCGTCCGGCTTTCGGCTTCCTCGGCCAGGGCTTGGGCGAACTTCCTGCCGCAGGTAGCTGGGGAGCCAGAGATGCATGTTGCGCCGGCGCATGTGCCACGCTCCTGCGGCGACGATCGCCACAAGGAACGCCAAGGCCAACATGGTTAGGGCGAGCAACATGGCTTTGCTATCCTGCAAGGGCACGCGTTGCCGCGGCCGAGATTCCTTGTAACACATCCGAGAGAGCCCGTGCCGAATCGCTCCAACTGGACGGCTGGCGAGCCACTGTCCCCCGGAAAGTGCCCGGCGCGTCCAGAACCATCCGGATCTTCCCGGCAAGCTCGGAGGGATCACCCGGAGCGACCAACAGGTCCGGGCTGGCAATCTCCGGGATTCCGCCCACGCGGCTGGCCACACACGGCGTTCCGCAGGCTGCGGCTTCGAGCATGACGTTCGGGATGCCCTCGGAGCGGCTGGGAAGCACCAGGAGCGAGGCAGAGCGGTACCACACCGGCAGCTCTGATTGCGGGCGCGGCCCCAGGAGTCGCACGTGGTCAGCAAGCGCCAAGCCATCGATACGTGCCTGCAACTCGCCCTTCAAGGGTCCGTCACCAACAAGCGCGGCCTGAAACTTCACGCCTTCGCGACGCAGGCTCTCCAGAGCGCTGATGAGCACATCCAGACCCTTCACCGCCACCAGGTTCCCGACGAACAGGATCAGCGGGTCAGGGGACTGGATGCCTAGTTCACGGCGTGCCGCATCGCCGGGCCCGGGGGAGAAGACAGACGCATCGATACCGTTGCAAACAGTGTGAACACGAGACGGGTGGGCACCAAGGGCGACGGCGTTCTCTCCCAGGTTTCTGCTCACCGCGATGACCGCGTCAGCCTCCCGCAGCGCTTGGGCCGTCAGTCTTCGCCGCGCCGGTTGGTCGGCCAGACCGAGAACATCCGACCCGTGCACCTTGATCGCGACGGGCAGATTTACCTCACGTGCGAGTTGCACCGTTGCCCAGCCATCGGGGAAGGCCCAGCATCCAAGCGCGACATCCGGCCTGAACTCCCGGACCACATCTTCAAAGCACTCGCGGACGCTCTCCACAAAGAACCGGCCGTAGAGGCCGCGCAGCACCTTGGGAGTGAACGCGTAGCGAGGATGGTGGATGATCATTCCATCGGAGATGCGCGTTCGGTCGTGGCTGAGGCTGAGCGGGGCTCCGCCGCGGCGGGCCGACCATTCTCCCGTCCACGCAATGGGCGCGATGACCTGAACCTGGTGCTGGGCCGCGAGCGCGCGAAACTGCAGGCGATTGAACGTCGCCAGGTGCGGCTGGTACGGATTCGGGTACAAGTTGGTGAGGGCCAGGATTCGCATCAGCCGGCTTTCCTCCGTGGGATCCGATTGACCACGACCTGGAGCTTGCCCGCAGATGTCAACGGAATCTGCTCAACAGGCTCAAAGTCAACCCGGACTCCGTCTCCCATGGCACGGCGCACCTGAGTCTCAAGGGAAGCTCGCTCGGTTGGCGACATGCCGTCAGCCGCTATCGCAAAGCGGATGGAACCGGGCTCATCCTGAACCACCTGGAACCGTCGCACCGACGGGAAGTCCTTGACCAGATGCGGAAAGAACTCGCCGGGGATCGCGCGCCCGTCCGTAGCCACCAGCATGTCGAGGCGGCGGCCGACGACTTGCCTGAGCAGTGGTAGGCCGCGGCCGCACTCACACTGTGCAAACCCGGCAATCGCCCGGTCACCGTTGGCGTAACGCACGAAGGGCATGCCGTAGTTGTAGAGGTCGGTGATAACCACGTTCCCCTCCTCGCCGTCGGGGGTCGGGGCGCCGTCATCATCCAGCACCTCGACGAGCAGATGCTCCGAGGTCTGGTGCAATCCGTTGTGCCGCTCACACTCAGCCCCGATCAGCATGAACTCGCGCGAGCCGTAGGTCTCAAACACCGGTGCGCCAAAGGCGGCTTCGATCTCTTTCCTCTGGAACCCGTGCAGCTTCTCCGCCCCGACCACGATCGCCCGCGGCCGGTGGCCCAACGTTCGTCCGGTGCTCTTGAACACCCGCGATACCTCGTAGAGTGGATTGGTATAGGCCACGATGACATCGGGCCGGCGGTGATCCACCTCCGCCGCGAATCGTGCCGCCAGATCGACTGAGTCAAAGCAGCTCACAATCCGGCGGCGATACAGCGCGTGGTACAGCGAGTCCTTGATGCGGGCGCGCGTAGATCGTTCGCCCAGCGGAACTCCCCATAGGCTGAGCTGCCGCGATCCTGGCTCCGCACCTGCCCAACCGTACCCCCGATGCCAGGCGGCGTTCCGGCGATCGTTGCTCTCGTGGTCCAGGTCAAACTGCAACGGCACACCGCTGGATCCTCCGGTCGCCTTGGTGATCAGTTTCGCCGAAGGATCGCGCATCGCCTCCCGATGCTCGCGGATCGTGTCGCGGTCAATCACCGGCCACCGACCGATGTCCGCGGGTGTCTTCAACTGCGAGGGTTGAACCCCCAGCTGGTCCCAGGTCTGGCGGTAATAGCGGCAATGCTGATACGCGTGTTCCACCAACCGCCGCAGCGCCTGGAACTGGATCTCTTCGATCTGGGCGCGCGGCAGCCACTGCGTCCGTTCAAGCCCGGCCCAATACCGGAACGTCTTGCGGCGCTTAATCACCGTCTCAAACGCCGGCAACAGAATGGATCGATGAATGAACCGGTTCATGCCTAACCCGCGAGGGCGACATCGCCCCCAAGGACCTCCTCATACAGAGCTTCATACCGCGACACCATCGCCCGCACGTCAAAGAGTTCTTCGACACGGCGACGGCCCGCAATCCCCATGTCTCTCCCCAGTTCCGCGTTGGCCCAGACGCGACCCATCGCTCGAGCCAACTCCTCCGGCTCGCGCACGCCGACCAGCAACCCGGAGGCCAGGTCCTCAACGGCCTCCATCGTCCCGCCCGTCCGCGTCGCCACCACGGGCAGCCCGCATGCCA
>Ga0154020_10011442_pt1 | contig 10119 bp, 8 predicted proteins | sample Klosneuvirus_201_FD_109709 | JGI IMG/M metagenome (GOLD analysis project Ga0154020, IMG submission 109709) | Active sludge microbial communities from wastewater, Klosterneuburg, Austria - Klosneuvirus_20160825_MG | ecosystem: Engineered > WWTP > Aerobic digester > Activated sludge | place... | reverse complement strand
TTAGTTCCATGTAGTTTCTAGTATGCCTGATAGTATCGATGACGCCAGCGAGCCGGCATGCCCGGCTGCAAAGAATCCGAGAACGGCGCCGTCTATGATTTGAGCCGGACGCATGTGGATGAGAGACGCGAACTCGGCGCATGATCCGTAGCTCTCGAGGTTGCCCGCCGTGGTTCGTCTGCACTCCTGCCCGTTGTATGCTGTCACCAGAGGGTTCACGATGACCAAGCACATTAGCCCACCTCCGCCTGCGGTGAATGTGACGCTCTCGATAGACTTAACTCCAGTGTCGCCCGTCTGAAGCATGAGGAACGGTTGATACGAAGCCGAGCTGGCAACGCTGGCGGAAACTATCTGACCGCCGCCGGCTACGATGAAGGTGAAGTGATTAGGGCTTACTCGACCGGCTACGCCGTCCTGGTTGGTGTACGTGAATGTGAACTGTCCGACTGTGGATGAGGCCGACTGGGCGACAGCCATAACCTTGCCGCCAGCATATCGTGGAATAGCTACGTTGTTAACCATGTCCTGCTGCTCGCCAACGGCATCAGTGTCTATGAACGGATAGTAGAGTAGAAGATCGGCCAGGATGCTGTGCTGTCTGCCGTTGGCGACTGAAGTGGCGCCTGAAGCAGCCGACATCAGCTTCAGGTTCCTGACGAACTGCTTGGCCGGGGCGACGGACGGAACGTAGATGCCTCGCGCGGTTTCTATCACAGCCGCCTCGAGAGGAGCGGAGGCATAGAAGTTTGCAGTCGGAGATCCTGGGAAGTAGCTGTAGTCAATCCATGCGAAGGTGGTCGTGGCGGTGGAGGATACTGCCTTACGAAAGCTAGTTACGTGGAACTGTCCGGCGTCCTCGGCGTCCACCCACTCTGCCATGCGATTGAAGCCGGACATTAAGCACGGTTACCCATCGATGATTGTCCAGTTGCAGACGCCTTAAGATTCGCGATGATTGAATCATTACATCCACAGGACCGTTCAACTTCCCCGTCTTTAATCTTAGCAGGAGAATCGCACTTCTTACATGTATAAGTCGTTGTCATATTATGTTTCTGATACGTCCAATGCGCCGGCTGCAAACTGTGGCTGAATGCCGTTTGCTACGGCTAGTGAAGAAGACAGTGCGCCCGCATAAAGAACGGTGCCTGCACCAGATGATGCTGTACCGATAGCTACGTGGGTTAGAGTAGCGCCGGTAACGCCACACTGGGCGAACTGGGCCAGGGCCGCGTTCTGGGTTGCTCCCGAAGCAGGTACGTCCCAACCGCCAGTGGTTCGGGCAATTGCGATACGTGCATAGTTTGTATATGCGGTTTCATTGGTTAACTGAGAGTTACCAACGCCAGGATCGGCGGTGTGTAGCGATAGATAAAGGTTGGTTGCTGGAGTCGAGCTATCGTTTTCAGCAATGTCTGCCCATGCCGTGGCATTGAAAATCAGCGCCAAAATGCTGTTGCAGGTGAGTGTTGATTTAGGCATATTTAATTTCCTCTTTAATTCTGTGTTCTATTCATATTTATACGGCCAACGTTAGGTGACCTTTGGATTCACAAAAACAGGCCCTTCTATTAGACGGGTAACGACACTCGCTACGTCGGTAATGGTCAGGTCATATACATATCTTCCTGCTTTTAATAGAGCCGTGTTAGCCGCAGTCATTGTCATCGAAATGGCGCCATTCTGAGCATCCGTAATGGTGCAAACAATATTTGAAGAATTTGCTGAATAGAATGACCGGCGCATTTTGGAAGCCACGGAATATAAGGCCAAGTTTATATTAGCATTCGTAACTTCATTGGTTAGCGTCAATGAGTTGGTGAATGTTGCACCTTGGTCTATATGAAGTTCTACATATGTTGTCATTTATCGGGCCCACCTTGCTTGCGCGGCAATTGACAAATTAGCACGATGTTCTGCGGAATGTTCTTTGCCTTTATTCCATGGAATCTGCCGGCCCTTAAGACCTTTATTCCATGGAGTTTTTCCTATTTTAGCGATGGACATTTTTTCTTTATGCTCGTTTGTTAATTTTTTGCCTTTACTCCAAGGTATTTGACCTTTATGGGATAAAGACATTTTTTCCTTCGATTCTTCTGATGCTTTTCTGCCTAGACAATTCTTATTACCCCTGGCAGATTCGGACATTTTCTTTCGAGTTTCTGTTGTGTATATTCTGCCTTGTAGTTTTTTCGTAACCTCTAACCGTTTATCGGGATTTGCAGACCAATGGCCGCCTGCCTTTTTTGTTAAATTATAGTATCGTTTTCCTATTTCTTCCTGTTTGATAAAATCAAACCAATACTGTTCTTTATCATATAATTCACTTCTGTTTTCGACAATGTTTAAAACACGCCTTTTAAAGTCTAATGGTCTATGTTTATAAGCCTGTCTCATCCAAGGAGAACTGCAAATATAACCATCATCCGGTGTGCCCCAATGGGAACCTATATAATATCTCTTGTGTTTCCTGTCTCTCCAAATATAAACAAAACCTGATGTAGGTGTTTTCTTATGTCTCATTATATTATACTCCTTATAATCTATGGAGTATTTAGTAAACTATATATTTTAAAGATCACTATCTGCGTTTGCGGTGTAATACATGTTTATACCGTGAAGTCGAGCGTCAATAGCAAGAGTATCAGCACCTACTGCTGGCGCTCTAGCCAGAGCAAGGACAAATAAGTCTCCATCTAAAGCGGTATTTGCAGATGATATCGCTGCGCTTTCTGAACCAATATACATTATATTAGCGGTACCCATAGATACTGTAACAACTCCCGGTGAGCCATACGGCGGATCAATAATATCACCCGCAGTAACAACCGCGGTCCAAAGATTCCAAGATGCCGCACCTGCCGAGGTTGTTAATTGAGAAACTACCGGCGTAAATGAAATTGTTCCTTTATCCCAAGATTTAGGCATACGTATAGCAATTTCGACCACTTCCTGGGTAGAAGGATCAAAATCCAATGTTTTATAATTTGCACCATTGGTGGTCAAGAATTGGTTGAGAGCAGGACCGTTTGTCAGTCGTGCGGTAAATGCGGCCGCAGGTAGCCACATTGTTTGCTTACCTGCTCCAAGAACAACGCCATTTTTATGTACTACTGTACCCTTAAGATTAATTGCGCCGTTTGAGGCGTGCATATCCATACCAACAGTATTATTGCCGGTTGTAATATACAACGGCGTTGCATTATCATGAGTTGTGATAGTTGATACGACTATTTGTGACATTATATTTCCTTATACGATAACAATCCGGCCATTGCCGGTTGCTGTTAGAACTACACCAGTATCTATTAATAGAGGGCCAACGGCAACCGCTCTCTCTGATTCTGAAATGGTGACATTAGCAGTTAGAGTTGAATAATTAACTCGGAAAATATCACCTACATTATTTGCATCACCAACTGTTCCTTGGTTACCCTTATAGTAACCTCCACCGCCGCCTGCATTATTGGCCGCCTCAAAGGCTGCCGACGCGATAACATTTGCGGCGTTTGCTTTATCAAATGCGGGGCCCGCCACTGTTCCTGAACCAGCAAGGGCCAGTGCTGCAACTGCGACCTGGTGAACCGTATTGACGGCATTTGCAGATGCAATATTGGCCGTGCTTTGATCTGCAACACTAGAGCTTAGAGCACCTACATCAAAATAAACAGTCGCGCCTAGATTTGCATTGTTTCCACCGGAGACAACCATTGTTGCTGAGTTGGATATAAATTTGATAAATGGATTTGCAATTTTGGCGTTTGTAACTGCTGAGTTTGCAATAACAGTTTGAACGTTAGTTAGAAGTCCACCGTCACCCTTTAGCATACCGTTGGCTACGTTTAGAGAAACACCATCACTCAGTAATGAGGCGTTTGTGATTTTAATCGTGCCAGAAGTATTCAACTGCCCTTCTGTTGCCAGATTGGTAATCGTGATTACTTCATTAGTCTTATTCATCCATGACAGGAAGGTATCGACTAGGGTTACAAGTGATATAGCCATTAGTTACGTCCCATCATTAGATTCTTAAGAGTTTCGATATCGTTTTCCATTTTTTCCAATTTGGTTTTTAGATGCCGGTTTTCGATCAAAAGCTTTTTCTTTGCGATATAGTCATTCTTGACCTTCAAATCTGTTTCCAGAAGGGCCATGTTTCCCGTATCGCGGGCCCAAGTTTTTTCATCGGTTTTTACTATTGACATTATAGGTTTTCCGCTGGTAGTGCGATTGCCCGCATGTCATATACTACAGGGTATTTAACCGTATTTTCCGAGACCAAAACAACTTTAATTGCATATTGGTTGAAGGAACGGTAGGTGTTTGTACCTGAGGTGTAGGTAATAGAGTTTGCAGATTCATAAGGACGATATTCATATTCCTTATTATCATATTCATTGATAGACTTTACGGTCAATGGAGTTTTTTGTTCCATTAGAACGTATGGCTGTTTTTCAAATGGTACTGGGTCAAGGCTGTTACGGATTTTGTAATAAACCTTTAAGTCTGTACCGATTGGCTTATAGGCAGTCAACCATACACGCAAGTCGCCTGAGTCGAATCCTTCGGCTAGAGTTACCTTTTTTGAAATATACTTTGCAACGGCTGGGCCGCCACTTGAGTTGATTTCGCTTGATACGGCAAACGTCTGGGTGTTTGAACCACCAACTACAAGAATATTTGCGGTGTTAACATATTTTTCACCACCATCGGTGATGATGATATAATCAATACCATTTGCGCCTGTTCCTGAACCAGCGGTGTTAGCAATTGCGTAACCAACAGCGTCTAGAGTTGCGCCGCCTCCTGTTATAACAAGTGCTACGTTGGCATTCTGGGTAAAGCCAGAACCTTCGTTGGTGATTGTGATATCTGCATTTGAAATGTTTGCATTGTTAATGATATTTTCAATTGCTAGGAAGTTGAAGTTCTTTGAATATACGATTGGTGATACATCTGGGTCAGATGAAGTTAGAGTTGCACGTAGCTTATACTTGCCTTCTGTTCCACTGTCAATTGTCAAACGGGCTGTTGGCACAAAGTTTGTGTCGGGTACAGTTGCGGCAAAAGTAGAGCCGGCATCAAATGATTGGACGTATGATACCGAGGTATTGCGTAGGAAAATATCATCGGCATGTGTATATGTCATGTCAGCAGGAACGTTAGCAACAGGAGCCACGTTATCAAATACAACTGTACCAGATGAAGCGAATTCACACTGATATAGTTTGAACATCAAATCTTCAAGCTGTATTGCATCCCATGTTGAAGCGTTCTGAGACTTAAAGAATGAACCAATATATGGCTGTTCCGAAACCTTGCGGGTAGAACCAATGATTGTTCCACCCAATTCAGAAATCCAAACCTCATAATCAACACTAGGGCTAACCATTACCATTGCATATTCACCTGGCGCCAAATACACCGGTGCGGGGAATTTAAAATATGTTCCTGTTTGTGGAACAATAGTATCGGTGATATATGGAGAATCCTCATACGCGCGAATATCTTCGGCCTTAACGGTTGAAATTCCACCATCTAGAATTTCATATGAAGCGGGATAACCGTTCACAACAGGGCGAATTTGTAATGTGACAGGTAAAATTTCATCCTTCGAACGGAACCAAATTTCAACCTTTGAAAGGAAGATACCGTTAGGATGTTCACTTTCATTTACAAAAAATGTTTGCGCGATAGGATCGCCGCGGCCGCCGTTTCCTTGCCTGCCGCCGCCCTGTGGTCTTGGTCTAGGAGGAACTGGTGGTGTTACTGGTGGTGTAACAACAGTTGTAGTGGTTGATTTTGTATCGCGTAGAACAATGCTGTTACGAACCTCTTGTAGACCCGATGCATTGAATTTATATTCTGCTCTGGTCGTGCAATCGTCAGGATCGCCCGATGGATCATCAATAATTTTAAAAATACGTTCGCCGGTGCGGAACATACCTGGAGGAACAACGAATGTTCCTGCAATTGTACCTTCGCGCGAAATACGGAAGTCTGAGCCATCATCTGTTGCTTCGGACCAGTTGATACCAAAATCTGCTGGTTGACGAATTACACCTTCATCTGGAAACAGTTGAGCAAACGTCTGGGTTAGTGTTAGTGTCTGTGTTACGTTATTGAAACCGGCAATGTTTGCCTTAACGGCACGGATTTTATTACGTCCTGCACCCTGACCGCCGTGTGGAATAATAACAATGTTATTTGCACCACTGGTTCCCCAGAAGTTGTTTGCTGTGAAACGAGTTGCTGCATGAAGATTGATTGTATTGCTTGAAAGGCCAGCAAAACCGCTGCCGCCTTTTTTACCAAGGCGCCGAACGCCTCGGACAAGGTGACTGCGGATAGATGAAGTGTTGCCTGTTACAGAACCACTAATACCAGCAGTATTGACAAAAGTACCGAAGGCATTTGAAATTTCCAATACACGGCGACGAGGACGGTCACTACCATCATCATCATTATCGATATCACGGCGGCTTAGTCGAATGACGGCGTTGTTCGCAGATGAACCAGAAATAAGAGAATCGTTGTTCGAAACACCCTGGTTGAATACCGCTACATCGGCGTTTGCACCTAGTTCTAGAACGTCGGTTTTGATAATATAATCTGTTACGTTAACATCATCAAAGAAGAACCATACTTTACGCTGAGGTTTCATACCCTCTGCAACAAAGTCAATTTCAATAGGACGCATAAACGGAATAATAGAAATATCAATAACACCATTATCAAAGGTAGACTGAGTTGTGGTTGTTTGGGTTGTAGTTGCAACAATGGCTGTGCGGCCGCCGTCTTGAGTAGGCACGCCGCCCTGAGTTACTGTCGAACTGGAAACAACCGTTCCGTCCTGAATTGATTTTGGTAATGTAGCCATGTTCTAAATGTATTCCTTTATAGACTATTTATATCAGTTATTACCGGCCTGAGCCGCCGCCGCTTCCAGGGGCACGGCCGCGCTCAGAAGTTCGACGGGTACCAAATTGTGTTAACTGCAAATTATTCACTGTGGTAAATGCATTGTTTCTTGTATTTGCGCGGGCCTGGTTGGTAACATTGTTAGCCAAAAGGTCGGAGTTAACTTCACCTAGATTGATAATAACATCTGGTGCTTCAACCGTATCAATCCAATTATCTGCTGGTGGGTCCATAACAATTGTACCGATAAAGTCAGCAAATAGATATGGTTGGACGTTAACAAACTTTGTTGCTGTCAACTGAGAGGCCAATTCCTTTTCTGTAAATGATAGTAAGGTCTTTTCACCAAGCGTCTTATAGTTTGAACCACTTGAAACATACAGCTTATGCTCAACAATGTTTTGGCGTGGTAGAGCGGCACCAAATATCTTATCGATAGAGATACTGAAATCTGGGTTATCAATATCACCTGAACCGAAGGTTGCAAAGTTATCAACTAGAATACCATACTTTGTTCTTTCAAGACCGTCAGAGTCCGTAATTGACAAATCAGATACGGTCTTTTCCAATAGGCTTAACGTCTGGTAATATTCTAGATTTTCGATACGATGTTCTAGAACGCCAATATCACGCATGGTATAACGCTTGTTTTCAACAAACGATAGAATTGCATTTGCTGTACCAAGAGTATATGGTTCCATATAAACCTTATACAATACCATTGCACCATCCATTGCGCGTGGTTCTTGTGGGAACAAGCTTGATTCGCCCTGAATAAGAGTAAATGGTGAATCCTGATTTGTTGTCATAACAATATAGTCGCGGCGACCTAGGTAATACTGATAGTCAGCCTGGAAGTTTTCGTTAGGAACAGGAACACGTAGGCCCTGTACCGTGTAATGTGGCGATGCGTTTGATGCATTCTGTCTTTTTGGACGGAAATCGATGCAGTCGCGTAGAGAATAGGTCAAACCATTCTGTTTTGTGAATGATGGAACATCTGCGTAACCTGCTGTGTTAGCCGTATCTGGATAAGAATCTACCGAGAAGTAACCTAGAGTATCTGAGGTACCACCGGCGACATGTTCATACCAATCGAAGCATACGACTAGTGGGCCAGAAGGTGCAGGTACGCGAGACTTCAAACGAAGTGTTGCATGATCATAATGGCTGTCGCGTTGACCGGAGTCAAATGTATATTTGTTTGTAACATCTGTGTAACCGGTTAGTGAGCCGCCTGCGGAAGGCAATGTTGCGCCAGCAAGATCATAAATTTTAACAATGCGCTTAACGTCGGAAACATATAGGCTCATATCAACATCAGGAACACGTAGAGGTGTTTGGATAGATGCCTGACCTGCTGTTAGATAAATTGTCGTATTGGTCGAACCGTCGGTAAAACTACCATTTGAAGTTGGTAGAACAAAGTGCGTTGAATTTGCGCTGAATAGTGTCTTGCTCTTTGGAAGAATGTTCTGTCCTGAGTTCAAGTTGATTACAGCATAAACTGTTGCGGCACCGGCTTGGCCGCTATCGCTTGCATCAATTGTGGCAACGCCTAGAGCAATACCAATGCTTGATAGAGGAATTACACGGCCTGTTGTATCGTCAATAACAATGAAGTTGCTTAGAACAGCACTTGAAGTTCCTGTGCCGCCGGCGCCATTAAAGGTTTCTGCTGGGTAAGTACCAAGTGTTGCGGTTGTAGAACCGGCTGTGAATGTAACTGCAATCTTCTTAATATACTGGAAGCCTTGATCAACAATGCTGCCGGCCTTAATAAAGCTTTGTGGGAATGGAAATAGAAGGCTGTCCAAAGTATTTTCTGCTAGATATGCATCACCGTTGGCATCATTATCAGCCTTGCTTGCAATTGTGATATTACCGTTAGCGCGGTTAGAAGGCGCACCATTGGTATATGCAGAAATCATCAATGACTCGGCCATCTTGAAGTCGAAATCAATTGAGAATTGTGTTGCGTTATTTGGTGTTGTCGCAAAGTTAGAAGAGGTGTTTATTGTCTTTTCCGTTGCATTTGCGGTGTAGCGTGTAATAACGTGAGTTTCTGAAACAGCGGCGCCGCCAGTTGAAGGAATGATACGTAGAGTTGCGCCGGCATATGCTGCTGAATTTGCTGAAAACTTATTAGCAACCGCATCATAAATTAGAATACCGTTTGCTGTTGCAGATGCAACGTTTGAAGTTAGATTAGCAAAACGTGTATCAAACATGCTTACGCGATAGGTGCGTGTATTTGCGTTTGTGGTGTTTGAGGCACCTTCATATTGAATTGAGCGAACGTGGCCTGTACCAATTTTTGTTGAGGTATAACCAGTGTTAGAAACAAGATTTGCGTACTGATAAGGAACAGAATGTATATCGACAAGTTGACCAACAGTAGCATCGATTGAACCGCGCATATCGCCAATGATTAGGTAATTACCATAGTTCATTGGAATATCATAGTTGTTTACGGCTGAGTTGGCCCGTGCGCGTGGAATTGTTAGTGTCTGCTGAGAAATGCTTTCGTATTCATAGCCCTTGACATATGCTTTACCTGGATCAAGGCGAACTTCAAGAGAAGTATCATCAGAAGGATGTTCAAATACATTGATCAAGAATGGACGAACGGTGTAGGAACCAGATTCGTCAAATGTGCGGCGTGCAAGCGTATCGCCCAGAGCAGAGTATTGTGGATATACAACTTCGGTTTTCAATACGCCATTTTCAAGGCGCATGAAGTCAACGAATGTATCATCATCATCTGATTCTAGAGAGCGAATAGCAAGATCAAAATTGATCTGTAGTCTGTTTGCGCCAGGTGCCTGATAGTTGGATGCTTCCTGCGCGGGGTCAAGTAGAGTTGTATCGGCAGATGATTCGATAATGTCGTTTGAATATTCTAGACCAATACGTGCATTGGCTTGTGTGGTAAATTTATCAACTACAATTGTCTGTTCTGGAACTTTTACGAAATAACCATTGATATAGAATAGACCTTCTGAAACCGAAACCATGGTTGCAGAACCATTTGCATTTGCAGTTGCAACGTTGGCATATGAGTTTGCACCTGTCTTGATTGTTGTGCCTTCCAAGAATTCTTGGCCGGTCATATATTTCACTACAATAACTGGAGAATCATTTGAGGTTGCGTCTTTGGCACCAACTACAACGGCTTGAACATATGAGTTGCCT
>Ga0154020_10011441_pt1 | contig 10121 bp, 14 predicted proteins | sample Klosneuvirus_201_FD_109709 | JGI IMG/M metagenome (GOLD analysis project Ga0154020, IMG submission 109709) | Active sludge microbial communities from wastewater, Klosterneuburg, Austria - Klosneuvirus_20160825_MG | ecosystem: Engineered > WWTP > Aerobic digester > Activated sludge | place... | reverse complement strand
AGGGGAAGAAAGCGTGCCTCGTCGAGGAAGTTCGTGGCAATGTGGTGTTGGAGCTCAATGAGAATCCTTGGAAAGTCGAATTTTATCTCATCATCTACATCGGGAAATAAAATGATGATATATCTAAATCGGGGCCGGGAGAAAGGCTGGAGGGGGGAAAGGAGCCCGAGGTCTCATATCTTGAAACGATGTCCGTTCACGGATGTCGGTACACCACGAATTATTAAATTTATGTGATCAATATAACACATTATCAATCGATCCAGAGAGGGGCGGGGCAGGGCCAAGGAGTGGAGGTCAGGAGATAGCGCGAGCGGTTTTGCGAACCGTTCTGTTTGGCCTTCTTGGCTGCGGGAGCGCTCGGCTCGCTCTCCGACCCCTTGCGCGGCCTCTTCGACTGATGATGAATATGCGATAAAAGAATGAGATTGTACGGTGACTTACGATGTGGGGGAGGTGACTCTATTGAGGCAGTCGGAGATACCTATAAATGGCTCTCAGCCGCTCAACGCCTGCCTTCGATTCTGATTCTTGTTGCCTTCAATGAAAAGCAATAACAATTGTACCATGGTGGGGTATGAGCGGCGATTGCGGGTCTCCGTGGGGATACAAGCCAACTCGCTTCGAGTGAGGAATTCATGGAGTAGGTACTTAATATCTGCGTCCTTTTTGGGGCATTCTCATGGCGGCGCAACCTCCTGTTAAATAATATGACGATAACCAAAGTGCTCCTCCTTTCGTGTTGAGGACAGCCGGAGGCGTGCAGTTGGGGGCTCCCCGCCGTTAGGAACCGCCGCTACTTCGTCCCCTGGGCCTGACGTTTCGCTTTCTTCCGTATTTTTCCACGTTGCCCAAGAAATCCTTTTCTTTTTGAGTTTCGCAGCCCGTTGGACATCGCCTACTCAATTAGACTGAGCGATCCCACGGCGCCGCGTTACCGGCGGCGTTAACTACTTTTCGGAGCGTTTCTCTCCTACTTCGCAAAGTCGTTGTTTAGTGAGGTTTCTCGCGACGTAGGATTAGGTAGGAGGAGCAAGGAGTTTAATGATTTTTTGACAGTAAATTGCCAAACTTCATCGACTTCATAACGCAATAAATGAGTTCATCTGAGATTATTATTAGCACTTCTAATGCTAAATAAAGGCGCAGGAAGCGGCCGTTGAGGACCGCACTCCGGAGTTCTCTACTGCGAGTCAGAATTCGGCTGCCTCGAGCGGCCTTGATTGTAATGGAACCGCAGATGTTTCTTGAGGTCGCCGTTGCGAACGCTCGCGTAATCGCAATGAGGACACTTGAAGGGTTTCACATCAGAGTGCACGGCCATGTGCTGCACGAGAGAGGCCTTGTTGCCAAAGCCCTTCCCACAACTCGGGCAGACGAAGCTCTTGGCGATGTGGTCGCCCTTCAAGTGCGTCCGGAGATCGTCCACGCTCGGGAACCGCGCCGCACAGAGCGGACATAACGCTTGGCCTTGCGCATCGACGTGTTCTTCACAATGTCGGATAATTTGTTGTTCAGAGGCGCCGTTGAAGGCGCAGTGGACGCACTGGAAGCTCACTTTTGTGACGGGGACCTTCTGTCCCCGACCCAACCCAAGCTTGCCTCTGTCGCGCCACTCTTGGTCACCGTCCGAGTCGTCACCATCGCCTCCACGCGCTTCGCTGTAACCGTTGCCACTATCATTATGCACGAGGGCAGCCTTGGGCAGCTCCTGGGCGGTCAACGGCCCGGCCGCAAGTGCCTGTGGCGAGAGCAAGGCCGGCATGGGCTGCCCCAGCTGAGCCACTTGTACCAGAGACTGCACCGGTCCCATCTGCGCCATTTGTAATTGTTGTAATTGTTGCAATTGTTGCAATTGGGGAATTTGGAAAGCAAAAGAGGGCTGGGGGCCTTGCGGGGAGACCATCAGTCCAAACGGGCTCGAAGCAGATGGAGGAGTAGGCGAATTCGGGACAACTCCGAACGCGCTCTGCCGACCCGGAAGCGAATTAATATAATCTTGGGGTCGAAGTATTGGCATGGCAGAGCGAGAGGGGTCTTCTAGGATGGCGCTGACGGCCTCAGGCTGAGCGACGACGCCTACAACAGAGGTCAACCTCGACGACAAAAATAGCGCAGCAGAACGAGGCAGTTGACTCTCTCGAAGAAACGGCGACGAGAAGCACCTTGTGTCGCGTCAAACGTGCGGACCCAGGCTTTGAGCACCTCTGCTTCTCGCACATCTGTCCGCACTCGCTCCTCCAAGAGTGCAATCTTCTCCAGCGCGCTCTCGCGGAACTTGAAGGGGTTCTGAGCATTCACTACGAAAAGAGGCGTGGGAGAATTTGAGGAATTCTTGAAAATTCCTCGAGGATGCCACTCGCAGGAATATGGAAAAACAAAAAGCATCTTTATATTCTTCGCAAAAGCAAAAATGTCAACAAAGGGCATTAAAGGCACCCGTGTGGTAATCATCACACGATGTGCGGCCGGAAGAAAGCAAGCGACGCATCGAAGGAATGGGGCCTGCCCGTTCACAACACAATTCATTATCAAGGAATAATACTCTTAATAACATTTATATCAAATTGCACGCTACGTGGGCGACGGAAAGCGAGGAGAAGGGCGGTATTCGAGGCGGTCCTCGATCATGAATTTCCAACGCTTTCCTTCCAAACAAAAGCCAGCAGGCGCAAATAACCTCACACGTGCAAGACATGATAACGCAACTATTTAATGTGGAACAATGGGTATAATCGAAGCAGGCCGTCACGGAAAACCCCGGAAGGAGGCAGCCAGGGAGGGTAAAAAGTCCCTTCACGTCCGCGACAATAGTAAAAAATCTCGCGATCCACTGCGTCAGGTGCTTATCGAACCCCTAATTATGAAATAAAATAAGGTCGTACTGACGAGCTCGAAGAGAATGCTGAAGAAGAGAGTGAGGAGCAGAAGAGGACAAGGAGAGTTCGCCCCGCCGTTCAGTTCGTTGCCTTCTGTTTTCTCCTCATCGCTTTTGGAGCACCAGTTTTCTTCGGGAACGGGACTGGGCTTTCCAAGAGACACAAACGATTTCCCAATACACAGATAAAATACCATATATTATACCAGGATCTGCAGGCGCAAATCCCATGGAGAACATGTCTAAACGGAGCACGGGTAGTTTGTTTAAATTGTCGAAAAGGAGAAGTGAAGGCATGCCTCCTTCGCGGCTTCTGCGTTGCACAGGCAACATCTAGACTCTTCGATTAGGGCAATGTATATGGTATTATCAATGGTTTCCCTCCGGTTCAGTTGAGTTGCGGGGCACCCAACGTCGCGATTCACTTGTTCACAACAAATTGCCATATCGGGTGAAAAGCGGGCACAGCCGCGGATTCTAGAGCGGAGAACGATTTCTTGTTGTCAGAGCAGCAATTAATCGCATCAAATGTGAGTACCAATTAGCGTGAATGATAATGTTCGAGGCTTCGTGGTTCCGCGGACGCAACCCGCGGAACAACTGGCCGCTGGAGTTACTAGTCACGAATTACCTTATGACTTGGGAGAGCAGAATATAACCGGAGAAGTTCGCAAAAGACGCTGACTAGTCTAGTTGGGCTAATGAACTTGAGGAGTTACCAATTTGCGACTGACTATACAAGATGTGTGAAAAGGTTTTGCACAGGCTTAAGAATGAGGAAAATGGAAAACGTCTCATGAAGTGGATTCATGGATAATTATTATGGAAGGAGGGCAGTGGGCCGTACAAGCATATTAATATTCATGACTTTTAGGGAACAATTGAAACAACCTCCTGCTCTCGACCCGCTCCGACTTGATATCACGCTGATCACAGCTTATACCTTCACCACGGCACAGGAACGTCAGCAGAGACCGTTCCCGATCGGTTGACTCACTCGTCCGTCACTCGCCCCGATGAACACGTTCAAGTAGCACGATGTCACGGTGTTGACGCCGGGGGCAGCGAGGAATTGCAGAAACGCTCACAACGGAGCCGGAGGATAGTACAGAATTCCAGCCGAGTCCAGCGAAAGTGCCGAACCATTCTGGCCGCGATGCAATTTCGAACGGCCAGTCGCACCAGTTCCAGAGTGATAAGTTGAGGCGTTGAGTGATCTCCAAAACGAGTAACCGCCGGAGTGACCAAACACTCGAGTCAATCAACGTTGACGCCTGTTAGCAGTGAAAAGGAAGCACCTCGATTGATCCCCCTCTCGAGGCTCTTCATCTGGACGGGGTGGGGTCTGTTTTGACTTCGAACACCGACTGGAACTCAAACGACAAGCATTAGGGCACCAAACGCAAGATCAGGGCAGGCTGGACGCGGAGAGTGCCAAGCTCACCTCATGTCTAGAGCGCACTCTACTTCGTTCTCATCAAGACCAACCAAGAATTCAGTCATGAACTTGGAGATATAGACGCGGACACAGTCGGAACTCCAATTGAAAGGACTCGCCGCGACTGCCCGCGAGGAAAAATCTGGCGTTCTCTGTACCGTTCGGGTCCACAACTGGGTGCGGCCTGCTTCACATGCTGACTTGATTAGTTCGCAGGCCCTGTTAGTTCGATAGGTCGATTGCATTAAATGACTTCGAAGAACGAGCTTCTGTCAGCCCGTGCGAGAATGGCGACGAAAACTGGTTACAGTCGGTAATTGAAAACCGACGAGGACCAGCCAAATGTTTCCACGCCGAGAATCCGTGCTTATTTGCACCAGCCATCACGACGCCTCTCGATAGACGCGATTTAAGTCCTAAATGTGGTCGACGCAAGCGCGCGGAGCGAAGCGTCACAGTCACAGTCGAGGAATGGTATAAAGTTGCCAAAGTTGCCAACGACCGAGGCTCCCAACGACCGCGCACGATGTACCCAAGCAATGCATCACGTCCCAAAAGTGGCCAAAACTACGAGCGCCACCATGGCAGTTTCCGACGAACTCGAGGAGCACTGAGCAGTCGTGCTGATCTCGGAACCCGACGTATTGCTCTCGGCGCGGAGATCGTGCCCACGCCCGTATCTCTCTCAGGCAACGCACACTCCGTCGCCCAGGCTGCAGCTCGTCAAGTCGCCATCACCAATATAATGAATAACCCTGGTCCCTTGAATTCACTATCGTCGATGTCTGTCAGATACCGATCTACAAAGTTTCGGGTCGCTGCGTCCCTGGGATTCGAAGCGACGATAGTTATGACGATCGGTTGCTCGAAATATCAATTCAGTTGCTCGTGTCCGTTGTCTGATCATTCTCTATTGCGCGCGAGGAGGACCGGTCCTCTCTGTTATAGGACCATGGCCGAGGGAGTCAAGAAGGCGATACGATATTTTTTCAACAAGGAGTCAGCGCAGGTGTCCTCTGTGACGGCGCCGAGGGAACTCGCCCGAACCGTTTACTCCTACGTCAACTCGTCGACCTCCACTTCCCAAGGTCCTCCTCGCCTTCACTTCCTTCTTGAGATCAAATAATTTTCGTACTAACAATACTAAAACTTAATATTCTTTCATTATTTGAATGCTACTTGCATTGATGGACAGGTAGGTGTCTCGAGCGGCGAGGTCGAGGAAAGGTGAGTGAAAAGTGACGATGTTCTCATCATTTTGCTTCTCCTCCACTTTCTTCTCAGTTGTATTATGATACACCTCGATATTATTTAGTGGTGTTTCATACTTGTGTCGCTTAGGGCTCGAGATGGGCGTGGAGAAGGTGGAAGTGGGCGCCGAGATCCCCTTGCATCACCACGATAACGCCGAGGAGATCGTCTTCATCACGCATGGCCAAGCGCTTGCCTTTGTCAATGACGAGCAGAAACAGGTCACTGTTGGCGATGCACTCTTTTTACCAAGGGGCGCACGCCACAGGATCATCAACACAGGCCAGGAGCCGCTGTGGATCACATACACGTTCTCGCCGCCTGTCGGCCTCAAGCTGTCGACTTGATTCGACATCTTTGCAACTCTTTTCACTCTCTGTTGTTATGATTTTCACCATGTTGATATCAAATCGTATTGAATTTGCTCAACGAAAGTCTCTTCAGCGAGAATCAGCAAGTAATATCGCTATCTGGAGAGTGTACAACTTACACCAAACTTAGTTATCGTAGCATTTCCTCTCTGACGTGTTCAATCGAATTTCAAATTATCGAAGAATTTCGAGGTCTCCAGAGAGCGCAGCTGGCGGACAAAGGCACGATTCGGCCGGACACAAGGCCGAATGCCTCGGACGTAGACAAGCGCCTCCTCAAAGGACATTGATCGAGACTTCATCAAATAGGCGATCTAAAAGAAGAAAGTCCAATGACTTGAGTGTTAAAAGGGCAAAACCGAATTCATTCTCTATCGAGTAAGGAGAGCAAGAGGGGAACGTCAGAGAAGAGGAGAAAAGAGGAAGAGCGGACGACGATAGAACCGCTGCGACTGATCCCGCAATTGCAGTGGACAAAGATCTTGCCGCCTTGCTTGAAGGTCTGCCAACGAGAATAAGACAAATACAACAAACAAACAAATTTACAGCAAAGGAAAGGATAACGAGGAAGCAAGGAAGAGACCTTGTCGATGAACTTTAGCGATTGAGGGAGCACAGTGAGGATGTCCCCTTTATCTGTATCGGGAACATCCACATGGAGATATTCGAACGACTAACAGTAAAAAGGAAAGCGAATTGAGATAAAATCGAGCCTCGAAGCGCAACAGCAAAACTAAGGAATTGAGAGGAAAAGGACCTCGGGATGGGAAGGTGTGGTCGAATCGGCGGATAAGATGTTGGTGACACCAAACGAATCCAATATATTTTTGCGCATTTCAGTTCCGACGCCACCAAGGAAGAGACCAGGGATGATCTCCTGAGCGCCATCCATGCCCGAGACAATGAACACCTTGGTGTCGAGGAGCAGCGCTTTAGGGAGTGGACCATGGGGGTTGCTCTCCAAAGTCAACATTTCCAGCTTTGGTAGCGATGATAGTTCCTGAGGTACCGAGGATATCTTGTTATTATCCAATTCGAGCTAAATATGTATGGTAAGATGAAGAGAAAGCACATCGTCTGGGGCAATGGGTACTTCCTCGAGGTCGGTGAGGCGCGAGAGGTCCTGAGGCAGAGACTCGATAAAGTTGAAGGAAAGGTTCAGTCGTTGCAGTTTCACAAGATCGCAAATACCCATGGGAAACTACACCAAATAAAAAAGTCATGAAAAGTAATGGGCTAATGGGCAAAGGTCGACGACGGAGTGGCCGCGATGGTTCTTCCATCATCAGAGAAGCACATCAATATTAATAAATGCCGAATCACATGTTCACAATGTCCAATAAAAGGCGGGTGAGAAGGAAAAGCGTGCCTCCTTGATCGAGTTGTGCGAAAGGGCGAGGTCGACGAGGGAGATGAACAAGCTGATCTCTCGAGGGATCCCGCCGAGCTTATTTCGCGACAGATCGATTTGATCAATCTCTTTTAGCAATTCCAATTTACTGTTATTACTATTGGCATCGAGTTCTTCGGGATGGGGATTCGTGGGATCATAAGGGAAGGCGGACCAAGGAAAAGCATCGAGATTGCGGTTGTCGAGCTTGATCTTCCTCATTGTAATAATCGCACAGATCCGTCGCCGAGCAGAAGAATATCAATAGAATGATATCTATTAATAGATTAACCCTCCTCCGCTATTGGATTTTCGAACAAGGGCGCACAAACGCAGACAGCAGAGCAGCCATCGCTGGAGCCAGGCGAACGGTTTTTCTTCACGACCACGATGCATTCCAACCTCCGCCAAGCGGCCCAAGTGGCGAAGTCTCGACACACTCTCCTGTTGGCTCGTAAATAGTGCGCGTGGTTGTCCTTGTGCGAGGTTTGATCTGTACTGCGCCGATGCAGGAGGAGGGCGACGAGCGGAACATCTCCTTCTCGTTCGTTGATGGGTTCTCTCTGCCCGCCTCTGGCTTTGGCGACATCTCCGCCTTGGCCGCTGAAGGTACCTCTCTATTCGATATATTTAATTATCACTACTTTTGCGATGTATTGGCGCGCGGTTTTCTCTGCGGAGACAGCGTTAGCGAAGTTCGCAGCGACTACCCGTGTTCCTTGCTCCCCCCTCGCCAACCCTTCTTGGGGCCACCGAGTTCTTCTCTTTCATAATATTATAAAACGCTCATCTTGTTATTTCGGCATTGTTTCGAGCGTGCCGAATACGTCAGCTGCGATTTCGTTCCCTCCAGATTCGTCAATCATCAATCGCTCGCCTCCTTGTCTCTTCACCTCGTTTGAATTGCCTTCTTCGAGAATTTGATCTTACTTTTTATTTCTTCATTCGCTAATTCAATTCCATGATATTATTTGGGGGGAAAGATGCGTTAGGTGTTTGCTTGACCTCCTCCCTTTTTCCGATGGCGAGAATTGTTCGGCGACCGCCTCGAAATATTCTGCCCTTTTTTTTCGAAGTCGATTGTCATCGATTTCCTTCTTGTCAGTCGCTGGCCCGTGAATTATTCCTGGGGATTGTATCATTTGGTGGCTTCCATTCTCTCGCTTCCTTCTTCCTCGACTTGCCTCGAGCCTTTCCTTTTCTCCCCCAGCTGACCTCATGTTCTCTTAGGCCACAATGTTTACATCGGCACGTCACAAGGTTTTCTCCTCAAGTATAGCTTAAGGAAACATATCCACCGTGACAAGCGAGTGCGCCCTTTTCCTTTTTCTCTCTTTTTCGCCTCTTCTCCTTCTCCTTCTCTTTGTTTGTTGAATTTTTCGTTTGCTGATATCGTTTTCTCTTCACATCTAGACGACATATGAAAGCAAACAGCGAACTCAAGTGAGCGCCGGCAAAGCTCCTGTGATGCAGCTCGCAAGTACCGATTTGAATATTTCTGATTTCATTCAGATGTTGTTATGACTGAATGCTCTTTCTAATCCTTCGCTTTTGCTTTTCTTATTTCCATGGCATTTGTAGTTTTGGGAAACCCTGTTGACAATCTCGTCTGCCTCTGCGGTGGCGTGGTGACCTTGCGGTCCCTTAAAGACCTCTCTGTGCGTCCCCCCACTTTCTACATTTATTAGCATCGCTTCGTTCGTGCTGGTATCTTTATCGATATGTCTTATTACTGATCGTTGTTCAAGGTTGTGACGACAGTGCCTCTCAAAGGCGACATCCATCGCTTTGGTGTCAGCGATGGCAGCCCTTTTTTCGGTGCGTCTTCTTCTCCCATCCACGGGTCATCACTTCACATAAATACTCTATACAAATTTTCGTTTTGTTTTTTTGAGGACTCAGTGGGAAATGTTTAGGTCTCTGTGCGATCCAGAAGGCGCGGTTATTTATGTATGATGTTCAGCAAGGCTTTCACATAAGCAAGGTGCCTCCTCTCCTCTCCTCTCCCTCTTCTTCATCTTTTCTCCTCTTATCGTTTCCTATTCTCCATTCTTGATTCTCACTTCTCTCCTCCATGTGGGTTCACATATCTGCTGACGGTGTAGGAGTTGGAGCTTCCTGAGGCCCCGCTGACCGTCCAGTGGCTCCGAAAACAGATCTGCCTAGGCTTCCGGTACAACTTCATCTTTCTTTGAAATTACATTTACTTCAAATATCCGATAATATATATATATATATATATATATATATATATATATATATATATATACATGTCTGTTGTATATATTATCTGTTGCTGTCTTTTTGGTGTAGCTGCGAGAGTATTCGATAGTGTCGACGGACTCTTCAGCCCCTAAGCGACTGTGCAATCTCTCTGTGAACCCTGTCATCGGGGTCCTCCCTACTGAGGAGCTCGCCCTCCACACGCCCCGTACCCCCACTCCTCATTTTAAAACTGTTTTATTGTCGTTTTATTATTATTTACATTTCGTTTTTCTCAGAAAAAGTTCTCTTCGCCTTTGGCAATCGGCGAGCATCGCGACCAGCACTGGACCTCGAATTCGAATCCTACGAGTTTGGTTCGCCTCCTCTAGTTATCTACAAGTTGTACAATGGTTTGATTTGTATATTTTGTTTAAGCCTTTAGCTTCCCCTTTTTGGTGTCGCGGAGTAAAGACGCAGTGGAGATCCGCAATGTCATGGACCCCCTCTATCACGAAATCTTGCGGTCGCCTAGTAAGGTCTCTCTCCGTCTCCTCATTAGCGATGGTACTTTCCCCTTTTTGCTAGTCT
>Ga0154020_10011440_pt1 | contig 10121 bp, 6 predicted proteins | sample Klosneuvirus_201_FD_109709 | JGI IMG/M metagenome (GOLD analysis project Ga0154020, IMG submission 109709) | Active sludge microbial communities from wastewater, Klosterneuburg, Austria - Klosneuvirus_20160825_MG | ecosystem: Engineered > WWTP > Aerobic digester > Activated sludge | place... | reverse complement strand
TGTCTTTTGTTTTTTAGAACGAAGAGAATCAATTGTTTGATAAACAGTTATTGCACTTAACCACTTCAAGAATGATGCATCACTTCTTACAAGATTGATTTTTTTCCACGCTTCTATAAAAGTTTCTTTTGTAATGGTTTCAGCCAGAGATTTGCTAGCGGTAAGACGTAATGCAAATGCATAGATCTTTCCAAGGTTCATCTGGAACAACTGTTCGATAGCAGCATTGTTGCCTTGTTTGGCATTTTCAATTAGCGATCTAACAAATTTATTATCTGAGCTCACGAGTTTCTCCGGCTTTATTTAAGGAAGTACAGCAAAATTAGTTTAACTATAATTAAATATCTACTTAAGTACCAACAATTAGTTAGGATAAAAGTAATTTTTCTAATTCAATTAATGAGTTTACTGGCTGATTACAGGTATAATCACGACAAACATAAAATGTCGTGTTATTATCTTTCATTTTCATATAATTTGTAAATGATAGCAACTCTGAATAATCTGTAGTAGTATTATCGAATTTTAGAATAACAACTTTATTTGGGTTAAACACACTCCTTATAAGATTTATACCTTTAATGGCAAGATTATCTTTATTATCTGAAACGATTACAACTTCTGTGGATGCAGAAAATAGAAAATCCAAACCGCACATAAACATACAAAAAGCCGATGGTGATTTTGAAACATAACCTGAAAAGTACTTAACAATTACATATGCTTTCTTTTCAAAATAGATGTTTGAAGTAAATCGAGATAATCTTATAAGATTTAATAATGCAACTGAATTCCCGGAAGGAACGGCGCCATCGTATACATCTTTTTGTCTTGCAATAAGCTCTTCACTTGTTGATGAAGTAAAATAAAATCCGCCACTTTGTTCATCCCAAAACTCTTTCATCAAAATATCATTTAGTTTAATTGCTCGTTTTAGGTATTCAATTTCAAAGGTGGTTTCATATAGATCTATTGCAGCATTAATCATAAAAGCATAGTCATCAATGTGAGCTGGCAAACCCGATTCACCATCACGGAAGCGATGAATTAACCTGCCGTCTTTTTCTGTTAAATATTTCTCGATGAATGAATATGATTTGATTGCAACCTCAGAGTATCTGTCATCACCAAAAGCTTGAGAAGCTTTTGCCAATGCGGATATCATCAACCCATTCCAGTCAGTTAAGACTTTGTCATCTTTATGCGGATGAATTCTTTTTTCTCTGTATAAAAATATTTTTTTGCGAACTGATTCTAATTTCCTCTTAAAATCATCTTCGCTTAGATTAAATTCATTTGCAAGCTCTGTTGTAGATTTATTAAGATGTAAAATATTTGTACCGGGCATCATCCCTTTTGATTCATCGATCCAGTTTCCGTCATCAGCAATGCTAAAAACTCTAATTGCAAAATCTGATTCTTTTTTATCCAAAACATTTCTTAATTCATCAGCATCCCATAAATAAAATTTTCCCTCCTCACCTTCGCTATCAGCATCCTCAGCAGAATAAAAACCTCCTTCGGGATGAGTCATATCTCTTAAAACATATTCTAAAATTTCCTGAGCAGTTTCTTTATAAAAATTATTTTTTGTTGCAAGATAAGTTTCGGTAAAAGCCATAACCAGCATTGCCTGATCATACAACATTTTTTCAAAGTGCGGTACAAGCCAATTCTGATCAGTTGAATAACGAGCAAATCCAAAACCTATATGATCATAAATTCCACCATGCCGCATTTCAGTTAAGGTCTTTTCAACCATCTCAAGTGCTTTTGGTTGATTCCTGCTTTTCCAATATCGCAGCATGAATAATAAATTATGCGGTGACGGAAATTTAGGAGCGCTGCCAAATCCGCCATTTGTTTCATCATATCTTTTACTCAACTCATCGTAAGCTTTATCTAAAACTGATTTATCAATCACTGTTGTATCTGAGATTAAATTTTGATTGTTAAGTGATGAGGCAATTTCATTTGCGGATTTAATAACTTCATCTTTCTTAGTTATCCAAATTTCTTTTAATCTTGGAACCAACTCCATCATCCCGATTCTATTAAAACGATTTTGTTTTGGAAAGTATGTCCCGGTAAAAAATGGTTTTTTATCCGGTGTCATCACTATCGTTAGCGGCCAGCCGCCACTTCCGGTAATCATCTGGCAAACAGACATATATATTCCATCAATATCAGGTCTCTCTTCGCGATCAACTTTGATTGAAACAAAAGCATCGTTCATCAACTTAGCAACCTCATCATCTTCAAAAGATTCTTTTTCCATTACGTGGCACCAATGACAGGTTGAATAACCGATTGAAAGAAAGATAGGTTTGTCTTCACTATTGGCTATTTCAAAAGCTTCATCACCCCACGGAAACCAATTAACCGGGTTATAAGCATGCTGGAGTAAATAAGGGCTTTTTTCGTTTATAAGTTTATTTGGTTTATTCATAAAATCCGTATAAAGTTAAATTATTGCTATAAGATACCAATCAATTTCTGTTGTTAAAATTACTCTTTTTTGATAAGTTGCTACACACTTTAACACATTTACTAACTAAAAAATTCATAAAAAGATGGAAAATAAGAACAGCCTATTTCTTCCAGCAGCAATATTGGGGATTAGTTTTATTATCGGTGTTGTTTTCTTCACCAATGCGTGGAAGTCAAGCCAAAGTGCTAATCAAACTATAAGTGTTACAGGATCAGCAAAGAAAGAAATCGTGTCCGATCTTGGTTTTCTTCGAGGAACTATCTCTGTACAATCATCAACTTCTGAAAGTGCATTTGCTGAATTGAATAGACAAAAACCAATTCTTATTTCATATCTTGAACGAAAAGGTTTTCCCAAAGATAAAATTGAATTTAATACAATTAACAGTTATCCGGTTTATGAAATGAGTGAGCAAGGCTATCAGACAGGAAGAGTTATTGGTTATGTTTATAACCAAAGAATTGAAATACAATCTTTAGATGTAAATAAGATTAAAGAACTCTCGCTAGATATAACATCTCTAATTGAAAAAGGAGTTAGCTTTAATGTTGAGCAGCCGGAATATCATTATACGAAAATGGCAGATTTGAAAATTGAAATTCAGGCAGCAGCAGCAAAAGATGCAATGATAAGGGCACAAAAAATAGCTGAGGCAACGGATAGAGATCTTGGGCCGATGAGAAGTGCAAGAATGGGTGTGCTTCAAATTACTCCAAAGTTTTCTAATGCAATTTCTGATTACGGCATAAACGATCTTAGTTCAATTGAAAAAGAAATTATCGGAGTTGTAAACGCTTCGTTTGAAATAGAATAGATTAAAATGATTTTCCTTAACAAATTATTTATTGAAATATGACAAAACCACAGATATGGGTAGCAGCATTTTTGCTTTTATTTATTGTTCTTTTTATGATCGGTCGTTTAACTAAAGAAGAAGAAGTGTTGAAGGATTTATCAGGAATGAATAATTCGTCTATGGGAGAACAAACAACTTCAGAACTTACCGGTGATAAACTTATTCAAACATTTGGATGTATCAATTGTCACGGTGCTGATCTTGCAGGAACAAATATGGGCCCTGCGTTAAAAGGAATAAAAGAGTTCTGGAGCAGCAGAGACAATCTTATAAACTATCTGCGAAATCCAAATTCGTTTATGGACAAAGATAGATTTAAAGAATACAGGAGTAAATATCCTAACCAGATTATGCCGGCATTTAGCAATAAGGATGTAAAAGATTTAGGAAAAATTGCCGACTATCTGTTAACACAATAGATTTTCAAATGAGTAGTTTATTATTTGGCGATTCAATTGAATCGCCTTTTTTCTGATAATTGAGAGAACATTTTTTTAGCACTTTAAACTTTTATTTTTTTTTCGATAATAATTAGGCTCATTGTTTACTTTTATTGAAATTAAGTTTACCTGTAAATCGAAAATGAAAAAAATTGTTGATCGATATAAAGAGTTGGTTTTTGGAAAAGACACTGTTTTTGATGTTCAAAAGCGAGTCTTTCTTCTAATTACTCATATCTCAATTATAATTGGTACTGTTGGTGTAATTGTAGATATAATTCTTGATTTGGGCTTTTTTCTTACTGGGATAACAATATTGACGGTGTTATTGTTAGTAATATTTTATATTAAGGTTCGTAAAACACAACTTGACTTTAAGTTTTCACTTGGGTTTTTTCTCATTTCAATATTCGTTTTTCCTATCCTTTGGTTCTATAATGGAGGTTATAATGGAAACAATATTATTTTAATTTTTGTTTACTTTATAGTTGTTATAACAATCTTACCTGCAAATCTAAGATTTGTATCTTTTATTATTTATACTTTAATGATATCAACTCTAACGATTACTAATTACTACTACCCTCATCTGGTTACATCTTACGACAACGAATCTCAAAGATTTATTGATTTGATTTTAGGCTACTTTATGTACTTAATTCTTGCCTACAGTATTCAGAATACAATTGTAAAAAATTACGAGTTGGATCGTAAAAAGATAAACATTCAAAATGATCAGTTAAATTTGTTAATTGCAAAACAATACGATACTAATGCAAAACTCGAACAATCATTAAACCATGTAAAAGAGCTTAATTCTGCAAAGGACAGATTTATAACTGTCCTTTCACACGATTTAAGAAGTCCATTTCAAGGTTTGCTTGGAATAACGAAAATTTTAGATTCAGATTATGATTCTTTTAGCGATACTGAAAAAAGGCTTTACATATCACAAGTAAATAGTTCGGTCGAGAAACTTTATTCATTCCTTGAAGAATTACTTCTGTGGGGCCGCGTTCAAAAGAATGCTGTTAAACTAACTTATGAATCAACGATTGTTAGAGAATTACTCATTCAAACAATATCCCTAATTTCCGAAACAGCAGCAAAGAAAAAAATATCCGTGGAAATAGTCTGTGATGAATTTTTAAAAGCCGTTTTGGATAGAGAAATGATTGCAATAGTTCTAAGAAATTTAATCTCAAATGCTATAAAGTTTTCTACGGTCGGCGGCAAAATATTAGTAGCTGCTCTACTTGAAATTGATCAAATTAAGATTTCTATTATAGATTATGGTGTTGGAATATCGGAAGATATTATTCCAAAATTATTTAGGCTTGATGAAAGTGTATCTACTGTTGGTACTAATGGAGAGCAAGGATCAGGCATGGGATTGATCCTTTGCAATGACATTGTGAAAAAACATAACGGAGAAATTTCAGTTCGAAGTAAAGAGGGAAGGGGCTCAACATTTACAATTCAGATACCTCAAAACAATGGTTGATTAATCAGTTTTACAAATTGCTGTATTCTACCAAATCATCTCATAATAATTTATAAGTGTTTAATAATTCAACAAAAAAGGCACGATTACTCGTGCCTTTTAAATTTTACTTTTTATCATCCACTAAAATTCAGGGATAATAACAATCATATTATTTCATCAACATCATTTTGCGTGTTGATGTAAAGTTATCAGCTTTTATAGTGTAGAAATAGACTCCCGAAGTAAAATCTTTTGCGTTAAATTTTGCGGAATGCTTTCCAGATTCCATAAAACCATTAACAAGAGTTGCAACTTCCGAACCAAGAAGGTTGTAAACCTTTAAAGTTATATTTCCAGATTTTGCAAGGGTGTAAATTATTTCAGTACTTGGATTAAATGGATTCGGATAATTCTGTGAGAGTGAATATTCTTTAACAGTTTCAAAATCCACCTCAACAGCATTGTAAATTTTTGATGAACCATCAAAATCAATTTGTTTTAATCTGTAATATGATTTTCCATCGAATGGATTTTTATCGATATAAGAGTATGATGATTTTTCAGTTGTTGTTCCATTACCATTTACAAATCCCAATTTCTGCCAGCTTGAATTTGATTTTATCTCTCTTTTTTCAATATCAAATCCCATGTTATTGGTTTCTGTAGAAGTAATCCAACTTAGCATTACATTATCTTCTTGTGCTATCGCATTAAATGAACTTAACTCAACTGGTACAATTCCATATACAACCACACTAATATCATCAACAAACCAACCGTCCTGAACCATGGAACCATCAGTCTTAAGTTCAAACTTCAACTTAACCTGGCTGGTGTTGTAATTTGTCAAATCCATAATTTCATTTACCCAGTTCGTTTGTATACCATCGTAAAGCGGCTCGCCGTTAGGTTGAAAAGAACCGCTGCCAAGAGTCGTATAAGATCCTGTAAGCGGAACAAATGAGGCTCCATTATTAGTAGAAACTTCAACCTGACCATAATCCCATCCGCTTTCAATATCAAACTTTGTCCAGAATGATAATCTTGGATGTTCATTTGCGCTTAAATCAATTGCATTTTTTAATGACATAGTTACGGTTGCATTACTGGAATAGTTTCCTGTTTTACTATCTGTAAATGAAGTTGGTGATGAATGAAAACTTAAATTGGTTGCTTCCCATTTTGGTAATGCAGGCGTTGAAGTGATATTCCATAGTAATAATGGATCATTTGTAGTATCTGCAAAAACCATTATTGGTGTACCTGTAATAAAACTCAGTGTATCAGTGAACATTGGTGTTCCGGATGTAGAGATGGTCAGAAGCATTTTTACATTTACGTCCGCCGGCATAGTACTGCCGATTGTAAAAGATAAATTCTGATTATTGTTAACAGTAGTTCGAGCAGAAATATTACCAACATTTACGGGGCCTGATGTAATGGTAACTAAAGGATTATCTGAACTAAGGGAAAGTGAAATATTTGATGCATCACTTAATCCTTTATTTTTCAATTGCGGAATTACTAAATCAACATTATCCCCAGGATTAAAAAACTGTTGTGAAAAATATGGGTTTATTGCTGATACATAATCACCGGCAACATACGCGTAGTAGAGATTTGGCAAAACATTTTCAATTGCCAAAGGAAAAATTTCCGGCTGGCTTGGCCAAAATCCTGTGCTTCCAACTTCAGGGGTCATAGCGAATATTTTTCCATGATTTAGCACTGTATCACCATCATAAAAATAATCATCGCTGTTACCGCGGGTACTATAACCAACAGTCTGCTGATCAGTTCCATAAGTATATCCGTTATAAGCCGTCATATCACGAGCAAACTCGCGGAAGATTGCGGAGTCAGGAGTTTCCTGCTCAAGTGCGCCGTATGGATATATTAACAAATTACTATAGGTGTGATAATTAAGTGCATTCTTAAAATATCTTGTAGTAAGAAAGTTTTTAAGATTAGTTGTTTCAGGTTCAGAAAAAGGAGCTGTTCCTCTGTATGTGTCGCTTGATGGATCTGTGCTTGAACCGCCGTTTGGTGCATTCCAATATGCAGTCGGTCCGTAATTTCTGTTAAGATCTACGCCATAACTGCTGCCATTATTCTTGCGATTTTTTCTCCACATTCCGCCGCCGCCTGGATTTGTTGTGCGGTTATATTCATATCCATCTGGGTTTAGGACTGGAATAAAATACATTTCCCTATTGTTCACAATATATTGTACAGATGGGTTTGTGTTATAATTTTCTAAAAGGTAGTACATAAAATAAATCATTTGCATCATACTCTGAGGTTCTCGTGCGTGATGAAGTGCAGTATAGAGTAATTCAGGTTCGTTTTCATCAATGTCAGCATTATCAGAAATCTTTACCATATAGATCGGTCTGCTTTCAACAGAATCGCCAATTGACACTTTAGTAGTTATAAGATTTGGGTAGAGCAATCGCATACTATCGATTTTAGAAATAACTTCAGCTAGTGTATAAAATCCGCCCATTGAACCGAAACCAAATCCCTCGACACCATAATTGTCTTTACTTTGTTGTATGAAAGAAGCTTTTTCAGATTCAGTGAGTTTTGGCTGTTTTGAGTAATAATCAAACCAGTCATCAATTTGCACTTCATAACTAAAATTAGTCATTTGAAGTTTTTGAAAATCATCATCATCAATTAAAACGATTATTGCGTTATCCTTGGTGACATTTGGATGATCAAATTCTAATCCGGCATTTTGTAATTCTTCAACATCCTGCAGACTTTGAATATAAATTTTTACTTGTTTATAATTCTGTGCATTAAGAGTTATTGAAAATGTAATTGCAAGCAAAAGAGATAAAAAATATTTCATATAGGACCTTTGTAGAAAATAATGTTTTTTAATGAGTTCAAATTACAAGTTTTATTTAAATTACTTGCAAGCTAGATTAACTTTTATTGTATATCCGCATATCAAAGAGTCTAATGTTTCCTCAAATATTGTGCATAACTAAACGACTAAAAGGTGAGTTTTATGAATAAAATAACAGTTTATGAAAAGCCAACTTGTACTACTTGCAGAAAAGTTGCAAAAGCTCTCTCAGAACAAGGCATAGATTTCGAAAAGGTTAATTATTACATTAAACCATTTTCAAAATCTTTGTTGAAATCATTACTTAAAAAAATGGGTATGAACCCATCAGAACTTCTGCGAAAAAATGACGAAGCATATAAGGAATTAAAATCAAAAATTGGAGAACTTAGTGAGGATGAGATTTTAGATTTAATTATAGTAAATCCAGATTTGGTTCAAAGGCCAATAGTTGAAAAGGGTAATAAGGCTATTCTGGCAAGACCACCGGAAATTATAAAAGGATTATTTTAAAATCTAAATAGAATATTCAATACCTTTCAAGAAACAAAAATATTTTAGAAAATTCTAAGTCGGCCCTTAACAAACCTTCATTATTGTTCGATAATTAAAATGAAAATTCAACCTATCATTATCTTCTTGTTTGATTATGAGACGTTAAAAATTTTTTACTAAAGCAATAATTACCTTGATTGTCGGGTAAATATTTCTAAAAGTGTTAATTATTTAGATTTTCCAATCCACCCTATGCACTAAAAAACTTGGCATAACTGTTGCCAAAAGCTAACAGTTAAACTTAAGTAATTTCTAATATTTTGCGGTTCTAATTACAAAGTGACAGAACAATTAAATAAAAGCATTTCCGAAGTTCTACCCGATTTTTTCAGTAAAAATCAATTAGATGAGTTTATTTCGCTTTACCAATCCTCTGTAGTTGGCAAGTCTGATATTGAATCTTTTCAGGAAATCAAACAGCTTGAATATAAAATTCAAGATGGGCTGGATTATCGTTCGCAGATTGATTTGCTTACTACCTTTTCAGGAAACCGACTCGCTAAGGAAAAATTCCTCTCTCTGCTGCTATATATTAGCCAGGCATCTATTACAAATGGAGAGTTTCTAGCTGCGATAGATATAAATCAGAAAATAATTCTGCTTACTGCTGAGGATAAAAATATGATTGACCTATATGCAAATGCGCATCTTTTGGTTGGTGAAATTTACAGCAGGCAGGCAAACTGGAGAGATAGTTTTAATTATGTAAATAAAGCTTTAGATGTTTTTACTTCAGTAAATGATTTGAAAGGAATTGCAAAGTGTGAAAATCTTCTTGGTACTATTCACGGTGATCTTGGAGATATCAAATCAGCTATAGAAAATTTTGAATCGGCACTTGAGAAATCAAATGATGAATCCAACTACATTGAAAAAGGAAAGATTGAAATTAATTTAGGAATCATTAGCAACATTAAGGGGTTGTTTGATGAAGCTTTGGTTTACTTTAAACGTGCGCTGATCAATTACACCAAAGTTGGTGATAAAAAAAGAATGGCAGAAATACATCAGAATATTGGAATGGTGTATTCTAAAAAAGGTGACTTTTCATATGCAATAAACGAGTTTGATGAAAGCCTTTCTTATTCAATTGAAACTAATTATCTGCAGAACATTGGGTTCGTATATCTAAACAAAGCTTTTGCTTATTCTAAAATGAATGATTTTTCTTTAGCAAATGCTTTTGCTGATAAATCAATGGAAGTTGCTCATAAGCTTAATGATAAATTAACCATCGCTGAGGTTTATAAGATTAAAGGCATTATTCAAAGAAGTGTGCAGAATTACATCCTCTCTGAAAATTATTTTGAAACTAGTTTACGTTTAAATATTGAGGCCGGTAATCAATTAAACAGAGCAGAAACCTATCAGGAACTTGGAGTGCTTTATAAAGAGATGGGTAAACTTCAGCAAAGTAAAGAAAATTTTAAACTTGC
>Ga0154020_10011437_pt1 | contig 10122 bp, 14 predicted proteins | sample Klosneuvirus_201_FD_109709 | JGI IMG/M metagenome (GOLD analysis project Ga0154020, IMG submission 109709) | Active sludge microbial communities from wastewater, Klosterneuburg, Austria - Klosneuvirus_20160825_MG | ecosystem: Engineered > WWTP > Aerobic digester > Activated sludge | place... | reverse complement strand
GATAAAAATGAGACCCTTGGTGCGTATTTATATATAATTTATCGTTTTGTGGGCGAGGAAGGCGCTCGTCAGGAGTGCAGTACAGTTCATCCTCCTCCCCTCGTCTCGCCCCTGCCTTCGCCCTCCGATGCCCGTCTTGCTTTCCTTGTTGCGGGAAATAATAATATTATTACTCTCATTTTGTTTGCTTTCTCATCCGCTGGCCCCGGGCGATGGCTTGTCATGTCACGTCTGCTCATGCGTCAATCTTCATCCTTATCTTTGACCGTTGACGTTTGAGCTCGATCCTCCGGGCCTCTCTCCTCTTCCTCCGATTCCTTTGAGACACGTTTTTCTTGTATTTATCTTTGTTTTTTTTTTAAGCTCCTTGTGACACACTCACTACTTGTGACGATTGCGGCGGACGCGACGATTGCCTCTGGTGTGAGTTCTCCTCCCAGGACAACAAGCAGAAGTACGCTTCGTCTCTCGAGCTCCTTCTCCCACACGCGATATCTCATTCCTCTTTGTAGATGCGCTAATTTCTCAGTTGCGGCGGAGCAAACGTGCGAGCAAACGGGTTGGTGCAATGCCGATTCGTGCACTTGCTCCTTCTTCCCCACCGCTAACAAGTACCCGCAGCGTTCTCTCCCGTCCTTGCCGACTCTGATTGCAGTGTGTCTAGCTTGAAGAGCATGGTTGTCATGATCTTGATCTACGGTGCCATCCTTCTCGTCTCTGCCAAGATGATTGGTGACGGCAGCGAGGAGCTCCTCGAGCTTTTCCCTGACTACGGCACTGTCATTGGCGCTTTGCTCCTCCCAGTCCTCGGTATTCTCCAGTGATTTCTCTATCCTGAATATTCTTTATTGGACGTGTTTGGTAATGATTTCTTTGTCAGGTGCGTTCCCAGACAGCGTCATGGTCATCATGTCGGGCTTGGGCGGCACTGTCTCCGAGGCTCAGGAGCAGGTCTCCGTTGGCATGGGCACCTTGGCCGGCTCCACTGTGATGCTCTTGACTCTCCCATGGGCCATGAGCTTGATCTTGGCGCGCACCGACGTCAATCCGCGCACCGATGAGTCAATTGACGGCAAGCGCACCATCACTGGCTTCTCCAGTACACGCATCTGACTCGAGTGCTTCCTTCTTCTTATTAGCTGATCTTGCGCACAGGCCTCGCGGGGTCGGGCTCCACTGTCGACGATGACACCAAGATCAACGCCAGGATTGCCATCATCTCTTCTTTCTCCTACTGGTTCCTTCAAGGTATTCCTCTCGATTTCATCCTGGACCATTTCATTTTGATCACTTTCATTCAGGTGTCGCCTTTGCTTATTTCACCGATCCCACTGGCGATTCGGCCAAGGCTCTCGAGAAGCCCCTCTCTCTCGCTGGCACCATCACTTGCTTTGCTGGCTTCTTGGCCTATTGCATCTACCAAATCATTGTCCCCAAGGTAATGCTTTTCTCTCTGACGGACCGTGGTCTCCTTTGATAGCTTGTAATATGGGTTTTTTCCAGTTGGCTGAGAAACGCAAGGAGAAGGCTATGGAGCTCGCTGAGCTCAAGAAGCTTGCCATCCGCACCGCTTTGGTAGTGAAGCGCATGCACGATCGCGCCCAGGTTCGCTCCGAGTCCAACATCAAAATATTACATCTCTCCCCTTGACAGTTTCTGTTCAGCTCGCCATGCGCTTTGCCGATGAGGAGAGTGCCGTGTCGCACCAGAAGGACCACTCCCAGGCCCGCGCTCTCCATTTCGCCAGGAAGTGGCTCAAGAATGCTCGCGCCAAGAAGGCGGCGCGTGAGGGTAGCGATGAGGCCACTCCCTTGCTAATCAACCGCGATGAGCGCGAGGAGGCAGACTCCGTTGGCTCTCCCAAGAAGCCCAAGCTTGACCCGAACGACCTCGCCAAGGAGGTATGCGAATGGAGCTCTCTTTTTGACTGCTTCAGCGTGCCCTCATCAGTGAGATTTGTAGCTCGCGGATCCGGAGGAAGGTCATGAGGAGCACAGCTTCTGTACTTTCCTTCGTTTGTTTCCACACAAAGTGTCGGCCTTACATCTGCCATGTGTAGGGAAGGACTTGGGTTTTGCCCTCGCCAACTTGGCTGTCGGTGTCTTCCTCGTCGTGATCTTCTCGGACCCCATGGTCGATGTGCGCATGAGATCGCATTAGCATTGGTAACGACCCGAATTCACGTGGGTTTGAATGTATAGGTGATCTCGCAGTTTGGTGTCTTCTTGAACATCTCGCCCTTCTATATCTCTTTCATCATCACGCCCTTCTGCTCCAATGCTTCGGAGGTCGTTGCCTCCATCATGTTCGCCGCCAAGATGTCCGTCGCTAGCTCGTCCATGACGTGCGCCTCTTCTCCTCCGACTCCTTACCGCTCGTTTCTGATCCGATTCTCATCTTCCCTTTCCGATAGCTTCTCGCAGCTCTATGGTGCGGCCACGATGAACAACACGCTCGTGCTCGGCGTCTTCTATGCGCTCATCTACTTCCGTGGCCTCTCGTGGACCTTCTCGGCTGAGACCCTCACCATCCTCTGCGTCACCTGGATTGTCTGCGGTACCGTCTTCCCTTACTCTACCACTCTCTTAAGCTGATTTCGCAGTTTTACTTATGGGTGGTCGGTTCAGGTTTTGGTGCGATCAAACAGACCTACCGCCTCTTCTGGGCCATCCCCAACTTCCTCTTGTATCCCTTCGCCCTCTTCCTCGTCTATGTCCTCGAGACTTTCGCCAAGTGGACTTAAGAGGCGATCAAAGAAGTCTGTTTCCTCATAGCTCCCTTGGACCCTTATTTATTTTTCGCCTCATTGATGAGGCCGCAGAAGCTGAAGCAATAATAAATACTCTGACAATCGCACATGTCACGAAGAGTCCCACAACAACACTAGGCTGCCTTCGCAAATTAGTCCCATGACCAGCAGCGCCTCACTCCCACGCGGGGTCTTTCTTCTCCAGATACTCTTCTGACAAAACGATGACGCATAAGACTTAGCAGAGATTGGAGGGGAAGTAGGAGATGAAGCGTACTCGGCGTCCACGTCTTCATGGAGAAGGCATGCAGCCTCTTCATTTGCTCCTTGATCGCTTCGTTCACCGCTGCAATAAGGGAGATTCATTGAGACGAAATATTCATTGCCACGAAATATAAATGACACAATTCGAGCGAAGGAGAGCGAAAGCGAACCTCGTTGGCGGTCGAGCAGCTTCATGCCCTCGAAGCGCTCGGAGACGATCACCGCCTTATACTTGCTACCACAGTTCGATGACTCGTCCCATAGCAGCTGGAAACAAGCAATATGAAAAGAAGCGTTCTCCTCGCCAAAGGTGAGGTCGACAGAAAATCAGCGAGCTCGAGGAGACGCACCACTTTCTCGGCCGGAACGCCCGTCATGATCGCGCTCTTGAGCTCATCTACGGAACAAAAAAGTTAATGCAATTATATTCTGTTTGGGGCTGGGGGGTCGGGAAACACAGGAAATAAGGGCCTGTGAGGACGTGGGCGGGGGCTCGAGAGAAAGACACGACGAATCCACGCCGGACACCCCTCCTCCTCCTCCTTCGCCATTTAAACAACGTCTCCAAAGAATTAAATTGCAAAATTTAACTATATTTAGAGTGCACCCATGGCGACTCCCTGCGGCGCCGTCATTGTGTCTCGACGGCGAGGAAGAGGAATGTCAGCGAAACTGCCAGGCTGGAGGCGCCGACTCTTCGACTGACTATTCACATTCGCTTTATGACATTTCTCCGAAACACATGATTTGGAGGATTTAAAGGCTAATTAAAGCAGTCCCTGATTTAAAGTCAGCAATGGCGAGTTCGCACCATGGCGTCTACCAAATAGAGAAGGCCCGGGACTTGGTGGGCGGTCCGACAAGCGAGAGGATGACAGGCAAGAAGAGGAGGCCATGCGAGGCGCCCAGCAACACGATGGTGAGGAACATGCGGAAGTAGTACACCTGGAAGATCTGCGAGTTGGCGAAGGCAAGCACGATCACGCCAATGAACTTGGTCAGCGTGATGCCTGCGACATGAGAGCAAATGATTAGAACGACGGATTGGGGTCGAGGAGAAGGAGGCGCACCCTTGAAGATGGAGGCGCCGACATTGGCGAGAGCAAACGTGACACGCTGCTCGCGAGTGCCCTGTGCGGTGATGAAAGAGTGCGCCAAGTGCACGCAGAACTCCACCGAAATACCAATGGCCATCACCATGTTCACCACTGACACGGCGTTCAGGTTGATCTAATAGAAAGGACATGATCGAGCCGTGAGAAGAGAGAAGAGAGAAGAGAAGGGATTAAGTACACTCCAAAGGGTCATGACGCCGATGAGGTCGACCTCAATCATAACGACAATGGCGATGATGATGAGCGACAGCACAATGTTGCCCAGCGTCAGCAGCGTCACAATCAAAATTGCTAACACAACTCAGGTCAGCCCTCGGCGCAGTCACATAAAAGCCTCTCAAGAGCGCACCAATGAGAGCGAGGCCAATGGTGATCCAAGCAACGTCCTGGATGTAGAGGTATTGCTCGAAGAAGATGTAGAAGACCGAGTAAGGGAACACGTCGAGGCCAAGGTTCGCCTTGATTTGGTCTGCGAGGTTGTACGCCGACTGAAGGGCAACGATGAAGTCTTCTTGAGTATTGAGCACCGAGTGGATACCGCGGAAGCTAACGAGGAATTCAAGCAAATGAGACATGTCGGAGGAGATGATGCTCTCTGAGTAGAAAGGAAGAGAGTACCGGGCAGTCTTGACGGCAGAGACTTGCTCGACACCCGTTGAGTTGTTCGAGATGGTTACAACATCCGACGAGAAAGGCGAACCGTTGTCGGCGCAATTGCCGTTAGCGTTGATCGACAAAAACCATCCGAGGTACTTCATAAACTCCACCGGACGTCCACTATGGAAAACATGAGGGAAGCCACTAGCTCCAGGGAAGACACGAAGGGTACCGATCAAACTCAATGGTGGAGGCGCAAGAGTAGCAGAGGCTGAACGGGTCTACGAAGGTGTCGCACTGGGTGCCATTCGGGTACATGGAGCAGCATCCCGTCGCTCCGCTTGCCCAACCAAGATATGTGTCCAGGAATCCTAATCCAGTGGCATGAGAACCGCTGAGGGATGAATGGAAATGAAGAGTGAGGACCTGACAAGCTATCGAGAATGCGCGTCTCGTTCGCGACCTCACCCCAACTGCGATACACATTAGGCAACGACAAGCTGTCGCAACCGCCAGAGCTTCCAGATTTACCAAAGGAACACATCTAAAGGAGGAAAGAGACTTGAGCTTACGCACTCCCATTTCCAAAATTGTGAAGAGCGCACTTCATTTTGCACGTTGCGATCAGTGAAGTTGGTGCCCTCGCGGACCACGAAGTACATCGGAGGTCCGGAGCGGCCGACGGCAGCGAGCTGGTCGAAGTATGTGATCAGGTAGGAGTCCGAGGGAAGTGCGACCTACCTTGATGAGTGAGAATAACATTAAAAGAGACAAAGAGAGAAGCAAGGACCTGCTGCGGCAAGCCGAGTTGCACGTCCACAGAGAAGTTGATGCCGGCGAAGAGGAGGCCAATGAAGAGGATCACCACGACGGCCTTGACGGCGGGCTTCAAGATGAAGGGGGCATAGAAGCGTTCGGCAATCTTGCTCACGAAGCCTTGATTGACCACGTGGGTGCTCTGCTTGCTCGAGTTGAGAAGCGCTTGCGTCTCCCAGTCCTCGGGACCAGCGGCCAAGCGGAGACACGGGATGCAGTCGACGCGCTTATCATCTTGGCGGCGGCTAGAGAGGTGAACGTTCAGCAGTGACTCCATCAAACCAAGGCAAGGAAGGCAAGGTACGCATTCAAGGCGAGGAACGCCGCGAAGCACGTCAGTTGCAGCAAAAAGTCGAAGAAGACGGCGAGGGCGGCATAGATGGAAAAGGCGACGACGGCAGGCATTCGCGTCAAGCAGCCTACATCACATGCTTATGAGAGCAGCAGCCATGTCACGGCTCAGCAAATGGTAGATTACCGAGCAAGAAGGCAAATGTCTCGGAGAGCGAGGCCATCATGATGCTCGAGCCAACCTTCTCCATGGTGAGACCCAAGCGCTCCTCGACCGACAAAGACGGATCGAACGAGTCGAAGGCCTCCACCAAGATGAAGATGTTGTCCACACCTATGTATATCGAGGTGAATGCACCGAGAGATCGGTAATGCCAATCAGTTCCGCGTACCAATGGCAAGTACCAAGAAGGGAATGACTTCAGAGATAATGAGGGTGGCATGAACACCAAATAGAGCCGAGACGCCGACACTCATCGCCAATGAAATGACAACCATCAGCACGCCGACAAGACCGAGCACGACCTTGGAGCGGACTAGGTGACAAAATTGGGATAAGGTGATCAGCGCAACATAGACCGGAATTGCGCGACTTGAGCGTACCGGCAATGGGGTGCTTGTAAGTGCCTAGAGAGATGGCCACGTAGACGAACATGGCAACGTAGCTGATCACAATCGTGCTAACGTCCGTCTTGGTCTCGCGGCTGAGTTCGTCTTGGACGGAGCCTGACAAAACATTGATTCAAATCGAGAAAAAAAAAGCACTCGTAGTGATTCACGTACGCTGAGCAGAGTAAGCAATCTCGAGACCAATATTGGCGAGAGGATTAGTCGCCATGATGTCGAGGAACTTCTGCTCCCAGCGGCCAGCAAAGTCCTGGTAGGTCACGTTGAGGCTGTCATTGAGCAAGTACGTCACAACCAGGGCCGTCGCGTTCATGTACTCGTTGCCGGGGTAGCCGCCGATGATCACCTGACATGACACAGGGTGAGGAGAGGATTTGATCAAGAGGAGAAAAGCGCAGTGCGCACATCTTGAGACATGAAGATGCCAATGGAAGAGAGACATTGCCCATCGGTGGTCGTGGCGAGGCAAGTCGTGAGCTGCTGCTGGAATTGCTGAGGAGTTTGGCCCTACAAGAAGCTTATGAGGTGAACGGATTGAGCCCGTCAAGAAATTAAATGAAGTGCCTGCAAGAGGGCGAGATCTTCCTGCCAGAACTCGAGGATGGACTGGACCATGCAGCCAAGGCCAGGGACAGGCTTGTTGCACAAGTCGTCCAGAGTGCCATTGCCGCCTTCCATGTTGGGCACCACGATGGCCTCAATTCGCTGCATCAGCTCCAGCACAGCGATCAGATTCGGCTGCGTCAAGATAGTTCCAGTATTGTTGCCTCCAGGGGTTTGAGTAATGATCATCATGTTGATACGGTAGAAGGGGCCGAAATGCTCGTCGAAGTAAGCCTTGTCCATCGCGGCACGGCTGTTCGGGGGGACCTATGAAGACCTCGTTAATAACACTAAATCCGTCTCTCTATGGGGAATCGACATACCCAGAGCGTCTCAGGATTCGAATCAATCTGCAACTGATAGATCCACACCGAGCAAAGGCCTGCAAAGAGGAGGCTCGCCACAATGACGATGATGGGGTTGCGAGCGACAAAGCGGCCGTGCGCCTTGAAGAAGCTCGACAAGCCACTAAGGAGGCCGTGCTGTGAGGCAGCGACCTGGGTGCCGAACTTAGCGTCAACATCGGTCTTGAGAGGCGTCTGAGGCTCCGCGCCAAGATCATCAAAGTAGGCACCGCGCTCCCTGGAGACCTTGGCGGCCACGGTGAAGGCAACGACGATCAGGATGATCAGCACTCCAAACGCCGCCAACAAGCCGATGGTCAGATAGGGCAGGCACACGGATCCTAAGCATAGATGCATTAAATACAAAATGAATCAATCGCACTGAACATGGACGCGAACCGGTTTGGATGCAATGAGAGACAGGGTGAGGGAACTTCGGGGGAAGCGGGCACGAGACGGGACAGTCGTTGCATGAGCACGTCTCGGCACAGCTCTCCGGCTTCACGTTAAGCTGCAAAAACAAAATTAGCGCATCATAAGGACGCAAAGGGCTCCACCAAGTGTGCCTGGTAAGGATTCTCCTCCGACGTTTGGTTAATCCAGTCAAAGGCAATTGAAATGTTTCCACCGTTGTCCGGGGTAGCGCTTTGGCTCGACAAGTACTGGTAAAATCCCTTCAAGTTATCCACCTACGATCAAAATAGTTAAAATCTCAAAGCGGTCGGGGGGTTATCGAGCGAGCAATACGTTAAAGATGGCTTCAATGACTGTCTCCGTGGTCGGGCCGAAGTGCACGTTCTTGCAGCTGTCCCAGAGGCCTTCGCTCTGATTCACATTGATGGAGTATTTGGCCTCACCAACGAATGACTCGTTCGCCGTCTAAAGTTATATTGGTCAGTGGAGATCACATCCGTCCATTTCGAATAAAATCATGACGCACGAGATTCCAGACGTTCATCACCTCGACGAACATGGACTGGTTTGGCGAGCACGTAAAGTGGCACCAGAAGGTGTTGAAGTTCGTCAAACATGATGGGCAGGTCGCGAACAAACCCTGGGCGCGCAACAGCTGCTTCCTCATCGCCTGAAAAGCAATCATAAAGACGGCGAGGAAACGCGAGCAGCGAGGTGCGGACAGTAGCTTGAAAATCGGTGCAGCAAACCTTGTCGAACGAAAGAACGCAAGAATCATTTCCTTGAGGCTATGTAAAAGGCGTCAACGATCGATATTATGGGCTCCGAAGTCTTCAAACTAGAAGAAGGCAATTATCGTGAGAGACGGTACAGCAAACGCCGGCTGATTGAAGGGCGAGGGCGTCGCAGCGCTATTGTTGTATAACACGGTCATGGTACAATATCCTGGCTGACGAATCGTCGCTTGGCTCATCTACACGAATGAAAGGGATGAAGCGGAGCGAAAGGCGACAGAGGGCGAGGAATATAGAGGCAAACGACGATTCGGCGGTGCACGAGGTGAAGGTCGTTGACATCACCATAATGAAAGCTACCAATAGCCGGCCCACATTCACAATTGACTCACGGAATATAATTTAAATATAAATAATCAAAGACCCCGCGCGCAGCAAGAGCACTAAGAGGACGAGTAGGAAAAGGACGGGCGCGAGAGTGACCACAAGGGGAGGAAGTCGCACAACCCGCAGCCACTGTTACGCCCGTCTTATCATCAAAAATGCATGCACATCGTGACCATAGGAAGTACCGAGAGCGTGGCCCATGAGAGGGCAAAAACACAGGCGAAGATGGCGACTCGAAGGGCGGCGGCAAGAATCGTCATTTCCCTTTGCTCTGCGCCGCTCGTCCTTCCAGAGGCAGGCGCAACTAATCGTGATATTAAGTGGAGTGACGGAATGGTGGTTATGGCCCCTAATGGCCTCGCCTGAAGTCAACGCAATGGTGGGCAGCGATAGGACGACCGTTTCCACTGCAGCCAGCAGGCCCTGTTTCAGAGGCTCGACGTCAGCAAGTCAAACTCCGATTTTATAGTACACAAAGATATTATGGTATTGACAATCTACAAGAACCTAACTAACTAAGAGTCAGAGGCGCTCATAGCCACGACACCGCCAACAGTAGAGCCGCCAAGCAGCTGAGAAGGGTGGCCAAAGCGGGCACTGCTGGCCGATAAGCAGTCGACGATTGGGCGACGTCGCTCTCTGTCACAGAGAGCGAAACGACCGAGTGGTAATAGTAACCGTCGATATCGTTGGCGCCGACGACTGGAGCAAGGACGCAGTAGAAGCGGAGCGGGTCGATTCTGGTGATGTTGGACACGGCATCGACCAGGGAGTCGCACAGGCCTTCGAGCTCATGCGAGACCACGGCCACCGTCACTACAAAAAGAAAACGGTAAGGAGAGGGGAAGCAAGAGAGCATCCACCTTCCAAGAGCAGTACCGGCAACGGTCGAGGCGTCTCCAGTGGAGATGACCTGCGGGTTCATTAGGGCCACCACGCTCACGTCGAGAGAGGCCGCATGCAAATCAATAAAATGCTGCAACGACGTCTCGTTCAATCCGTCCCGGGACATGTCCAAGAGCGTCTCGAGCGTTGGCTCGCAGGAGCGCACATGCCAAATGCCGCTCTGGCGCAAGCAGAAATCACGACCCTTCTCGTGCCGCTCGCTCAAAATGGTCGACTTGCACTCGCCCCAGCCCTTGCCGTCGCACCAGCCACAGTGAGGACTTTCAATACATTCG
>Ga0154020_10011436_pt1 | contig 10123 bp, 9 predicted proteins | sample Klosneuvirus_201_FD_109709 | JGI IMG/M metagenome (GOLD analysis project Ga0154020, IMG submission 109709) | Active sludge microbial communities from wastewater, Klosterneuburg, Austria - Klosneuvirus_20160825_MG | ecosystem: Engineered > WWTP > Aerobic digester > Activated sludge | place... | reverse complement strand
TGCGGACGCTCGACAGCCGCGGTGACTCGTGGCGCATCGTCGACGGCAACGGCGCGGACCGCGATCTCGCGGTGCTTCTTCTTCTTGCGTGGACGATCGATCCGCCACGAATCGGCGACCCAGCTCGCGACGAGCACGCCCGCAGCGGTGAGATCGGGCACGAGTCGCTCGTGCACGGTGCCGTCGGGGCGCTCCGCGAACAGGAACAAGCCGTCCTTCGTCGGGATCACGCGCAGCGCGATCGTTCCACGACAGTGCGGCTCCGCGGCGACCCAGCCATCGATCGCGTCTTTGATTCCCTCGGGCACCGTCACGTAGGTGACGCTGCATCGCTCGACTTCGTCCGCGAGCGCGATCGTGGGGAGCGTGCACGCGAGGACTGCGGCGACTGCTACCGGCGCTCTCACAGGCGGTACCTCACGCCGAGCATGAACATCAGCTCCATCTTCGCTCGCGAGACGGGGCCGCTCGTCGAGTCGAGCTCCTGCGCGATGAGCGTGGCCTCGGGGCCCGCCGTGATCGCCCAGCGATGATCGAAGATCTCGCGGGCGATGGTCAGCGTCGATTCGTACGCGGCGCTGACCCCGTACGCGTTCACATAGGACATCTGCGTGTACGGATCGGCGTCCCACTCGACCACCGTCGACCTCGTGTACATCGGGCCGACGCCAATCGACCACCGGAGGTTCCAGTTCGCTCCGAGTCGCCACGTGCGCGCTACGACGAACAGCGCGCGCAGGTCGAACGACTCGAGGTCCGCGCTGCCGCTCGAGGACGCCGCGGACATCTGCGACGACACACCGCCGAGCGCGACGCCGAACGTCCACTTGCTCTTCAGACCGCCGTACAGGTCCATCTCGATTCGCGCACCCTCGCCGCCCTGCCCTTCCATCGCGGCCATTCCGGCGATCGATAACCAGCGCCCCGTCGAACGCGGCTGTGCCGGAAGAGGCAGCACATCGGTCACACCGGGCGCGCCCGTGAACGGATTCACCGTCAGCGGCTCGACGACCGGTGGCGCGACTGCTTCGTCGTCGGGCGGCGTGCTCGTCCAGTCATCGGCGATCCAGCTCGCGACCAACACGCCCGCACTCTGCGCGTCCGGAACCTCGCGCTCGTGAATGCGACCGTCCGGCCGCTGCGCGATGAGATACAAGCTGCCGCTCTCGGTCTCGACGACACGCAGCTCGATCGTTCCGCTGCAGCGGGGCTCGGCTTTGAGCCAGCTCTCGATCACGAGCCGCACCTCGGCGGGTGCGCGCACGAACACGACCTCGCAGTCGCGTCGTTCCGCGCGTGCCTCGCTCGCGAGAGCGAGCAGGCCGGACGCGATGGCAAACGTTGTAGCGATGCGCATGGAGCTCCTCGACACTAGCTTTCCGGTGGTTACCGGAGCTCCGGTTTTCATCGCACGGTTAGCGGTTTTTCTGCACGTCCCGATCTCGGCTGCTGCGGGGCGCGAGCACGCCGTTGAATCGAACGAGCACCGTGCTTTGCTGCAGGCCCTCGTCCTCGCGGTGTCGCACCGCGAGCTCCACCGAGCCCCACCACAGCGCCTGGTAGCGCACGCCCCAGCCGACGAGCCACTCCATCTTCACGTCGTCGGGCTCCATGCGGGGCACCCACGCGATGTCCGCGAGGAGCGAAGTCCGCGGATAGATGGCGGGAGTCCATTCGAAGCCCGCGATCGGGCGCAGCGTCGGCTCGAGGTGCACTTCGCGTGCACCGTACGCGGCCTCGGTCACCTCCGCGCCGACGTGGAGACGAATCGAGCCGAGCGACCGGCTCGCCACGAGGTACGCGTCGGTCACGCGCGCCTCACCGAACGTATGCCCGTGCGTCGCGAACGTGTTGCGCAGACCTAGAACGAGCGCCGGCATCCCGCGGAACCACGCGTCCTGCCGCGCGCCCAACCGAAACCCAGCGCGACCCATCCACAACGAGGCGGCGTTGCCCTCGATAGGATCGCAGCTGGTGCAGCCGCGAGGATCGGTGTCGAGCCCGACATCGACGCTCGCGATCCCGCCGAGCCCGATGCCGACATCGACCATCCCGGTCGGCCGCGTGTCCACGCCGACCGTGCCGCCGATCGTGCCCACGATCGCGCCCGACGGCGGGAGCCACGCGGTCGGCGCGGTGAGGACACGGCCCAGGACCGGATCCGCGGCGGCGCCGTGCGCAGATCCGAGGAGGATCGCCGCGCACGTTGCGAGAGCTCGCGAACGCACAAATGTTGGCGCGATGCGCATGAGGGATTTCGAGGAGCGACTACTTCAGACTATCGACGGCGCGACGGAGCGCCCACGAGGTGAACGTGACCTGCCCGAAGATCTGCGCGTCGAGCAAGTTCGCCGACGCGATGTCCGGCACGCGAACGCCGGCTTCGAGGTTCATGAACTCCGCGACGCCGTAGCGAACGCCCCATGACAGCGTCGGGCGCAGCTTGATCTTGTCCTCGTTGTTCTCGCACTTGTAGCAAAACTCCGGGGACCATCCGAGGTCGACGAGGATCTGCGATCGAGGTAGCGGCCGCACTTCGATGCCACCGAACGCGCGCACCTGGTTGTTCACGGTTCCGTCGTGAAACAGGAACTCGGTGATCTCGTCATTGCGCGAGGACAAGCGCCCGCGCACCGACGCATCCCAGAACGCGCCGCCGACGTGGAACGCGACGCTGTTGCCGATGTGCTTGCTCGCGACGAGCGTGAGCTCCGCGATCCGCGTCGTGTAGTTGTCGTGGTTACGCTCGAACGACTTGCGGAAGCCGAGCGTGAACCCGGGCTGTCCTTCGAACAATCGGTTCTCCGACACGCCGAGCCGGAACGAGGCGAGCACGTACGGCTGGATGCGACCGACCGTCTTGTCCGCGTCGTCGATGCGCTCGCGCACGCTGTCGATCGTGGCGACACCGAACTCCGCGACATCACCGAGGCCGACGCGCGTGTCGTTCGTGACGCCACCGCCGGTGTCGACCGACGTGCGCGAGTACAACACGGCAGCCGGTAGGAGCCAGCCGGTCTGCGTCGTCAACACCTCGGGCATGTTGATCGGGCCGCGCGGTAGCGCCTTCCGCTTGGGCAGCTCGGGCGTCGTCGCGTACGGATCCACCGTCGGATTCTCGGGGATGATCTCGCCGCCGGTGATCGGCGGATCCACGGGCGTACCGTCGGGATTCGTCGTCGGCGGCTGTCCGTCGGTGCCGATCGTGTTCCCGCCGGTCGCGGGCGGTGGATCTGTGGGCGGCGGCTGTGCGTGTGCCGCCCGAGCGGCGAACAGCACCGTCGTCGCAATCATCGCTCCATATCGTTTACTCATCATGGCTCTCCTCGATCTCGCCTTGCGGCCGCACTAGTCACAGAACGCCCCGGTAGCGCGGCAGGCCAGCGCGCCCCACGGCACGAACACCTCGGCACCCAGCCGGATGTCCCAATGCACGACGTCGTCCGGCCCCTCCGCCAGACGCGCGTGCGCAACTTCGAGCTGGTACCCGATGCTTCCGTCGATGATCACCGACGGAATCAGCGCCCAGCGCATCCCCAACCGACCCAGAAGTCCGTAGCCGATCGTCGGATCGTCTTGCGTGCCGCGCATCCACCGGAACTGCGGCGCGAGCGCGACCTCGCCGACGATCGACGCGTCCTTGTTCATCCGTATTTCGTAGCCGGCGGTCGGCAGCCACATGGTCCGCTGGACCTTGCCGCTCTCGATCGCACCGGAGAGCTGCACCTGCGCGCTCGAGACGCGCGTGCCGCCGTGCAGCGTGAGCCAATCGACCTGGTCGATGTGCAACCGACCGACGAGGTACAGATCGCTGACGCGCTCCTCGACGTTCACGCCGTCGAACGTCTCGACACGCGGAACGCCGAGACGAAACGCGACACCGAACGCGGGCACCGCGTTGAACTCGGGAATCGGCAACTTGATCTGCACGCCCACGCCGGGCAGCGGTGCGTTGACGCCGCTGATGCTGATCGCGGCGGAGTGGCGATACTCGAGCTGGGCGATGTCACCGAAGCCGGCCGCGAGGACACCCGCGGATGTGAGCAAGCCCGTCTCCTGGAGGAACGAGCCGTCGCCGGAGAGCGACAGCATGTACGCGCCGATAACGTCGGTGGTCGGCATCGCGAACAGGCGCGACGAACGGAACGGTCCCTTCATGACCTGGCGCAGCGAGGCCTCGCGGCGGCGTGGGGGCCCCGAGCGCTTCTCCTCGTCGGTCTTCGCGGGCTGCTTCTCGGCGAGCGTCCCGTCGGGCTTGGTCTCGCCGGCCCTCGGTGCGTCGAGCGCCTTCGCCCCGTCGGGCGGGACACTCTGCGCGTAGGCGGTCCCCGCGGTTGCCGCAGCGAGAATCGCGATGACCAATGGTCGGACCATGCACATTCGTTGTGAGGCCTGTTGGGGTGAACTGGCCACGTGCGTGCCGTGAGATCCGCGTGATCGCCGAACGCTGCCGCACGGATCCCGGCAGATCCTGGCGGCATTCGGTAGGTTCGCGTGGTGGTCGACCCGGCAAAGTCCAGTCGCAAGCTGATCGCGCAGGCAGCGCGACGTCGGCGATGGGGACCCGCGGCCACCGACGAGGAGTCGCGCGCGGGACTACAGGACCGGCTCAATGTCTACGCGAGGACGATGTTCTGGTCGTACATCGCGCTGCTCGCGTTTCTGTGGCTGGCGTATCGATTCGTCCTCGGAGACGACAAGCCAAAGCTCACGTCGTACGTGTTCGGTGGCTCCGCGATCATGCTCGGCGTGATGGCGTTTCTGTGGCGCTCGGTGCTCGCGCGAAACAATCGCCTCAGCTTCGAGTGGCTGTATCGCCTCGACCTCGTGTTCGCGATCGCGATCGGCCTGACCTTCGGCACGGCGGCGGCGATGCAGTACGAGTTACAAGCCGCGAGCTACACGTCGCTGATCTTCACGAGCTTCACCGTGTTCACGCGCGCGCTGCTCGTGCCGTCGAGCGCACGCCGCACGACGGTGACGTCGATCGTCACGTTCGCGCCGGTGATCGCAGGTGGCGTGTACACCGCGGTGTTCACGCGCATCGAGGTTCCGTTCGCGATGTTCGTCGGCGGTGGTGTCACGTTCGCCGCGATCGCGACGCTGATCGCCGCGAACGGATCCGGCATCATCTACGGCTTGCGCGCCGAGGTGCGCGAAGCGATGCAGCTCGGCAGCTACAAGCTCGGCGACAAGATCGGCTCGGGTGGTATCGGCGATGTCTATCTCGCGCAGCACGCGCTGTTGCGCCGGCCGACGGCGATCAAGTTGCTCAAGCCCGAGCGTGTCGGACAGGAGAACCTCGTGCGCTTCGAACGCGAGGTCCAGCAGACGAGCCGGCTCACGCATCCGAACACCGTCACGATCTTCGACTACGGCCCGTCGGCCGAGGGGCACTTCTACTACGCGATGGAGTACCTCGACGGGATCAACCTCGACCAACTCGTGAAGAAGCACGGCAGGCAACCCGCGGGTCGCGTCGTGCACATCCTCAAGCAGGTGTGCGGCGCGCTGCAGGAAGCGCACGGCCACGGGCTCATCCATCGCGACATCAAGCCCGCGAACATCATCCTCTGCCAACGCGGTGGTCTGCCCGACGTGGCGAAGGTCGTCGACTTCGGCCTCGTCAAAGAGATCGCGCGCGACGACGGCGACTCGACGCACGCGCAGACCATCCTCGGCACGCCCGCGTATCTCGCGCCCGAGATGGTGGATCCGTCGGCGCCGACGACACCGGCGGTGGATCTCTACGCGCTCGGCTGCGTCGGCTACGAGCTGCTCACCGGTCGTCGCTTGTTCGAAGCGAAGGGCTCGATCGAGCTGATGATCGCGCACGCGACGAAGACGCCGCAGCGCCCGATGGACGTCGCCGACATCCTGATTCCGAACGAGCTCGAGGCGCTGATCATGCAGTGCCTCGAGAAGTCACCGGCCGCGCGCCCCGCGTCGGCGGCGATCCTGCTCGAGATGCTCGAAGCATTGCCGCGCATGCTCGACTGGACTCCCAGCGACGCGGAGACGTTCTGGCGCGAGTTCCGCGCGACGCAGGTCGCGACGCCACGCTCCGACACACCGACCGAGACGATCACCGTCGACGTCGGTCGCGACAAGCGCGGCACCCCGACGTGAACTGCACGTGATCCGCATAGCGGTCCGACCAGTTCGGACGTACACCGTGCTCATCGGGTGTTGTAGATGTCCAAGCGCAAGACGATCCTGTTGAAACTACTCGTGTTCGCCGTGCTGGTCGGAGCCGCCATCGCAGGCATCGCCCTGCTCTCCGGGATGGTTGTGGGCCTGATCATCGGCGGCTTCACGGTGATCGCGGTGATCTACGACTCGGCGACGTTCTCGACCGGCCGCCCACGCGGCGTGATCGTCGGCGAGATCGAGAACGACTTCGGCTCGACCACACAGAAGCTTCACGACAGCCGGGACTCGGCGTGACTCAGCGACGCTCGGGGCCGCTCGTCACGACGCTCGCCAGGTAGTAGCCGCGACCTGGCGCGACCGCGAGGATCCCGTCGGCACCGACCTCGCCGAGCTGGCCGCGCAAGCGGCGCACGACCTGGCGCACGTTCTCTTCGTTCGCGTACTTCGATTGAAACGGCAGGTCACGCGCGAGCTGCTTGGTCGCGACGCAGCCCTTCACCGCCGACGGAGATCCTGCTTCTTCGACCGCGCGGGCGCACAGCGTCCGGAGGAGCTGGAACTCGAGGGAGGACAGGCCGGTCTCGGTCCACGACTCGGTGCCGCTCTCGCGCGTGAGCAGCGATCCGCCGGTCGTGGGATCGCCGGCGCCGACGACGCACAGATCCTTGCCGCCGAACGTGGTGAGGAAGCGAACGAGGCCACCCGCGATGCTACCCGTCGCCATCGACGGCGCGACGATCGGTTCGTGCGCGACCTCGGCGAGGAACCAGAACGCGACGTCGCCGATCTTGAGCACCGCGCGCGCCGGCAGCGGCACGCGGCCGTTCACGCGATTCCCGTCGACGAACGTGCCGTTGCGGCTCCCGAGATCCCGCACCGTCCACCCGGCTTCGCCGCTCTCCACGCGCGCGTGCTCGCGCGAGACCGATGCCGCGAGAACGACGAGCTCGCCCTCTTGATTGCGCCCGGCGACCGCCTTCGCGGTGAGCGCGTGCGGGATGCCGAACCCGTCGACGACCCACGCCTCCGCCTCGGTCGTCTCGACGTTCGAGCGCACGTGGTCGGGGATGAGGCCGTCACACGGCGGAATATCGAGCGCGCAGGTTCGACACAACACGCCGACCTCCGTCGCTGCGCCACAGCACAAGCAACCCATCTGTGTCATCGAACCATCGCCGGTCGAGCCGATCAAGCCTTCGATCCAGCCTCTTCGGTGAGTTGACGCCTGTCTGCGCGGGGCGGTACCCACGAGAGATGCGGCGGGTCCTCGTGTTGTTCGCGCATCCGGTCCTCGAACGGTCGCGCGTCAACCGACGCCTGGTCGGCGAGATCGAGGGGATGGAGAACGTCTTCATCCACGATCTGTACGAGGTCTACCCGACGCTCGACATCGATGTCCGGCGCGAGCAGCAGCTGCTCGTCGATCACGACGTCATCGTGTTCCAGCACCCGTTCTACTGGTACTCGGCGCCCGCGATCGTGAAGGAATGGCAGGACCTCGTGCTCGAGCATGGCTGGGCCTACGGCAAGGGCGGCACGAAGCTGAAGGGCAAGATCACGCTCAACGCGATCACCACCGGCGGTCCCGAGTCCGCGTACACCAAGGGCGGCTACAACCGCTTCACGATCCGCGAGCTGCTGACGCCGTTCGATCAGACCGCGCATCTGTGCGGCATGCGGTTCCTCGCGCCGTTCGTGGTCCACGCCGCGCTGCGGATCACGAGCGACGCAGAGCTCACGCCGCAGAAGGCAACGTACCGCGCGTTGATCGAGGCGCTGCGCGATGACCGCATCGATCTCGATCGCGCGGCCGCCGCCGAGAACCTCGCGATCGAGCTGCCGCAGGTGCTCGCTCCCCGAGGTGCGGCGTGACCGACTCCGTCCTCGCGCAGGCGCTGATCTATCTCGCCGCCGCCGTGCTGTTCGTGCCGATCGCGAAGCGACTCGGACTCGGCGCGGTGCTCGGCTATCTGATCGGCGGCGTCATCATCGGCCCGCACGTGATCGGCTTCGTCGGCCACGAAGGCCACCACGTGATGCACTTCGCCGAGTTCGGCGTCGTGATGATGTTGTTCATCGTCGGACTCGAGCTGCGCCCCGCCCTGCTGTGGCAGATGCGCCGGCCGATCTTCGGGCTCGGTGGTCTCCAGGTCGCGATCTGCGCGGGTGCGCTGTGTGCCGGTGGTCTCGCGTTTGGCCTCGGATGGAAGCCCGCGCTGGCAGTCGGCCTCACGCTCGCCGGTTCCTCGACGGCGATCGTGCTGTCGACGCTCACGGAGCGGGGCCTGATCAAGACGCAAGGTGGCCAGTCCGCGTTCTCCGTCCTGCTGATGCAGGACATCTCGGTGGTTCCGATCCTCGCGGCGATTCCCGCGCTCGGTGTCGCTGTCGCCACGCAGATCACCGACGTCACGTCGTCGTCGGGTCGCCCGGCATGGCTGTCCGCCCTGTTCGTGTTCGGTGCGGTCGTCGCCGTGGTCGCGTCGGGCCGCTTCATCATCCGCCCGTTGTTCCAGTTCCTCGCGGCGGCGAAGCTGCGCGAGTCGTTCACCGCTGCGGCGCTGCTGATCGTCGTCGGTATCGCATTCCTCATGGGCCAAGTCGGCCTCCCGACGACGCTCGGTACGTTCCTCGCCGGTGTGGTGCTCGCGGACTCCGAATACCGCCACGAGCTCGAGACCGACGTCGAGCCGTTCAAGGGCCTGCTGCTCGGCCTGTTCTTTATCTCCGTCGGTGCGCAGATCGATTTCGGTCTGATCGCGCGCGAGCCGCTGCTGATCGCCGGCATCGTCCTCGGCACGATGGCGATCAAGTTCGCCGTGCTGTTCGTGCTCGGTCATCTGTTCAAGCTCGATCGCTCGGCACGCTGGTTGTTCTCGCTCTCGCTCGCGCAGATCGGCGAGTTCGCGTTCGTGCTCCTCGGGGTCGGCGTGTCTGCCCACGTGTTCTCGCAGGAGATCGCCGGCTACCTCGTCGCGGCAACCGCGCTGTCGATGGTGATCACGCCGCCGATCTTCATCGTACTCGAGCGCTTCATCCTCCCGCGCGTCGCCGAGAAGGGCGTGGAGCGCGAGCAGGACGAGATCCACGACGAGCACGCCCCGGTGGTCATCGCGGGCTATGGCCGGTTCGGTCAGATGGTGGGCCGCGTACTGCGCGCGAACCGCATCGAGGTCACGATCCTCGATCTCGATCCCGAGATGGTCGACGTGATCGCTCGCCTCGGCATCAAGGTGTATTACGGCGATGCCTCGCGCATGGATCTGCTCCAAGCCGCGGGCCTCGCACACGCGAAGCTGTTCGTCCTCGCCGTCGATGGCAAAGAAGAAGCCACGGCGATCGCGAAGGCCGTGCGCCACAACTTCCCCGACGTTCCGATCCTCGCGCGCGCACGCGATCGCCAGCACTACTGGGACCTGCGCAGCCTCGGGGTTCACAAGGTGTTCCGCGAAACGTTCGCCGCTGCGTGGGAGACATCGATCGAAGCGCTCAAGGTGCTCGGCTATCGGGCTCACACCGCGCATCGCATCGCGCGCAAGTGGCGCGATCACGAGGAGGCCGTGCTCGAAGAGCTGGGCTCGCTGTGGGGGACGGATCGCAAGGAGTACTTCAACCGCGTGAAGCAAGGCATGGAAGAAGCCGAGCGCCTCATGCGCGACGAGGATCCGCAGGTGTTCGAAGAGCGCGACGGCAGCTGGGACAACGAATCGCTGCGCGCCGATCGCAAGGTCGACGAAGCCGCCACGCCCGTCGAGCCGAGCTGAAGCCGCCCACGATTCGCGGGAACGTCTCCGCGCTCGGTGAGTGCTCGGCGAGCTCGTCCCGATGATCGAGATGTTGGCGCGGCGAGGATTCGGATAATGCGCCACAGAGAAGGGGAGGACACAGAGGACTTGTTTCGGAAGCGCGCACGGCACATCCACGCCCTACGTTCCGCGACGACCACGAGTCGAAGATTCCCGAAACGATC
>Ga0154020_10011435_pt1 | contig 10123 bp, 7 predicted proteins | sample Klosneuvirus_201_FD_109709 | JGI IMG/M metagenome (GOLD analysis project Ga0154020, IMG submission 109709) | Active sludge microbial communities from wastewater, Klosterneuburg, Austria - Klosneuvirus_20160825_MG | ecosystem: Engineered > WWTP > Aerobic digester > Activated sludge | place... | reverse complement strand
TCCATTGAGAATAATGCGAGCTTTTCGTTTTGCTTCTCAACTACATTTTAATGTTGATGAAAGCATTATGATTGCTGCTAAAGAAATGCGATCAAGACTTTCTATTGTTTCCCAGGAAAGAATAACCGATGAGTTTCTAAAAATACTTTCTTCCCCAAAACCTTCAATCGGATTGCAACTACTTTTTGATTCGGGAGTTTTAGAAAATGTATTTCCAGAAATATCAATAATGGCTGGTGTCGATCAACGAAAAGATTATCATCATAAAGATGTTTTTCTACATACTCTTCAAGTTGTTGATAACATTTGTAGTGAAACCAATAATGTCTGGTTACGATTTGCAGCTCTTGTTCATGATATTGCAAAACCACCTACGAAAAAATTTGTTGAAGGAATCGGATGGACTTTTCATGGTCACGAAGATCTTGGTGCGAGAATGATGAAGAAAATATTTCATCGAATGAAATTACCTTTACATCAACTTGAATATATACAAAAGCTTGTACGATTACATTTAAGACCAATTGCTCTGGCAAAAGAAGAAGTTACAGATTCAGCGATTAGAAGATTTGTTGTAGATGCCGGAGAAGATCTTGAAGAACTAATTATTTTGTGTCGTGCGGATATTACAAGTAAAAATCCAATTAAAGTTGAAAAGTATCTTGGCAATTATGAACGAGTTATGCAAAAAGTTCGTGATGTAAAAGAAAGAGATAAGTTGCGTGCGTTTCAATCGCCGGTTAGAGGAGAAGAAATTATGCAGATTTGTAATCTTAAACCCTCAAGAAAAGTTGGCGAAATTAAAACTGCAATAGAAGAAGCAATTCTTGATGGAAAAATTGGCAATAATTATGATGAAGCTTATAAATATTTAATGGAGATTAAGGATAAGTTAATAGGGGAGTAAAATGTTCTGGAGAAAAAATACAAAATTGGAATCTTTACGAAAGCTGTGGGCTAAACCAATAAATAAGCACCGCAACTTTGATTTGATTTCTTCCTATTTCACACTTCAAGAAAAAAACGACAAAAATAATGTTGATGATGAAACCTGGGATGATTTAAACTTTGATTCTGTTTATAGTTTACTTGATAGAAATATTTCGGGAGTTGGACAACAATATCTATTCTCATTACTTCATAAATATGAAAACGATTTAGATGAATTAATTAGAAGAATTAAACTAATTGGTGATTTAAAAACCAATTCTAATCTAAGAGAAAAAATTCAACTTAACTTATTAAATCTAAATAATGTATCATCATATTTTATAGCATACCTAGTATTAAATAAATCACTACCGCAATTTAAGTATTACAAGATTTTCTATTTTCTATCATTAGCATCACTAGTTTCATTATTGTTGATGTCATACGATAGTGTTTTCTTAATTGTTTCTATAGCTATCTTACTTACAAATCTTATAATCAATAAAGTATTTTCTGCTAAAATTTATGAATACTTTGCTGGTTTTTCAGGACTAAATAATCTTTTATCCTCATCTATTTCAATTAGTGAAATTAAAACAGATTTGAAAATAGATGAACTGGAACTACTTAAATCAAAAATAGAATTATTAAAATCTCTTAAATCTAAACTTGGTTATTTGGTAATAGATAAACAGTATTTAGGAGAGCTGGCTCTTGCTATGATTGAATACCTAAATATGTTTATGCTATTTGATATTATTGCTTACTACCGATCTGTGAATGTTTTGTTGAAATATCAAGATGAAATTCACGAAATATTCAAGGCTCTTGGAAGTATTGATGCTTCAATTTCAGTTGCCTCATATCTTGAAGAAGTTAAGCACTTTTGTGAACCTGAATTTAACGGTGATGATAAAATTAGTTTTGAAGAAATCTCTCATCCACTATTAAGAAATCCAGTTTCTAATTCGTTAAAAAATATAAAACAATCGGTATTGATAACTGGTTCAAATATGTCCGGCAAAACTACTTTTATAAAAACATTAGGAGTTAATATTATTTTGGCCAGATCGTTAAACTTTTGTTTGGCAAAATCATTTTCAATTCCAAACTTAATTGTAAAAACTTCGATAAGAAGAAATGAAGAATTAGAGGAAGGTAAAAGCTATTTCTTTGTGGAAATAGAAGCGATTAAAGATTTTATTGATTTATCGAATGAGAACGATAAGTATATCTTTTTAATAGATGAAATCTTTAGAGGGACAAATACTATTGAGCGGTTAGCTTCTTCAACCGCTGTTTTGAAGTTTATTGATAAAAATAATTTTGTTTTTGTAACAACTCACGACATTGAATTGCAAGAAATGCTTCAAAACACTTTTTTGATGTATCACTTTAGTGAACAAATAAAAGACGAAAAGTTTTATTTTGATTATAAAATAAAATCAGGCGCTTGCTCATCCGGCAATGCAATAAAATTGTTAGAACTGATGAATTATCCTAAATCGATTACTGATGAAGCATTTAATATTTCATCAAAACTTATTCAAAAATTGTAAGCTAATCCAACAAAATATCTTTTATCATCATTTCTGATAATATCTTTTTGCATCCCAATAGAAATGTTAATTGGAATTTGTGATTGATATTTTAAAATCTGATCACTTAAAGTTAATTGCTTTTCTAAAAACTCATCATTTAAGATAACTGCTGTTGTATCATCTTTTGGTTTTTCTTTTTTGTCTTTTAACAAAGCGTAAACTACAATACCAACTACAACTGCACCGCCAACTACGTATATCATTGTGTTATCATTACTTTCTGCTACATTAGAATTATTACTTCCACCTCCGCCAATATCTTCATTAATTTTGAAAAGCTGTTGTGAATATGAAATATTTGAAGTAATCGAAATCATTATTAAGATTATAATAATATAAATTGATTTGATTTTCATAATGTTAATTCCCTTAAAGATTTTATACAAAGAAAAGATAACTCAATTCTTTTTTCTTTACAACCTAAATTTATGACGTTGTTTTGGACAGAAGCCATTGTATGATTATGACTTTGATCACTACCGCAGATGTAATTATTTAACCATTTATAAATTATATACACTTATTGTATCTGTTTGCACTATTTTAGTGGTAGTTAAAATTATCAGACAAATTATATTTTTAAGTGTCCATTTGATTTTAGTTTGAACTATCAACCACAACGGAGTAGCAAATGAAATTTTTCTTAGCATTAGTTTTGTTCATTGTAATAACCAATCCTGTGTTTTCTCAGGATCAATTATCGCTTGATGAAGCAATTAAAATTGCTCTTCAAAAAAATAGCGGATTGATCAGCCAGGAAAATGAGTTATCAAGAAGTGAATCCGCTCTTGATGCAGCTTATGGCAATTTTTTACCTGATCTTGGAGCCTATGGCAGCTGGGATTGGCGCAAAATAAAACCAGCAATAAATTCTGGAGAATCAAGAACATATTCAGTAGGTGCAAGCTCAAACATAGTTTTGTTTGATGGACTTTCTAACTATGCAAATCTTTCCAGAAGTAAAAATTCTGTTGAAGCTATTAAACTTGCAATTGAACAGAAGAAACAGGAAGTAGTTTTCCAAACAATAAATTTATATTACACAATTGTTGAAGCTGATCAATTGCTTAAAGTTAGAGAAGAAGATGTAAAGCAGCAGCAAAAAAATCTTGAAACTATTGAGGAAAGAAATAGACTCGGATCAGTTACCAAAGCTGATGTTTATCAACAACAAGTACAATCTGGTAATGCTGAACTTCAGGTTATTCAACAAAAAAACATTTTAGAAACCGCAAAAAGTAATTTGCTATTTTATCTAGGTTTAGATGTACTTAAAGATTATAAGTATTCTGATGTTTTGACTCAAAAAGAATTAGGTATTCTTGATACCGATATAAATACAGATTATAATCAATTAAACGAATTAGTAAAAAAAGCATTAGAAAACAGAAAAGATTATCTGGCTCAAAAACTAACTCTTGATTCATATTACGATAACCTAACAATGGCACAATCCGGACATCTGCCAAGGCTAACTGGAAATCTTGGGTATGGAACTTCAGCTAATATTCCTGGTGATCTTTTTGATGCGCATACTTATTCAGCTGGATTAACTTTAAGTATTCCAATATTTTCCGGATTCCAGACTCAAAGTGCGATACAGATTGCAGAAGTTGACGCAATGAACTACGAGTTGCAAGTAAAAGATAGTGAACGATTGATTAAGCAAAATATTCAAAAATCTTTTCTTGATCTTGAAGCAGCAAAAAAAGGTTTACTTGTTACTGAAAAAAATGTAAAAGCTGCTGAAGAAAATTTAAAGATCGAACAAGAAAAATATAACCTTGGCGCTGGTAAGCTACTTGATGTTTTAATTGCCAACACAACTTATCAGAATGCTAAAACAAATTATATAAATGCACAGTTTTATTATATAAGATTAAGTGAAGAATTAAAGTATAATCTTGGTGTTTTAGATTATACTCAGTACCAATAAATTTTTATCATAGGAGAAAATCTCAAATGGCTAATGGAAAAAAGCAAAAATCAAAAAAGAAATTATTCATCTTTGGCGGAATAGGTCTTTTGATAATTGCAGTAATTGTTATCGGGTTTATCGGTAGCAATAAAGAAGAAATAATTTCTGTTCAAACTGAAAAGGTTGAAAAGAGAACGATCACACAAACTGTTGCAGCTACTGGTAAAATAAATCCAGAGTTTAAAGTTGTAATAACTCCAGAAGTAACTGGTGAGATTGTGGAACTGCCAGTTAAAGAAGGTGATGCTGTTAAAAAAGGACAACTACTTATCAGAATAAAAGGTGATCAATATCAGGCTCAGAAACAAAGATTAGAAGCAAATCTTCAATCAGCTGAAGCAAGTTTAAAGATGAGAAAAGCTGAACTTGAAAAAGTTGAACTTGATTACAATCGTGTAAAAGAAATGCACACAAAAGGATTAGTGAGCGATTCTGAACTTGAATCAGCAAAGTCAAACTATTTAACTACAGTGGCTTCATACGAAGGCGCTGAAGCAAACGTATTGCAAAGTAAAGCTGGATTAAGAGAAACTCTTGAAACACTTTACAAAACAACGATTGTTTCCCCGATGGATGGAATTGTGACCAATTTAAATGTAGAACTTGGCGAAAGAGTTCTTGGAAGCGGTTACAGTATGGGTACTGATATTATGACAATTTCTGATTTAAGAAATATAGAAGCAGTTGTGGAGGTTGATGAAAATGATGTTGTACTTGTTTCTCTTGGTGATACAGCTACAGTTCAGGTTGATGCCTTTAAAGATCAGGAATTTAAAGGAATTGTTTCTGAAATTGGAAACAGTGCTAACACTACTGGTTTGGGGACACAAAATGAAGTTGTAAACTTTGAAGTAAAGATAAAACTTATTGATCCAAAAAATACTTTAAGACCTGGAATGAGTTGTACTTCAGATATTCAAACTGAAACAGTAGGTAATGTTTTAAGTGTACCGATACAAAGTGTAACTACAAGAGAAGGCGGTAATATGGAAGGTGATCAAATGAGTGAAGAGGGTGGTGATGGAGAAGATTTTCAAGAAGTAAAAGAAGTGAAGAAAGAAAAAATCTCTAAAACTAATGAAGTTGTATTCCTGATTAAAAATGGAAAAGCAAAAATGGTTGAAGTTGAAACAGGACTTAGTGATGATAATTATATTTCCATACTAAAAGGATTAGAAGGTGGAGAAGAAGTTGTTTCTGGTAGTTACAAAGCAATTTCTAGAGAATTGAATGATGGTTTGCAAGTTAGAGTGGATGATAAAAAATCTAACATTACAAAAAAATAAATTCGGTAAATATAAATGAACATAATTAACATAGAACATATAGCAAAAGTTTATCAAGTTGGTTCAGAAGAAGTTCATGCTTTACGAGATGTTACTTTAAAGATTAATCAAAATGAATACGTTGCTATTATGGGACCTTCCGGTTCAGGCAAATCTACTTTGATGAATATGCTTGGTTGCCTTGATACTCCAACATCCGGAATTTACGATTTTAAAAATGTTAGCGTAAGTGAAATGACGGATAATGAACTTGCAAGGATCAGAAATAAGGAAATTGGATTTGTATTTCAAACATTCAATCTACTAGCTCGTTCTGATGCTGTTCATAATGTGGAACTGCCATTAATTTACGCAGGCGTTACTTCTTCAGAAAGAAAAGAAAGAGCCAGACAAGCCTTGATTGATGTTGGTCTTGGTGACCGTATGCACCATAAACCTAATGAACTTTCTGGTGGACAAAGACAAAGAGTTGCGATTGCCAGAGCATTGGTTACAAATCCTGCAATAATACTTGCTGATGAACCAACAGGTAATCTTGATTCTAAAACCGGCGAAGAAATTATGGCTTTGTTTCATGAAATTCATGAAAGAGGCAATACAATTATTCTTGTAACACACGAAGAATATATTGCAGAACATGCACTTAGAATAATACGCCTTAAAGATGGTTTAATAGAAAAAGATGAAACTGTTGAGAAGAGATATATTCCTAAAACTAAAGCATCATTTGTTTAGTCTGTTATTTATAATTGCTCAGAATAAATTCTGAGCTACGAAATAAAAATTATGAGTTAATTTATGTCATCAATACTTTTAGAATTAAATGAAGGATTAGCAATAGCGTGGCGTGCGATTAGAGCTAATAAAATTCGTGCTGCATTAACTATGTTAGGAATTTTTATTGGTGTAACCGCAGTTGTGTTGATGTCAACCGCAATTAAAGGTATTGATAATTCATTACAAAATGGAGTAAGTGCTTTAGGATCAGATGTTTTATATGTTGATAAATGGGCCTGGTTTTCAAATGATGAGTGGTGGCGAATGAGAAACCGAAGAAATATTGATATGGAGGATTTTCACAGATTTAAAGAACTTGCAAAACTTCCATCTGCAATTGCACCCGTTACAAACTCTGTTCAAACAATAAAATTTGCTGATCGAAAAGTTGAAAATGTTTTTCTTAATGGTTCAAATTCAGATTATGTGAAGACAACGAATTTTGATTTTGCTTTAGGCAGATTTTACTCGGAAGTTGAAAGTAATGGATCAAGAAATGTAGTTGTATTAGGCAGTGAAATTAGCATAAAGCTTTTTCCCAGAGGCGATGCTTTAGATAAGATTATTAAAATTGGACCTGTTAATTTTAAAGTAGTTGGTGTTTTAACAGAACAGGGTAGTACTCTTTTGGGTGCTTTTAATCCTGATAACCAGGTATTTGTACCAATCGGAACAATCTTTAAAAACTTTACCTCAAGACATTTTGGAACTGTAACTATAAATGTTAGAGCTGCAAGTCCAGAAATGTTAGAAGAAACAAAAGCTGAAGCTGAAGGAGTAATGAGAAAAATTCGTGGTCTATCTCATTCTGAACCCAATGATTTTACAATCAACCAGCAAGAAGGATTAACAAATTTTTTAGATTCAATTACAATCGTAATTAAAATTGCCGGATTATTTATTACTAGCTTATCGCTTTTTGTTGGTGCAATTGGAATAATGAATATAATGTTTGTTTCTGTTAAAGAAAGAACAAGAGAAATTGGTTTAAGAAAAGCAATCGGTGCAACACGAAGAACAATTCTAACACAATTTTTATTAGAATCTTCTGTTATATGTTTGATAGGTGGAATTATTGGATTAATAGCTGCTATACTTTTAAGTTTTATGCTAAATCAATTTTTCCCAACCTCAGTTCAGTACGATGTTGTTATTTTGGCAATAGTAATTTCTTTACTAACGGGAATTGTTTCTGGTTTAGCACCAGCATACACAGCCGCTAAAATGGATCCAGTTGATGCACTAAGATATGAGTAAGTTATTTTCTTTATAAAAAATATTTCTAATAATTTATTAGTGGCAAAAATTTGTTTGCAATATTCTTTGAACTGAATGAAGGATTATCAATTGCGTGGCGAGCAATTAAGGCTAATAAAATTCGCGCAGCACTTACAATGCTCGGAATATTTATTGGAATTACTGCTGTTGTATTAATGTCAACAGCTATTAAAGGCATAGAAAATAGTATCCAGAGTGGGGTAAGTACACTAGGCTCAGATAATCTTTACATAGATAAATTTGCATGGTTTAGTAATCAAGAATTCTGGAAAATGCGTAATCGTGAAAACATTACAATGGAAGATTTTAAGAAGTTTAAGGAATTGGCAAAACTGCCGGACGTTGTTGTTCCACTTTTATACTCAAGACAAACAATAAAATATGGTAATAGAAAAATTGATGATGGAGTATTAAATGGATCAAACTCTGATTTTTTAACCACAACAAATTTTGATTTTGAACTTGGTAGATTTTATTCTGAAATAGAAAGCAATGGTTCGCGCAACGTTGTTGTTATTGGAAATGAAATTGCATCAAAATTATTTCCAAGAGGTGATGCACTTGATAAGGTTGTTAAGATAGGTGCTGTTAATTATAAAATTATTGGGGTTTTAGCTAGGATGGAAAGTCTTTTTAATAGTCCTGATAATCAGATTTATCTTCCAATAGGAACCATATTTAAAAATTTTGCGTCACGTAATAGAGGAACAGTAACCATTGTGGTTAAAGCTAGAAATCCTCAGATGGTTGAAGATACAAAGATAGAAGCTGAAGGAGTTATGAGAAAAGTTCGCGGACTTTCACATAAAGAAGAAAATGATTTTTCTGTAAATCAGCAAGAAGCTTTAACAAGTTTTTTTGATAACATTACTATTGTTATAAAGATTGCTGGTTTGTTTATTACAGGGCTTTCATTATTTGTCGGTGCAATCGGAATTATGAATATTATGTTTGTATCAGTTAAGGAAAGAACAAAAGAAATTGGTTTAAGAAAAGCAATTGGTGCCACAAGAAGAACAATCCTGATTCAATTCTTACTTGAATCTTCTGTTATTTGTATTATAGGTGGATTGTTTGGTCTTATAGCTGCAATACTTTTAAGTTTAATGTTAAATCAGTTTTTCCCAACATCAATACAATATGATGTTGTTATACTTGCAATTTTTATTTCATTATTAACAGGAATTTTTGCCGGACTTGCTCCTGCATACACTGCCGCAAAAATGGATCCTGTAGAAGCATTAAGGTTTGAATAAATGAAGATTAATCAAATATTAGCTATCTCACTTCAGTCATTAAAAAGTAATAGACTAAGAACAGCTTTAACGATACTTGGTGTTGTTGTTGGAATATTTTCCATCATTGTTATTATGACGATTCTAACAATGTTACAAAGTAGTATAGATGAAGGCCTTTCGAGTCTTGGTAAAAACACTTTCCAAATCCAGAAAAATGATAATGTTTTTGGCGGTGGACCGAGAATGAGAGATCGCAATAGAGAAGATATAACTATTGAAGATGGTGTAAGACTAAGAGAAATGCTGACCGAAGCAAAGTTTGTTGGCGTAGAGCAATGGGAATTTGGTATTGTTGTTAAGTACGCTAACAAAGAAACTAACCCAAATATTTCTGTTGCAGGCGTAAATACTGATGCAATGAAAACCAATGATTGGAACGTTGAAGAAGGTAGAGATTTTCGTGAAGATGATATTAACTATTCTGCAAATGTTTGTTTGATATTTCATCCAATAGCAGATAAACTTTTTCCGAACAGTAATCCTATAGGTAAGGAAGTTAGAGTTGATGGAAGACCACTAAGAGTAATTGGAATTGTTGAAGCTCAATCTGCATTATTTGGACAAAGTCGAGATAATTATGTTATTGTACCAATCACTACCTGGCAATCAATGTATGGCAGATATGGACGTTCTGTAAACATAACTGTTATGTCTCAAAGTAAAGAAGATTATAATGATGTAATTGAAGCTGCAACTGGTTACATGAGAACAATTAGAAAAGTTGGACCTGGTGAACCAAATGATTTTTTCATTTTCAGTAATGAATCGATGATTGAACAAACAAACCAGATTACCGGACCAATAAAAATTATTGCACTAGCAATTTCTCTTATTGCATTAATTGCTGCCGGTGTTGGTATTATGAATATTATGCTTGTTTCGGTTACTGAAAGAACTCGTGAGATAGGAATTAGAAAAGCTCTTGGTGCACGTAAAACCTGGATATTAATTCAATTTTTATTTGAAGCAATTATT
>Ga0154020_10011434_pt1 | contig 10123 bp, 9 predicted proteins | sample Klosneuvirus_201_FD_109709 | JGI IMG/M metagenome (GOLD analysis project Ga0154020, IMG submission 109709) | Active sludge microbial communities from wastewater, Klosterneuburg, Austria - Klosneuvirus_20160825_MG | ecosystem: Engineered > WWTP > Aerobic digester > Activated sludge | place... | reverse complement strand
GGCCGCCCCGGTTGGCTTGTCCAACCGGAACGGAAAGTTTTGCACGATGAAACATGAGCAACGCTGCGAAACTTGGCTTCCTGCCAGGCAAGCTGGGCAGGGGAGCGGTCGTGTTGATGATGGTTTAGCTAATTTCAAATCTTGCGTTCCTGCCGGACAAGCCGGCAAGGGGCGGAAGTCCAGTCGAGTGGTTCGCGTCATCGAATTCTAGAACAAAAAATACCTCATAAAAAATCCAGATTTCCGCAAAACTGCTATTTGTCGCGCAGCTCAGACTCAGTTTAGCTAAATTGCTGTAATGGGCACTGTAATGCACACGACACACCGGTGGGAATTGTTATGAACAAATGGATTTCTCGAACTCGGATCGCCGTGACGCTCGCATCGTTTTTTTCTGTTGAATGTGAAACCGCAAAACCCGACACCCTCGTCGGTCCGCAGCCCGAGGCGGCGCTCGCCCGTGAGTTGATCGGCGATTCTCATTTTGCGCGCGGCTGCATTCTGTGGGAACCGAAAACGGGGAGTCATGTGGAATACGGCCGGATCGCTGGCGTTGCTGAGAGCGGCCCGCCTGTGTGGGGGCTTGCTCAATGGAGCAGTCGGGAAAAGCTGCCGCCCGATTCACGGCGCACGCTGCCGTCGGGGGCATTGCGTTATGCCAACGCCGCCAAGGCTGTCACGTTTGGACGGCCCGACACGGCAGACGCGGATATTGCGTTGGCCGTCAACGGTGGATTCGAATACGATGGTCACGTCCGTCAAGAAGGCGAGCCCTGGGTTCACTTGCTGGTCGAGCAGCAGTTCGAGAATCCGCCAGCGCTGTCTGCATTGACTGAGGCTCACTTCCACGTCGTCGCACGATTGAAGACGTCTCGCCGACTGGATATGCCTGGCTACTCGCCCCACCTTCATGCCGCGCAGAACCAAATCTTCTTTACGCTGAAAAACTGCAATCCGACGTCCGTCGGCAATGGCCAGTTGCTTTGGTTTGGCGTGCCGCTGTACGACGATCGTGTGCCCATCCCCAGAGCTTATCGGGCCAGAGACGCGGGCAAGGACGATGCCTCGGGGATGTTTATCTTCACGGTGGATGGCAAGGAATTCACCACGCAAAGCCCGCACGACAATGAATGGGTGACGATTGATAAGGATCTGTTGCCACTCATGCGCGAAGGTCTGACGACCGCATGGCAGGCAGAATTTCTCAAAGATTCGCAGTCATTCGCCGATTATCGCATCACGAGCATAAATCTTGGCTGGGAAGTGCCTGGGATCTTTGATGTAGAAATGCAATATCGCGATCTGAGTTTAATGGTGACCACAACGCCGGATTTCAACTAATGCGTCGTTGTCCGGAAAAGATCGTGACGATAGCGGAAACAATTGACGACCATCGTTCCACACTAAGACTATTCAACGGTCACGCTCTTAGCCAGGTTGCGGGGGCGGTCCACGTTGCAACCTCGCAGCAGGGCGATGTGGTAGGCCAGCAGTTGCAGCGGGATGGCGCAGACGAGTGGCTGGAGATATTCTTCCACATCAGGGACGTAGATCACGTCGTCGGCGACGCGGGCGATGTCTGTGTCGCCTTCGCAGGCAATCGCAATGATTGGTCCCTTGCGAGCTTTGATCTCTTCCATGTTGCTGACGACTTTGGGATAGATGCCGCCACGTGGGATCACGAACACACTGGGCGTCTGAGTATCGACGAGGGCGATCGGGCCGTGTTTCATTTCAGCGGCCGGGTAACCTTCCGCATGAATGTAGCTGATTTCTTTGAGCTTCAGTGCGCCTTCGAGGGCGACGGGGAAATTGTAGAGTCGCCCCAGATACAGAAAGTTATTGAAGCCAAAGTATTTGTCGGCAACTTCGCGGACTTTGTCGTGGCACTTCAGGGTTTTGGAAAGAGTCTCCGGCATGTCGCACAATTGTTTGATGATGCGTTGACCGGCCGGATACGACATGTGGCGCATCCGACCAAGATAAAGCGCCAGTAATGTCAGGACGGTGACTTGAGATGTAAATGCCTTGGTGGACGCAACGCCAACTTCCGGACCGGCGTGCAGGTAAACGCCACCATCGGCTTCGCGGGCGATTGTCGATCCCACGGTGTTGCAGATGGCCAGCGTTGGGTGACCTTTGCGTTTGCATTCGCGAAGAGCCGCCAGCGTGTCGGCTGTTTCTCCACTTTGTGTGATCGCAAACACGATGGTGCGGTCACTCATGGGAGGATTTCGGTAACGCAGTTCGCTGGCGTATTCGACTTCGGTTGGCACGCGGGCAAATTCTTCGAGGACAAATTCTCCCACCAGTCCGGCGTGCCAGCTGGTGCCGCAGGCGGTGAGCACGATTCTGTCGGCGCGGCGCAAGTCCTGCGCTGACAGGTTCAATCCACCCATCACTGCAGTCGCCGCGTCCATATCCAGACGCCCCCGCAGCGCGTTCTCGACGGTTTGAGGCTGCTCATAGATCTCCTTGAGCATGTAGTGGTCATAGTCGCCAAGTTCGATGTCTGCCGAAACCTGCTCCAGCGTATGGACATTCAGATGCACGCTGCCAGTCTTACGGTGATCGACCCGCAGACCAGACGGCTGCAGGACGGCAACTTCATGATCGGACAGGTAGACGACCTCTTTGGTGTAACCCAGGAGCGGACTGGCGTCGCTGGCCAGAAAGAATTCATTTTTGCCGACGCCGATCACGAGGGGACTTCCGCAGCGGGCGGCGATGACAGTGTCCGGGCAATCGCGAAACACGATCCCCAGCCCGTACGTACCCTTGAGTTTCTCCAGAGTCAGTTCGACGACTTTCAGACAGGTCTCGATGTCCGCTGCGGAACCTCCGAGCAGCACCTGTTCCTCAAGATTGTGCGCCAACAAGTGTGCCGCGACTTCGGTGTCCGTCTGTGAATGAAAAACATAGCCCAGCGTTGTCAGTTGTTTTCGCAGCGTGTCGTAGTTTTCGATGACTCCGTTGTGAACGATAGCGACTTCGCCGTTTCCGCCGAGGTGCGGATGCGAATTATCGTCCGTCGTCGCACCGTGCGTGGCCCACCGTGTATGACCGATCCCGACGTGGCCATGAACCGGTTTTGACTGCACCAGACTCGCCAGTTCCAGGACACGGCCTGATTTCTTGCGAACGGTGACCTTGCCGTCATGCTGAACAGCGATGCCGGCGCTGTCGTAGCCACGGTATTCCAGGCGATGCAGCCCTTCGATCAGCAATTCGGAGACGGAGCGATATCCGACGTAGCCCACAATTCCGCACATAGCCTAATCCCTGGCAGGTCATTGAAAAACGAACAGATCGCGTGCGCGAGGTGCTCCGGAACCTACGTAATTTCCCTTCCGTGGGTCAACATCGATCTCCGCCAATCGGGACACTGGAACCGGAAGTTGATGAAATCAGGTGTCAAACGTGTCCGTTATGTCAGCGCGAGTCCAGCGATCCGGCGGAATCTGCCGGTTTAGATGATCAGTCTCTCTGCTTCCTGAAGTTGGCAGCGACGGGTGATTGGCCGAATTATTCGCTCGTGGCGGCGAACACAACCGGTTTGATGAATTCCAATGCCGCGTTGCTGTTTGACGACCGTCCGTTTGAACTTTCTGTCTATCATGGCGCTGCTGAATTTTGTTGAATCACGCGACTTTCAGGATCCATGCCACCCATGACCGCCGTTCGACTGATGTTGACTGTTGTTTTTTGCTCCCTGTGTCTGCCCACTCGCGGGATGGATGACGTTGCGGGAAATTCTGGCGCGCATCGGCAGGCTTTGCAGCATACGTTGGGCGACCTCAAACTGCCAGACTGCTTCGGCAAGCCCTTCGCGTTGGAAGAATTGAAGACATCGCCGGTCGTGGCGATCGCGTTTCTGGGCACCGAATGCCCGCTCGCGCGACTGTATGGGCCTCGTCTGCAGGAGCTTTCAGTTCGATATGCTGACAAAGGCGTGCGGTTCGTCGGAGTGTTCTCTAACGTTCAGGACAGCCTGACGGAGATCACTGCCTATCGAAACAAAAGTGGTATCACGTTTCCAATGCTGATCGACAGTAAGCAGGAACTTGCGGACGCGGTACAGGCTCAGCGAACTCCGGAGATCGTCGTTCTGGATCAGGCCCGAAACGTCATCTACCGAGGACGTATTGACGACCAGTATGGCATCGGCGTCGTTCGTCAGAAGCCACAGCAGGAATATGCGGCTCTGGCCATTGACGCGCTGCTGGCAGGAAAGGCTCCTGAGATCGCGGCAACGGATGCAGTCGGGTGCCTGATCGGTCGGAGTCGCAAGGTCGAGCCGCATGGTGTGATCACTTACTCGAAACACATCGCTCCGATCTTTAACGCCCGCTGCTTGGAGTGCCATCGGCCCGGTGAGATCGCTCCGTTTTCGCTCACCAGTTATGCTGACACCTTCGGCTGGGAAGCCACGATTGCGGAAGTCGTCAAAGAGGAACGGATGCCGCCATGGAACGCCAATCCGGAATTTGGCCACTTCAAAAATGACTCGCGGCTTTCGTCCGATGAGAAGCAATTGATCCGGGAATGGATTCAGAACGGCTGCCCGGAAGGTGATCCAGCAGACCTGCCGAAGCCTCCAGTATTTGCGGAAGGCTGGAGAATGCCGCAGCAGGACATGATCATTCCTGTTCGCGATGAGGCCTATACAGTCCCAGCGACCGGCGTTGTCGATTATCAGTACTTGAAAGTTGATCCAAAGTTCACTGAAGACAAGTACGTGATCGCGGCTGAAGCGCGACCGGGCAATCCGGCGGTCGTCCACCACATTATTGCATTCCTTGTCCTGCCTGGTGAAAAGAACATCAGCTTGGGAAAAATGTTGATCGGCTATGCGCCCGGCACGTCGCCACTCACCTTTTCAAAGGGTGCCGCCATGCGCATTCCTGCCGGGACGCAGCTGGTTTTCGAGATGCATTACACCCCGAACGGGACGGAGCAGACCGACCTGAGTCACATCGGAATAAAATTCATTGATGCCTCGGAAGTCACCCATGAAGTGGTTGGTCTGGAAGCGATCAATTCAAAATTGAGCATCCCGCCCCATGCCGCCGCGCATCCGGTGGAAGCGCAGGAACGATTTCGCGAAGACATCACGCTGCTGAGTCTGACACCGCACATGCATCTTCGAGGCAAATCGTTCCGCTACGAAGCCATCTTCCCCGACGGCACCAAAGAAGTGTTACTGGATGTTCCAAAGTACGACTTCAACTGGCAACTGCGCTATGAATTCGCGGAGCCTCGCCTGATCCCAAAAGGAACCGTGGTGAAATGCATCGCCAAATTCGACAACTCGTCCGACAATCTCAACAATCCCGATCCCGGCAAAGAAGTCCACTGGGGGCAGCAGAGCTGGGATGAGATGATGATCGGCTTCATTACAGGCGTGAAACCCGCTGCGCCGTTGACGGCTACGACCATTTCAGAATGACTTTTCCGGACTGTCCGGATTTCATGGCGGCGAATCCCTGTTCGAATTCCGTGTAGTGCAGACGATGGGTGATCACCGGGCTGATGTCCAGTCCGCTCTGCAGCATCACGGTCATCTTGTACCAGGTTTCGTACATCTCACGGCCATAGATTCCGTGAATCGTGAGCATGTTGAAGACCACGATGTTCCAGTCGATCGAGATATCTTCGGAGGGAATGCCAAGCATCGCAATCTTACCGCCGTGAGCCATGTTTTTCAGCATGCTCCGAAACGCGGCGGGATTGCCGGACATTTCCAGGCCGACGTCAAATCCTTCCGCCATGCCAAGTTCGCGCTGCACGTCTTCGAGATTCTCCGTTCTCACATCCACAGTCCGCGTTGCTCCCATTTTCTTTGCCAGCTCCAGACGCCACGGGTTGACGTCAGTGACGACGACAAAGCGCGCCGCCGCGTGACGTGCGACAGCCGCCGCCATCAGTCCGATTGGTCCGGCACCGGTGATGAGCACATCTTCGCCCAGCAGCGGAAACGCGAGAGCCGTGTGGACTGCATTGCCAAACGGATCGAAGATTGAGGCGATGTCGCGGTCGATACTTTCGTGATGATGCCAGACGTTGGTCATCGGCAAGGCGATGTATTCCGCAAAGGCACCGGGTCGGTTGACGCCAATTCCCTGCGTCTTTGCACACAGGTGACGGCGGCCCGCCAGACAATTTCGGCAGCGACCGCACACGACGTGACCTTCGCCGCTGACGACTTCGCCGGGATGAAAGTCCGAAACGTTGGAGCCCACAGCGACGACTTCGCCGACAAATTCATGACCAACCACCATCGGCACCGGGATTGTTTTCTGAGCCCACGAGTCCCATTCGTAAATGTGTACATCGGTGCCGCAGATTCCCGTACGATCCACTTTGATCAGGACATCATTCAGACCAACCTTTGGTTCGGGCACATCTTCCAGCCAGAGACCTTTTTCCGAGTGTCGTTTGACGAGGGCTTTCATGTTGGCATCTTTCGTGAAATTGAATATACTGGAAACCACGTGCAGGATAGTAGACAGTCGGAATCCGCAATGCAAGACAATAGTTCCATTATGATGGATAAAAAGCGGTAGAAGGAAAGGGTCGGGAGTCTTTTTCGGAGAGTCGCATGTTGAAAAACGCTGACGTTTCCGTCCGAAAAAGACTCCCGACGCTCTGCTCACAACAATAGAACGACAATCGGGGACAGTCCAACGAAGAAGAACGGGAGAATCTGAGTGAAAAAGCAGTCAGCAGTGCCCGATTCTGATCCAGTCCATCAGTCAGCGGAAGATGTTAGCCGTCATGTTTGCCGCAGAATTCTGGAACTGCGTAAAGCGCGGCACTGGTCGCTCGACGCAATGTCGAAAGCGTCCGGCGTTAGTCGCTCGATGCTGAGTCAGATCGAGCGCCAGCAGGCGAATCCAACTCTGGCCGTCACAGTGAAGATTGCGAACGCATTGGGCGTCTCGGTCGCCGAACTGATGGAGCAAAGCGTTCTCGCGTCGAACATCGAACTGATCCGCGCCGATGATCGCAGTCATATTTTCCGATCGGACAGCAATTGCTCCATCCGCACGCTGTCTCCGCTGCAACTGGAAAAGGATGTCGAATTCTACGAGGTCACTTTTCATCCGGACGGCATCCTGCGATCGGCGGCGCACTTCCAGGGCACCCGTGAATTTCTGACGATCCAAAAGGGGAAAATCCAGGTGATCTCCGATGCAGAAACGGTGGAACTCAACAAAGGTGATTCCGCGAGTTACCGGGCGGACGTTCCCCATGAAATTCGGAATCTGTCACGAACGGAATCGCTGGCGTTTCTGGTGGTGATCTATCAATGAAACGTCAGACCTGGCGTTTTCTTTAACTTTTGTTGCGACCTCACGAATCTTATGCACGCGCTTCCCCGATACCTCCTCGCTGTTGCGGAATCGATCACTTTCGGGCCATCTTATGGGGTGGTCCAGGCTCTGATTCGCCACCCGAAACCGCTCGATCCGGAACCCGTTTGGAGTCGCATCACCGATGACTTCCCGCCGCTGATCAACTGGCTCCGTTGCGGATGGCCGCCCACCTTCGCGCGGCGACCGTTATTGTCTCTGAAGTTGAAGCAGGATCATTTACTGGGGATCTCGCAACATTACGATGTGTCGAACGAGTTCTATCAACTGTTCCTCGACAAGAAATACATGTTCTACAGCGCCGCAGACTTCGATAGCGGCGAGGAATCTCTGGAGGAGGCACAAACCAATAAGGCCAATTTCCTGCTGCGGCTCATTGATCCGCAACCGCAAGACAAGATCCTCGACCTGGGGTGCGGCTGGGGTGCCATGATGCAGAGAGTTCTTGAAGAAACCGGCAACTGCGAAAACATCGTCGGCTACACCCTCTCAGAACAGCAGATCGAATACATCAGACAGCGTCACGGCTACAATGTTGAACTGAAAAACTTCATCACCTGCGTCTATCAAGGCGAGGAATTCGACAAGATTTATTCGATTGGTGCCTGGGAGCACGTCAGGGAATGTGATCTGCCCGTCGTCTTAGAGAAACTGCACAAAGCATTGAAGCCGGGCGGTCGCCTCGTCCATCAGTTTTTCTGTGGCATCGTCGAGACGCCGGCATCTTCCGTCGTCGCGGCTCAGATCTACTTCCCGGGTTCCATGCCAGCGGCCTATCCCTCGCAAATTCGGGCCTTCGAGCGCGCGGGGTTTCGCATCCGCCACAGATCGATTCACGATTACCGACCGACGCTGCGAGCATGGTTTGACAATCTGGTTGCCAACCGACAACGAGCTATCGAATTGGTAGGCGTCAGGACTTACAACAAGTATCTGGTGTTCTTTCCCGCGTTCACTCGAATGTTTAACGACGGCAACGTCATGCTGGCCCGTTACGTCCTGGAGAAACGTTAGCGGTTTTGGCAGAAGCGATGCGGAACGGCGGCGAATTCGGCGGCGATCCTGGTCAAGAAGTCGTCCTGCTTATCCGATATCCACAGCTGAACTCGTTTGCCAGGGCACGTTCGATCGATACACTTCACCAGGCGACACACAATCTTTCGCTGCCCCTCGATTATCTCGATCCGAGGCCGCCGTTGATCGCAGAAATGCATCTCGGCACCGCAGTGCCGACACGCACGATCTTCCACATTCAGAAATACACGAATAAGCTCCGAGTCGTCCAGCCACCGATGTCCCATCGCTTCGCTGTATCCACCAATGGATTCAGGAAATTTAACGCATTGTCCGCCAACTTGCCAGGATAATTCCTGGCCCGCCAGCGGGCCGTTGAAAGTAAATGGGGACCGCAGTTGCGATACGGTGGCCGAAACCCTTTTGTTCTGCCATCCAGACGAGATGGATAGAGACGAAGAGGCTGTCGCTATTCGCGGAAAACCTGTTGAATGCATCCGCGATCGGCGCACGCTACTTTTGGCGGGCTTTTGCGCTGTACTTCTTTGGCGCAGGTGGTCGAGTGAGCTTGGCGATCGTCAACTCGGCGATCCGTTCGGCCATCTCCTCGTCAAATGCGTAGTCGTCATCATCATCTTCATCTTCGTCGTCTACATCCTGCAGCATGTGTCGGCTCGGAGCGATGAACTGGCTCAGGATCTTTGCGACACTGTAAAACAGGATGGCGGCGATCGTCAGCGAAATCCCTGTAATAATACTGGCGTACTCAAACGGGAGGGACGGGATGAGCCAGTTGACCATCCAGCCGCCAGCGAGCACCACGGCAGTAACCGCCACCAGAACGAGGCATGTGATTCCACCAATCAAAGTCACTACGACTAAAAGCTGAGCCCGTGTCGGCGTCGAATTCATGTGTGCCATCCCTGCAAGCGATATTGATTCACAACAAACCGAAGGCAGCATAAAGTACTCGCGAGGACTTTGCCAGATCGGCGGGGCAATACGAGAACCAAACGAGTCGATTTCCTGTGTCCGGAGCGGCAAGGGCATGCATGAGGACTGGCGAATTCAAACTTGAAATGCATCGGGAGTGGCGATTCGGATTTGGATTTGAGATCTCAAATTCGAAACTTCATAGAAAGGAGATTTCATCCGAGGGAGCGATGGATTCACTCTGGTCCGGTTGTCTGAGACGCCTCGCATCTCGCTCCTGATGAGACTGTTCTGCCATTTCACGGATTTTGTCTGTAAACGCGGTGCCGCGTTGTTTTTGTTCGTATTCGTTACGACTGCGATCATTGAGGTGCCGCTGGCCGGGGATATCGGAGTTTTGCAGGCTGTTGGCCCAACCGCGAAGTTGCCGGGAGATGGCTTCGGCATTTGATTTCAAATTTGAAATTTCAGATTTCAAATCTGCGGTACACTCCATCCTTTCGACCACGCACAGTATGGATCGCACCTCTCCTGCTGATCCTCTTGCGATGTACAGATACTGCAGGAGCTCATTCGTAGAACCGCGTTCAAAGCCTTCCGCGATGTTGTTTGAAACCGACAACGCGGCTCGCTGGATTTGGTTGGCCAGATCTCCCTTACCGCGAAACCACTGGTGAGCCGACCATGAGAACACATTGACAGCCAACTCTGCAGCGGCGTTCCACACGGGCAAGTCTTCAAAACGTTCGTATTTCATGGCAGTGGCTCTGACACGTTTGAAATCTCAGATCTGAAATTTG